>Ga0209169_10000962_pt1 | contig 17753 bp, 15 predicted proteins | sample HubBroMetageWRM4_FD_188346 | JGI IMG/M metagenome (GOLD analysis project Ga0209169, IMG submission 188346) | Warmed soil microbial communities from the Hubbard Brook experimental Forest, New Hampshire - Hubbard Brook CCASE Soil Metagenome WRM 4... | ecosystem: Environmental > Terrestrial > Soil... | reverse complement strand
TCCGCTCCAGCTTGGTCACCCTGTAGCGCATGGTGTTGTAGTGGTAGTGCAGGATACGGGCCGACTCGGCCACGTTGAACCGGGTGTTTGACAGCACCGCCAGCGACTTGAGCAGGTCGGCGCGGGCCGGCTCGGGCAGCTCGAGTACCGGGCCCAGGGTGTCGTCGACGAACGCGCGCAGCTCGGTCTGGCTCACGTTGCTTATCAGCCGGTAGAGGCCGAGCCCGGCGAAGCTGGTGACCGCGCCGCGGCCGTGCAGCCGCAGGCCGACCTGCAGCGCGACCCTGGCCTCCTCATACAGCCGCGGGATGTCGGGCGGCCCGGCGGCGACCTGGCTGACGCCGACCGAATAGGCCCGCCCGGTCCCCGCCGTCATGTCCGCGTGCACCTTGCGGGCCAGCCCCACCGCGTCGGCCAGCCCGACCACTGCCACCAGCTCGGTGGCGAAGCCGGCCACCGCGGCGTGCCGGTCCCGGTCACGGATCGCCCGCGTCCACAGCTCGACCGCCCGCAAGGCCGAGGCCTCCTGCTGGCGGGCCGATTCCTCGCCGCGGTCGGCGCCGCATCCCCTGGCGACAAGCACGGTCAGCGGGCGCTGCAGGTCCCAGCCGAACCTGACCGCCCGCGCCAGCGCGTCGTCCATGTCCGCTGTCGTGCCCGTGACCAGGTCGTGCAGCGCGTTGGAGGCGAACTGCTGCTCGACCGCGAGCACGGCCAGGTCCCTGGTGATCTCCAGCGCGGCCACCAGCGCGGCCTGCTCGACGGCAAGGCCGGCCACCCCGGGCAGGCCCTGCGGGCCGCCGACCGCGAGCACGAACCCGTGCCGCATGTCGCCGGCCCTGATCACCCCGGTGGCCCACTGGGTCCCGGTCGCGGCGTCCTTGTGCACGCCCGCGATCAGCCAGGCGGTGCCCACCAGGGCTTCGGGACCGCCGGGGCCGCGGAAGACCGGCGCATGGGACCTGGTGGTGGCCGCGAGCGGGTAGCCGGCCGGGTCGCAGACGACCACGTCGGCGCCGGGGAGCAGGTCGGCCAGCTCGTCGGCCAGCCGGGCCAGGCCGCCGCCGGTCAGCGCGACGCTGAGGAACGCGTCGTGCATCTGCTGCCGCCTGGCCAGCGCGGCCGCCTGCCGGTTGACGATCGTCTCGAACGTCTGGCTGAGCACGTCGTCAAGCGGCGAGGTGGCCGGGATCACCACGATCGGGAAGCCGACCTGGTCGGCCAGCTCGACCGCGGCCGGAGGCACCTCGGCCAGGTACTCATCCAGCTTGACGCCGAGGCCCGCGAGCCCGTTGGCGGCAAGCTGCTCGATCAGCCTGCAGAACTCACCTGGCAGGTCAGCGGGCTGGCGGGGCAGCGGGTACCCGGTGGTGAGCAGGAACTCGTCCTGCTTGGTCCAGCGCACGATGTTCGGCACGGTCATCACGTTGAGGCGGCGGACCACCCGGTCCAGGCCGCCCGCCCCGGCGATGATCCGGGCGCCGCGCATGGCGTCCTGGCCCATCATCTCGCGGACGGTCAGCCCGTCGATCGGGATGTGGGTGCCGCGGCCGCGCCGGATCGGCACCGGGTCAGCCCGGATCGCCGGCCGGCGGCGCGGGCACCGGGGCGGGGGCAGCAGGAGCCGGGCCGGCCGGGGCCTGGGCGGCCGGGGCCTGGGCGGCCGGCGCGGGGTAGGGCCGGGTCGCGGGGAGGGACGTGCACGGGTCCTCGACCAGGCCGCGGGCCCAGGCCAGGTCCTCCGCGCTCGGGGTGATCTCGGCGTCCACGTCGAGCAGCTGCATCGGGTTGTCGGCGATCATCCGCGTCACCTGGGCCATCGACACGCCCTTCTCGTAGATCGTCTGCGCGAAGATGCGCAGCGCCTCGGACGGCATCGGGTTGTGCCGCTGCCCGGTGTCGGAGACAAGCAGGCAGCGGGAGGCGCCGATACGCTGCACGGCCGCGACGATCTTCTCCGGCGCGGCGTACTGCCACGCGGGCGAGACCGTGCAGTAGCCGAACTCCGGCATGGCGCCTAGCCTGGCCACCTCCTCCAGGGTGTCCAGGTCGAGGTTGGGGACACGGAAGTAAGGGTGGGTGATGACGATCTTCTCCACCCCGACGGAGCGGGCCTCGCGGACCAGCGCGACGATCTCCCGCGGTGCCAGGTGCGAGGTGCCGAGGATCGCGCCGTGCTCGGCGACCAGCTCGAGCACCTCCTTGACCTCGGGCCGCAGCCTTCCTTCCTTGTCCTGCACCCAGATCCCCTCGGCCTGGCTGCGGCCGCCCTGCTGCGAGTCGTAGCCGCCGGTGCCGCCGTGGATCTCGGCGTGATAGCCGGCGTCCACGGTGGGCATCCAGACCTCCTTGCCGCCGAGGCGCAGCGACGCCTCGACGGCGGCGGGGTTGATGCCGCCGACGTAGTAGTTCAGCACGATCCCGCCGAACACCCGGATACCGGGGATGACCCGCTGCACCAGGTAGGCGCGGGACACGGTGTTCTCGTGATGGCACTTGAGCAGGATGGCCTTCAGGCCCGCGTCGCGGGCCGCACGGACGATGTCGAAGTCGTCCGCCAGCCGGGGGAACAGGTCCGGGAACGGGTGGCAGTGCAGGTCCACCGCGCCGGTCACGTCAACGAGCGGCCCGCCGTAGGTACGCCTGGTCATAGTGTTCCTCCCGGTGCTAAATGTGCATGTTGCGAGGGTGGTACGTCAATGTTTGCCGTCTGGTGGCCGCATCTCTCGGCAACTATCGCCGGACCCCGGTGAACAACACGGCGACCCGGTCGTCGTCGCCGACCTCGCCGCGGCGGCGCATCTCCATCAGCCCGCCCAGGCCCGCCGAGCCTGTCGGGTCGACCGGGATCCCGGTGCCGGTCACGGCCAGCTCGTTGGCCGCCACCAGCGATTCCTCGGTCACGACCAGCGGGCGCCCGCCGGTCAGCAGCATGCCTTCCACCACGGCCCGCCAATCGTAGGTCTCGTCGTCGAGAATGCCCGTCGCCACGCTCCTCGGCGGCTCAGGCCACGGCCGCATGAACTCCGACCGGTGCGCCGCGGCCGTGGCCATGGCCCGGCGCACCGCGCCGGGGCCAGGCTCGCCGGGGCCTGCCGTATTAGGCAGCAGTGCGCGGACCCGTTCGTAGGCCTGCTCCAGCGGGTGGGCGCCGTAGGTCTGCACGGTGTGGATGCGAGGCAGGCGGGGCGAGCGGCCCAGGGCACCCAGGTCCGCCGCCTCGCGCAGCGCCTGGACGCACGCGCTGGCCAGGGCTCCCCCGCCGACCTGGACGATCAGGTGATCCAGCACGCCCGGCCCGGCCGCCAGGTCGGTCACCAGCTCATAGCCGAGGGTCTGGCCGCCCTCGATGGCCAGCCCGTTCTGCGGGCCCTGGGTGGTGAACGGCACCGCCCCGCGGCCAAGCTCCTCGTGCAGCCGCAGGTAGGCCGGGTCGCCGCGAACGCCTGGCTCGCGCGGGCAGGTGATCACCTTTGCCTGCAGCTCGCTCAGCCGGCCCGCGATGACCGGGTCGGCCTCAGGCGGGACGAAGACGGTCAGCCGCCAGCCGCCCGCGCGGGCCACCACCGCCGCGGCAAGCGCGGCGTTGCCGCAGCTCGCGATCGCCAGGTCTGGTCGGTCTTCGGGGTCGAGCAGGCCGGCCTGTGCCATCACCGTCAGATAGATGAGCACGCCCATGAGGTGCCTGCCCTTGTGCGAGCCCGACACGTTGCCGGTCTCGTCCTTGACCCACACCCCGCCGGCCGCGGCGAAACCGAGCGCCTCGCTCAGCCCCGCGCTGCGGAAGAACGGCGTGACCCGGAACCCGCGACCGTCCACGTCGGCGACCGCGGCGTCCAGCGAGGTCACCAGGTCGCGGTAGCCGGCGTCGGAGATGCCGCGCGCCGTGGCCACGTGGTAGGAGTGCATGAGCGTGCGGTAGCGCACGAACGGGTTCGCCTCGCCGCCGGAGGGGGCGGCCGGGAAGCGGACGGCGTCCGGGTTGAGCACGCGGGTCAGCACGTGGTCCACGTCGTCGGTGCCGGCCAGCGGGCAGCGGAACGGGAACGGGAACGGGCTGACGGTATCGCCGGGGTCGGCGACGTGGCCGCACCCCGAGCAGCGGATCATGCTGGCCGGGCGGGTCATTCCGCCAGGCCGGTCCGCTGGTTGAATTCGGCGATCATCGCGTCCCAGGCCGGGAGCAGGTCACGCAGGCCGGTCCAGAACCGCTGGTCGCGCCGCGCCTCGAAGTCGGGCAGGGAGACCCCCTGCTGCTCGACCCAGGTGTAGTAGCCGAGGTTGAAGATGCGATCCCGGTCCGCCCGGGTGGTCTCAAGCAGGTCGTCTGTGCCGGCCCCGAGCATCCACCGGCCGAAGACCTCGGCCGCGTCGGCAGGCCCGAACCCGGCGGGGAAATCGCGGGCCGCGATGCGCTCCCGCTCGCTGCCGTACATCGCCGCCCCGTCGGTCGCCACCGTGAGGACCACGTCGTCGGGGCCGAGCCGCAGGTACTTCGCCGTCTTGACGGCGGCGAGGATGTTGCAGACGCTGGAGAGCCCGAAGGCGGGCAGCGACCCGAGCACCCGCTCGGGCACCCGCCGCGCCCGCAGGTAGTCCAGGCCCGCCTGCTCCGCGAACAGCACGGACAGCTGGTCGGTGGCGCGGTCGGAGATCCCAGCCACCAGGTCGGTGTTCATCACGTTGTGGATGAGCGGGATGTGCTTGTCGCCGATGCCCTGAATATTGTGCTCGCCGAAGCCGTTGGCCAGCATCGTGGGGCACTCGAGCGCCTCCACGCCGACGATCTTGGCGCCGTAGCGCTCCTTCAGGTAGTCGCCGGCGCCCAGGGTGCCGGCCGAGCCCGAGGCCGCGACGAAGGCCCGCAGCCGCAGGCCAGGACCCGAAGGCTCGGCCGCGGCGATCGAGTCGAACACGGCGCCCATGGCCCGCCCAGTGCACAGGTAGTGGACGAGGTGGTTACCGAACTCGGCGAACTGGTTGATGATGACGTTGCCCGGCTCGGCGGCGAGTTCGGCGCACTTGTCGTAGATCTCCTTGACGTTGCTCTCGGTTCCCGGGGTCTTGATGATGTCCTTGGGGTCGGTGACCCAGTCCTCGAGCCAGGCGAAGCGCTCCCGGCTCATTCCCTCGGGCAGCACCGCCGCCCCGCGGCAGCCCATCAGGCGGGAGATCGCCACGCCGCCCCGGCAGTAGTTCCCCGTCGACGGCCAGACCGCCCGGTCCCTGGCCGGATCGAAGGTGCCGGTGACGATCCTCGGCGCCAGGCAGCCGTAGGCGGCGAGCACCTTGTGCGCCCGGATCATCGGGAACAGATCGCCGATGGCCACCACGATCCGCGCGTCCACGCCGGTGAGTTCGCGGGGCACGACCACGTGCACAGGCGCGGCCGCCAGGCCGGTGCGCCCGCCATCGTTGTACCAGTGCACCCGGAACAGGTTCCGCGGGTCCGCGTCGTCCGGCCCGACCCCGGCCAGCGCCGCCGCGACCCCGGCCGGGATGGCGCCGGGCGCGGCCAGCTGGGCGAAGGTCGGCAGCAGGATGCCCGCCCCGCGGAACCAGTCGACGGCGCGGTCGTAGACGCCGCGGTCGACGACCTCCCGGTCAAGCCCCAGTGATGTCACCTAAGTCCGCCTCCCTGCGCTCGCCGCGGCATCGATTAGGCCGAGCACCCGCTCGGGGGTCATCGGCAGCTGGTCCGGCCTGGCGCCGATCGCGTCGGCGATCGCGCTGGCGATGGTGGCGGCCACGTTGCCGATCGGCGGCTCGCCGATGCCGCGCGCGCCGAGCGGGCCCTTGCCCTCGCCGCTCTCCACGATGTCGACGAGCACGTCGGGGTAATCCTGCGCGTTCGGGATCAGGTAGTCGGCGAACAGGGCCGCCTGCGGGTGGCCGTCCTGCAGCGCCATGTCCTCGGTGAGCGCGTAGCCGAGGCCCTGCATGGCGCCGCCCTGGATCTGCCCCTGCACCCGCATCGGGTTGATGGCCCGGCCCACGTCGTGGCATGCCGCGTAGCGCAGCACCGTGACCTGCCCGGTCTCGGTGTCGACCTCCACCTCGGCCGCGTGCGTGCCGTAGGTGTAGTCCGGGAACGTGTCGCCCTGCCCGGCCCGCGGGTCGAACGAGCCCGCCTCCGCGCGCCAGGTCGACAGGTGCGCCGTGCTGATGGACCGCTTGTCGCAGGCGGCGGCAAGCTCGGCGAGCGTGATGCTCGCCGCTGTGCTCACCCCTGGCGCGTCCGGCGCGTCCGGCGCGTCCGGCGCGTCCGGCGCCACGGGCCGGACCCGGCCGTCGGCGAACTCCAGCTCGGCGGGGGCCACGCCGAGCAGGTCGGCCGCCACCGGCGCCATCCGGTCGCGCAGCTCGCGGGCCGCGTTCAGCACCGCGTTCCCCGACATGTACAGCTGCCGGGTGGCGAACGTGCCGCCGGCCGGCGGGTTGAGCGCGCTGTCGCCGATGTAGATGCTGATGTCGTCGAGCGGCGCGCCGAGCACCTCGGCGGCGATCTGGCACAGGCTGGCCGCCTGCCCGGCACCGAGGTCGGTGACGCCGCTGCGGATCAGCAGCGTCCCGTCCGCCTGCAGGCTCAGCCAGGCCGACGCCCGGTCTCGGAACCAGATGGTCCGGCCGTACGGGTGCCGGTTGCAGCCGAGGCCGCGGCCGACCAGCTTGCCTGGCCGCGACGGCCGGGCGGGCTCGCCGAGCATCCCTAGCGCGCGGTGCATGGTCTGGCCGATCTCCACGCAGGTGTCCAGCCGGTCCCCGGTCGGCAGCAGATCGCCCTTGGCCAGGAAGTTGCGCTCCCGCACCTGCGTGCGGGACAGGCCGAGGCGTTCGGCCAGCCGGTCCATCTGGCCCTCGTAGCCGTACACCACCTGCATCGCGCCGAACCCGCGGAAGGCACTCGACGGGGTGTTGTTGGTGAACACGGCGCTGGAGGAGATGCTGGCGTTCGGGACCCGGTAGGGCCCGCAGGCGCAGGCGGCGGCCGCGAACAGCACCCGGGGTGACAGGTTGGGGTAAGGCCCGGCGTCGCCCAGGATCTCCACCTGCTGCGCGGTGAGCGTCCCGTCCATGCTTGCCCCGGTCCGGTAACGCATGATGAACGGGTGCCGCTTGGTGCTCGCGGCCAGCGATTCCTGCCGGTCCCAGATCATCCGCACCGGCTGCCTGGTCCGCCAGACCAGCAGCGCAAGGAACGGCTCGACCGTCATGTCCTCCTTGCCGCCGAAGCCGCCGCCCATGTAGGCCGCGATCACCCTGACCTTGCTCTGCGGCAGCCGCAGGATCTGCGCGATCGTGGCCGCGTGCTCGATCACCTGGGTGGACACCCGCAGCGTGAGCACGCCGTTCTCCAGCCAGCCCACCCCGGCCTCGGGCTCGAGGTAGGCATGCTCGACGTGCTGGGTGCGGTATTCGGCCTCCACCACCACGTCGGCGGCGGCCAGCGCCGCGGCCGCGTCACCGCACCGGATCTGCCAACTCACCAGCGTGTTGCCGACCTCGTGCACGCGCGGCGCGCCGTCGGCGAGGGCCGATTCGACGTCGAAGACGCCGGGCAGCTCCTCGTAGTCCACGTTCACCAGCTCGGCCGCCTCGTCGGCGAGCTGCTGGGTGGCGGCTGCCACCACCGCCACCGGCTCGCCGAAGTACCGGACCCGGTCCTGCGCCAGCACCGGCATCGTCACCTCGAGCTCGGCCAGGCCGCCGCTCGCCCGCTCCACGATCTTGTTGTGCGGCACGTCGGCCGCGGTGAGCACGGCGGCCACGCCGGGCAGCGCGCGGGCCGCGGCGACGTCAAGGCCGGTGATCCTGGCGCTCGGCAGCGGGCTGCGGACCACCCGGCCGTACAGCATGCCAGGCAGCTGCCAGTCCGCCGCGTAGTGCAGCGACCCCTTGACCTTGTCCACGAAGTCGTGGTGAGCGGGCGAGGTGCCGACCACCCGGTAGCTACCGCCTGGCTGCAGCTCGGTCGCCTGTCCCCCGGTCCGCGGATCGGTGGTCGTCATTGTCCGGCCGCCAGGTCGGCGTATTCCTCGATGGCGTCGAGGATCTTGGTGTAGCCGGTGCACCGGCAGAGGTTGCCGACCAGCGCGTACCTGATCTCCTCCCGGCTCGGCCTGGCACGGCCCTGCTCGCGGTGCCGCCGCACCAGGTCCAGCGAGGTCAGCACCATGCCGGGGGTGCAGAAGCCGCACTGCGAGGCGCCGCGGCGCAGGAAGCATTCCTGCAGCGGGTGCAGGGTGTCGCCGGGGCCGAGCAGCCCGCGCATCGTGGTCACCTGGCGGCCCACGGCCTGCACGGCGAGGGTCAGGCAGCCGTTGACCGGCTCGCCGTCGAGCAGCACCGTGCAGGTACCGCAGAGCCCCTCGCCGCAGCCGTACCGCACGTCGGACAGGCCGAGTTCGTCGTGCAGCACGTCGAGCAGGGTCTGCGACGGCTGCACCCAGACCTCGTGGTCGCGGCCGTTGACGGTCAGCATGATCTGGCGCTTGTTCATCCGGCGGCCCCGGCGGCCCCGGCTGCCCCGGCTGCCCGGGCGCAGGCCTGGCGGAGCGCGCGGGCGGTGAGCACCTCGGCCAGGCGGCGCCGGTACGCCGCGGACGCGTGCACGTCATCGGACGGTTCCAGGCGCCCGGCGATCCGGGCCGCGGCCGCAGCGACGGCCGCGTCGGGATCCGCATCGAGATCCCCGCCTGAGGCGCGGCCGGCCAGCTCCAGGCCGGCCAGCTCCAGGCCGGCCAGCTCCAGGCCGGCCAGCTCCGGGTCGGCCAGCGTGACCCGGTCCGCCACCCCGGCCAGCGCCACCCGCGCGGCGGTCACCGCGGTCCCGGACTCGTCGAGCTCGACCAGCGCGGCGACCGCCACGATAGCGAAGTCCGAGGTGCGCCTGACCATCTCGTGGAAGGACCAGCCCTGGCGCGGACGGGCGACCGGGATCAGCACGTCGGTGATGATCTCGCCGTCGTCGAGCGCCGTGGTCCAGTAGCCGGCGAACAGCTCCTGCGCCGGGATCGCGCGCTCGCCGTCCGGGCCGCGGGCCAGCACCTGGGCGCCGGCGGCCAGCACGCAGCCGCCGATCTCCGATGTCGGGTCCGCGTGCGCGAGGCTGCCGCCGATCGTGCCGCGGTTGCGCACCCGCACGTTGCCGACGTGCCGGACGGCGTCGGCGAGCAGCGGGCAGTGCTGGCGGACCAGATCGTCCTCGAGCAGCACGCGGTGCCTGGTCAGGGCCGGCAGCCGGAGCACGCCGCCGGCCACGGACGGCGGCCTGGTGTCGGCCGGGTTGATGTCGATCAGCAGCTCGGGGTGGGCCAGCCGGAGGTTGAGCATCGGCATCAGGCTCTGGCCGCCCGCCAGGATCTTGGCGTCGTCGCCGCTGCTGGCGAGCAGCCGCACCGCCTCGTCGTAGCTGCCGGCCGCCACGTAGTCAAAGGCGGATGCCACCATGGCTCAGCCTCCCGCCGGGGCGCCCAGCCGGGCCACGGCCGCCGCCAGCACGGCCTGGTTGCTCGTCACCACCGGCAGGCCGAGCCGCTCGGAGATGGCGGCCCTGGCGGCCATCGCGCCGAAGTTCGTGCACGAGGCGAAGACAAGGTCGATGATGCCCGCGGCGGCCAGCGGCCCGAGCGCGCGCTCCGCGAACGCCACGATCTCGTCGTGGCCGACCTCGGCGATCGCGAAGTTCTCCGTTATGCCGAGCCCGGTGATCCCGGCCACCGTGAAGCCGTCGGCCTCGATGCTGGCCTTGATCTTCTCGTTCAGCTCGTCGACGTACGGCGTGATCACGCCGACGCTCGCGGCGCCTGACGCCTCGATGGCGGCGCGCACCGCGCCGATGGTGGACACGGTGGGCGCGCCGGTCAGCTCGCTGATCCGCTCGCACAGCTGGGTGTCGTAGTCGTTGCCGCGCAGCGCCCCGGCGCTGGTGCAGCCGAACACCACCACGTCGGGCCGCGCCGTGCCCAGGTCACGGGCTGCGGGCAGGGCGAACTCGTCAAGCATCCTGTTCTCGCCGGCCGGCGTGGTGTCCTCCATGTACATCCGCGCGGTGTGCAGCGCCGTGCCAGGCGGCAGGTCGCGGGCGAAGTCCACCTCCATCATCGTGTTGGAGGACGGGATCATCAGCCCCACCCTGCGGGGTCGGGGAGAGCGGGGAGACGGGGCGCTCATGCCGCACCCGCCGGGACCCGCTCGGGCCCGTCCCGCAGCTCGCGGTAGATCGCGACCTCCTCCGCCGACGGCGGCGGCAGCTCGCCGACCTCCTCGTCGATCAGCAGGTCGAACCCGGTCTGGGCGCGGACCTGGGCGATGGTCACGCCGGCCTGCAGCGCGCGCAGCCGCATCCGGCGGCTCGACGGCTCGAAGTCGAGCAGCGCCAGGTCGGTGACGACCGCGCCGAGGCTGCCGCCGACAAGCCCGGCCCTGACCCGGCTGTCCCCGCCGCTGAGGTAGCCGGGGCTGGTGATGAAGTCGACCCGCGGCACGAACCGCCGCGGCTCGTGCTGGGTCACGATGAACACCTCGTTGCACAGCGAGATGATGTCGTTCGCCCCGCCGCTGCCGGGCAGCCGGACCCGCGGGTGCGCCATGCTGCCGATCACGCTGGTGTTGAGGTTTCCGTACATGTCGACCTGCGCGGCGCCGAGGAAGCCGTAGTCGAAGTACCCGCGCTGGGCGTACAGGAAGATGTCGGTGATGTCGGTGAGCATCTGCGCGCCGTAGGCCGCCCGCATCTCGTTGGTGGAGATCGGCAGCTTGCCGGGCAGCAGCGAGGTGCCGATGATGCCGCCCTCCAGCACGATCGTCAGCCGCGGCGCGTGCGTCCGCCTGGCCAGGCCGGCCGCGAGCAGCGGCATGCCCACCCCGGCGAAGACGACCTTGTCGTCCGCGAGCAGCCTGCTGGCGGTGATCGCCATCAGTTCATCGGCCGTCACGTCGCTCATTCTGGTAGCAGCTCCCTTGCCTCGGCCTCGAGCGCGGCCAGTCTGCCGGGGCCGGCCGCGGCGAGGAAGGCGGCGAAGTCGGCGTGCGCGTCGACGTTCTGCTGCACGTAGCGCAGGCCCGCGGCGGGACCGAGTTCCCTGACCGAGGCCACGTAGGCGTCGAAGTGCGCGAGGTCGGGCCCGTACAGGCCGTAGCACTCGTGCGGGTAGGCCCCGTGCGGGGCCTCCACCACCGCGTCGACGGTGAAGTGCGGCAGCATGGTCTGGTCCGCCCGGGCGGCGATCTGCTCGGTGGACACGATCTGCTCGGCGCTGACGATCACCGTGCGGGCGGCCCTGGCGATGTCGACGTCCATGTGCCGGTACCCGTCGACCTGCACGTTGCCGAACATGTCCGCCCGGTGCGCGTGGATGAGGGCCACGTCCGGGTTGAGCGCGGGCACCGCGGCCAGCCGCTGCCCGGTGTACGGGCAGCTGACGGTCTGCAGGTCGAGGGTGGCGGCCAGGTCGGAGCCGAGCATGGTCAGCGTGGGCAGGAACGGCACGCCCATCGCCCCCGCCTTGTAGCGCAGCCCCATGGCCAGGTGGCTCCACTCGTCGTAGCTGGCCTCGCCCCGCTCGACGTAGTGCCGGAAGATCTGCGGCAGGCCCCAGGGCAGGCCGATGCCGACCCAGCTGGTGACGACCCGGTCCAGCGCGCCGGTGGAAAGGAACAGCTCGATCTCGTAGCAGGCCAGCGAGCGGGACACGGTCAGGTGCCGCCGCCGGGACCGCAGCAGCGCGAACACGAGCGCCATCGGCGTCCGCGAGTACAGCGTCCCGCCGATCGCCACGTGGTCGCCGTCGCGGACCAGCGCCGCGGCCTGCGCCGCGGTCATCCGCTTGTCCGCCATCGCCCGTCCGGCCGACCTGCGCCCGTCGGCCTCCGGCCGGGCCGCCGCTGCCGCGGCTTCGACTGGCCCGCCTGCCGCTGGCCCGGCTCCCGCTGGCCCGCCTGCCGCTGGCCCGCCTGCCGCTAGCCCGGCTGCGGCTGGCACCGCTGCCGCTGACACCGGCGCGACCTGCTCCATCAGGCCGCCCCGGCGCGGATCTTGCCGACCAGCGGCAGCACCTCGGCGGCCAGCCGGCGCACCTGCTCGATCTCGTAGTTGTACGGGCAGAACACCAGCTCCTTGACTCCGGCGTCCAGGTAGGCGGCGATCTGCTCGGCGCACTGCTCAGGGGTGCCGCGGACCGCCGACTCCGGCGTCGCCTCGCTCCAGGCCGGCACGTCGAAGTACTCCCCCACGTACTGCCCCGACAGCCTGCTCGCCTCCTCGTAGGAGGAGCCGATGCACAGCGGCACCTCGGCGACCACGTTGAGCTGGTCGGGGTCGCGCCCGGCTTCCTCGGCGTAGCCGCGGATGCGGCCCAGCGCGCCCGCGATGGACTGCGCCGTATAGAAATAGGTCATCCAGCCGTCGGACCGGGTGGCCACCCGGCGCAGCACCCGGTCCACGTACCCGCCGATGAGCAGCTGCGGCCGGGGCAGCGGCAGCGGCAGCATCCGCACGTGGGTGAGCACCCGGCCGTCCCAGTCGCCGGTCACGTCGTCCTGCTCCCACAGCCGGTACAGCATGTCCAGGTTGCGCTCGAAGACCTGGCCCCGCTGCCGGAACGGCACCGCGGTGGCGTCGAACTCGCGCTCATACCAGCCGGCCGCGACGCCGAGCACCAGGCGGCCGCCGCTGGCCAGCTGGATCGTGGCGGTCGTCTTGGCCAGCACGGCGGGCTCGCGCAGCGGCAGCACGAGGACCCCGGTGCCGAGCCTGATCCGGCTCGTCCGCGCGGCCACCATGGTCAGCGTGGTCAGTGCCTCGAGGAACGGGAACGGGCGCCTGGCCCCGAGGAACAGGTGATCCCACGCCCACACTGAGGTGAAGCCGAGTTCCTCGGCGGTGGCCGCGTACGCGGTGACGGCGTCCATGTCCGGAGCCTTCCGCTCCGGGGTGAAGTTCTCCAGAGCCAGGCCGAACTCCACGGTCATGACGGGCCTCCGCGCTTGATGGTGACGGGAGCGGGCTGTGCTCAGCCGGCTTCCCTGTGAATCGTATGCACCTACGGCGACCGCTTCATTGGCGGGACCTGCCAGCAACACCGGCCATTCTTCGGCATCTAGTGCCATATCGCCGGCCGGCCCCAGCCGGGATAGTGACGATAATGCCAGTCGTGTTCCCTCTGCTGGCCAGCCGTAAGGGGAGATGCTGATGAGCACGGTTGCGGCACACGAGGAGCCGTTGGTTCTCGAGCGCCACGGAATCGACTACATCCCGCCGAACGAACGCCACGGCAAGCCCTACACGCTGTTCACCTTCTGGGCGGCAAGCAACGTGCAGATCCTGGCGGTCTCCGTCGGCGTGCTTGCCGTCGTGGCGTTCGGCCTCAGCCTGCCGTGGGCGATCTTCTCGATCATCGTTGGGAACGCCCTTGGCGGGCTGTACATGGCGCTGCACTCGGTGCAGGGACCGAGGCTCGGCCTGCCGCAGATGATGCAGTCGCGGGCGCAGTTCGGGATGTACGGGACGGCGCTGCCGAACATCATCGTCGTGCTGATGTACATCGGCTACTTCACCTCAAGCGCCGTCCTCGGCGGGCAGGCGGTGGCCAGCCTGTTCCACGTGACGACGGCCGAGGGCATCATCATCGTCAATGCCTTCGTGCTGCTGATCGCGTGGTTCGGCTACGACTTGTTCCACTCCTACAACAAGGTCGTCACCTTCCTGTCGACAGGGATCTTCATCGCCCTCCTGGTCAAGGTGATATCGCTGCTGCCGCACCACATGCCCGCAGGGAACAACACCGCGGGCAACGTCCTGCTCGCGATCTCGGTGTACGTCGCCTGGCAGGTCACCTGGGCGCCGTACGTGTCTGACTACTCCCGCTACATGCCGGAGACCACCTCGAGCGTCAAGACGTTCTCCTATACCTACATCGGGGCGGTTGTCGGCGCGTCGTTCGCCATGATCCTGGGGGCCGTCGCGGCGGTAGTCGCCAGCACCGCGGTGTCCGATAATGCCCCCGACTACCTCAGCGGACTGCTCAGCGCGAAGTGGCTGTTCCTGATCATCATCATCCTCGGCGTCGGCGCGGGAAACTTCGGCAACCTGTACGGCCCGTTCCTGACGTTCTTCGCGATCATCTCCCCGTCGGGAAAGCTCGCGTCCCAGACCACCGGGCGGATGGCCCGGATCATCGCCACCACCGTGGTCGCGATCATCGGCACCCTCATCGCGATCGAGGCGAGCAGCAACTTCCTGCACGACCTGTCCAACTTCCTTGTCTTCACGCTGTACCTGCTCGTGCCGTGGACCGCGATCAACCTGACCGACTACTACCTGGTCAGGCACGGCAAGTACAACATCCCCGAGTTGTTCAAGGTGGACGGCATCTACGGGAAGTTCAACTGGTTCGCGCTGATCGTGTACGTGCTGGCGGTCGGGGTCCAGTTCCCGTTCATGAACAACGAGTGGATCGTCGGCCCGGTGGCCAACGCCCTCGGCGGCGCCGACATCGCCTGGATCGTCGGCTTCGTCTTCGCCGCCGTCGTCTACTACGTCGGCGCCCGCTACTTCATGCCTAATGCGGGCCGCGCCGGCGGCGACCGCGTCCTGGTCCCCGGCAAGTCCGGCGGAACCCCAGCCGCCTAACCCCGGTCACGTCCTACCGGCCCCGGCCGTCCCCGGTAAAGATTAAAGAGCATTATCCCGAACGAGCCGTGGTACTTCCCCCGCGCAAGGGAAGTACCACCGGGGCGGCAACGCTCGGCCGTGTCCTGGCCTTAAGTGCTATGACGCGGAAGGAGCCAGCGTGGATGCCCCAGAAGGAGATCGCGGCGGCGGCTTCCCTGGCGCCTTCGACCGCTACGCCCCGGCAATCCTGGGGTATGCCCGGCGCAGGCTGGATAGCCAGGAAGCCGCGTGGGATGTCGTCAGTGACACGTTCACCTCGGCGTGGCGGCACTGGGACCGGCGCCCCGGCCCGGATGAGCTGCTGCCATGGCTCTACGCCATCGCCGGCAACTCGGTCCGGGACCACCGGCGCTCAGCCGAGCGGCGGCGCCGGCTGCTGGCACGGCTGGCCGCGGTCCGTCGGGACAGCCATGCGGCCGATCCGGCCGAGGGCGTGGTGCTCGGCGGCTCCATCGGCGACGCGCTGAGCAGGCTCACGGAAGCCGACAGGGAGGTGCTGCGGCTCGTCGCGTGGGAAGGCCAGACTGACGCGCGCTCGCTAGGGCTCGTGCTCGGCGTGAGCCCGGCGGCCGCGCGCAGCCGCGTCCACCGCGCCCGCCGCCGGCTCCGCGCCCTGCTTGATGATTCCGGGCTTGATGATCCCGGGCTTGATGATCCCGGGCTTGATGATCCCGGCGACCCCGCGCCCGGCGCGGTCGGCAAGCTCGCCGGATCTCCCATCCGCCAGCACGCCAAGGAGGTCTGAGATGTCCCGCCCCGATTTCAGCGACGCGGTCAGCGACATCCAGGCACTCCTGGGCGACGCCGGCCCGACAGTGGCCAGCCTGGACGACGCTGGCACGACAATGGCCGGCCCGGACGACGCTGGCACGACCATCGCCGGCCTGGACGACGCCACGCCAGCCCGGCTGATGCGGATCCGGCAAGCCATCGTCGCCCAGCCGCGCACGTCCGGCCACGGCCGGACCTGGTGGCCGGGCCGCCCGCAGCGTAAGCGTCGCCGGGTCGTCCTTGGCTGTATCGCGGTGCCCGCCCTGCTGGCGGCGACGGCGGCGGGCTGGGCCATCGCGGCCTCCCCGCCGGCCAGCCACCTCACCATGGCCGTCGTCTGCTATTCACTGCCGCACCTGCCGGAACCCGGGATACCGGAGAGCGCGGCAGGCGGCACGGATCCCGGGCTGTCCCCGACCGCGTTTTGCGCCCCGCAATGGGCAGCGGGGGACGTGGTCAGCGGGGTTCATCGCGTTCCGGCCAGCCTCGTGGCGTGCGCCAACCCCGCCCTCGGCGAGGTTGCCGTGTTCCCCGACACCACCTGCGCGGCCGCGCACCTGCCGCCGCTTCCAGCGGGCTACGGCGAAGCGTCCCGGCAGTTCTACGCCATGGAAAGCGCGCTGATAACAGAGCTGACGGGCAGCGGCTCGCAGTCCCGCTGCGTCAGCGAGCCGGCCGCAGTGTCCTTTACCAGGCAGGCACTGCGTTCGTACGGCTTCAGCAGCTGGAGGATCATCCCCCCGCAGCGGGCCGGCGGACAGCTGTGCTGGCAGGCGCAACCGGACCCCGCCACGCACACGATCCAGATCGTCCCGCAGCCGGGCGTATACCCGCCCAGCGTGGCCCGCGTCGAGCAGGTCATAAGGGAAACGCTGAGCGTCCCGGCCGGCGCCTGCCGCAGCGGCAGCACGCCGGAGAACGCGGCGAGCACCATCCGGAAGCTCGTGGCAGCGCTCCAGCGCGCGGGTTATGGCACCTGGAAGGTCACCCTGCAACAGCCGGCCACCAGCCAGCTGCCCTGCTACGAGGAGGTCCAGTACCCGCCAGGCGACCACAGCGTGCTGCTCACCCCGGTTGCCATGGCCGCAAGCACATACTGATGCGGCCGGAACCAGCTCGGCCGACCGGTCGCTGCGATCACGGCAAGCTGTACTGACTCGGCACGAGTCGGTCGGCTGGGCGTTCGATCACTCGCTCCCGTGGTCCGAGAACGTCGCCGCCGCCCGCGATGCCGCCCTGCTTGAGGCAGACTTCGTTCAGGACACCGGAGACCTGGTCGCCATGATCGAGTGGATAGACGAAGGTGACGTCGCTGTCGCGCCGTCGTGACCGGCTGGTCGCTGGCGGCGGCGCGCCCGATGCCGTAGACTTGTCCAGGAATCTTGTACGAGTGAGGTGAGTCACGGTGACCGCGGTGAGCATCAGCCATGCTCGGGAGCACCTGTTCCCGCTGGTGCGGCAGGTCAACGAGGACCATGTCGTCATCGAGATCGTCGGGCGCCATGGCGGCAACGCCGTCCTGATGGCCGCTGAGGACTACGAGTCGCTTCAGGAGATGCTCTACCTGTTCTCCACGCGCGCCAATGCCCTCCACGTCATGCGCGGACTGGCCGAGGCTCGCGATGGCGGTGCCGAGCCGGCCGATACCGAGGCGCTGGCCGCGCGATTCGGCGTCCAGGCGGATGGGTGAAGTTGTCGATCACCTCGGGTGCCGTCGAAGACCTCGAGGCCTGGTCGGCGAGTAACCCCAAGGTGCTGTCCAGGATCATCAGGCTGATCGCGGAGACGACGCGCACGCCGCGGACCGGCACCGGCAAGCCGGAACGGCTCAAGCACCTGAGCGGCGAGGTGTGGTCACGGCGGATAACCGACAAGGACCGCCTGGTGTACGACATCCAGCCGGACATGATCGTCATCGTCGCCTGCCGCTTCCACTACGACGATCACTGACCCGCACCCGGTCGCCACCGCTCCGTTCGCCGATGCCGTTATCATCGGCTCATCGCTGACGGTCATCGCACCTTGAGGAGGAACGGGACGGTGAGGTTGCGGAGAGGTACCGCGTTCCTCGTCCCGGCGGCGGTCGCGGCGCTGGCGGCCGGATGCGCGGGAGGGCCGACGCCCGGGCGGCTGGGCGGGGCGACCGGGGCGACCGGGGCGACCGGGGCGACCGGGGCGACCGGGGCGACCGGGGCGATCATAGGCTCGGCGGTCTCGCCGGTCTCGCCGGTCTCGGCGGTCTCGGCGGTCTCGCCGGTCTCGCCGGTCTCGGCGGTCTCGCCGGTCTCGGCGGTGTCGGCGGTCTCGG
>Ga0209169_10000961_pt1 | contig 17755 bp, 9 predicted proteins | sample HubBroMetageWRM4_FD_188346 | JGI IMG/M metagenome (GOLD analysis project Ga0209169, IMG submission 188346) | Warmed soil microbial communities from the Hubbard Brook experimental Forest, New Hampshire - Hubbard Brook CCASE Soil Metagenome WRM 4... | ecosystem: Environmental > Terrestrial > Soil... | reverse complement strand
GCACCGCCCGGACCGCCGGCACCGCCGAGCAGCCGCCCCCAGGCCCGCGCCGCCCAGGACACCGTGTCCGCCTGCATCGCGGCCAGGTCCCTGGTGGTATGCACCGCGCGTCCCGCCAGCCGCTCGCGGATCCGCTCGGCCCGGTATGGCTGCGCGAACGTGTAGGCGATGTACGGCTCGTCACCGTCGGTGATCACGTTGTTCGCGGTCAGCACGAACCCCGCCGCGGGATCGATCGCCCTCGGCATCTCGCCGAACGGGACCGTCCCCACCCACTCGCACTCCCCGTCCCAGCCGGGCACCGGCAGCCCGCGGTGTGCGGGCGAGGACCGGACCGGCAGCTCACCGCGGCACTGATAGCCGATCCGGCCGCCGTCATCGGCGGCGACCAGGTTGTTGACCGGGTCGACCCAGCCCCGCTGCGCGTCCGCGAGCTCGGTCACGTCGCGCGCGGCCAGCATCGGCAGCAGGCACTCGAATCCGCGGTTCGGCCGGTAGGTCGCCGTGTACTTCAGCGCCATCGCCAGGCCGTCCGCCGGGTCGCCGTGCACGACGGGCCCGTGCCGCGTCTGCCACACCTCGACATCCCGAAAGCCGCCGCCGCGGACCTCGATCCGCTCGGTGCGCCGCTCCGCCTCCTGCCAGCCGTCCGGCGTCAGGTACCTGGTCCCCTCGAACCGCTCCAGGTACAGGTCCTGCGTGTCGGCGTCGCCGTGGGTGATCGCCCACGCCACCCGGCCGTTGTGACCGAAGTGCGGGAACCCGGGCAGCCCAGCGAAGGTCGCGCCGATCACGTCGAAGTCCGGGCAGGTCAGGTGGCACTGCCAGTACACGTTCGGGGTCTCCAGGGCCCGGTGCGAGTCGCTGCACAGCACGGCCGCGCCGTGCGCGGTCCTGGCCGCGCTGACCGCCCACGCGTTGGAGCCCGGCTCGGCCTCGGCCAGGAACCCCAGGTGCCGCGCCACGTCCGTGGCCGCCTCGTCCACCAGCCGCGCAAGCCGGCCGTCCGGCGGCACCGCGAGCGGCGAGCCCGCGACCGGCCGGGTCTCCAGCCGGCCGAACGTCTCGGGTCCGATCCTCGCCAGCAGCCTGGCCTGGGCCAGCTTGTGCTGCCAAAGCCCCATCAGCACGTGCCGCACCTTGAACCCGGCGACGGAATGCCAGGCCCGCCACGGCTCGATGCCGTAGCCGGCCGCCTCCGCCTCCAGCGGCCGCGCCCCCGATCCGATGACCAGGTTGACCCCGCGCGCATAGGCCTCGAACGCCGACCGCAGCGGCGCCGACATGGCGGCCACGTCGCGCTCGGCGGCCGCGGCCAGGCCCATCCGGCGCGCCAGGATGTCCTCCCCGACGGCGGCGCCCCCGGCGATCTCGGCCCAGCGCCCGCTGGCCCGCCGCCGGTCGTAGTCCATCTGGAACATCCGGTCCTGCGCGCACGCGTAGCCCATCCCGAGCCAGGCGTCGTCCGCCGTCTCCGCCCGCACATGCGGAACGCCGAACCCGTCCCGGACGATGACGACGCCCCCCGCCTCGCCAGCCAGCCGGAGGCGGTCACCCATACCGCCATTATGTACGCCGGGGAGCCGGGCCGCCGAGGCGGCGCACGCTCCCGCGCCAGGTCCCCGCCCGCGGCGCCGCGGCTGACCCCGGGCCGCGTGGCCGGTACCGGACCGGCGCACCACTGCTCGTTCGGGATATTAATGGGTTTAATTTTGACCGAACGAGCATTGGTGCGTGTCACGGTAAGCGCGTTCGCGTGGAGGGAGGCGGCCAATGGCGCCGCGGGTAAACAGTGAGCTGTTGCTGGTGGGGAGCCTGCCGGCGGCCTCGGCGGAGTCGGCGCTGCGGCTGGCGGCCGAGTTCTACGGTGACCTGGCCTTCGCGCTGCCGGACGGCGAGACGGGCCCGCGCTCCGCGTGGGTCGGCTACGAGCGGGAGCGGCTGGTCCGGCCCAACCCCGGGGTCCTCGTCGTGCAGGAGACGGAGTCGCCGACCGGCATCCCGCGGCACGCGTACGAGACCCCGGTCTTCGGCATCCGTCCCGGCGTCACCGAACTCCACTGGGATTCCTGGCCCCGCATCGACGACGCGATCGCCGGCTACCAGGTGTTCAGCGCGCTGCGCGCCCACGGGACGATCCCGGCGGGCCTCCGGTTCCAGGTCGGCCTCCCGTTCCCGTCCAGCGCGCTGAACGGCTTCAAGGCCGACTTCGCCGCCGACTACCCGGTCGCCGAGCGGGCGTTCGAGGACCTGGTGGCCCGCGAGCTCGACCGGCTGACCGCGGCGATCCCGCCCGCGGACCTGGCCGTCCAGTGGGACCTGGCGTACGAGACGCAGGACCTGGAAGGCGTGCTCGCCTGGACGCCCGAGGGCGCCTGGCAGCGGTTCGCCGGGCCGGTCACCCGGCTGACGCGGCTGATCCCCGCCGAGGTCCTCGTCGGCTACCACCTGTGCTACGGCACGTTCCCCGAATGGCCGATGTACGAGGCGCGCGATATGGGCCTGCTGGTCCGGATGGCGAACTTCGCGGTCGCGAACTCCGGCCGCACCGTCGACTGGGTGCACCTGGCCGGGCCGCGGTACCTGCGCAGCGAGGACCGCAGCTTCTTCCGCCCGCTGGTCGACCTGGAGCCCGGCGACGCCCGCGTCTTCCTCGGCATCGTGCTGCCCATCGACGGCGCGGCCGGCCTGCGCCGGCGCCACGACACCGCGTCGCGCTACCTGCCGGACTTCGGCGTCGCGATGTACTGCGGCTTCGGCCGCCAGCCCGGCGCCGACGGCACCGAGACAATGCGAGAGCACGCCCGCGTAGTGCGCACCCTCCGCGTCGGCCAGCGGACGGCAAACCTTGGCCTCCAGGTCGATGTCAGCAGCGTGGCCGACGCGCTGGAACACCTCGATGGGCCCGAGGCCAGGTAGTGCTTCCTGCTACTTGGCCGTCCTTGCTCAGGCGTAGACGGTCTTGAGCTGCTGGTAAGCGGCGATCGCGCCGGGGCCGAGTTCGCGGCCAGTCATACCACAGATCCGAAACAGGCTGATTTACTACTAAATCATCTGATCAGCAGTATTGGTTAATTTCAAACGAAAACCCCCGAATTAAGCCGTTATGTCGCAAGTGAGACGCAAGGGAAGAGGGATGTCCAAGTGACAATTCGGCCGTGAGGATACTCGGTCGGCGGGAGCGAGCTGCCGTATCTCCGCGATCGCGCACCAGCCGTTCGTATTCCCGCACGACTCAGGCAAAGGTCGGCACGATCCGCCACGGCGGCGCAGATAGTGAACGGATCTATACCTCTCCAGAGGTGTGTTTTTTCTCGTACCGCCTTATATTGGGCGGTATCAGCGAGACCGGGAGGGGATCGCATGGGTCTTGGGGTGCAATTTCCTGGTGCCGTTCGAGCGCGTGATGGCGCTGCGCAGCGAGGGGGCCGCTCGGGACCGGCTGTCGTACTAGGCGTGCTGATTGCCGGGTTCGCTCTTGCAGCACTGCCATCCGCCGCGATAGCCCAGGTAAGAACAATTGCCACCCTAAATGCCGGGGCTTCTTCGGGAAGCGGCGGCGGAGGCAGTTCTGGGCAGCTTGGCAACCTTGACGTGGTCGTGCTCGTGGACGAGTCGGGCAGCGAGACACCCGCCAAGATCGCTGACGAGAAGGCGACCACGCTGGAGATCGCCACCTCCATGCTCAGCCCGCAAAGCCGCGTCACCGTGATTGGCTTCGGCGGCGTGAACAACATCGTCCCGGACCAGGATCCGACGAATGTCGCCTGCCAGCCCACGATCACGAGCGCGGCCAACCTCGGCTACCTGACGTCCTGCGTGAACGGGCTTTACCGGCGCACGGAGAAGGACGGTGACGACACCGACTACGCCGTCGCTCTCGGCCAGGCGATGAGCTATCTCAAGCCGGACTCGACCTCCGTGCCGCAGTCTCCGTCCGGTGCGACCAAGGTCATCCTCATGATGACCGACGGCGCCGTTGACGTGCACCGCAATATGCAGCAGTACGGCGCCGACTGGCGAGAGGGCGAACTGACGCAGATCGACGATCAGCTAAGCATCGCGAAGCAAGACAACGTCCAGTTCTGGGCGCTCGGCTTCGGCACCGACGTCGGCGTCCCCGTTGACGGCACCATCGTCACCAAGGCCCAGGCCTTGACCTACCTCGACAATATGGCGGCCAAGGGCGCTCCGGCCATCTGCGACGGGCAGCGCGCTCCTGTCCAGCCGTACGCCAGGTGGGTGGACAACCCCGATGACGCGTTTATCACGCTCGGCCAGCTATCCGCGGACGCCTCCTGCAGCGGGTACACGGGGAAGAAAGTACACGTCGGCGGCGGAGTGACAAACGCTTCTTTGACGGTTCAGATTCCGGATTACGCTTCCAGCGGCGTCATCAGCGTCGACCGGGTCAGTCCGAAGGTCGGGGTGACCTTCGTCCAGCCGAATGGCCAGCCGTGGACCGACTCCTCCGCGCTCAGCGGCCAGGACAGCTCGCCGGTGGAAACCCTGCGCCTGACGGACCTCACCAGCAGTGAGGTAGGCCCCTGGACGATCAAGCTCACCGCGCCGAAGAATCTCGCCTCCGAGTTGGTCCGCGCGAGCGCCTTCTGGAAAGGCCTAGTGCGTGCGGTGATCTCCGCCAATCCGACCAGCGCCAAGCTCGGGCAGTCGGTCTGCTCCGAACTGAGCCTGCTCGGACCACGCGGACCGCTGTCGGACCCCGCGGACGTTACGGACCTCCAGGTCGGCATCACGGTCTCCGGCGACGGCGTGCCGCAACAGCAGGTTCCCGTCAGCAGTGCCGGCCCCGCGGGGTGCCAGACGACCGGCGCGGGCCAGTACGCGGGCACCTTCGCGGCGCCGTCCAGGTCAGGCGCCCTGACATTCACCGGCATCGCCGCCGGATACGGCCTGTCCACGACCTACGTCCCCGCCACGGTCACGGTGGGCCCGGTCGCCGCCCAGTTCACCGCCGTCATCCAGTACCCGACGGACCAGGCCGGCCTTAAGGTCCAGGCCGGCACCGGACTCCGGCTGAGCGTCGTGTTCACCAACCACACCGGATCGGCGCAGAAGGTGAAGCTCGCGGTCGCTGGCACCGGGACCAGCCCTTCCATCGCCGGGACGAGCAGCGAGCTGACCGTCCCCCCCACCCCGTCCAAGACGGTCCCCTTCTCGGTGTACTTCCCCCCGAACTCGCCCAAGGGCCTCACCCAGGTGCAGGTCACCGTGGCGGCCGAGGCGAACCCCAGCAATATTTACGCCAGTGCGCCCATCGACGTGCAGGTCACCAAGCCGCCAGGCTTCTGGGCCCAGTACCTCAAGTACATCATCGGCGCGATCATCCTGCTCATCCTCCTCGCCGTGTTCGTGTACTGGCGGCGCAAGGTCAGCAAGTGGCGGATGGACGTCCGCGGGCTGGTCGCCTACCTGCAGCGGGACGGGGCCCCGGTGTCCGAACTCCCAGCGCCGGGCCGCCCGGGCAACTCGTTCCGCTTCGTCATCAAGAATCTCGAAGAGCGCTCGCCCCTGCTTGACTACGAGGCGTCGGGGCTACCGCCGTACACGGTGCGGCGCTCGGGAAACCGCGAGGTCGACCTCATTACCCCGGCGGGCCTGCGGAACGAGGACGTCGTCCTCAGCGGGCCTGCCGTGCCCGTGGCGGGCACCAAGCTTGAGCTGGCCTTCGACGAGGACCGTAAGCGTCCCAGGCCGTGGTGGGCGGCCGGCGCCGATCGCGGACCGCGACGTCGGCGAAACAAAGACAAGCAGCGCGTGCCGCAGTGGACGCCGCCAGCGCCGGAGCAGGAGCCGCCGGATCAGCCTTCCGTCGGCACGGAAACGGTCAGCCCGGCTCAGCCTGCTAGCCAGGAACCGACAAGCGAGCTTTGGTAACCAGAGTCGAACAAAGAGTAAGGGCGGGGTCATGGACATGAAGCTTTACCAGCCGGTCCTGTTCGTGGGGCTTGGCGGCACCGGGTGCAGAATCGGCGTGGAGTTCGAGCGTGGGCTGCGGGACGCGATCTGCGGTCCCGACGGCCGCGGCTTCTCCGCGCTGCGCGGCAGGGGCTCGATGCTGCCTTTCCAGCTGCCTAACTGCTTCCAGTTCGTGTACGCGGACACGAACGACGCCGAACTCGGACGCCTGGTCGGAGACGTGGTGCCGGGCCCCGAGCACGAGAAGGCGGTGCCTCCCACCGCCCAGTACGTGACCGAGCTGATGCCGAATTACGACAGTTACCCGAAGCTCGCCATGCACCTGAGAATGAAGGCCAATGCCGTCGTGCAGGACTGGCTGCCGCCCAAGACCGAGGACGAGCCGCCGGTCGCCCCGCTGCAGCGAGGGGCCGGGCAGTTCCCGACCATCGGCAGGGCCGCGCTCTACGGCACGTTCCTCAACGGTGTCGGTCCGGCCACCCGGCAGCTCGCGGAGGCCATCGGCCGCCTGGCGCGTTCCGGGGCAGACCTGCAAGCAATGGGCGGCCAGCAGCTGCAGGGCATCGACGTGTTCGTCGCGTTCTCCATGGTCGGCGGTACCGGGGCCGGGATCTTCTACGATTACCTGCACCTGATAGCGGAGACCATCAGGCGGGCCGCCCCTGCCCTGCGGGTGCAGATCTATCCGCTGGTCCTCATGCCGTCGGCATTCACGGACGGCATCGGCGGCGGCCGGAAGGCCGACCTTAACGCGGCACGCGGGCTGCTCGACCTGTTCCGCCTGGTCGACTCGCAGAACCGGGCGAACCCCTCGCCCCAGCTGGTCGGCCACTTCGACCTGCTGGACAACACCGAGGACGATGTGTCGGTCATCTATCCGGGTGGTGACCGGATCAGGGTCCCTGCCGGGAAGATCCAGACCGGGTTCCTGTTCAACCGGCCGACCGGCGCGACCAAGGAGGATCTTTACGCATCCGTCGTCTCGCTGGTGATGTCCCTGGTCGCGACCGAAATGACGGCGCAGGAACGCCAGGCGGCCCAGCGGCCGGTGTCGTTCGCCGAAGTTTTCGTCAACGGCGCGTCAGACCGGGCGATACTCGCGCCCAACCAGATCGGCTGCCGCGGCGTGTCGACCGCGTCGGTCGCGACGTTCTCGGTGCCCGTGGATGAACTCGCCGGCATCGTCGCGTCCCGGCTGCTGCGCGAGGCCATCGCCCGGATGGCCGAGCCGATCCCTGAGCTGGAGTCGAACAACGATTACATCACGAATTTCCTGGTCAGGGCCAACGTGTACCCGGTGGTGCAGCAGCGGGCGTCCGCGCACGCCGAGCCAGGCCAGGAGCAGGGCGACAAGAACGTGACGGCGGCGCTGCTCGACAGGCGCAAGGCGATGCAGGTCGCCCTCGGTTCGCTCAGGTCCGACCTGGATCGGGACATGCCGACGATGGCGACGCGCTTTGACCCCCGCGCGGGCCTGGTAGAGCTGCTCGGCGCGCGTGACCCGTTCCGTGCGCAGCGGGTGATCCAGGGTCATGACGATCTCACCAACGCCATCGACAAAGACGGTGCGCGGGGGGTGCTGCGCCGTAAGCGCACCGCCCCGCCGGCGCCCGCCGGAATCGGCGTCGCCCCGCCCGAGCCCCCGACTCTGAAGGACCGGATGTTCCGGCCAGTGAAGTGGAACGACGACGAGGTTGTGGCGGCCCGCAATCAGCAGAACCAGTGGTATGAGTGGCAGGCGAAGGGCGTCTGGGCCGCGGCCTGGGACAAGCACGTCCGGCAATGGCAGCCGTCGCTGCTGACGGTGGAGACTGAGCTGCGAGGGCTCACCGAGGCCCTGCTCACGTTCGCGGGCCAGGACGATTTCAGCGCGCGTTCTGAAGAGCTGTACCGCAAGCGGGTCGGCGTGACCTACCTGCTTCCTGAAGGCGGCATGGAGCACTTCTACACGGCCGTGCTCAGGGAGTTGCCCGCGCGGCTGGCCGAGACGGGGAACGTGGATGTCGGCTCCCACAAGGGTGATCTGCTCGGTGAGCTGATCGCCGACGAGACCTGGCGCACGGTATTCCAGATGACCCTGAACGAGCCGCCGGGCCGGGCCGTTTCCTACCTGCTCGAGCAGGTGACGGTCGCGATCGAGAAGTTCCTGCGGGACGATGCGTCGGGCGGCGGGAAGCCCATCCTGCCCAAGCTCCACCACCTGCTCGCCCAGGCGGCCACCGGCAGCAGCACGGTGGCGGGCCGGGCCGGGATCGACGCGGATTACATCCGGCAGTTCCAGGGCGATCTCGCCGGAATGCTGCCGGCCAACTTCGCGCCACAGGGCAGCAAGGAGCTGAAAGCGCTGATCAGCTACCCGGCGGATACCAAAAACGAGAGGATAGAAGAATATCTCGAAAGAGCGATCAACCTGCCCCAAGAGCACGTCACCCCGGAGTACCGGCCGACGGCCACCGAGTCGATCACGGCGGTCCTGCACCGGACCTCGATGGGCATCACCGAGGTCGGCGAGGTGCGCGACGTGCTGCGCCGCTGGGCCGGCGCGCTGGCCAATCCGGAGCCCCAGGATCTGCCGCGGTGGCGGCAGCGCACCGGCTACGACTTCGGCTACCTGGCCACCCGAGAAGCGGACCGGGTACGGATCCTGCACCGGATGCTGTGCGCCATGTGGAACGGGAAAGCCTCGGTCATCGGTGAGTCGGAATCGCCCAGACGGTTCAACATCAGGCTCGACGGCGACGTGACCATGACCCTGCCGCTCACCCCGCTCCGCGACGCATCGTCCTGGGGCAGCCTGCTGACCTCCTACGAGCTGTGGGCGCTGGATGACGATCCGCTGCATGCGGGTTTCTGCGAGGAACTGATGCGGGTAGCGCCTGACGGGATTACCAGCAAGCCGGAACTCCCGGCCGACCTGTACGTCAAGTTCCGGGAGATCACCGCCGGTGAGATCACCGAGCTGGACAAACAGCTGGAACGGCAGTCGGGCGAGCAGCAGACCAGGACCGCGCAGATGCTGGCGTTCTGGAAGGCCACCGTGCCGGCCGCGCTCCAGCGGAACTTCACCGTGCCCAATCCGGTCGAGCGCAACCTGCTCGCACTCGAGCAGTCCGTCGGCGTCCGGCCCGGCAGCATCGAGCCTGAGGGCGGCGAGACCGATGACCACGAGGATGAGTGATGGCGGTAGAGGTCCTGTGGCTCAGGGGCCGCGCGAACGCTGAGGCGGCGGGCGAAGCGGAGCGCATGATCGATACGCGCACGGGGCCGACGGACTTGACCAAGCTTCTCGTTGTCGACGACACCGGCCTGCTCGCCGAGCACGCGGCGGTTTACCATCGGCTGATCAGCGGGCAGCGGGTCGATTACCTGCTGTGTGTAGCCGCCGGACCGCGGACCGAGGTCGGCGCCGCCCGGCTGCCGCTGCTGCCGGACAGCCTGGCTGGCCCGCATGGGCCTGGCGTGCTGTGGGTGGGTGACCCGGACGGCCTCGACTGGCGCGACGCACCCGGGACGAGGATCAAGGGCCGCAAGCGCGGCCAGCCGGATGGCTTGGCCCGGCTCCTCGAACTGCTCCATGTCGAGGCAGTTTTCGACGAAGTCTGGAAGGCCTTCTATGACCGGGTTCCGTACCGGGTGGCCAGTCCGGGGCTGCGACTGGTCGGAGCGGACGACGAGACGACCGCCTTCAACGCCGCCCTCGCCCTGGCCATCGAGGGGATCACGGCATCCGGCGTCAGCGACGCCGAGCCGTTCGGCTCGCTGCTGCCGCATCCGGGCGCGGCGAGCCTCGACGCGAACAGTCCGCTGGCCGGTTGCCGTGCCCGGGTCGCGAGCGCCGTGACCGCCGCCGAAGCGGAGGCGGCGAAGGCGGCCGGCCTGCTCCGCCGATTCAGCCGGGCTGACCACGCCATCGAGGAACAGGCCAGGGCGGCGGGCGAGGCGCTCGGGGAGATGCGCGAGCAGGTGATCCGCCTGTTCAAGGCGGCCAACTCGACCGGCAGCCTCACCACCAACCAGCGCGACACGCTCCACAAGGCCGGGCTGCGGTTTTCTCCGGAATCGCCGACTGGGCCACCGCAGGAGCAAGAACCGGACCAGGTCCCCAGCTTCCAGGCCATTGCCGATGCCCTGGACGGCGGCGACACGCTCCCGTTCATCCGGGACCGCCTGGTTGCTACCGGGAAAGGTGCCAAGCGCCATGGCAGCGCGGCCTATCTCCCGCAGGTGGACACGGCCTGCCCGGAGTCGCTGTCGGAGTCGCTGGCCGGTATCACCGATCTGCCTGCCCAGGTCCGGCGCGGCGGCGCCACCGCGGTGCGGCAGGAACTCAGGCTCGACGCGGCCGACCACTCCGCGGCGGCGCTTGTCACGCTCGTCCAGTGGGTGGCAGACAGGGAATGGTCGCCCACGGCGGCAGAACTCGACGAGCTGGATCGCGCCAGGATCGCGATCGACGGGATTGCGGCTGCGCTCACCGAGTACGCCCCCACCGGGCCGCCGGCGGGCGCCGCCCGTTATGTCCGGCTCAGCGAACGCCTGCGCCCCGTGCTGCGCGCCCTAGTCTGCCAGGTACTCAAGGACGAGTACGGCTTCCCCGGAGCGACTGGGCAAGAGACCCTGGACGCCGCGAAGCGCCGGACCGGGGACCACCTCAGGGACTGGACGGACCTAGTGCAGGCGCACGGCCTGGCCGCCCGGCCTAAGTTCGCGTCCCAGGCCACCTTTACCGACGTCACCTACGCGGCCGAAACCGACCTGGCCGCGATAAGGGACGTCCTCCAGTCCGATCCCAGGGGACAGATGTGGCAGCTGTGCGGGCAGGAGGATGTGACCGCGCTTGACGTGAACCCGGACCCGGTGTCGGTCAGTTTCGCGCCTCGGCAGGACAAACATGAGCTGGTCAGCGCGGCGCCGCGGGACACCCTCTGGCTCTCGGCCGGACGGGCGGGCCTGCTGCGCCTTGTTCCGCTGTACCAGGAGATCGTCACCGGCAGCCCGCTTCACGAGCAACCGAGTCCCACGGAGCCGGAGTGATCACTGAGACACTGAAATTCCGCCTTGCCGACGGCACCCAGCGGACGGCAGAAGCGGAACTCGGCGAAACGCAGCTTCCCGCCGGGGAGTTCCTCGTGGCGCAGCCGGTCTCGCTGGACGGCGGCGATCGCAAGCTGCGCCAGCACCGGCCTGTCGACGGGCGGTACCGGGAGGCGGGCTACGAGCGGCTGGACAACGAGATCCTGGTGGGCCGCCGCCTGGCCGTCGCAGCAGGCCGCGGCTACCCGGTCGAGGTGGCCTGCCTGTACGGCGACGATGCGGACGGCGCGGACCCTTACGCGCTGTTCGAAGCGTACGAAGGGAATCCGCTTCGCGAGGCGTGCAAGGTCATCAGAGAGGCAGAGCTGAAGGTATTCCCGGTCAGCCTGCTGCGCGGACTCTGCTGGCTCGCCGCCGTCGGCGTGGCGCACCGCGGGATCGGACCGGACACCGTGCTGTGGGACGCACGTCGCGGTCGCGCCCTGATCACCGACTTCAGCGCGTGCACCGTGTTCGGGACGATGCGGACGCCGGTGCCGGGATTCCCCGCGTGGGTTCCCAAGGAACAGCGGTCGGGCGCGGCGAACGGCAGGGTCGGCCAGCGAGACGACATCTGGGCCGCGGCGCAGCTGATCTTCTACGCGCACACCCATGGCCAGGAGTACGTTTCCCGCGATCAGCTGGTGGCCAGCGGCCTGGGCGGCCAGCTGGTCCAGGCGCTGGCCTGGGCGTTCAGCCCGCTGACGGCGGACCGTCCGACCGCCAGTGACCTGCTTGCCTTCCTTGGCTCGGCCGACCCGTCACCCCAGGGGTTCACGGCGGGCCCGTCGCTCATCAAGGGGCGTGCCAGCTTCCTCGCCGCGCGTAATCTCAAACACCATAAGGATCCCGTCCAGGTCCTCGTCCCGCCGGACCTCGACGAGGACCTGGAGTGGGCACAGCAGTCCAGCGGTCCTGCCCGGCCGCCCGCCGCCCCCGCCGCCGTTGAATCGTTCGCCGGCGCCCCGCCTGTTTTCGCGGATTCACCGGTGGACGACCCGCGGACTGCCCAGGATCAGGTCGGCGCGCCAGCCCCTGGTGAGCAACCTGGCGACCGCGGCAAGAAGGCGGGATTTTTCGGGCGCAGGCGGGAGAGCCGATGACGGCGAACCAGATAACCTTCCAGGCACAGCTGGGCGGCAGCGCGGAGATCGCGAGGGTCGCCACGTCGCTCGGCCAGCCCGAGACCGACACCTGGCATCGGCGCCTCAAGCCGTTCCTGCAGGTCGGCAGGCCCTCGGGCTGCGGTTACCTGGACTTTGGGACCTACGCGGCGGCCATCCGCTGGTCCGGCGACCCCAGCCAGCAGCAGGCCTGGCAGTACGCTCACGCGTTCGTGGGTGAGCGCAGCGAATTGACCGCGACCCAGGCGCTCGAGCTTCCCGGGCTTGACCCGGCGGCCCTTCCCGGCAAGGGGCTTGTCCCGGTCGCGGTTTCCGCGCCGGGGCCCGGCTTCCAGTCCCTCGCGGCGCTGGCACGCTCGGCTGACGTCGGGCCCGTCCTCATACCGTTGCTGGCTCATGTGCTCTGGGGCGAACGCCGGATCGTCATGCCGTGGCAGGAACCGTCGCTGCCCGAGGCGGCCCTGTGGGGCCTGATCCGCATTCTGGCGATCATCAAAGACCCGCAGCGGCTTTCGTTCCTCAGCCACGCGTCCGGCTCGCTGGCAGCGGACACGCTGCCGGGTACATTCGTGTCCTTCCAGGCCGGGACGCGGTCCGCCCAGCCCGACCCCGGGTTCCTCTGGCTGGCAACGTTCCTCGCGGAACGGTTCGCTGACAGTCCGGATGCACTGCGCCAGGAGGTCGGGCGCCACGGTATCGACATGACTGCCGACCGGTCCGGCAGCCTTAGCCGGCTACTCGCCCTGCTGCCCACGGCGCAGGCGGCTGCGGCCGACAACTGGTGGATCCCGACATTCACTCCAGTTCCAGCGCCCGCCACCGCCCCCAAAGCCGGCCCCAAAGCCGCCCCCAAAGCCGCGGCGATCACTGCGGACAAGGACGTGCCGGTCCAGGAACACGATCTGTCAGCGAGCTCCGGAGCGCAGAGCGCGCCGCAGCCTGCCGGAGAGGTCGTCGTCTGCCCGATCTGCCTCGGCGATATCACCGACTGGAACACGCAGTCCCCCTGGGAGTGGGAACCCGTTCCAGGGACGTACAGGGAACTGGAGATTCCTCCCGGTCTGACCGAACTGCAGCGCGCCCCGTACCTGCGCAACGCCTACGTCCGCTGCACGGCGCAGAAGAGCGCAGGCCAGCAGGAAGACGCCCCGCATTACCTCCCGGCGAACTACGGCCGGTTCGGCCGCCCGGTGGTGCTCGGCTTCGTCGGCATGTCCATGGCGGGCAAGTCTCACCTGCTGTCGGCCATGGTCGCCGGAATCGTCGGCGGCGAACTGCTCAAAGGCTACCGGCTGAGCCACGATCCGCTTGACCAGGCCCGGCATCAGATGTTCCTCGACAATCACGTGAACCCGCTGCTAAAAGAGGACAAGGTTCTCGACGGCACCGGGCAGACCGACGTCCTGGAGTTCGCGGACGCGTTCCTGATAACCGACCAGGCTGGGCAGCGGCGCCCGGTGGCGTTCTTTGATATCGCCGGAGGCGATCTGGCCAGCCTGACGAAGAAAAAGGCGACGGACTTCTTCTACATGGCCGACGGCCTGTTCTTCGTCGTAGACCCGGTGCGCCTCGACGGCCGCTGGGTCGACGACAAGACGTTCAGCAACGTGCTCAACATCGTCAGCGATCGGCCCCGGCCGGATCCGGTGAGCGCCGCGATCGTGCTCACCAAGGCGGACACGCTGCGGTTCGAAGAGCCGGTTACCCGCTGGCTGCGGTACGAGCCGGAATTCGAGCGGCTGGACGCGACGCAGTTCCTTCGCGAGAGCGCCGACGTCTACGGCTACCTGGAGTCCAGGAACGCTCTCGCGCTGACGGCGCCCTATGACAAGTGCGCGAAGGCCACGTTGCACGTCGCCTCGGCGACTGGCGGCAGCGGCGCGGAGAAGAACACGGTCTACTCCCGGGGCGTTCGGCCACGGCGGGTGATACGCCCGCTGGCGGCCATGCTGGCGATGACCGGCGTGCTGACCGGGCCGGAAGCCAAGAAGGTGGGGATCTAGTGACCGATGTGACGCTCAGCCAGATCCACCAGATTGAGTACCGCTGGGACCCCAGCTATGACCTGTCTCCGGCAGCCAGTTCCATGACCCACGAGTGGATGATGTGGTGGGACGCGCAGATCCGGAACTGGGTCCGCCACCCCAGCGTCGAGACTCCATCGGAAAGCGCCCGTTACCAGATCCTGCCCCGCGGCGTCGCGGCGCTCGCCTGGCGGTACCGGGACGTGGAGGTGACCGACGCGGACGGCGGCGTCCGCGGCCGGCCGCTGGTCTCGCGCGTGCTCGTCGGCGCGGCGGAAACGCTGTCTCCCGATATGGCCATGATCCTCTGCCGGTCGGGAATGCCGGCCGCGGCCGGGCCGCGACCAGGGGAGGTCGAGCCCCAGTCGGAGCTCCCGGTGCTCAGCGCCGCCGACCTGGCGGCATTCGCGTCCGATACGATTGCCAGACTCGACGGCGAGGCGGCCGCGCAAGAGGACCTTTGTTCTGTGCTCGCCGCGGCGGTCGCCGATCCTGACACTCCGCTCGCGATCGGCATCGGCGAACCCCAGATCCTCCAGCCGTCGGCGCAGGGCATCCAGGTGCTGCTGCTGTGGGGCCTGTGGCGGATCAGCTATCCGCTGCTTGGCGCCCGGCGGCGCGGCTGGTCGTTCTCCACCTTCGAACCGCCCCTGGGCTTTGTGGACCCCAAGTCGCTTCCGGACATCCTGTTCCGCTCGGCGCGGGTGACGCAGGCCGCCCCGCCGGCTATACCGCGGAAGGAGCTCAAGGTCTTCCCCGGCACGACCCATGTCTCGGCCGCCAGCCCTGCTTACGATGAGCTCGCCGCCTGGCTCGTCGCCGAGTACCGGGAGCTGGGCGGCGACGAACTCCAGCGGCGCATCGCCGACGTGTCAGAAGGGACGCCCGCGGACGCGCGCCTCCAGGCCGTCTATGAGAGCCTCAGCGTCAAGCGGGCCCCCGCGCGTCCCGACCCGATCGAGCTCGAAACCCTGGCCACGGCGACGCCAGCGCCCGGAGAATCGGCTCCGCAAGCATCCGGACCGCGAGCACCAGGACCGCAAGCATCCGGGCCGGAGCCTTCTGAGGTCACGGACCCCCCGGCCGAGGAAAAACCGGAGTACGACGAGATCGCCGTGCCGCCGTACTCGATGGCCGAACTGGTTGACCGGCTCGCCGTGGCTGCGGACGCCGACCTGTTCGAGTCGCTGCTGAGGGAGGCCATCACGGCACCGCTGCAGCCGGATGAAGCGGACCGGCAGCGGGCCCGGGCCGTTTTCGGAGACAACAACTGCCTCGTTCCGGTCTTCAGGCGCCACCGTTACGACTCCCATGAGTACGAGCTGTCGCGGATCGTCTACCTGATCGTGATTCCCGACCTGGATCGCCCGAGAGTGCGCGACGAGATCGCGGCCTGGGCATACCGTGGGGAAAGCGCCGTGATGGCCGCGCTCCTCGCCGCCGCCAGGTATTCCGGCGCTGACGCCCTGAGCATTATGAAGGAGACCCTGAAACCGGTCCTCGCGGAACTCTGGCTAACCGACAGGAGCCTGCTGGCGTACTGGTCCCCCGGACCTGCATCGCCACCCGACGCCACCCCATGGCGAGGCAGGACCGCCCTCCACCAGCCGGGCACCTAGGACGCCGCGTCCTCGCGCCAGCTGCGGAGCAGTGAATCGACGATGTGCTCGGCGATCGCCATCGACGCCGTCGCCGCCGGAGACGGCGCGTTCCGCACCGACGTGACGTCCCCGATCCGGTGGATGCACCGCATTCGGGCCGAGATCGGCCTCACCGTCGATCCGCGGCGTCAGGTGCACGCCGAGGAACGGGTACTTAGGGTCGGGCACCGGATAGATGAGGTGCCGTACCCGGTCCCTGGCGTGCGGGCGCAGCCGCAGGTACTCGCCGCGAAACGGGATGATCTCCGGCGCTGCCTCGTCCCCGGCCGCCGCGGCGAGCAGGTCGGCCTGCAGCCCGGCGCAGATGACCAGCCGGGACAGCCGGTGGGATCCGCCAGGAGTAAGGACACGTAGACCGCCCCGGCGGTCTACGCCCGTCACCGCCGTCCCAAGAAGCACCTGGCCGCCGTGCCGCAGCACGTCGTCAGCGAAGGAGCGCGCGATCGCCGGGTAGTCGACGATGGCGGTGGTGGGGGAGAGCAGCGCGGCCTGCCCCGCTACGTCCGGCTCGAGCTCCCGCATCGCCGCCGCGTCCAGCCAGCGGACGCCAGGCACGCCGTTGGCGGTCGCCCGGCGTTCAAGCTCGCGCAGCTTGGCCGTCTCGGCCTCGTCCCTGGCGACCACGAGCTTGCCCCGTGCGTCCCAGCCAAGGCCACTGCCCGCGCAGTACTCGCGCAGCAGGTCGACGCCGCGGCGGCACATCCTCGCCTTGGCCGACCCCGGCTTGTAGTAGATCCCGGCGTGCACCACGCCGGAGTTGTGGCCGGTCTGGTGCACGGCGACGGCGGGCTCTTTCTCGAAGACCGTCACCGGCACCCCGGCAAGCGCCAGTTGCCTGGCCACCGCCAGTCCCACGATGCCGGCCCCGACGATCCCCACCGGCAGGCCGTCGGCTACCACGCGAACCACCAGGGCCTCACCATGCGAACCTTCCCGCCGCCCGTCATGGAGGCAACGTTAGCGGGCGCTTGGCCACCTGCTGCGAAACATAGGATTGCGGCTGTCTGCCCGCGTCGCGCCTAGCCTGGAAGCGCGCATGAAAGGAAACTTCGTGACTAACCCCGCCAGTCCGTCGCAACCGTCGGCCGTACCGGGCGCCACGGGACCCCGGCGCCGCAAGCCCCCGCGCCGCGTCGAGGTGGTCTCGGTCGCCCGGATCAGGCCCCGCCTGGTCTCGGTATGGGTCACCGGCGACGCGCTGGAAGGCTTCCAGATCAACGCGCCGACCTCGCACATCAAGGTGTACCTGCCCGCTCCAGGCCAGCAAGCCCCCACCCTTCCCGAGGACGGCCCGAACGGCCCGGTCTGGCCGGACGACGCCCCCCGCCCGTTCGTGCGCACCTACACCCCGCGCCGCTTCGACGAGGACACCCGCACGCTGGAAGTCCAGTTCGTACTGCACGGAGAGGGCCCCGCCTCGGACTGGGCGGAGCGCGCGGCACCCGGTGACCAGCTCGCCGTGGCCGGCCCCGGCGGCCGGTTCTCCCTCGACCCGTCGATCGAGCGCTGGTGGATCGCCGGCGACGAGAGCGCCATCCCGGCGGTGGAGACGCTGCTCGAGGCGCTCCCGCCGTCCGCGTCCGCCGAGGTGCACCTGGAGGTCACCGACGCCGACGACGAGATCGAGCTGACCAGCCCGGCCAAGCTCGACGTCACCTGGCACTACCGCCGTGCCCCCGACGCCTGGGGCGCCGAGCTCGAGCAGGCCGCCCACGACGCGGAGGTCGCCGCCGACACCCAGCTCTGGCTGGCCTGCGAGGCCACCACGGTCCGCGACCTGCGCCGCTACTTCCTCGTCGACCGCAAGCATCCGCGTGACTCCCTCATCACCCGCGGCTACTGGCGCCGGGGCTTCGCCAACCACCCCGACCACGACTACGGCGACGACGAGCTAGAGGCCCGCTGAACCGCTGCCCGTCCCGCTCCCTACAAG
>Ga0209169_10000960_pt1 | contig 17763 bp, 15 predicted proteins | sample HubBroMetageWRM4_FD_188346 | JGI IMG/M metagenome (GOLD analysis project Ga0209169, IMG submission 188346) | Warmed soil microbial communities from the Hubbard Brook experimental Forest, New Hampshire - Hubbard Brook CCASE Soil Metagenome WRM 4... | ecosystem: Environmental > Terrestrial > Soil... | reverse complement strand
CCTGCCCGCCGCCGTATACTTTTTCCAGCGTAACTGCGTCAAGCGCAAGTAGATATTGACCGGTAATCTGCCAGAGAATGCCATTCGTGGTTCCATTGGCGGAAATCACGGGCGAATGCCCGCCGCCTTCCGCCTTCGATTGTGCGAACGGCGTCGTGGCCATCCGGCCGTTGCTTAGCGCAATTGCGGCGATTGGCATTCCGCCACCAGAAGAATAGATCGTGTTATTCCAGTAAACCAGCGCTCCAGTCCATGGAGCTACACCCACCAACTCTTGCACAATATTCGAATCTTTTTTAAGGCAGGTCGCGCAAAAGTGACCCATATTGTCCTGGTTCAATAGATAAATCGTGCCTTCTTTGCCTACAGTGGCAACGAGGTTTGGATGCTTCCCTGGTTGCGTCGGCAACACCAACACGGGTTCGCTCAAATCCTTATCGTTTTCGTCGAGATATAACTCGTTGTAAGGTGTAAACCAGTCCGCCAATTGCAGCGTGTCGCCCGACTGCGTCAGTTTGAGCACCGACTGTCCGAAGTTCGTGCTCGCCATGAAGTCCCCATCTGCGGTTGTTCCATAGATGTTCCCTTCGCTGTCTGACGAAAGTCCTCCACCTCTCATCCAGAGTGCAGCCGCCGAGTCCGACGGTTCGTCGTCAAATGCACCTTCGGGCTCCAGTGTTGAAGCGTTGTACGATAATACCCATCCCTGTTCCTGCCCGCCGCGGCATCCGTTTGATCCAAAAGCGATGTAGAGGTTGCCACTCTCCAGCAGTAGAGCAGGACGATTAACCTGCATCTTGTCGGCAAAAATGTTATTTACACCGTTAAACTCGTAACTTGCCGTGATCACGACAGGACTGCCCGTCTTCTCCAGGCCTGTCGTAACATCAAGCGCATGCAGGCGATGCACGAACTGGGAATTCTCGTAGGTCTTCGCCACGACATAAAGCGTCCCCGCCACCGGATCGATCACCGGCGTCGAAACGATTCCTACCTCTGTCCATCGTGTGGTGGGGGAGCATCCCTGCAAGCTGATCGGGACCGTAGTCGCTCCATTGATCAGAAAAGTCGTATGCCAAAGCGGTTTTGCATCTTTCCCGGTCGCGCTGTCTGCGTCAAACGCATACACGCTGTCATGCATCGTTGCGACATAGATAACGTTATGCACCCTCCCAGAAATCTTGATGCCCGGCAGATAAAGTGCTTGGCCAACTATCATTCCATCCACTGGCTGGGTGAAGAGCTTGCCAAATCCTTTATAGTTCACATTTTGCGGAGTCAGAATCGTCTCATTCGGATTCGCCCCGGAACGCGCGTTGTCATAATGCCAGGTCGTTACCGGTACCTGCGCTTCGGTGGCCGTCATTCCGGCGAGAACAAATAGAAGACAAGAGGCAATTACACGAATCCGCAGAATTGCTGCAATCATTCCTGAAACCTCGACAAATAATTTGGATTGAAACTACCGGGCCGTAAAAAACGCCTTCAGCCTCGAACTACGATACGAGACTGGCACCGGCGACACAGACGCGACTCACGAACACAAAAGGGTACGGGGTGGACCGCAAAAGGGTCAAACTCAGAAGTGCTATTGGTCTAACTATAAACCATTCTAACCCATCTCTAGATGCAGCTACATCAGATGCAGCTATATGCTCAACCTCGAGCGTCGCCTGGCACGCGCACCCGGATCGTCTGCGGAACCGCGCGCAGCTTCGCCAGCAACACCTCATCGCAAGCCCGATTGATGTCGTAAATCGCATATCCTAGCGCCCCGCGAGTATCCAGTACCTGCCGCTCAATATTGATCTCGCGATTCGCCAGAATGTCGTTAATCGCACGCAAGATTCCAGGCACGTTGTGGTGGATATGCATCAGCCGGTGCGAGCCTGGCTCATAATCCAGATGACAAAGCGGCAAGTTGACGCTGAGCAGGGAATTGCCGCTCGAGAAATAATCGATCATCTTCGCCGAAACAAACTGCCCAATATTCTGTTGCGCCTCCTCCGTGCTCCCGCCAATATGTGGAGTCAAAATCACATTCGGCAACCCACGCAACGGACTGACAAACGAACCGCCACTCTCCGGTTCCTGCGGAAACACATCCACCGCCGCGCCTCCGAGTTTCCCACTCTTCAAATGCCGAGCCAGCGCCTTGTGATCCACGACAAACCCGCGGCTCAAATTAATCAGGCAAGCGCCATCTTTCATTCCGAGGATTTCATCTTCCCCAAATAAATCCTGGTTCTGCATTTTCCCATCGACATGCAAGGTGATCACGTCCGCAGTAGCCAGCAACTCGCGAAAGCTGACCGGGCGAGCATTTCCGCGAGCCAGCACATGCGCCACATCGTGAAACACGACGCGCATGCCTAGAGCCTCGGCCAGATCCGACACCTGAGACCCGATCTTTCCATAGCCCACAATTCCCAAGGTCAGTCCGCGGACTTCATGTGACCCTGCCGAAGATTTATTCCAGACTCCGCCATGCAGCTGAGTGCTAGCCTCAAAGGTCCGGCGCATCAGCAGGATGATCTCGCCCATGGCCAGCTCAGCCACCGACCGCGAATTCGAGTGCGGATCATTAAACACCGCAATCCCTCGCTCGCTCGAAGCCGCCCGATCGATCTTGTCGACGCCAATGCAGAAGGCTCCCACCGAAACCAACTCCGGAGCCGCATCCAGTACCGCCGCCGTAATGTGAGTCTTGGAACGGACGCCCAAGATCGAAACTCCGCGCACTTTCTCAATCAGCTCCCGCTCCTCCAGCGCGCCCTTGAGCGATTCGACCGCAAATCCAGCTTCCTCAAATTGGGAAACGGCGACCCCGCTGATGTTTTCTAGCAATAAAACCTTCAAAGACCCTCCGAGACTTTAACTGCAGAATGATCAATGAGAATTATAAGGGCGGTGAGTTTCGTATCAGGGCATCGCTTTAGCGATACTGCAAATTCCTCAAAACTAGACGCCCCTTTAGGGGCCGCAAACCGAACGCCCTTGCCCATGAATTGCGCCGAAAAGTGTTACAAATATATGGGGCTGCGAAGACAACCAAGCCCGTCCTCCATGAATCTTTCAATCGCACCCCGTCATCTTTAACGCTTTGGAGGAAAAGAAAATGGCCCAAACTTTGGAGGAAGTGAAAATGGCGCATGAACTACCCCCGCTGCCGTACGACTATGCGGCCCTCGAACCCACCATCGACGAAAAGACGATGCACCTGCATCACGACATGCATCACGCCGCCTACGTAAAGAACCTGAACGCGGCCCTGGATAAACACCCCGAGCTGCACAAGAAAACTGCCGAAGATCTGCTCCGCGATCTGAATGCAATTCCCGAGGACATTCGAGGCGCCGTCCGCAACAATGGCGGAGGCCACGTCAACCACACCATGTTCTGGAACATTATGAAGCCCAAAGGTGGAGGCGATCCCAACGGCCCCATAGCCGATGCCATCAAGAAAGCCTTCGGCGACTTCAAAACCTTCCAGGAAAAATTCAACGCCGCCGGCGTAGGCCAATTCGGCAGCGGATGGGTCTGGCTCGCAGGAGACGCAAAAGGTGAAGTGAAAATCCTAAGCACTCCGAATCAGGACAGCCCCATCTCGCAAGGCCTCCATCCCATCTTCGGCAACGATGTCTGGGAGCACGCCTACTATCTCAAATACAACAACCGTCGTCCCGAATACCTGCAAGCCTGGTGGAACGTAATCAACTGGGACGAAATCAACAAACGCTACCAAGCCTCGAAGAAGTAGCGAATTCTGTCCGGCGGAGAGACGGGCGCCCCCGCCCGTCCACCCCGCTTTCAAAAAACTCCCGAATCTGCCCCCAATACTTCCGCACAATTAAATCGGTGCTCAAATGCCCGCCCCGCCGAAACATCTTCAGTCGCACTCCAGTAAGCCGGGCAAATTTTTGAACCGATCGATAGGGAACATAAGGATCATCCTGCGCATGAAACATCATGATCTTCGAAGCCGTGATTTCTCGCGCATGGTAGGCCGGGTTAAAGAATTCCCCGCCACGCAGCTTCTTCCAATTCTTGTCGGATAGCCGATATCCACTCCCAAACGCGGCCCGAATATAAGCAGCATAGTTGGGATTCGAAGTTTCCTTCTTCTCCTCGCCAGCAAGAATGGCCCAATCCACAACCGGACAATTAGCAATCACCTTCTTAACTCGAGGATCAAGCGAAGCAAGAATAGCCACCGTTCCACCAAAGCTTCCTCCAATCACAAACACTTCATCCAAATCCGAAACGCGAAATCGCCGCCCAAAGGCCAGTTCGCGAAACTCCTTCGACAGCCCGCGAATCACATCAAGAATATCCAGGTGCGGCGATCGTCCCAGAAACTCCCCGCCACTCTCCCAACTCCCGCGATAGCGCGGATAAAACACCCAGTATCCCTTCGTAGAAAGAAATTCAGCCAAAGGCTGCTTACGAGGAATCGAAGGCATCCCATCGCAAAGAATAATCACCTTCTGAATTTTCCCCGCTCGCGCCGGAGGCAGAAATTCAGTAACAATATCGCTCGCAAATCGGGCCCTGAACATCATATTCATCTATTCCTCATAAGATGAATTGTCATCCTGAGCGAAGCGAAGGACCTCATGTTTGACCGAACATGTCTGCCCAAATTCGCTAGTAAACCCCCAAATCCTTAGCCGACACCCACTTCCCCGAATACTCTTTCCCCATCTGCTCCAGCAAATCCGACTCCGGCAGTTTCTCCAACACCTGGTGATATAGCACCAGCAGCTTAGGATGCGCCCGCCGCGCAATCTCCCCCAACTCCGCCGGAGAAGTATGAAACGTGGCGAAATATTCCTTCCAGTGCGCCTCCTTCAACTCCTCGCCATCCGGATTAAAAACTTCATGCAGCAACACGTCGCACCCATCGCAAGCCTTCACTACTTCATCGGTGGGAGCGGTGTCACCAGAAAGCACAATCTTCCGATCGCGAGTCTGAAATATATATCCATAAGCCTCTTTCCATATCCCATGCTTCACCGGAAACGCGGTCACCGTAACGTTCTCGTCGCGATACACCACTCCCGGCTGAATCTCATGCACATTGACTTTGTATCCCATAGCGTTAGCCTGTTCCAATCCCTGCCGCCGAACCCGCACGTCTTCCTCCCAAGCCTTCTCGACATGCGTAGTCATGTTCTTCAGCCCATGCGGACCATAAGCCTCCAGCGCCTCGGCCCGCCCCAGCACCCAAGGCGAAAAAATCAGATCGGGATACCCCAGCGTGTGATCGGAATGCAGATGAGTAATAAAAACGATCTTCAACTCCTTAGCCTTCAGAGCTGCAATTCCCTTCTTCTCCGCCGCCGCCGCTCGCCGCACAACGCCCGGACCGCAGTCGATCAAATAAGCTCGGTTATTCACCACCACCGCGACCGCAGGCCCCCACCGCTCCGGGTCCGCGCTAGGATTCCCCGTCCCCAACACAACCACCTGAGTAGACGACGAAGTTTTATCCTCAGCGAGGCAGTTCGAACCGGCAGTTATGACTAGCAAGAAAATAAAAAAGAATTGAGTTATGCTGGACCGCCAGCCAGCCCATGGCATCAACTTCAGCCTATTGTTCCTCCAGTCAGACATCATCTAACTCCTTAAACTCACTCCTTGACACCCACTCCTCCACCCCACTAAACTCCTCTACCACTGCGGCTTTTCATCCCGCAGGCCGCTCCCAGCTCTGCAACTGTTTGCACACACAATGGAGGTTTCAGTGACCACTTCCCAGCTCTCGAAATTTGCCGCCACGCTCGTCTCACTCTTAGTCTTGCTGTCCGCTTTTGCCAGCGCTGAACTCAAAATCGGATCCTTCAACACCGCTACCGCTGATCCGCCGGTGCCGCGTCCACATACGACACCCTGCAAGGTCACCCTGTATACAGGATTCGTCTTCGACAACTTCAATGCCCAGAGCTTCAATTACGCGCCGCCCGCCGATTGCCCCGGCCCTTGGGCCGCCGTCATTCTGGAAGCTAATTTCTCGATCAGCGCCGGAATCCAATACGATCGCACTGCGAATATCTGGATCGGACCCACCAACGTCTACTTCGGAACCACCTCCGAAGATGCGCCCCACCAACCGCGCAATTGGCACGTTGAGCGCGATCTCACCGACTACAGCTCAATTTTCACCGAAAGCCAGGTCGGAACCGTCGATCTAGGGAACGGAGTAAACAAGACTGACACCGGAATCATCCGCGGAGCAGCCGACATCCTCTTCTATCCACTAGCCGAGGGTCAATCTCCGCCAGCCAGCGCTGATCAAGTCATAGCTTTCTCCGGAGGTCCCACCGGTGGCACCGTAGCCCTCACCAGTACTACTAGCCTGCTCGAGCAAACACTCACCCTTCCCACCAACATCCAAAGCGTTTTCTTTGACGTCTTCGCTCAGAGCCAGTTCGATGACGAATTCTGGTATACCTGCGTCCCCAACGATGTTGCCAACGAACTCGAAAGCTGCCCCGGCACCGCGTTCCGCGAGTCTGAAGTTACCATTGACGGAACGCCCGCTGGCGTAGCTCCCGTCTATCCCTGGATCTACACCGGTGGCATCGATCCCTTTCTCTGGTTCCCCATCCCCGGCGTCCAGACCTTGAACTTCAAACCCTACCAAGTCAATCTCACGCCCTTCGCGGGAGTGTTAAGCAACGGCCAACCACACACCATAGCTCTCAGCGTCTTCAACTCAGACGACTATTTTTCCGCTACTGCCACGCTCAGGCTCTATCTGGATGAGAACGCCACTCAGGTTAGCGGAGCGGTGACCGAGAACACACTAGCCGTTCCGAACCCTGTCGTCGCTGAACACATTAACACCGGGAAAACCGGCAACATTCAGGGAAGCGTCGACGTCAAGGCGAGCCACGACTTCGTTATCTCCGGATACGTCAACACCTCCCACGGCCCGGTCACCACCACCGTCGCCCAGGATATCAACTTCAACAGCCTGCAGAATTTCAAGCTGACCGATACGGAATACGAGCAGAACATCAACCAGACCAGTAAGCTCCATTCGGTGGTTACCACGCAGAACTCAGACGGCAAGACCGTCTACACCGTAAATCACGATTGGCCGCTTCTGCTGAACATCACCGTACTCGTTGCGCCCGACGGCACCGAAACTCAGACCACCACCAGCAACCAATACTTCGAAGAGGACGAGGCGGCAAAGCATAACGGACAGGCCACCAACTTCAGCCTGGTCCAAAACCGTGTGACTACGACCGACACCCTCAACTTCGACGCCAGCGGTAACTTCACTGGAAACTCGGGCCAGGACAGCGCGCAAAACTATTTCGGTTCCAACTCCACTGGATACTGCTATAGCCGCGACATAACCGCCTCTGCCAATCTCCTAACCAGCATCACCAACGGCAAGGGCTGTAATTGAAAGAAAGTTGTATTTTGATTGGTTTGAAAATCGGGGTGCCCCACGTCTCGCGTTTGAGACGTGGGCTCCCGACAGCCAACTCCAGGGCGAAGTAAGGTCTTCAACAAATTGCAGAAGACTTGATGTCAGCGACGCCTGCGCCAGCCCAACCACATCCCTAACACAATCCCCGCCAGCATCGCGCCAGTCAATTTGCGCCGGTCGCTAATCGGAACAAACCGCGTCTCTTGCTCGCTAACCGCGACCACTCCAAGCGGGACTACGCGAACTCCTCCGCCGCCCCCACCGCCTTCGCCGCGTGCGCTCGAATCGCCCACGCCGCCCGTCCCTGCACCCGCACCATAGCCATAAATTACTTTTGCCACAGGGATAATCGTCTTTCCGTTTGCTGGAATGGGCTCGCCGTAGATCGTCTTCACGTTCGCCTGTCCCAGAATGCCGTCCTTCAGAGATTGCAAAAGAGCCACGCTGCCCATGGGAGTCCTCCTTAAGAATTAATGAACATTATCCCACTCGGAGCAACTCACTCGGCGCCACCTCATGTAGGTAAGAGCGAGATACTTCCGCCGTAGAGACGGGGCTAGCCCTGTCTGAGACTGTTGAACAACGCTGATTCGGTGGGGGTTTCGAAAAGGACGGGGCTTAAGAGGCTGCCAAGAAATCCAGTTTCGTATCAGGGTATCGCTTCAGCGATACCAAAGTTCAGCAAAATCAGACGCTTCTTTGGGCTGTGAGCATCGATCTTAGAAAATCGCCAGCCTAGGGGTTCGCAGTATTGCGGTTAGGAACCTTTGGTGTGAATCTCTTTACCACAAATTCCTGGGCTAGATTAGCAATGGCAGTTACGCCCAGCCCGATAGCCGCGTTTGCAAAAGTCAATCCTGCACCGTCACGATCTTGCGCTGGATAGTAGAGATTTGAAATGCCGCCAGCTGCCAGGCTTCCGAGGATATTCGAGTAATTTGGCTGCCAGTGTCCATTGTCTCCCTTGCAAATGATTGCATTGCCAATCGCATACAGAGCCCGCGATTGCAAGCTGCCAGTGCCCTTGTAAAAATAACGCGGATCTTGTTTCAGAATCGACGGCAGTATGGCAGCTCCGATAAACGTGCCCGAAACCGTGTCGGCATAGCCCGCGCCGAAGCGTTTTCCATAACCTTGCGCGCCCTGTCCATATCCGCTGAAGTGATTTTGCGCCTGCTCTACGCCCGCAACGCCTGCCACCACTACGATGGTGACGGGATCGATTACTGTCTTCCAGGCAAGATTGAATTTTTGCTTCGAGTTCAGGGGAACCGCATCAGGAATGTAGCTGACGTAGAAATTTGGGATAACGCCGAGAACACGCTGCTTCTCTTCAATCTTGATTTGTTCTTCCGCAACTTCTACCCGTGTGAGTGAGACCTGCACATCTGTGACCGCCGTAGCAACATCCAAAGCGATCTGCGGGACGGTTTGAATCTCCCCAGCCTGTAGGATTCCAGAGGATGTTTGCGTTGCAAACCCGGGCGCTGTGATCGTGAGTTGGAAGGCCCCGGCACCGACATTAGTAAAGGAAAATTCCCCGTTGCCGTCCGATATCACTTCTTGGTTTTGAGACTGATCTCTTGAAGACTGACCTTTTGAAGATTGATCTCTGGGCGATTGATCTTTCGACGGATCGTTCGAGGTCTTGTCCTCTCGCGTAAGTCTTACCCGCGCACCGGCGACCACAGCTCCACTCCGATCGCCAACCGTTCCGTGAATGCTTCCCAACAATGGCGGATCGGGCACTGGCGCAGCGGCGGGGGACCCGCTTTGCGATTCTGGGCTGCCCTGCTGCGGACGAGGCAGCGTTTGCTGAGGAGTTTGTCCAAAGCAGAGAAATGTACAACTCAAGGCGGCGAAAGCAAGAATTATGAGTCCAGGCTTGAATGGGAGGGGCATGAATAAGCTCCATCCTCCTCTCCTGGACTTACTGACCGAATCACCTTGAGTTCCCTCACACCGATTTTGGGTGGCGCAGTGCCCCCGCAACCACCTTGTGTTTGGATGCGGTTTTTGGCCGCCACGGTAACACTCTCGGCTGGGGAACTGGTTTTTTCGAAATTACAATGCCCCCAGGCTAAAAAGCAAACTCTTCTTCCTGCGATCGCCTCTACTGGTAACTGAGAACCGCGAATTGTTCTTAACCTGTGGACGCCTTGTGCAAAATACATTCGCAAGGCCGACAAATCCCCAGCGCGGTTTTCCGTCAATCCCTCAAACTCAGCCTCCCGTACACTAACCGCAGCTATCCTCGACTCGAACTTGAGCCGAATCCGTCATCCCCGATTCAGGAACAGAATTCCAGCGTTGCACCATTCTTATGGAATTGACCCGTCTTCAGTCTGCGCGTAAAGTCGCTCCACCTGAAACAAGAATTTCGCCGAGTGGTGACCCTGCTCGGCCAAAAATCTGAAACCTGAAATACGAACACCAGCCTTGCCGAAAAGGTGAAAGAAGCCCTTATGAATTTAGAAAGTCAGAATTTAAATCAGAATTTAACAAATCAATGGACCGTCTACCGCACTCGTTTCCTGGTACGTGCCCAACAGCTCTCCGAACCACTCGTCTTCACCGACGCTCTAGGCCGAGAACAATCCGGACAGCCCGGCGACTACCTCGTCGAGACCTCTGAAGGTATAAAACGGATCACGACTCAGGCCCTGTTCGAAGACATCTACGTGCCTCTCACACAGAATAATAATGGAGCATCGGCCGTCCTCACCCAGCCCGTATCAAGACCGGCCCCAGCGCACAGCGCCCAAGCCACTGCCTGACCGACGTCCGGAGCCGTCTTTCGAGCCGAAACATGCTATGGGCAACCACCATTTTCCCAACTCGATACCCTTACCACTTTCGGGCTACCAGATATTGTGTTTCCCTCTTGACAGGCACCATATACGGGAGTACGTTAAGCATCCCAGAGCACTTTTATAGACCTCCGAAAAGGAGGCTGCGACCGCAAAAACAACCGGGGCGAGACTCAAAGCAGAGGTGACTTCGCGTCTTCCCCCTTTACGGGAAACCATCCCTCCGAAGTGGATGGAAATCAGGCAGATGGAAACAAAGCGGTGACTTCCCCCGGCTTGGCTTAGCCGGGCATCCCCACGGGGGATTCATCAGAAAGAGTAATTGAAGAATTTCGCGATTCAAGTTGCGCCCCGACCGGTACAGCTTCAGTCGCGCCATTAGGAGCCCCGATGGAAGATTTGATGGAACTAGTTGCCGCTCACTTTGCCCGTCACGGCATAGAGTGCGATTCCCACTCGGCCGGACCCGTCCAGCCGAAGGCAGCCCTGGCGGTCCACCCCGCCGAGCCCACCGCGCTCCCAGAACACAATTATCGGAAACGCCTGCAGGGCGATCCGGCTCCGTAGGAGCAGTTTCGTATCATTCGTATCGGGGTATCGCTTCAGCGATACCGCATGCTCATCGAAATCAATGCCTCTTGAAGGGCTGTACGCCAGGAAGCAGAAGTACTCTGTTTCGTCGCGCCACCGTTCGTATTTATAGAAATATGGGCGTTCCAACCCAAGACCAACGGCTCTTTGCCATCATCTAATTAGGAGAAGGAAATGCCAGAAGTTCAGACGCAAATGCAGATGAAAGATCAGACCAAAACGCAATCCGCCGCCAGCAACAATGCCGGCAATAAAAAGACGAAGGCCCCAGGCCTGACCTTTCGCCGCCTCTTCACCAAGCCCGGCGTCTCACCCTACGACGAAATCGAGTGGGAGCTTCGCAACGCTCAGATCACCGACTCCCAGGGAGGCATGATCTTCGAGCAGAAGAACGTCGAAGTCCCGAAAGACTGGTCGATGACAGCGACCAACATCGTGGCCTCGAAATATCTTCACGGACAGGTCGGTACCGACGAACGCGAAACTGGCGCCCGCCAACTAGTAGCCCGCGTGGCCGAGACCATCCGCGACTGGGGCATGAAAGACGGATACTTCCGCACCGCCGAAGACGCCGCCACCTTCCACGACGAGCTCGTCCACCTGCTCCTCCGCCAGAACGTGGCCTTCAATTCGCCCGTCTGGTTCAACGTAGGCTGCGATCGCATCGAGCCCAAATCCGACGCCACCAACTGGCACTGGAACTTCACCACCCAGCAAGTCGAATTCAGCGCCGTGGGATACACGCGTCCGCAATGCTCCGCCTGCTTCATCAACTCTGTGCACGATTCTCTGGATTCCATCCTCACCCTCGCCAAGACCGAAGGCATGCTCTTCAAGTGGGGATCAGGCACCGGCACCAATCTCTCTCCACTGCGCTCCTCCACCGAAGTTCTAAGTGGCGGAGGCACCGCCAGCGGCCCGCTCAGCTTCATGAAAGGCTTCGATGCCTTCGCTGGGGTCATCAAATCCGGAGGCAAGACGCGCCGCGCCGCCAAGATGGTCATCCTCAACATCGACCATCCCGACATCGTCGACTTCATCGACTGCAAGAGCAAAGAAGAAGCCAAAGCTCACGCCCTGGTAGCCCAAGGCTATGACGGATCGCATCCCGATTCCGATGCCTACAGCTCCATCTTCTTCCAGAACGCGAATAACTCCGTCCGCGTAACCGACGACTTCATGGTCGCCGTAATGCGCGATACCGATTTCTCCACCAAAGCCATCGTCGACGGACGCGTAGTCCAAACTTTCAAAGCCAAAGATCTGATGGCCAAGATTTCCGAAGCCACCTGGCAATGCGGCGATCCCGGAATGCAATATGACTCGACCGTCAATCGCTGGCATACCAGCAAGAACACAACCCGTATCAACGCCAGCAATCCTTGCAGCGAGTACATGTTCCTCGATGACTCCGCCTGCAACCTGGCCAGTCTCAATCTGCTGAAGTTCGCGCCCAACGGCACCTTCGATGTGGAAGCCTACCGTCACGCGGTAGACATCACCATCACCGCGCAGGAAATCCTGGTAGACAACGCCGGATACCCCACCGAACTAATCGGCAAGAATTCGCACGACTACCGTCCGCTAGGCTTAGGCTACGCAAATCTGGGAGCCCTGCTAATGGCCGCCGGTCTGCCGTACGACTCCGACGCCGGACGCGACTACGCCGCCTGTGTAACCGCCATCATGTGCGGAGAAGCCTATCTCCAATCTTCCAGGATTGCTGAGTTATGTGAGCCTCTAACTCCCATCACCGACACCGTACAAAATCGCATGGGAGTTACGAAGTCCGAAGACATGCCCGGAGCAGCGTGCCCGGGCTGGTACATCAACCGCGAGCCATTCTTGGATGTAATCAGGATGCACCGCGCCAGCGTAAACAACATCAACAAAAATAACGTCCCCACCGCTCTCTACGAGTCTTCAAAACAGTGCTGGGACGAAGCTCTCTCCAACGGAGAAAAGCACGGCTACCGCAATAGCCAGGTAACCGTCCTAGCTCCCACCGGCACCATCGGCTTCATGATGGATTGCGACACCACCGGCATCGAGCCCGACCTCGCGCTCATCAAGTACAAAAAGCTGGTAGGCGGAGGCATGATCAAGATCGTCAACAACACCGTCCCCGCCGCCCTCTTCAAACTCGGATACACACACGAGCAAGCCGATGCGATCGTGAGTTACATCGACGCCACCGGAACCATCGAAGGCGCGCCCCACGTAAAGGACGAGCATCTGCCCGTGTTCGATTGTTCCTTCAAGCCGTCGAAGGGCACGCGTTCCATCCAATACATGGGCCACCTAAAGATGATGGCCGCCGCTCAGCCCTTCATCTCCGGAGCCATCTCCAAAACCGTGAACCTGCCCAACGCCGCCACGGTAGACGACATTTCCGAAGCCTACATCCAGGCCTGGAAGCTGGGCCTGAAAGCCGTAGCCGTCTATCGCGATGGATGCAAGCAAAGCCAGCCCCTCTCCGCCGCCGGCAGCAAGACCGCGAACTCCACCAAAGATGACGCCGCCCGCAACGCCGCCGCGTCTCATGCGATCGAAGACGATAACCTGGACGCTCCGCCCCGCGCCGTCCGTCACAAACTAAAAGAAGAGCGCATGTCAGTAACCCACAAGTTCAACATCGGAGGCCACGAAGGTTACATCATCGTAGGCCTGTATCCCGGCGGCGAACCCGGCGAGATCTTCATCAAAATGGCCAAAGAAGGCTCAACCGTCTCCGGCCTGATGGACAGCTTCGCCCTGGCCGTCAGCATCTCCTTGCAGCACGGCGTGCCCTTAAAACTCCTCTGCGAAAAATTCGCCCACACCAGATTCGAGCCCAGCGGATGGTCGCAAAATCCCGACATAGGCTTCGCGAAATCAATCATGGACTACATTTTCCGCTGGCTGCAAATGCGCTTCCTAAGCGGCCAACAACAATTCCTATTCGAAAACCTGAGGCCGAAGCCGCAGGCGGCGCCAGAAGGTATAGGCGACATAAACGGCGCGGGAGGTCTAGGCCAAACGACCAACGACCAGCGACCAACGACCGGCAGCATCCACGCCGCGAACGCTCTATCCGAACTAATCGACATGGGAGACGCTCCCAGCTGCCACGTCTGCGGCAGCATAATGGTCCGCAACGGCAGTTGCTACAAATGCATGAGCTGCGGCAGCACCAGCGGCTGCTCGTAAGTAGCGCCGCCGTGTCGCCGCATGCAGCAGTGCGCGGGCACTCCTGCCCGGCGGCCTTTGACGTTTTTCTTGAATTTGGTTTAGATTTCGTTTCCTGGTTTTGGGGGCTGGCCCACCTTTTCGTTTCATCTCAACCCTCGAGGGGTGCCCCGTCCTAGTCGCGTTTTCTGCGACAGGGCGGGGACTTTGACTTTCTTCTCCATCGCCCGAACGTTATCCGCTCTGGAATTCTTGAAAAAGGGAGCGGACCTCGCAAGTCCTTATTCTGGAATACGTTAGAAGTAAGTACTTATGTATCAATATTTTGCGGCAAATGGGTGAACAAAACCCCGGGATGTACGTACAAAAACACAGTACAAAATGTTCCACGTGGGACATTCTGTACATACAATCCAAAGCAATCCTGATTATTGAACAGCAATCGGCGGAATATCAGTCAGCGGCTCAACCACCGTAATCGGATAACTCTTCGGAGGAACCTTGGCATCGGAAGACGCCCAGACCTCGAGCGTATAAGACCCTGCACTCACGTTGTAAAGGTAATACAAGCCATCCTGTCCAGTACGCACCGGAACGGACCGACCACCCGATTGGTTGCGAACCGTCACCGTAACTCCAGCGGCGGGAGAGTGAGCGCCATTGGACGCAACCCGATCCAGCTGTCCACGAACCGTAGCGCTGCTAGCCAGCTGAGCAAGTGTAATCATCAGCAAAACGCCGAAAAGCGGCCACCAGCGCGCTCGACCGAAACGTAGTGATCTCATTGGTGTGACTCACTAGCCGCAGGAATCGCCACCGGCGCAGGACCAGTCGCCGTGTAAGCAGGTAGTTTGTGGAGCGCAATATGCGGGATCGAAATCTTTTGTTTCCCGTCACTCACCAACCCGAGCGGGTTCGCCGCTCCCTTAGCCGAAGGCTGCAGCGAAATCATTACCGGTCCGTAGCTGGGATGACTGATTGTCAGGGTGGGATAATCAACGCCTCCTCCAGGAGCAGGGACAGTGGAAAATGTCAGCTTGAAAGTACCGTCAGCACTGGGCTGGAAAGTAGGCGGATCCAGTGCGACATCCTGTATGTACAGAGGATCAATAGCCGCTCCCGTATCATCGGTCACTTGCCCAGAGACCTCCCACACCTGGAATGCCGGAGGAGGCGCCCAGACCGAGTGCGTGTAAGTGATCAGCAGCAATACGGCGAAGTAGCCCGCGAACGCTCCGCCAAGCTTCAATTGCAAACCTTGCAGCGGACCGGTCACGCTCGCGGTAGACGACGGCAAAGCCTTGAACAGAAAATATGCCGGGATTATTGGCAGGAGTACGATGCTGGCAAGTGTAGCTAAATCCAGAGACACCATGAGAATCCTCCCTGGCGAGTGCCCCCTCTGGCGCGCTCATGGTGACACCGCGATTGGCGGTTGTCAACCGCAAATGGGGGAACAAACCAGGCCTCAGCCGCGTACCACTCCCAGGACAGAGGTGCGTCTATGCTGAAAGCTGCTGCGATTTTCATGATGCTGGCTGCGGGCTTCGCCCTCGCGGACGAGCACGGCGTGATCGTCGAAAAAGGGAAAGACCGGTTCGAGACAGAATTCGCTCCAGGCGGACGGCTAGAACTGGAAGTGCGTTCCGGCGGCGTGCGAATTTCGGGGACCGACAGCAACAAGATTTCGATTCACTATGAAGGACGAAACGCCGCCGACGTAGAAGACGTGCTCGTGCATTGCAAGAAGACGGGAAGCCGCGCCGCGCTCGAAATCACGGGTGGTCCGCGAAACGAATTCCAGATTTTGATTGAGGTACCGCGCGAGACTGAGCTGCATGTGCGCATGCCCTTCGGAGACCTCAACATTGCCAAAGTGCACGGCGGCAAGGATGTGGAACTCCACGCGGGCGAGTTGACCATAGAGACTGGCGATCCAAACGACTATGCGCAGATTGAGGCGTCGGTATTGACCGGCGAGCTGAATTTGCGCGTGTTGGGTGTCGACAAGGGAGGACTGTTCCGCTCGTATAAGAAAGACGGCCCAGGCAAGTACAGGCTATACGCGCACGTTGGTAGCGGAGAACTTGATTTGCAGTGAGCTGACGCTTGATGAGCTGACGCTCAGTGCGTCATCGGAGTAGCGTCGGTGGCGATGCAGATCCAGGAGCCATTTTTGTTGATCCACGTATCAATGAAGCGTTCGCGATGCACCACCGTCTTCCCACCCTTGGTTTCCTTGACGGCGATAACTCCGATCGCAATTGCGGTGTTTCCGAAGACGCGCACCGTCAGCGATTCAGGAGCGACTTGCTCCTCATTGACGTTCGCTTTTCTGATACTGGCCAGAAACTCGGATTTGGTTTTAAGCGAACCGTCGTCTTCGACAAGCACAAGCGAATTGTCGAGGATGCCGTCCAGAGCTTTGATGTCCGCCGCTTTGTAAGCCTGATTCCACGCCTTTTCCAGAGCGAGAACCTGAGCGCGAGCCGCAGCCTCAGTATCTTGCGCGAAGACGGGTTCAGCCAGCACACACACCAAAGCCAGTATTGCAGCCAGACCAGCAAAGCGAATCAATCTCATCTGCACCTCTCCATTGTGCAATTCGGACGATAGCAGAAATCAGCGTATGAAATGAGTCCCACAGTTGGTGCAGCAGGCGATCTGTTGTTAAGCTTGGTGGGCCATGAAACGTGAACCTAAGGCACTACTTCGCAGGACGGAAGTCTTCATCGGTCTGACCGCAATCCTATTCGTCGCGATAGCGTCCATCAGCGTTGGAGCGCATCTCGCCTCAGCCCAGCAGAACAAGGCTGTATACAACGCAGACGAGCAGCCGATCGCCGATCAGATCCACGGACTGCGCGCTCTGCCAGATGACGTCCGGGCGGGAACGACGAAGGATCTGGCGCTGAAGATCCGCAAGCTGCCGCCATCCGAGAACAAGCTGCGTCTCGCGGTAGGATTGGCCGGCCTTTCCACCGAAGGCGATTTCGGACACGACACCCTGCAGGAAGTGGCGACGACCCTTGCCGACATGCTGCGCGAGCACCCCATGCCTTGGGAAGAGCCAAAAAATTCTGACGGAAGCGCGAAAGCCGGCGCAGTCCGAGAGCCAGCCTATCCCTATGTTGAGCTGGCCACGCTGGTGCGCTACGAGCACGTCGAAGCGTCGGTTGACCACGACGACGGACAGTTTCGCGCGGCGATGGCGGGTTTGGAGGCGGATGATCGCAAGCGCGAGCATCCAGAATTCACGCTGAAGGATCTTTCAGGCAAGACTTGGACGTTTTCAGAATTGCGCGGCAAAGTTGTGCTGGTTAATTTCTGGGCGACGTGGTGTCCACCCTGCCGAAAAGAGATGCCGGATCTGGAGACGCTTTACAGCCGCTTCGGCTCGAAAGGCTTCGCAGTGCTCGGTATTTCGGATGAAGAAGCGGCGAAGGTCGAGCCGTTTATCCACGAGCGCAAAGTTTCGTTTCCCATATTGCTCGATCCCGGCCGCAAGGTGAACGACTTGTTTGTGGTTAACGGGATTCCGAAGAGTTTTGTGTACGACCGCGAAGGCAAGCTGGTGACGCAGTCCATCGACATGCGGACGCAGAAACAGTTTTTAGAAATGCTGGCGAAAGCTGGATTGGAATAACTATTTTGGAGGGATGGGCGATATGAAGCGACTGATTTGTATGGCTCTTACAGTATTCATTCTTGCCGCGCTCGCGGGCGCGCAAGACACAAAGAAAAGTG
>Ga0209169_10000958_pt1 | contig 17780 bp, 14 predicted proteins | sample HubBroMetageWRM4_FD_188346 | JGI IMG/M metagenome (GOLD analysis project Ga0209169, IMG submission 188346) | Warmed soil microbial communities from the Hubbard Brook experimental Forest, New Hampshire - Hubbard Brook CCASE Soil Metagenome WRM 4... | ecosystem: Environmental > Terrestrial > Soil... | reverse complement strand
CGTTGAGAAGGCTGTCGGTCGTCGCGACTGCGGCGTCATAGGGGCCGCCGGGTGAAGTGACGAGCGTCCCGCGGTTCGAGACGATGGTCAGTACGCCGTCGACGAAATCGATGAAGTAGTTGGACGAGCTCAGACCCGATGGGACGATCGGGTAGACGCCCAGCGGCGAGAGCGTGGTGGCGGTAGTGCTGAATTGCAGAGTGCCGCCCAGGCTGGACGCGGTATCGCCCGCTCCGAGTCCGCTGTATGTCGCGGTAAACGCTGGGTTCGCGGCTCCGAAAGGCTTGGTGAGATCGCTCGCGGTGACGGTCAATGGCGCCGGGTTGATGGTTCCCGCCGCGGTGTTGGTCGTGACTGCGTAGTTGTCGCCGCTATTACCGTCGTTTATCACGTAGCCACTATTGACCGCTAACGTGCTGTTGTTTGTGCCGAAGGCGTTCTTGGAGGCGAAGCTCTCCGTGAGATCGGTGACCGTGTCGCTGCCTTTCAGGCCGGTGACAGTCGGCAATGTGGTTCCGGCGCCGGTCGTGCCGTCGTAGGTTTTGGCGTCGGTGACCGCGCTCAGGGCGAGGGCCGCGGGATTGATCGTGCCGGCAGCGGTGTTGGTGACCACCGTGTAGTTGTTGCCGCCGTTCCCGTCGGTGATCGCGTAGCCGCTGTTTACACTCAACGTGCTGCCGTTGGCACCCAACACGTTCTTGGAGTCGAAGCTCTCACTGACATTGGCTATCGTGTCGGCGCCCTGGAGGCCGGTGATGCCCACCGTAGTACCCGTCGCGGTGGTCGTGGCATCGTAGGTCTTGGTGTCGGTCACCGCGTTCAAGGTCACTGTCGCGGGATTGATCGTGCCGCTCGCCGAATTGACGGTCACCACGTAGTTGTTGCCGGCGTTGCCGTCATTTACCGCGAAGCCGCTGTTCACACTGAGCGTGCTGCCGTTCGTTCCCATCACATTTTTAGAGCCGAAGCTCTCGGTCAGGCCGGTGACAGTATCGGTGCCCTGGAGGCCGAGCACGCTCACCGTAATGCCCGGTGCGTTCGTGGTGGCGTCGTACGTTTTGGTGTCCGTGACCGCGTCTATGGTCAACGCTGCAGGCGTAATGGTCCCGAGGCTGGTATTGCTGGAGACCGCGTAATTGTGGCCGTTGTTGCCGTCGCTGATGACATAGCCGCTGGCCACGCTCAGTGTGCTGCCATTCGTGCCGGCCACGTTTTTGGAATTGAAGCTCTCGGCGAGGCTGCTTATGGTGTCGGAGCCCAGAAGGCCGCTCACGCCGACTGTGGCACCCGGCGCAGCGGTGGTGCCGTCGTAGGTTTTAGTGTCGGTGACCGTGGTCAGTGTCAAGGCGGCGGGGGTGATGGTGCCGCTGGCGTTGTGGGTAACGACGTGATAGTTGTTGCCGTTGTTGCCATCGTTGACGACATAGCCGCTGTTTACGACCAGTGAGCTGCCGTTCGTACCTAGCACATTTTTGGAGGCGAAACTCTCGGACGTATTGCTGATGGTGTCGCTTCCTTTGAGTCCACTTACGCCGACTACAGTTCCCGCCGCGGTGGTCGTGGTGTCATAGACTTTCGTGTCGGTAGCGGCAGTCAAGTTCAAAGTCGCCGCAGTGATAGTGCCCGCGACGGGCGCTCCGATGACGACGTTGTAGTTATTTCCGCCGTTTCCGTCGTTGACCACATAGCCGCTGTTGACGCTCAGCGTGCTGCCATTGGTGCCGAGTACGTTGGGGGAGTTGTAGCTTTCCGTGAGAGTAGAGACTGAATCGCCGCTCTGGAGGCCGACCTTGCTCACCGTGGCTGTAGAGGTCGTTGTGGAGTCGTAGACCTTCGTGGCCGTCACCGGGTTCAACGTCAGGGTCGCCTGGTTGATCTGCCCGATGGTGTCCGAGGCGGTGGAGTTGCCTAACTGGTAGCCATAGACCTGCACGGTGCCACTGGCGGACGTGGCGCCGGCAATGGACAGGCCGCTGACGTTGACCAGCTCATTCGTGCCGACGTTGCGGATCGGGGCGACCGTCGTACCGTAGATCGCCGAGGTATTGGACAGGGTGACGATGTCGCCGTTCAGATTTCCGTTGATATCGTAGTTCGACTGAGCGAGCGTGGCGTTCGACAAACCGTTGTAGGTTTTGGTGACGGTGCCGGCCAGGGTGACATTGAGCGTGGGTGCGAGAGAGTAGAGGAATCCGTCGCCGCTGCCGGCTGCGGCAGGCCCAGCGGCGAAAGTGGTGTTGTATTGCTGGAAAGCTTCGGACAGGCTGTCCGGGGTGTCATTGGCCGGATTCTGGGAATACACGAGCCAGCGATCGCCCGCGCCGCCGCCGACGGTAAGGCCCGTGCTGCCGACGGTATTCAGGAAGTTTCCAGTGGCCGTCGACAGCAGAATGTTGGCGCCGGCGGTGATGGGTGCGTTGAGATCCAGATCTCCGGCGCTGGTGATGACGGTTACCGTGCCGTTGGTGCTCGCGATCCCGGATAGGGTGGGGACGGTAATCGAACCGGTTCCGACTGCGCTGGCAGCGACGAAGGCCGTACCGGTTGTGTTGTCGAATTGAAAATTGGACAACGACGAGCCCGCGAGCGCGGCTACGTGATTGGTGGTGCTGGTGAGAGTTACGGAGCCGGCTGGAGCGGACGCTGTTAACGTCTGTGCGGTGATGCTGGCGGTGTTCGGAGTCGCCGTCTGCGAGATGTTTCCGGCGTTTGTTTTCAAGCCGACGTTGCCGTTGGCGGTGATCGGTTGGCCTATGGAGAGACCCGTTCCGGCAACCAGGCCGATGTTGTCACCAGCAGAGGTGCTGTCGTCGGCGATTGCGCCGCTGACCGTCAGCCCAAATTGATTACCCAGGTAAATGCCACCGTCGGTCGCGGAGTTCTGGGTTACGGCGTTGACAGTGAGTGCATGTCCGGTATTGGCAATGACGATGTCGTTGCCACCGACGCCGGTCGAGTCATTGTTTACCGTTAGCGAAGTGACCGAAGTCGCGAGCGGTGTGGACTGCGAGCCGACGCCAGTTTGGGCGTTGATCGACAGGGCGGTCCCTGAAATCGTCGCACCGGAGGTGCTGACGCTCCCCGTGTTGCTGACGAGAGTGACGGGGCCACTGCTGCGCACGCCGGTCGTCGAGCCGGAGTTCGCGACGCTGGCTACCGACCCGACCTGGATGCTGCCTTGCGAAGTGTATTGAAACCCTCCGGTGGCGCCGGCGAGTCCGGCCAGTGTGCCGGCAGTGTTGGCTGAATTGGTCAGGGTCACTGTGCCCGTGGTCGCCACTGCGGCGAGAGAGCCGACGTTGATCGCCGCCGTCTGGTTGATGTTACCCACGGCCGATACCATCTCCAGCGCGCCATTCAGGCCGCTGATCGGCGCATTGATGTTGATGTCCGACTCTGCTGAAAGCGACAGGGTATTGGCCGTGGTCCATGACACGGGGGTGGCGGTCGCCGTGACGTAGATGGTGCCGAGGCCGTTGGATCCCTGCGAGGTACCGGTCTGAATCAGCACATTCGCGCTCGCCAGCTCGGAGTTGATCGTGCTACTGGCGATATCGGAGGTGGCGCCCGAGGTGTAGGTGACCGGGTTCGTACCGGTTGGGGTGAGGGGCGCCGACGGAGTGTCGTCGATCGTCACCTGGTAGGGGTCGAGCAATAGGGTGCCGGTCGTCCCGTGCGCTGCCAGCAGGTCGACGGTGCCGCGGTAGTCGAGATAGTTATGTCCAGAGGTCTCGACGAAACCGCCGTTGCCGCCCTGGGCACCGCCCGTCGCTGAGATGCTTCCGTACATGTAGGTCTGCTGATCAGACCAGACGGCGACATTGCCCCCGTCGCCGTTTTCTGTGGCATCCGCGTGGATCGCGACATCGGTGCCTATGTAGGTGCGTGTCGCGTTTTCGCCGGCAACGGCGCCGTGAAAGTCTCCGCCGATGAGGATCGTGCCGCCGCCCTGCGGGCCGTTGGCATTGACCTGTGCATTGCCCGACAGGGTGACTTGTGAGCCGAAGATGTCGACATTCCCACCCGCGCCGCTGGTTGTGGCGGAGGCGTCCAGGGTACCGGTCATGTCGACAGTGCCGCTGGCCATGTCCGCCAGCAGGCGGATCGTGCCGTTATGGTTGTCGAGTGTCTGTGCCTCGATGATGCCGTCGTTGTTAACGACAGCCTTCGCGAGTGAGTCGGCAGCCTCGGCGGTGAGCAGCACTTGCCCGCCGTCGGCGCGGATGATGCCGTGGTTCGCGGCGACAGCGTCGAGGGCACCCTGGGTGACGGTGAGCCCCAACAGGCTGCCGTTCGCGAGTCGTAGGGTGATTTGCTGGCCGGCGGCCAGGCTGACATTTCCCAGAGGGGCAACGAGTCGCCCACTGTTGCTGACCTGGGCGCCGAGCAGGGCGATGTAGCCGCCGCGCGGAGTGGTAATCGTGCCGGCATTGGTGACGGTCGCGGCGCTGTTACCGAAGAGATCGTATTTGCCGGTCAGAAAGTCACTGACATCCAGGCCCAGGGTGCCGGCGACGAGTCCGCCGACACTGACTTGGGCCCCGCGACCGAAGAGGACGCCGTTGGGGTTGAGAATGAAGACCTGGCCGTTGGCCTTGAGGCTGCCGAAGATCTGGGTGGCGCTCTGGCCGAGGACCTGGTTCAAGACGATGGCGGTGGCGCCGGGCTGGTTGAAGGTGACGCCCTGGTTGGCCGCGATGTTGAAGCTCTGCCAGTCGATGGCGAGGTTCTGACTCTGCTGGGAGATGGTCGTCTGGTTGCCGCTCTGGGTGATTTGCCCATTTCCCGCGGTCACCTGGCCGCCCGTCGGGGACGCCGGTGAGGGGGTGTTGGCGGCAAGGCTCAGCACTCCGGCGCTGAGCGTCGCAAGGCTTGCGGATCGGCCACGGCGGTTGGCTCGGGCGCGACGCATAGAAAGACTCCCTGTTTTACCTAACGCATTGAAAGAGTGAATCAGTCGGCGGGAACGTATCGCGGGGCAGCATTGCTGACTGTGAACCGCATTGGAAACTGACGGGCCGACGGGGAGGGTTGAGCGTTAGGTTGGGAGGATGAGACTCACATCACTGAACTTGTCCGGCCGCCGTTACAAGTCGGAAGATCCGCGCGGGAGTTCGGGTTAGTCACTGCCCCGCAGGCCGGGGCTCGTATGCGCACTCAGCCCGGGCGCGACTACGATCGTCCTGCTGCGCCCGTGGTCGAGGCCTTGCTTGGGAGGCGGCGAGTGAATGGTTTAGACTCGCGCATTGCTCGAGTATTTTGAGATGGCCATGAAAATCGACTTTGTCTCAGACGTGTCCTGTCCGTGGTGCGTGGTCGGATTGAAATCGCTCGAGGCAGCGCTGGCGAGCGTGGGAAAGGAGGTCGCGGTGGACCTGCATTTCCAGCCGTTCGAGCTCAATCCGCAGATGGGGCCCGAGGGCCAGGATATCGCCGAGCACATTACCCAGAAATACGGTTCGTCACCGACGGACATGCAGCGCAGCCAGGAAGGGCTCAAGGCGCGGGGCGACGCTTTGGGCTTTCACTTCGACTTCCAACGGCGGGGACGCATCTACAATACATTCGATGCGCATCGCTTGCTTCACTGGGCGGACGGCCAGGGGAAGCAACAGGCACTCAAACATGCGCTCTTTACCGCCTATTTCACCGAGGGTCGCGACCCTAGCAACCACGATGTGTTGGTGAGTGTGGCCGGCAGTGTCGGTCTCGATGAGGCGCGCGCGCGGCAGATTCTTGCCTCGGACGAATTCGCCCGCGAGGTGCGCGAGCGTGAGAAGTTCTATACCGGGTTGGGCATCCATGCCGTACCGTCAGTCATCATCAACGACCGCCACCTCATTCAAGGCGGCCAGCCGCCCGAGGTGTTCGAGCAGGCGCTGCGTCAGCTCGCCAAGGGCGAGAGCGGCGCGAGCACCTAGATCGCGGCGAACCGGATGAGCAGGCCGGCGAGCAGGGCACCGATGACGGGGCCCAGCACCGGAATCATTGCGTAGTCCCACTCGGACGCACCTTTACCGGCAACCGGCAGCAGGGCGTGTACGAGACGCGGCCCGAGGTCGCGCGCTGGATTTATTGCGTAACCGGTCGGTCCGCCCAGAGACAGGCCGATACCCCAGACGAGAAAGCCGACGATCACCGGGCCTACGCCGGGGGGTAGACCCGCCGGGGCCAGGTGCGTGGAGGAAATGGCGGCGGCAACCAGGATGAGTACGAAGGTGCCAATGACTTCGCTCAGTAGATTCGCGGGCACATTGCGGATGGCGGGTGCTGTACAAAAACAGGCGCGCTTACCGGGCGGGTCTTCGGTAATTCCCCAATGGGGCAGGTAGTGTAGCCACACGAAGGTGGCGCCCAGCATGGCTCCCAGGAACTGGCCACCGATGTAGGTTGGGACTTCGGTCCAGACACCACCGGCCATGGCCAACCCGATGGTGACAGCCGGATTCAAGTGCGCGTGGCTGCCGAACGCGAGGGCGGTGATCACTCCCGCCAGGACGGCAAAACACCAACCCGTGGTAATGACCATCCAGCCCGATCCGAAGCTGTAGGACTTCTTCAATACGACACCGGCGACCACGCCGTTGCCGAGCAAAATCATGATCGCCGTGCCGGCGAACTCGCCCCAAAACGGTGAATGCATTGATGACCCCCTGAAGTTGGAGTGATCGTAGCAGGGATTAACTTCGAAGGGCGCGGACGCAAGGCGCGCGTGCCCGACTCAGGGAGAGCGATACCAGAATACGCCCGAGTTGTCTTTTGTGCGGCTCGCCTCGCCGCGGTGGATGAGGCAGTTCAGGTGGGCCACGCTCTCGCCGGTGGCCATGCTGAGGAGGTCGCCGGCGACGCGGCGGCGAAAGAGAATGCTGAAGATGTCGGTGGCGGTTTTCGGTTCCGCGAGAGCTTCCTTCACCCGCTGGAGGGCCTGCTCGTGGCCCTCGATGAGTTGCTGGATACGGGCGTGCAAGCCACGGAAGGGCTCGTTGTGGGAAGGTAGAACCAGGACGTCGTCAGGAATCGCGCGCCTGATGGCGGCGAGAGATTCGAGCCAATCGGTGAGGGGATCCGCTTCGGGCTCGGTCGGAAAGACCGAGACGTTCGAGGTGATCTTGGGCAACACCTGGTCGCCGGAAATCAACACGCCGAGCTCGGGACAGTAAAGGCAGGCGTGCTCGGGCGAGTGGCCGCGGCCGACGACGACGTGCCAGGTACGGCCGCCGATGAGGATTTTTTCGCCGTCGGCGATGCGGCGGAAGCTGTCAGGCAGTGTGTAGACGACTTTGCCGAAGTGACCAAAACGGGTCTTGTAGCGCTCGATCGATTCACCGTCCCAGCCGGCCGCGTGATAGAACCGGAGCGCGTCCGCGGGCGCTTCGCGGCCCATGTCCGACACGAGAGTGCGGCACGTCAGGTATTCGAGGCGGGTGATCCAGAGTTGACAGTCAAATCGCCGCGTCAGCCAGCCGGCCATGCCGATGTGATCGGGGTGCATGTGGGTGCAGATGACGCGCTTCACGGGGCGGTTCGCCATCAATTCCGACATGATGTTCTGCCAGGCGGAAGCGATCTCGTCGGTCCGCATGCCCGTGTCGATCAATGTCCAGCCGTCACCGTCCTCCAATGCCCACAGGTTGATGTGGTTCAGTGACATCGGCAGCGGCATCCGCAGCCAGTGGACGCCCGGCGCGACTTCGCAGGATTCACCGGGTAGCGGCGGCGCTCCCAGCGGATAGGAGAGTTGCGCCGCTGCCGCCGACGGAACGCTCGACACATCGTTCATGGAAGACTCAACTCCGTTGCCGTCGTCAGTTGCGGATCAGCCGCTCGGCCTCGACCCAGGCTTGCACCGAGGCGGGGAAGGCGGGCGAGGTCTGGTTGATGCCCAATGCGCCGAAACGCTCGTCGCTGCTCACGATGCCATTGCGGCCGACGATGGCGCCCTTGGCGTGGCCGACCGCCATGGTCTTGCCCGCGTGCAGGAACTCGAAGCGCATATAGCTCCAGCGCTCGTCCCAACACAACATGGTGAAGCGCAGCGTGTAGGCCTTGAAGGATTCCAGGCCACGGCGGAACGAGATCATGCTGCCGCCGAGCATGGGACGCCAGCCCTTTTCCAACATGATGCGCAGGAAGCCGCTGCGGGAGAAGTATTCGATGATGGCAAGGTCCGTGATGGTCATGTAGCGGCCGTTGTTCATGTGGCCGTTCACATCCAGGTCGTTAGGCCAGACGCGCAGCTGCAGTTCGATGGTGTCGCCGAGCGTAATGCGTGGCTTGAAGCGCGCGCGGAACAGGGTCCACAGGAGGCGCAGGTAGAGGTTCATGAGGTCGGGGCCTCATTGCGGAGGGTTGATTTACGGGGTGACCGTTTCGTGGCGGAACGGGTCGTCACTGCCATCGGGATCGGGCGCGGCTCGATGCGGCGCTGGGCTTCGTAGGCCGCGATCAAGGGGGCGATGCTCGGATGGCGCGCACCGGGGCCGGGGGCCCAGTCGAGATCCCTGATGCCGAGTTCTTTGCCAGCGGCGTTGCGCGGGCGCATGCGTGCGAGCTCTTTACCGCTGGCACGCTCGATCACACGGATCGGAACGGTGGCCGGCGTTTGCAGCCAGCGGTCGCCCCATTGCATGAGGGCCACCAGGACCGGGACCAGGTCTTCGCCCATTTCGCTGAGCCGATAGCCCAGGCGGCGTCCGTCAATACGCAATGGCGCCTGGACGAGGACGCCAGCCTCGACCAGTTTCGCGAGACGGTCGGATAACACGTTGCGGGCTATACCCAGGTGGGCGGCGAAGTCTTCGAAGCGGCGCGTACCGAAGACGACTTCGCGGATCAGGAGCAGTACCCAGCGGTCGCCGAGCAGCTCGAGGGAGCGGGCGGCGGAGCACATGGAGGCGGTCGGTTTTTGGCGGGGCACGGGCGGGGCACTGTGCTCGGGGCAGATGCGAGGACTTTAGCGCCAAGAGTTTCTTTAGGCAACTAAATTAGTCTTATTAAGAAACTTAGTCCATGGAGGGCTCCGAGTTCGCGAGCGGGCCGCCAGTCGCGCGTGCGATTCCGGTCGGCGACTCGGTATCATGGTCGGCATGATGACGCATCCAACTGTTCGTTCCTCGGTCCCCACTCCGGCGCTCGTGATCGATCTCACTGCGTTGGAGCGGAATATTGCTGCAATGGCCGCGTTGGCCGCGGAGTGGGGTGTAGGGCTGCGGCCCCATGCAAAGTCGCACAAGTGTGTTGCGATTGCGGCTCGGCAGGTCGCCGCGGGGGCCGTTGGAGTGTCGTGTGCGACGCTCGACGAGGTTGCTGCGATGGTGGGCGGCGGGATCTCGGGGCTGCTGCTGACTTCACCTCTGGCCGGAGAGGTCAAATTCGCGCAGTTGGAGAACCTGCTGCGACGGGACCCCGGCATTTCCGTGGTGGCCGACGATCCGGCTGCGGTCGCGGCGCTCGAGGCGGTCGGGAGCCGCGTCGGAGTGCCGGTTCGGGTGTTGGTCGACTTTGATGTCGGGCAACGGCGGACGGGGTGTCGGACGGTCGACGCGGCGGTGGCTCTCGCGCGGGAGATTGAGGCGAGGCCCGGGCTCGTGTTTGGCGGCGTTCAGGCGTATGCCGGGCACATTCAACACATCATCGACCGTGAGGCGCGGCGGGCTGCGGCTGCCGCGGTGGGCGGCCGCGTTCGAGAGCTGTGCGCTGCTCTCTGGAAGCTTCGTCTCGTGCCGGAAGTCGTTACGGGTGCGGGGACTGGCTCCATGGAGTTCGATGGACCCGATGGGGTGTATACGGAATTGCAGGCGGGCTCTTATCTATTTATGGATACGGATTACCTGGCAGTGGACGGGCCGGGTGCGCGCTTCAGTCCCTCCTTGTTCGTGGACACGACCGTCGTTGGTGTCCAGTGGGATGACCACGTCACGACCGATGCCGGCACGAAGGCGTTTGCGCTCAATGGGCCGCCTCCTGTGTCGGCGGGAGCTGAGAAGGGGTGGGCTTATTCTTATGATGGGGACGAGTTTGGGCGCATTACGTTAGGCCCGGAAGCGCGGCGACCGGCATGGGGAGAGCGGCTGGCATTTGTCGTGTCGCATTGTGATCCGACGGTGGTTTTGTATCCGCAGTTTGTGTGTGTTCGGGGGGAGAGGGTGGAGGAGTGTTGGGAGATAGCGCCGCGAGGGGGCGATCGGGTTGGCCGTTAGTTCCGAGGCTGGGGCCGGTAGGTGGGGGTGTCACCTGTGCGTAATTGTGGACACCCTCATTGAGTGCCGCGCCTGAGGGACTGCTGGCGTAATCAAGCACTTGCGTAGCGGGCGCCGGGTGCGAGCGGGGCTGGTATGCCGCGTGCAAAGGTCGAGTCCGAGACAGTGACTCGGCGGCCGGCGGATGATGACAGTAAAGTTTTTTTGGCGTGTTGTATTGGGTGGGTTGGCGGTCTGTGCGACGACGGTTGTGTCTGCGGACGATTCGGGATTCTACGCGGACTTCGACCTCGGGCGGGCCACGTATTCGGTTGCGACCGATGTGCATTTTCCTTCGGATACGTTGAGTGCGGTGGATGCGCGCGTTGCGGACACGTCTTGGGGTGTTACGGTTGGGTACCGGTTCACGCCTCACTTCGGTGCGGAGGCGGGGTATGTCAACCTCGGTAGCGAGTCTTTTCCTGCAGTGGACGTAGCCAGCGGGGGTAGTGCGCATGGCACAGCCAGTTTCTCCTCCGGCGGGCCGACGCTGGCGTTAGTCGGTGCGTTTCAGATCGGGTACCTGGAGATGTTCGTCAAGGCGGGGTACCTGTTTGCGCATGCGGACTTGTCAGTCGCTGGAACCGATGGCGCAACCAAGCTCAATGGGAAGGTAACGATGAATACGCCGGCGCCGCTAGCGGGGGTGGGGTGTCGGTATGAGTTCAGTGAGCGGTGGCATATCAAAGTTGAGTTTGATCACTATGACGGGGCGGAGAGTGGGATGAGTACCGGTGGGGGGAATGTGAATGTCGGTACGTTGGGGGTTGGGTATTTGTTCCGCGGGGACTGACCGAGCTTGCGGTCGTTGGGGTGCGCAATGCAGGTTGTGAGCTATTCGGCTCGCGCTTTACCGTGCACCTCGGGGGAGAGCACGCTTTGCCGGCCCCCCGCGTTGTGGGCGGCGACTGCAAAGTAGTAGTCGACACCCGGCTGTAGGCCGTGGATGACAGCTTTGGTGGCCGAGGGGCTCAGGTGCCGGACACTGACCTACACGTTAGTTTTAGACGTCGTGTTATGTTTCGACAATATAAGACGCAGATCGTCGGAGCGATCGACGTGTTAGGCAGTGGCTTACACGCCGGGGACGATTCGCATGTCGCGAACAACGCCGCCGTCTAAAGCGGCGAGTGCGACTTTGTAGGCGGGGCTCTCGTGGGTGGCGAGGGCTTTTTCTACGGAGTCGAACTCGATTACGACGATTCGCTCCATCAGGCCGTCTTCGAATACTTTGGCGGGTAATGCCCTGGCGAGGAAGCGGCCGCCGCCGGCTTCGATGGCGGGGCCGGCCAGCTTTGCGTAGGCGGCGAGTTTGTTGGGGTCGATGATTTCGCGGTAGCAGCTGATCCAATAGGCTTTGGCCATGAAGCAATCCTCGTTGAAAAACGTCGATTCGCTATTATCCGGGTTTTCCGGACGGCGCGAGTACTTACGGGAGACAGCTCATGGTCAAAGCCTCCGACCTATTGGTCGCCGCACTCGAGAACGAGGGGGTCGAGCGGATCTTCGGGATTCCGGGTGAGGAGAATCTCGATGTGGTCGAATCGCTGCGGAAATCATCGATTCAGCTCGTCCTGACGCGGCATGAGCAGGCGGCGGCCTTCATGGCGGCCACCCATGGCAGGCTCACGGGTAAGCCCGGCGTGTGCCTGACGACGCTCGGCCCCGGCGCGTTGAACCTCACTACGGGGGCTGCCTATGCGCAGCTCGGCGCGATGCCGATGATTATGATCACCGGTCAGAAGGGCATCCTGTCTTCGCGGCAGGCGCAATTCCAGATCGTGGACATCGTCGGGGTGATGCGGCCCCTGACGAAGCTGTCGCGCCAGATCGTCTCGCCGGCGACGATTCCGACGACCGTTCGGGAGGCGTTCCGGGTGGCGCAGGAGGAGCGACCGGGGCCGGTACATCTCGAGCTGCCCGAGGATATCGCCGCCGCTACGACCGAGAGCGACAGGTTGATTCCTCCTCATCCGGTCGAGCTGCCCCTGGCGAGCGAAGCGGCGCTCGAGCGCGCGGCGCAGCTCATCCTGAAAGCCGAGCGCCCGCTGGTCATGCTCGGGGCGGCAGCTTCGCGGCCGCGCTCGAGTTCAGACCTCGCCCGCTTCGTTCTCCGCACCCGAATCCCTTATTTCACGACGCAAATGGGGAAGGGCACGGTGCCCGGCGGCACGGAGCTCTACATGGGTACGGCGGCGCTCTCGGAGCGCGACTACGTACACGAGGCGATTGATCGGGCCGATCTCATCATCACTATCGGTCACGATACGGTCGAGAAACCGCCATTCATCATGGGGGCGACCGGACCCCAGGTGATTCATATCGGCTACCAACCGGCGAGCGTGGAGCAAGTCTATTTCCCGCAAACAGAGGTCATCGGCGATCTCGGTCCCTCGCTCAGGCTGCTCGCGGACCGGCTCGACGGGAAAATTCCCAACGCGCAGGCGCTCCTGCCTTTGCGAGAAGGGATTCTGAGCAGGGTCGCTGCGTGTGCTACGGACGACCGCCTCATACCCCAACGCCTCGTGCACGACATACGCGAGGTGATGCCGCCGGATGGAATCCTCGCTCTCGACAATGGGATGTACAAGATTTGGTTCGCGCGTAACTATCGGACTCGCGTGGCCAACACGTTGCTACTCGATAATGCGCTCGCCACTATGGGCGCGGGCTTGCCGTCCGCGATTATGGCTGCGCTGCTCTATCCCACCCGCCGTGTCATGGCCGTTTGCGGTGACGGCGGGTTCATGATGAACAGTCAGGAGTTAGAAACAGCGGTACGGCTCAAACTCAACCTGGTCGTGCTGGTGATCGAGGATCACGCCTTCGGGATGATCCGTTGGAAGCAGGCGGTGGATCACTTCGCGGATTTCGGCATGACTTTTGGAAATCCTGACTTCGTCAAATATGCCGTGGCGTATGGGGCCAAGGGGACCAGGGTCGAGACGGTTGGCGAGTTGCGGCCGGCGCTGGAGGCGGCGTTCGCTGGCGGTGGTGTGCATATTCTGGCTGTGCCGATTGATTACTCGGAGAACAAGCGCGTGCTGGTTGATGAGTTGCGGGAGCGGGTGGCGACTTGAAGGGTTGGTCCCGTTCGGCAACACGATAGGGCATGTTGCGCCGCAACAGTGAGCGGTGGAATCCCACGTTGGGCGCGCTGCGCCCTGATCGCTTTTGGACACAAATCGGTGCACCCTCAGCGCCGGGAGGCTGCACGACGAGCAAGAGCTGTCAGTGTGGTCCCCACTGGCGCAGTCACTACAACAAGGGGAGCAACCATGGCTATGTATATGCTGATGGCGAAGTATTCAACAGCCGCCCTGAAAGCGATCATGGAATCCGGCAGCGATCGCGAGGCGGCGGCACGGCAGGCTATTGAGGCCGTTGGCGGTAAGCTGCACGGATTCTACGGAATGTTTGGGCAGGAATATGGCCTGGCGATGATCGTCGAGGCGCCCGGCCACGCGGAGTATCTCGGCGGGGTCGCGCCCGCGATCAGCAGCGGCGTGTTTGATTCGTATAAGACGATTCCGCTCTATACGTGGGCAGATGTGGCCAAGGCATTGCCAATCGCGAAGAAAGTCCGCGCGGTGTATCGGCCGCCGGGTGGTTGATCGCGCGAATACCTGCAAGGCAACGAGTCCGGACCGAGAGGGAGGTATCGAGTGGTCACAATCTCATGGAGAGTGACTTCTCGTGGCCGGTTGGCGCCCGCATCGACGGACGCCGACCGGAGGCGGGGGCTTATCGCGCGAGCATTTCGGCCGCACGCTGTTGCCAATCTTGCGCAAGTCCGGGCATGTCCCGCATTTGCTCCAATTCCGCGGTGGATGCTTTGCCTCGGCTAATGAGCTCTACGAGACGTGTGAACGGGAAAGTGGGGTTCAGACGGTCGAGAACCTCCACTCTATCTCCTGGGTTGATCACTCCAGGCTCGAGCACGCGGTAGTACCAGCCGGCACGGCCGTTGCGGATCATGGCCTTGGGTAAGTGTTTATCATCGAAACGCAAGGCAAGTTTGAAGCAGGGCTGGCGCGGCTGGCAGACCTGCAACTGCGCGCTGCCTATGCCATGGATGTCACCCACACAGAGGTCGCTTTCCGAGAGACCGTCAAAGGCCAGGTTCTCGCCGAACCCACCGGGTACGAGCAACAGGCTATGCTGTGGATACTCACGACGCCATGCGGTGTAGTGCGATGTTGCATATCCGTAGACTGCCTTCTCCGGTCCCCCATGGACGCTCGGATCTGCCTGTTCGTCGCCCAGGATACCTAACGGTGTCACTCTAACAGGGCCGGCCACCGCGTGTTTCACGAACCCACTCAGCACGCCTTCGCTGCCGAGCGGTGCGATCTTTCCTACGTGGATTGATGCGATTTGGGGGGCGTTCACAGGGTTCCTGCGGTTGATGCGGTGGCATCAACACCGGTCAGCGCGTACCGAGCGCCTCATCGAGGGTTTGGGCGGTCAACATTCGCTCGGCAATTGCAACCAGATCCGCCGTGTTGGCGCCCTGAATCCGCTCCGCGACCCCTGCGGAAAGCTCGCCGTAGCGGGTGGTAAGCAGCTTGAGCACCATTTCCACACGGCCCTGCGCTACGTAGCGGCGGGCAAATTCGCTTTGATATTCATATTTCGAGGGATTCATCGCTTGTAGCGCCCGGCGGGCGGCCTCCGGCAAAGAATTCAAGACCAAGTCACAATACAGCGTCGAACGTTCGGGGTCGAGCCCGAGGCTGGCCATCTGGGCTAGCAAGGCAATTCGGGCGGATTTTGCTGGGTCCGGATCGCTGGCGTGAGCCAACGCTGAGAGCACCGCCAATTCTGGATCCTCCTTCGCCAGTTCCTCGTCGGTGATTTTGGGGACACCCGAGAGACTCAAAACCCAGGGTACGAAGCGGTTACCGCCCCCCAACTCGATGGTCTTGCCGGCCCAACGCGCAACGTTCTCTTCTGCCGTGATGACCAGCAAGCACACCGGGCAGCGAATGCGCGCGCGCAGGTTCGCTACATAAGCGGGCCAAACGTATCGCTTGTCGTCGTCGTTGCTGAGTTGCATTTCAAGCACGATCCCAAGAACGGGCGAACCGTGCAAGAGGAGGAGCACCAGATCTGCGCGATACTCCGCGGGATGCGGAAATATGTTGGGTCTACGGCGAGATGTCGTTTGCACGGCGGCAATCAATCGGAATCCGGGGATGGAGTTATTCTGCCGGATGTCTGGACGACATAGAAGGGCAAGAGACTGATTTAAAATATCGAAAGGCAAACTTAGGGCGGCGTACGCGCGCTCTGTTCTGGCGTGTTGGATCGCGTGGCCATGTCACGGTAACGTCGACGTCCGAGAGACGCGTCGGTAAACGCGAGCGTTTGCACCGTGCCCCTGCCGCTGTTGTGAGTTCCGGCTCCAACGAAATTCCATTGGGCTAATGGTTCACTGCCGCGGCGATGAGACGAGGTAAGCGACCCGGGGTCAGGGCCCGGACCGGCGGCGCGTGCTCTCAAAATCCGAAGCGCGCGAGGGCGAGCGAGATGCGCTTTTTGGTGGCTGCGGATCGCAGGGGAAATGCGCGGAAGAAGTGGTCGCGTGTCAGCATCGGGTTGCGAGAGCGGGCGTTTTCTGCCCACCAGGTTGCGCGGGTGTGATTTCCGGCCAGGGCGCTCGTGGCGGTTGCAATCAGTGCAATGAGGACGTGGGCGCCCGGTGAGCGGGCGGCTCGCTCTGCCCAGTCCGCGGCTTCGAGGTCTTCACCCAACACCGTATGGGTGAAGGCGCGAGTACCCAACATCGCGTAATACAGTGGATCGAGGGGGCTCAGGCGCATTGCGAGGTCGACGAGCTTGCGCGCTTCCGGGGCGCGCCCCGCGATGGATTCGGTCCAGGAGCGCGCATAAATCCCTTGCGCATAGTTCGGGCTGATGGAGGTTGCGCGCTCGAGCCACCCGAGGCTGCTCTCCAGGTCGCCGTCGAGCCAGAATGTGCGGCCCATGGCGAAATTGACGAACGGGTCGATCGGATCGAGCTCGACGCCACGCGTCGCGAACCGGTGAGCCAGTGCGACTTCGCCGGCGCGATCGTCTGAATACTGCAGAAAGGCGGCTTGGAAGTGGGAGAAGGACAGTCCCGCGTACGCTCGGGCAAACCCGGGATCGCGGGTGACAGCCTGTTGGAACAGGTGGGTCGCCGCGGCATTGTCCTTGCGATTGAAACGGTACATGTGTTGGAGGCCGAGGTGATAGGCCGACCAGGCGTCGAGATTTTCAGTCACCGTCAAGCGCGCCAGCGCCGCCTCGTGGATCGGGAGATGGATTTCCAGCGCCACTAAAATCCGCGACCGGATCTGTTCGCGGAGCTGGTGCACATCGTCGATCGTGCCGTGAAAGTGTTCGGCCCATACGACGCCGCCGTCGCGTGTGTCGATGAGCTCGACATCGACGCTGAGCCGCTTTCCCGCGGGCTCCAGAGTTCCCGACAAACAATACTTCACCCCGAGCAGGCGACCGATGTCAGTCATATCGGCTTCGGACCCGCGCAGTCGGAATGAGGAGCCGCGGGCGGTCACAAACAGCCAGCGTAGACGGGACAACTCGCTGATCAGTTCGTGCGGCAGCCCGTCTGCGATGGCGGCACAGTGCGGCGCCTCTCCGATCAGGCGGAATGGCAGGATCGCTATCGATGGCCGCGAGGGAGGAGCGGCAACCTCGCTCGGGGATGTTGCCGGAAGCGCGCCGATCACTTCGGTGTGCAACAGTTTCGCCGCTGCTACAAAGCGCACGCCCTGACCGTGTAGGGTCTTGATGAAGCGTTGGTTTTTGCCGTCATCGCCGAGGGCTTTACGCGCCGACTTGATCCGACTGGCGATGGCTGCATCGGAGATGATGCGTCCGTCCCAGACTTTCTCGACGATTTCGTCTTTGGAGACGAGGCGCTCGCGATTTTCGACCAGCAGGACGAGCAGTGCGAACACTTGCGGTTCGATGCAGCGCGGCTCGCCGTCCACGCGGAGCTCGACCCTCGCCAGATCCAGCTCGAAGGGTCCGAATCGGTAAACCATGCCAGCGAGGATAGAACAACCTCGGGGCAATCTCCCGGAAAACCTCCCTGTGTTCTCCATGAGACCTGCAAGCTTCGGTCCGCCAGGCGTGCTGAACTGCCGCTCACCGACGACAGAACGGTTCTGGCGGCGGCGTTTAAACCTACAGGAGAACTGACATGCCCCTGGCTACCATCGATGTGATCAAAGACGTGTTTACCCCGAAGCAGAAGCAGGAACTCATCGCCAAGGTTACGGCAGCGATTGTGGAGGTCGAAGGCGAGAACATGCGCGGCGTGACCTGGGTTCGAATCAACGAGTTCGAGAGTGGCGATTGGGCCATTGGCGGGAAGGCGTTGCAGACGGCGGATGTTCGGGCGCTCGCGGCAGGGAAGGCGGCGTAGGCAGCAGTGGTTGGGGGCGCTTTGGGATGAGCGCTCCCGAACTTCGGTTCCGACAGGTTGCGCGATTACATCACAAGGTATATAACGCGATATATAAACTGGGC
>Ga0209169_10000956_pt1 | contig 17781 bp, 10 predicted proteins | sample HubBroMetageWRM4_FD_188346 | JGI IMG/M metagenome (GOLD analysis project Ga0209169, IMG submission 188346) | Warmed soil microbial communities from the Hubbard Brook experimental Forest, New Hampshire - Hubbard Brook CCASE Soil Metagenome WRM 4... | ecosystem: Environmental > Terrestrial > Soil... | reverse complement strand
TCCACTCCGTAATTTCCCAGCAGCGCCACGCGATAGGGAATCCAATCTTCGCGCACCAGCCGTTCGGTGCGCAGCAGCCAGTAGCGCAGGATTTCGAAAAATCCCTTTTCGCGAATCTGCGACGGGCAATCCAGATACGCCGGGAAAGAACGCACGGCTTTCTTGTAAGCTTCCAGAAATAATCCGCCCTTGCTGCCGAAATACTGAAAAATCGAACCTTTCGCGACTCCGAGCTGCGCCGAAAGATCCTCGATGCGCGCCGCGTGATAACCGTGCTCCGCAAAGTGGCGCAGCGCCGCATCCACGATGCGCGCCCGCTTGGCTTCCAGGCGCGGTCCCGGAGCAGGCGTGCGTACGTCTGGATTGAGCACGCTGCGGGGTCCTTTTATGCGCTGGTGTGACCGCAGGTCATGGCTTGACGCAGTCATTGGCTTATTTCTCCAGTTATGCTATCTAATTCACGTCCATACTGTATTGACTGGCGGTCATACTAATCCCACATGCCTCCGCAACGCAAGTCTTATGATGCGATCGTCATCGGCGCGGGCCACAACGGCCTGACGGCCGCGGCCTACCTTTCGCGCGCCGGACTTTCCACGCTCGTCGTGGAGCGCCGCGAAATCGTGGGCGGCTGCTGCGTCACCGAAGAAATCGCGCCGGGCTGTCGCGCTTCGACAACTTCATACATCGCGAGCATGTTGCGGCCCACGATTATTCGCGATCTCGATCTCGGCGCGCACGGGTTAAAAATGGTTCCGTGCGATCCCGGATTGCTGGTTCCGTTTCCAGAAAGGCAAGTGGTGCCTTGGTGGGCCGACCGCGAGCGCGCCGTCGCTGAATTCCGTAAACTTTCGCCGCGCGATGCGGAAACTTTCGTGCGCGTGGACGACCAGCTGAAAAAACTGGCGCGCTATCTTCAGCCGTTTTTCCTGGAGCCGCCGCCGGATCCGACGCGGCGTGGTGCGGCGGGCTGGTTTGAAATGCTGCGCGTCGGAAAAAGATTTCGCGGCATGAAGGGAAATGAAGTCACGCAGCTGGTTTCGTTCCTCACCGGAAGCCTCGGCGATTTTCTGGATCGCCATTATGAATCCGAGAAAATGAAGACTATGTTTCTGGCGAACAATGTCTATGGCAAGCACGGCGGCCCGTACGACGCCGGTTCCGCGCTGGGATTGCTGTTCCATTTATTGAGCGGCGGCGATGGAGAAATTCAGGGCTTCTACGGTCACGTGATTGGCGGGATGGGCGCGATCACCCAAGCGCTCGCTTCCGCTGGCCGCAAACTGGGCGCCGAAATTCTCACTTGTGCGCCCGTCGCGAAAGTGGATGTGCGCGATGGCCACGCGCGCGGCGTCGTCCTCGAAGACGGCACGGAAATTTCCGCGCGCTTGGTGCTCTCGAACGCGGATCCCAAGCGCACATTCCTCGGCCTGGTGGAAGAGCGCGAACTTCCCGCTGATTTTCGCCATGCGGTGGCGGGCATCAAGATGGATGGCCCCTGCGCCAAAGTAAACTTCGTGCTCAGCGAAGAGCCGCGCGTGACCGGCATGCCGCGCGAATGGCCTGCATCGCAGCGTTCGCTCTTCACACTGGTGCCGTCACTCGAATTCGCCGAACGTTGCTACGACATCGCCAAGTTCGGCGAAATTCCCGAGGAGCTGTGGGTAGATTGCGTGGTCGCGTCGAATGTGGATTCCACGCTCGCGCCGCCCGGAAAGCACGTGATGACTACTTTTATTCAATACGTTCCTTTCAAACTGCGCCACGGAAACTGGGACGAAAATCGCGAGCTTCTCGGCGATCGCGTGGTGAAAAAAATTGCGGAGTATGCGCCCAACGTGCCGAACTCCATCATCGCGCGACAGGTGCTCACGCCGCTCGATCTGGAACGCACCTACGGCCTCACCGAAGGAAACATTTTTCACGGAGATCTTTCGCTCGAGCAGCTTTTCTTTATGCGCCCCGTCGCCGGATGGGCGCACTACCGCACGCCCATCGCCGGACTTTATCTTTGCGGCGCGGGCGCGCACCCGGGCGGCGGCGTTACGGGCGCTCCGGGATACAACGCCGCGCATCAGGTGTTGAGCGACAGTAGGCGCGGCAAAATGAAAATGGCGCACGCGTGACGAAGCGAGTAGCCGCGGTGAGTTTCGATTTTCATTGCAGCTGCGGAACGGCGCAGGTCACAAGGAGAAACTATGGCTAGCACCAACAAAAAAGGAATCCTCGAAAGATTATCCGAAGGCGTAGTTCTCGGCGACGGCGGCTATTTGCTCGAACTAGAAAAGCGCGGACGCGTGCGCGCGGGGCCGTTCACGCCTGAAGTTGCCCTAAACAATCCTGAATCCCTGCTCGAGCTGCATCGCGAATTTCGCGACGCCGGCGCCGAAGTGTTGCAGGCGCTCACGTTTTACGCCAGTCGAGATAAACTCGCGACCGTCGGCATGGGCGAGCGCGTGGAAGAACTGAATCGCGCCGCCGTACGCATCGCCAAACAGGCCGCGGGCGATCGCTGCCTCGTCGCGGGAAATCTGAGCCTCACGTGGATGTACGAACCCGACGACAAAGCCGCAGCCAACCGCGTGCGCAAAACTTTCGACGAGCAACTCGATGTTCAAGTCGCGGAAGGTGTAGATCTCATCATCGGCGAAACATTCTCGTTTCTCGGCGAAGCGTTGCTGGCCGTCGAGCAAGCGAAAAAAACCAGGCTGCCTGTGATGGTCACTGTCTGCTTCGAAAATGAGGACATCACCACGGACGGCAAGATCGCCGCGGACGTCGCCCGCGCTCTCGCCGACGCCGGCGCGGACGTGGTCGGTATCAATTGCCTGCGCAGTCCCGAGCACACGCTGCCGCTGATGGCTGAAATGCGCAGAGCTGTGCCGGGCTACATCGGTTGCCAGCCCGTTGCCTATCGCACTACGCACACACATCGCGATTTCACCAGCCTGCCGGCTTTTCCGGACCAGCTGGAGCCGTATCAACTCACTCGCCGCGAGATGGCGGAATACGCCGTGAAAGCGCGTGAGCTCGGCGTGAATTATATCGGGGCATGCTGCGGCGCGGTCGCCACGCACATCCGTGAAATGGCGCGCGCGCTGGGAAAACTTCCAGCCGACGACCGCGTCTGGAATAAAGGCGGCGAGAAACCGATGTCCGCGTACGAATATTACGGCCACGACCAAAAGGCGAAAGCGCGATCGTAGAAAATCGCAGCACGACGCTTCCACGGAGCAGCGCGGCGCGTGCCGCCGCGCGAATCGCACTCGCTTTTCGGCGCGCACCCGGCGCATGATGTCGGCCTCATGCCCACGCCACGCGGAGATTTCCGCTCATGAATCAAACGCCCGGCACCGGCCCAAACCGCCCGCACCGCGCCATGGGCTTTCGGGACCTGGTGCTGTTCTACATCGTCACCGGCATCAGTCTGCGCTGGATCGCCACGGCCGCGACCGTCGGCGCCAGCGCCGTAGTCATCTGGCTAATCGCTTGGTGCGCGTTTTATCTTCCTCTCGCGCTTTCCGTGATGGAACTTTCCTCGCGCTATCCGCAGGAAGGCGGCATGTACGTCTGGGCCAAGCGCGCGTTCGGCGAATTTCCCGGATTCATGACCGGTTGGACCTACTGGGCCAGCAATCTTCCTTACTATCCGGCGGTTCTTTATTTCGCCGCCAGCAACGCGCTATATATAGGACCATCGAGCTGGCAATCACTTTCGAGCAACAAGACATATTTCCTGCTGTTCGCGCTGCTGGGCCTGGGGCTCGGCACTTTCCTGAACGTTATCGGACTTTCCGTCGGCAAGTGGCTGCACAATCTGGGCGCCATCGGAACCTGGCTGCCGATTGCGATTCTTTTTGCCATCGCCGCCACGGCCTGGCACCGCTTCGGCTCCGCCACAAAGTTCACCGCAGCCAGCATGACTCCGCACATGCACTTTCGCGACGTGCTGTTCATGGCGACGATTGTGTTCGCGCTCGGCGGATCGGAATCCGCATCTTTTCTTGGCGATGAAGTGAAAGACGCGCGCAGAAATCTTCCGCGCGGCTTACTTGCTGGCGGCGCATTTGTCACCAGCGGCTACATTCTCGGCACCGTCGCCGTGCTGATCGCTTTGCCGGCCAGCCAGGTGAGCGGATTGCAGGGCATCATGCAGGCAATTTCGCAATCCGCGGAGCGCGTCGGTTTTTCCGGCATCGGTCCGCTCGCCGCGCTGCTGATCACCATCAGCAATCTAGGTGCGCTCGGAGCGTGGTTGGCGGTTTCGGCGCGGCTGCCTTTTGTGGCCGGACTCGATCGATATTTGCCGTCCGCATTCGCGCGCGTCCACCCGAAATGGGGCACGCCGCACGTGGCGTTACTGGTGCAAGCTTTTTGCGGCGTGATTTTTATTGTGCTGGGCCAGGCGGGAACCAGCGTGTACGGCGCTTACGAAGTTCTGGTGAGCATGGGCATCATCACGTACTTCATTCCGTATCTTTTTGTTTTTGCGTCGCTGGTTCGTTTGCAGCGGGAGCCGGCTGGAGCCGAAGTGATGCGCATTCCGGGTGGCAGGCCTGCGGCGTTCGCGCTCGGCGTGCTGGGATTTGCGACGACGCTCGTCACCATCGCGTTCTCGGTGATCCCGGCGGACGACGAGCCGCACAAAATATTGGCCGTCGTGAAGATTGTAGGGCTTACGGCGCTACTGCTCGCGATAGGCGTGTTCGCGTTCGCGTGGGGAAAATCGCACGCTGCGAAAAATCCTGCGTGACGCTTCAGTCCGAATCCGCAAGGAATCTCGGCCGCACTACACGGCGTGCGACTAGCTGTCAGTCGCCTTGCCCGCCGGATTGTGCCAACCCCCGATTCCAGCGGCCAAGTGATTCGCCTCGACGGGTCCCCACGTTCCCGGCTGATAAGGCTGCACCGGAACAATATCGCCCAGAATCGGTTCCACAATTGCCCACGCCGCTTCCACCGCATCCTGCCGCACGAACAACAGCGAATCGCCCTTCATCGCGTCGGTGAGCAGCCGCTCGTACGCTTCCATCTCGCCCGTTTCCTCAGACGAGACCGCTGAAAGCTCCGTCTCCATCGTCTGAAGTCGCGGCCCGGGACGCTTTACCCGTGCGCCGAGGCTCAACGACAAATCAGGCCCCAGCCGGAAGCGAAAATAATTCGATCCCGGCGGCAATTTTGTCAGCGGCGGCTGGCGCAGCTTCACGAGGACTTCCGTAGCCGTCACCGCCAGACATTTACCAGCGCGAATCAGGAATGGCACGCCCGCCCAGCGCCAGGAATCCACTTCCAGGCAAACGGCCGCATACGTTTCCACTTCCGAATTCGGCGCCACGCCCGGCTCCTGGTGATAGCCCGCGAATTGTCCGCGCACCAGATTGGTCGGATTGATCGGCGGAATCATGCGGAAGATTTTCACTTGTTCGTCGCGCAGAGATTCCGGATACATGCTGGTCGGCGGCTCCATCGCCAGAAAGCCCACCACCTGCAGCAGGTGATTCTGAATCACGTCGCGAATGGCGCCCGTCTCGTCGTAAAACTTTCCCCGCCCCTGCACGCCGAAAGATTCCGCCATGGTGATTTCGACGCTGTGAATGTAGTTGCGATTCCAGATCGGCTCCAGGAACGCGTTGGCGAAGCGGAACAACAGCAAGTTTTCCACAGCTTCCTTGCCCAGATAATGATCAATGCGAAAAATTCCGGATTCCGGGAAGACGGACTGCAGAATCGCGTTCAGCCGCTGCGCTGATTCCAGGTCATGGCCAAATGGTTTTTCGATGATTACCCGCGCATTGGTAGCGCAGCCCGATTTTCCCAGCGCTTCCACCACCGTGGCGAACAGGCTGGGAGGAATCGCCAGATAGTGCGTGGGGTTTTTCGCGCCGCCGAGCGCTGTGCACAATTGCTCGAACGTCTTGGGGTCCTGATAATCGCCATCAATATATTTCAGCAGCCCCACCAGCTTTGTGAACGCCGCTTCATCCACGCCGCCGCCGAAAGTGGCAATGCCATCGCGCGCGCGTTCGCGAAGCTGCTCGATGGTCCAGCCAGCCTTGGCCACGCCGATCACCGGCACATTCAGGTTTCCGCGCTTAATCATCGATTGCAGCGCCGGGAAGATTTTCTTGTGAGCTAGATCGCCCGTAGCTCCAAAAAACACCAGCGCATCCGACGGCACTTTCGCGCCGGCAATGGTGCTCTTCACGTCCAGATTTTGAGTATTTGCGTCAGCCATCGTTCGTCCTTATGATTTCTTCTCGTGATGTCCGCCAAATTCAAAACGCATCGCGGAGAGCAGCTTATTTGCAAAATCCGACTCGCCGCGCGAAGTGAACCGCTCGAATAGCGCGCTGGTGAGTACCGGGGCAGGTGTGCCTTCTTCAATCGCCGCCTGAATCGTCCAGCGGCCCTCGCCGGAATCCGATACGCGGCCGGAAAAATCGTCCAGCGCGGGAGACTTGAGCAGCGCAATCGCCGTCAGGTCGAGCAGCCATGAAGCAATCACGCTTCCGCGCCGCCACACCTCCGTCACGTCCGGCAAATTAATGTCATACATATAATGTTCCGGCGAACGCAGCGGCGTGGTCTCCGCGTCCTCCGTCTGCTTTACTTTCCCTACGTTAGCGTGATGCAAAATATTCAAACCCTCAGCGTATGCGGCCATCACACCGTATTCGATTCCGTTGTGCACCATCTTCACGAAATGGCCCGCTCCGGAAGGTCCGCAATGCAGATAGCCCTCTTCCGCGGTGCCCGCAACCTTCTCGCGCCCCGGCGTGCGCGCGATGTCGCCGCGCCCGGGTGCCAGCGTTTTGAAAATCGGGTCCAGGCGTTGCACGGTCGCCCGCTCCCCGCCGATCATCATGCAATAGCCGCGCTCCAGGCCCCACACGCCGCCGCTAGTGCCGACATCCACGTAGTGAATTCCCTTCGGCGCGAGTTCCTTGCCTCGGCGAATATCGTCTATGTAGTAGGAATTTCCGCCGTCAATAATAATGTCGTCCTTCTGCAGCTTCGGCGTCAGCTGCGCGAGGGTGCTATCAACCACCGCCGCCGGCACCATCAGCCAGATCGCGCGCGGCTGGTTCAGCTTGCCAATAAAATCGTCGAGCGAACTGCCGCCCTTCGCGCCTTCTTTTGCCAACGCCTGCACGCTCGCCGGCGACATATCAAACACCACGCATTCATGTCCGGCCTTCATCAACCGCCGGACCATGTTGGCTCCCATCCTTCCCAGTCCAATCATTCCCAATTGCATATTCGCGCTCCTTTCTCAGGATATGATTCCGGCGACCTGCCTTCAGTCGCAGAGTAACTAAGAGTTTTTCGTTGTGGCGGTCCCGCGAGGCGAGACCCTCATGTAATGTTGAGGCAAAAGCAATCGTCCCTCCCGACACCGCAAGCGCTGCTGATCGCGCGGCCAGCACCGGTAAAATCTCCGCAATTATTAAGCCACACTTCCCGCCTCGCGCATAACTGGAATCTCGGCGCCTCGCGACTCTCTCCCGCTGCCATTAACGCACCCGCGTATCTATCGGAAGTTACGCTTTCAACATAGCCTTGTGACGCCGCCGTAAGCCGCCTGTGCAATCGCAGTAGACTGAACGATTACAGCAGTGTGCAGAAAACCTGCGCCCATTCCGCGCGCAGGATGCACGAACGCGAGGATCCAAGCTTGACCGTAGCAGCAGAAGAACCGATCGCCGCACCGCAATCCACGCCGCCCGCGGCCGCGCCCGGAACTGCATCCTCGGGCCCGTGGATTTACCGTCCCTGGCTCGACCTTCTGGTAGGTTGTGGCGCGTGGTCGGCTCCGCTGCTCGCCGTCGCGCTGCTAATGACTCCGGCGCACACTCACGCCTGGGCCATGGCATTTTATCTGCTCGCTGTCGTTTTCAATTATCCGCATTTCATGGCCACGATCTACCGCGCCTATCACACGCGCGCTGATTTCGAAAAATATAAATTCGTCACGCTGCACGTCACGCTGCTGCTTGTGCTCACGGGCATCGTGATGCACGCATCGCCGCGTTTTTTTCCCTGGCTCTTCACGCTCTATATTTGCTGGAGCCCCTGGCATTACTCGGGGCAGAACTACGGCCTATTAATGATGTTCGCGCGACGCAGCGGCGCGGAAATCACTGCCGGTGAAAGACGCTGGTTGCGCGGCGCGTTCGTGGCTTCCTACCTGATGTTGCTGGCGAGCTTTGAAACCGGCGGTTCCAACGATCCATTGATCCTTTCGCTGGGTTTGCCTCCGAAATTCACGTTCCCCTTGCGCTTGGCCTTCGGCGTCGCGTTCATGATTTTCACGTTCCTCGGATTGCGGCGTCTGATTCGCTCCATGGGCGCGCGAGCGTTGGTTGCGCCGCTCACGCTCGCGTTCACGCAATTTCTCTGGTTCGTGCTGCCCACGCTGCTCGAACTGAATTCAGTTTCGCAGGTGCCGCAAACGCGCTACAGCAGTGGAATCCTTGCAGTGCTGCATTCCGCGCAATACATCTGGATCACCAGTTATTACCAGCGCCGCGAAGCCCTCGCCGGGGGGCAGAAAAGCTGGCACATCGCCGCCTACTGCGCCACGCTCCTCGCCGGAGGCATCGCGCTCTTCATTCCCGGCCCGTGGCTGGTGAGCTATCTTTTCCATTACGATTTCAGCACCAGCTTTCTGATATTCGTTTCGCTCGTGAATATTCATCATTTCATTCTTGATGCCAAGTTGTGGAAACTCCGCGACAAGCGGGTCGCAGCGCTGCTCGTTGATCAGGGCGGCCAGCCGTCAACTCCCGCAGCCGAAGCATCTCCGCGACCTTCGAGCAAGGCACGCGCTCTTGCCGTACGCGTTTTGTCTGCTCCTGCGTTCCGCATTTCCCTCGCGACGCTCCTGTTTCTTTGGGGCGGCTTCGACCAATTCCATTTCGCGCTGCGCACTGACGAAGGAAACCTTCCCGCTCTTCGGCGGGCGTCCCAAATCAATCCGTACGATAGCTTCGTCGAAGAACGCATCGCCCGCGCCGAAACGCAACAGGGCCAGAGCGATCGGGCCGCCGCCGCGCTCACACGCGCCGTGGCCATCAATCCCAGCAGCATCACGCTGCAGCAAGCCGCCGCGCGCGCTCTGATCGCAGACGGCCGCTACGCCGACGCCTACGCGCATTATCAGAAAATGTTGGAACGCTTTCCGCGCGATACGCACGCGCTAACGAACTACGGCTTGCTCGCCGCACGCCTGGGCCATCCCGAAGAGGCCATGGATTCCTGGCAACGATCGGTGGACATAAATCCCAACCAGCCGAATGCGCACCTCTACCTGGCGCAAGCCTTCGATCAGCGCGGCGAACCGGCCGCTGCCGCGCGCCACTGGAATTTATTTCTGCAATTTGCCGCCCTCGCGAACCCGCAGTCCGCGCTGGACGCGCCGGCCCTCACCCAGCAGCAGATACTCGCGGCAACCGTGCAATTCGCTGACGACGAAGCGCGCATTAATCAGTCTGCCGCGGCCCTCACGCAATATGATTTGGCCATCGCGCAAGCGCAACAGACCGGCGACGCGAAACTGGAAAGCCTGGCGCTCGTTCATCGCGCTGATGTGCAGGACAAAAAAAGCGACGCCGCTGCGGCCGCGCAGTCCTACCAGCGTGGCTTGGCGCTCGATGCCAAAAGTGGCGACCCGGCAGCCGAAGCGCTTGACTGGTTCAACTACGGACAATTCCTGCGCCGCCAGAGTGCGCCGGACGAATTGGTTTACGCTTCATTCCTGCACGCGGAAACCTTGTTGTATGGCACAGCTGCCTCTGAGCTAGCCACCGTGCAAACCGCACGGCGCCAGGTGGAAAGCAAAATGGGCGCGAAGGCCGCAGCCTCGACGCAAAGCCGTCTGCCCGCGCAGCTCCAGCGCGCTGCGAATTTCGCGCCGGCCGCGCGCTGAAATAACCCCGCCTTCGCAAGCGGCAAACCGTGTAAGATTTGCAACGACCATGACAATTCCCGTCGAACGCCAGGACACGCGCTTGATGCGCGAAATGTTTAATAAGATCGCGCCCAAATACGATTTCATCACGCGCGTCATTTCCTACGGCATGGACGGGCGCTGGAAACGCCTCGGAGTGTTGCGCGCGTCGCTGCCGGAAAATGCGCTGGTTCTTGATCTGGCATCGGGCACCGGCGATTTCTCCCGGCTGGTGCGCGAACGTTTGCCCGCGGCGCGGTCCGTCGCTGTGGACCTTTCCGAGGGAATGTTGCGCGTTGGGCGCCGGAGTGGTTTGGAGGAAGCGGTGTGCGCCGATGCCACGATGCTGCCCTTTGCAGCGGCTTCCTTCGATTGCGTCTTCATCGGCTACGGCTTGCGAAATTTTCCGAATCTCAACGCTGCGGTACGCGAAATCGAACGCATCACGAAGCCGGGCGGCGTGATGGTCAGTCTCGACTTTTTTCTCCCGACGAATCGCGTGTTCCGTCAGCTGTACTTGGGATTTTTATATGTGCAGGGTGCCTTCTGGGGCACGCTCTTGCACGGCAGGCCACGCACTTACACTTACATTCCGGATTCGATCCGCAGCTTCGTCTCCGTTAAGGAATATTCATCGCTGCTGCAGCGCACGGGGTACCACCGCGTGGATGCGCGCGAATTTATTTTCGGTGGGATCGGATTACTGTGGGCCGTGAAACGCTAGTTTGCGCGCCGCTCGTTATTTGTTAGCGCTTGCGCCAGTGGCCGCGCTAAACCACTTAGTTTTCCAGTCGGAACCGCGTTGATGCCAGCGCATACAGCCGCCGCCACACCAGCCGGTTGATCGTCACCACCATCGCCGCCATCAGAATCGTTGCCGCCAGCAGCACGCGCGTATTTCCCGTGTCCGTCGCGTTACTGATTACCGCGCCCAGCCCTGTGGTCAGGTAGGTATGTCCGCGAAATTTGAAATATTCGGCCACGATGCTGGCGTTCCACGCGCCGCCTGAGGCCGTCACAAATCCGGTGATCAAAAACGGGAAAATTCCCGGCAGCAGCAGTTCCCGCCAGCGCTCCGTGCGGCCAAAACGAAAAACGGAGCACACCTCTTTCAGATCGGTGGGAATCGCGATGGCGCCCGCGATCACGTTGAACAGGATGTACCACTGCGTCCCCAATAGCAGCAACATGATCGAGCCGATTCCCAGGCCGCCGCCTGCGCGTATCAGCACCAGCAAAATAATCGGAAAAAGCGCGGTCGCCGGTACTGAAGCCGCTACCTGCGCAATTGGCTGCGCGATCGCCGAAAGTTTCGGTTTCAACCCGATCAGGATTCCCACTGGGATGGTCCATAGCGCGGCGAGTAATAAAGTGAATGCCACGCGCAGAAAGGTCGCACCGGCGCCCAGAAATATGCTGCGCAATTCCTCGCGGGTCAGGTGCGTTAGCAGCATCGCCATCTTCACGGACGCATACACGATTGCGACGAGTAGCGCGGCTAGTAGCAGACGCGTCAGCCACTGATAAATCCCACGCGCCGCGCGTCCCGCGCCCACCGTCGCGTGGCTGCGCGCAAAATGCAAACCCAGGAATTCCCGTGCCGGCCGCACCGTCAGTCGCGAGAAAAACGGCAAAATCCTCGAGCTGCGCAGTAAATTCAGAACCGCCGAACGCGGGGCATCCGTAGATTCCACCTGCTCGAATTTGAATTTCTCCGCCCACGCGATCACCGGCCGCCACACCAGTTGGTCAATCACCACGATGATTCCGATCATCACGCCCATGCCCCACCAGATCGCGCGCGTGTTTCCGGCGTTCGCGGCGGTCTGCAGATAGGAGCCCAATCCGGGCAAACGCAAATCGCGATCTCCCAGCGTGAACATCTCGCACGCCATCAGAAAAAACCAGCCGCCCGCCACAGACATCATCGAGTTCCACACCAACCCGATGATCGAATAGGGCAGCTCCATCTGCGTGAACCGCTGCCACCAGCTCCAGCGGTAAATTTCCGCCACTTCGCGCATCTCGCGCGGAATGCTTTTCAGCGACGAATAAAAACTGAACGTCATGTTCCACACTTGCCCGGTAAAAATCAGCAGTATGGATCCCAGTTCCACGCCCAGCTGTTTCGTCGGAAAAAGCCCCACCATTGCCACCATCACGGCCGGAAGGAAGCTGAGCACCGGAATGGACTGCAGCGTATCCAGCAGCGGCACCATGAACTTTTCCGCGCGCGTGTTGTACGCCGCGATGTATCCATATACCAGCGTGAATGCCAGGCTCACCACATACGCGGCCGCGATTCGCAGTACGGAAAACATCGCGTATCGCGGCAGCGCGCTTGGCTCCAGATGAATTTCCATGGGCGCGCCGACCGGGCTCAACCAGTAGTGCGTCATGGAAAGCACGGCGTAAAACGACGCCAGCGCCGCGAGCAGGATTGGTAAGTCCCGTAGGAGGGAAGGCACGTTCGCGGGAATTGTCCCCCACGTCATCGTGCGGCTTGAGGTTTTATGTGTTTCGCCGGCCATCAATGCAGGGAAGCGCTTTCCGTGGAATTTTCGCCGCGATGTTCTGGTTGATGCAAATGCACGGTGTCGTCCTCCGCGTCGTAAGTGAAAAGCTCCGCGTAGCGGCCCCAGTTCAGCGCGGTTTCAATCTGCTGTTCGACTTCCACTTGTGCGAAGCGTTCGTCCAGCAGGTCCCGGAAAAATTCCACCGGCATCGTGTGATTCGATTTCTTTTCCAGCGTGGATCGAATCTGCTGCAGCAGGGAAACATGCGCTAAAACCGCCTCGCGGAACAAAACTTTTCGGGTGGGAATGTCCGCCTGCGCGAAAGCGCGCCCGTTCTCTGTAATGCGCACATCGCCTTCGTGCACCGTCGCGAATCCCAGCAGTGTCGCCGCGTCCAGAATCGGCAGCAGGTCGTCCACTTCCAGCAGCAATTCCTCGGAGATGTGGTACATGTCCTCTTCGCCGCCGCGATCGTCCAGCAATTCGAGCAAGCCGCCGATGCCGCCCGGCCGCGAATGTGGCAGCATCTGCGCCGCCGCTTTTTCCTTGTGCTCGGTCTTCGATGGGGGCGCCAGCTCCAACTGGGGCTGCGTCATTACTTTGTAGATGTAGTCCACATATAGAACGAAGGCCGCGGACTTGCGGTCCCGCGGGTGTTGCAGAGGCACGCGAAAATCCGCGCGAATTTTCGCCGGATTGCGTCCCAGCACGATGATGCGATCCGCCAGCAACACCGCTTCTTCAATATTATGCGTGACGATAAAAATACTTTTTGTGGGAACTTTCTTCGCCAGCCACAGCTCCAGCAATTCGCCGCGCAGGTTTTCGGCAGTCAGCACGTCCAGCGCAGAAAAAGGCTCGTCCATGAACAAAATTTCCGGCTCCACGGCGAGCGCCCGCGCGAAGCCCACGCGCTGTTTCATGCCCCCCGACAATTCCTTGGGATACGCGGATTCGAATCCGTGCAACCCCACCGAGGCCAGCGCCCGCAGCGCCTTGCGATGCCGTTCGAAATGCGTGATGCCCCGCGCGAGCAACGGCGCTTCCACATTTTCCAGCACCGTAAGCCATGGAAATAGCGCGAAGCTCTGAAACACGATCGCCACATTCGGCCGACACCCGTGCATCGGCTGTCCGTGCCACAACACTTCTCCTGCTGTAGGCGCTGCAAGCCCCGAAAGAATACGCAGCAGCGTGGACTTTCCGGATCCGGAAGGTCCGAGCAAAGCGATGATGGTATTCGGCTCCACGGAAAAATCCACCGGTGCAATCACCTGAATTTGCCGCCCGTCAGGCTGCAGGTAACTCTTCTCGATTTGGTGCGCCTGAATAATCGGCTCGGTGTCCACGGCCGGCGGCGCAAACTCCGTGGTTACTTCGCCGATTTCGGCGCCGGGCACCGCGCAGTACGCCGCACCCGTTCCCGCTTCCGCCAGCTCGTCCATCAAGCACTGCCACGCTTCTTCGGGCAGCGCGTCCAGAAAATGATTGCGCTCGCCGGGAGTCATCGCTTCGACCACCGCGCGCATTTCCTGCGACGGCAGCGAATGCAGCAGCACGTAGGCGTGGTAGTACGGCAGGTGTACGATCAGCGCCGCCGCCATGTCCATGGGCATCGCGTGAAACAGCGCTCGCTGTTCGTCGTAAGGCTCGCTGAGAAAAAAATCCGCGGTCGAGCTGGGATCGGTCTTTCGCAACAGCTCGATCGCCGGTCCCCACTGCCTTTGCGACAGCAGGTTCCGCAGCTTTTGTGTTTCCTGATTATTCATTTGCGCACGCAAGAGCCTACTACGAATTCATGAAGACTGCGAAGCCCCGCGAGCGTCTTCCGCGCGCCCATGTTACGGAATCGTGACAGCCGCAAAATGTTTCCCGCATGCCAGGAGTTTCCAGCGCGGCATTTTCCGGACCGCAGCCCTTCGCACCCCGGCGTGCCCACGCGATGATGTCAGCCAAATACAATTGGCCGGGCCTGTACCGTTCCGGCTCCTACGGTTCGGACTGGAACCAACCGCACTTCACACGAATTGCCACCCTGGTGCTTATCGCCAGGAGCTTTCCTTCCATCCGTCTCTCGCCTCAAGCACTTCGGAAACCCACGACTGGCTGCCAGCCGTCACGACAGTCGGCACGCAATTGGCGCAGGTGTTTCAAAACCTCGTTGCAAACTCGACAACTCTTAGACAGTTTCAACTTCGTCATTCTTGGATTCCAGAAGTTTGTTGACCAATCGAGATATCTGAGATTGTATTAGACCAAGTCAAAGGCCCTATTCGTTCGTCCTGCGTGGGGCACAGAGTTAGTCCGGTATCTGTACCTATTCGACACATGTGCTATTTTGCACAGTCTACCTGAAGTACACCTTGCAGACTCAGTACCGCATTTGCAAGTTGCAGCGCAAGTTCAGCGAGGCCCCGCGCTAATCGGCAGTTACTGCTCGCCTCCCGGTGTGCCGTTGTGAACGGCTCGCCCCAAAATATGAGCTCGTGTCGCGGCATGATCGTGTTGAGGAAAGCCAACCGCCGAGTATGCGGCGCCGGTGCTTCATGCTCACGTCTGAGAAACCTGTGAATTGTTTTACAAGATTGTTTACGTCCGGCCAATTCCAGCCTCACGGCTGTTGCCGCCAGTGGAATTCCGGTTTGGTGTGGCTGAGTGTCGTATCGGATGGTCGACATCGTGTAGCAGACACTGGGGCCAAACTTTGCGCGTAGGAGCATCCGTGCGCGTTGCACGCCGGCGATCGTGGATGCCGCGCCCAGCGCTATCGCCGATAGGAGCACCGTGGAACTGATCAAACCACAAAAACGTCAGTCCAAACTCATCGAGCCGATTGACGCCGATAAGACCCATCTCCGCCGCATTGAGCGCAGAGAGTGGCAGTTGTGGATCGCCGCCATTCTTGTCAGCTTGGTTTTGCTGGCCGGCTTGATGGCGTTCATTCTTCCCGGCCTCGGGCTGCAAGAATACAAATTCGCCCTTCACCTGGTTCCCCCAGTCGTGCAGGGCTTGGTCGCGTTGGTCCTAATTTTCGACATCTACACCATCTTTCAGCAATTGCAGATTCACCGCATGCGCGACCGCCTGGCGGAGCGCGAAGAACTTTTCCGCCTGATCAGCGAAAACGCCGCGGACATGATCGCCGTGGTGGATATGGACGGCCAGCGCATCTTCAACAGCGATGCCTATCAGAAAATACTCGGCTACTCCTCCGAAGAACTGAAGAATTCATCCTCGATGGATCAGATTCATCCGGAAGACCGCGAACGCGTGAAAGCGGCGGCAGCGGAAGCGCGGCGCACTGGGATCGGCGAGAACCTGGAATATCGCATCCGTCACAAGGACGGCACCTGGATAGTTCTGGAGTCTACCTCCAGCGTCATCGGCGACGCCAGCGGCGTTCCGGAGAAACTCGTCATCGTCAATCGCGATATCACCGCGCGAAAACAGGCCTCGGAAGCGCTGCGCTTGTCCGAAGTCAGTTTTCGCTCGGTGATTGAAAATGCGCCCTACGGCATCTACCGTGCGCAGGCTTCCGGAAAGTTGTTGCTCGTCAATCCTGCGCTGCAGAAAATGCTGGGCTACGAATCGCAGGCTGAATTGCTGCGGTTGAACCTCACCACGGAAGTCTATGTGGATCCGCTCGAACGTCAGCGCGTGAATGATTTGTTTACTAACCAGAAAGATTTCACTGAGGTGCAGGTGGATTGGAAACGCAAGGATGGCACGCCGATCAAGGCTCGCTGCACAGGCTGGTTCGTAAAGTCCGCAACCGATGGCGCCGCATATTTTGAGGTTTTCGCGGAAGACGTCACCGAGAAATGGCTGCTGGAGCGCCAGTTGCGCATGGCCCAAAAAATGGAAGCGGTGGGCCGCCTGTCGGGAGGTATCGCGCACGATTTCAATAATCTGCTTGGCGTCATCATCGGCTACAGCCAGGTGCTGAAACGGACTTTGCCGCCGGGAACCCCATTTCTGGAGCACGCCGAAGAAATCGAGAAGGCCGGCCAGCGCGCCGCTTCTCTTACGCGCCAGTTACTAGCCTTCAGCCGCCAGCAAGTCCTCGCCCCTGCGGTGCTGAACATCAATTCCTTGATTTCGGAAATGGAAAAAATGTTGCCGCGGCTCATCGGCGACGATATCGAAATCGTCATCGCTCTGGATCCTGCGGTCGGCCGCGTGAAGGCCGATCACGGACAGCTCGAGCAGGTGGTGATGAACCTCGCTGTCAACGCGCGCGATGCGATGCCCGGCGGCGGAAAGGTGGTAATCACCACAGCCAACGCCGTGCTCGACGAAGCTTGGACTCGCTCTCATCCCGGCTCGAAGGTCGGCGAGTTCGTAATGCTATCCGTCGCCGATACCGGCAGCGGCATTGACTCTGAAACCCTCGCGCACATTTTCGAACCTTTTTTCACCACCAAGGAACGCGGTAAAGGCACGGGTCTGGGCCTCGCAACCGTTTACGGCGTGGTGAAACAAAGCGGCGGATACGTGTGGGTGGAAAGCGCGCTCGGCAAAGGTACGGCATTCGAAATTTATTTGCCGCGCATTGAAGAACTGATCAGCGTGCCCGAACCCGTCGCGCCCGTCGTCGAAGCGTTTCGCGGAGCAGAAACCATACTCCTGGTGGAAGACGCGGACGCGCTGCGCAAGCTCACCCACATGTTGCTCGAACAGCACGGCTATCGGGTTCTGGTTGCCGCCAACGGTGCCGCCGCCCTGCTGCTGGTAGAACAAAAGCCTGAGCGCATCAATCTGCTGCTGACTGACGTCATCATGCCTGGCCTGAACGGTCGCGCGCTCGCCGGACGCCTGGAGCTTCTCCAGCCCGGCCTGAAGATTCTGTATATGTCCGGATACACGGACGACGCGATCATGGATCACGGCGTCCTGGAATCCGGCACGCACTTGCTGCACAAACCTTTCAGCGAAGAGAATCTGATCCGCAAAGTGCGCGAAGTACTGGACGCGGACACCGTCGTTCCGCCGGTCGTTGCGGGACCTCTGATTCTTACAAAGACCTAAAAACGGATTGCGCAACAGGAGGCAGCTCTAGCGATGAGACGACTTTTGATTGTGGATGACGATGAGGCCATGCGCCGTCTCTTCCGTCTGAATTTATCCGACGATTACGAGATTGTAGACACCGACGATCCCGCGCAGGCTCTCGCTTTGGCCATGGAGCATAAGCCCGACGCGATCTTGATGGACTTGCGCATGCCCAAACATTCGGGCCTCGGACTGTGCCGCGCCCTGGGGGCCATTAACAAGGCTCAGCCCGTTCCAATATTTATCGTTAGCGGCGAAACGGCC
>Ga0209169_10000953_pt1 | contig 17835 bp, 17 predicted proteins | sample HubBroMetageWRM4_FD_188346 | JGI IMG/M metagenome (GOLD analysis project Ga0209169, IMG submission 188346) | Warmed soil microbial communities from the Hubbard Brook experimental Forest, New Hampshire - Hubbard Brook CCASE Soil Metagenome WRM 4... | ecosystem: Environmental > Terrestrial > Soil... | reverse complement strand
TGAGCGGAAGAAGCAGCGCCTCGTCTACGGGGTTTGAGGAACGCTGCGAGGCGGGGTCGAATTTGCGGATGGAATCGGCTTCGTCGCCGAAGAATTCGATGCGCAGGGGGCGGTCGGCTTCGGGCGAGTACACGTCGAGGATGCCGCCGCGCACTGCGTATTGGCCGGGCATCTCGACCACGTCAGTGGAGGTGTAGCCGACAGTATTGAGGTGGGCGAGTAGAGCCTCCAGATCGAAGGTTTCGCCGCGGCGAACGGTGCGGGCGAGGTCGGCGTAATAGTCGCTGGAGCGGAGGCGAATCGCCGTGGCTGCTACTGGCGAGACGACGATGGAGGCGGAGCCGGTTGCAATCTTCCAGAGAGCAGTGGCGCGTTCTTCCTGGAGTTCGGGATGCGGCGAGAGATTCTGGTAAGGGAGAACGTCGCGAGCTGGGAGGGAGATTACGGAATCGGGATCGCAGGCTGCGGTGAGTTCACAGAAGCTGCGGAGGACTGGCAGGAAGTCTTCGACGGCGCGGTTATCGTTGACGACAAAGATGAGCGGGCGGGCGGCGGCGCGTTGGAAGAGCACGAGCAGTAAGGCTTTTGCGGTGGGAGTGAGGCCGGAGACACGAAGCCGCCCCGTGCCCTCCTTGAGGTGGGAGGCTACACGCGTGAAGGCGGGAAGCATTTCTACGTCCGTGAAGAGTTCGCGGACGAAGGGAAGAAGCATGCAGGATTATTTTAGCAGGAGCGGAGGTGGAGAGGACCGCTACCGATTCCAGTGAGTTCGTGGTGGTGCCGCCTTGCTGCGCTCGGCGGAACGGCCGAAGGCGGCCGTTCCCACATGGTTCTTTTTCACGACCGCAGTATCGGGCGGGTCAGGCAGGTGGGGCCGCCGCTGCCGTTTATGCAGAGTTCGTTGGCTGGGAAAGTGCGGACATCGAATGTGGCTTGACGGAGGCGGGTGTTTGTCTTTTTATTTTCTTCGATGGCCAGCAGGCGCTTTTCGCCGAGTGCCAGGACGTTGCAGGCCAGCGTGTCGCGCTCGGAGGCGGCGATTTCGATGAAGTTGAATGCGCGGGACTGGAGCAGTTGGACGGTCTCGACTGCCAGCCATGGAAGATCGACCAGCGCCGTGTGTTCATCGAGCAGGCTGATCAGCGACATCAGGTGCAGGCACGTGGATGGGCCCGGGCCGTAGGGCAAGGGCGCGGAGAAAACTTGCACTCCCTTGGGCGCGAGCAGATCGCGGATCTGCTGAATGCCCGCGGCATTGGTGCGGTAGCCTTGGCCGATGAGCAGAGTTTTCGCGTCGAGCCAGACCATGTCTCCGGCTTCGGCAGTACCGGGAAGCACGATTGTGCCGAGCGTCGGGATGTCCAGGGTCTCAAGAAACGCGGCGTGGCACGGACCTTCGGCTATGCGATTGGGCTTGCCGGGACGGAGCACGATCAATCCGTAATCGGTGGGAAAGGATGCGTCGTGCGCGTAGACGGCGTCGAGTGAAAGATTTGGCGTGGGGGGCATCTCCACAACTTCGGCGCCTGCTATTTTTAGCTCACGGCAGAGCGCTTCATGCTGGGACTGCCCTGTGGCGAAGTCGGGTGCATGCTGGAAGCCGAGTTCTTGCCAGCGGGCCGCGCGGTCCGGCTGGTTCCAGCCGGCGGTGCGGGGAGAGCAGACGAGGACGCGCTCCAGAGCGCCGGTCATGGAATGGCCGTTGAAACCCGTGCTTGTGGCTGCCTCGGGCATTTTTGTCTTTGTCGCGCAACGTTTCTGAACCTGCTGCGCCTGGTAGGAATCTATATGGGCATTATGGCAAAAGCAACCTGGGAAGGCGCGGTACTGGCCGAGAGCGATGCGACGGTCGAGGTTGAGGGGAATCAGTATTTTCCGCCGGATGCGATCCGCAAGGAATATTTCAAACCTAGCGACGCGCACACGGTGTGTCCGTGGAAGGGCACGGCGAGCTATTACGATGTCGAAGTGAAGGGCAAACGGAACGCGGGAGCGGCGTGGTTTTACCCGGAGCCGAAGCCTGCGGCGAAGCAGATTACGGGGTATGTGGCGTTCTGGAAGGGCGTGACGGTGGAGAAGTAATCGCGATGGAGACTTTCACTGAAGGCTCGCGAGTACGGTCGAGAGCTAAACCGCTGCGGCTGAAGCCGCACTGGGCGTGGCCAGACTTGCGGCACGACTGAAGTCGCGCCCTTCCCGACCGGTAGATGCGAGAGGTGCCGGAAGCCTGCTAGAACTCGACGTGGGCGCGGAAGGAAGGCACGAGCACCGGACCACGGTCGCGGTTGTAACCGGGGTCTACGATGTGCTGCAGGCCCGGCGCGAGATAAATGCCGCGCCACACGTGGACCGTGTAGTAAGACTCCACGATATTTTCGCGGCCGTAATTCAGAGCGCCATCGCCGAGCAGGAAGCCGAGGCCACCATCGGCGAGGTAGGTTTGGTGATCCTTCTTGATTGCGTTTGAGACGAAAGCAATGCCAGCGCGGTCCTGCTTGCGATGCCACCACGCGCCCTTGGCGCCAAGTCCCTCGGCGAATGTTTGATCGACTTCGGTGTAGGCGAAGGATTCGGTCTTGCCGTTATCCCAGCCGAAGCGGGCGAAAGCGGTGAGGTTGGGCAGGAGATTCTGCTCGAGGTTGATTCCAAAACCGTACTTGCGCGTGATGTGCCAGGGATGGTCAGTGATCACTGGAATGGGTGTGAGGCCGGCCTCAAAGTTGGCGACCGCATCGCGATAGATGCCCATGTTCGCGTAGTTGGTGTAGGCCAGCAGACGCATGACTCCTGGTTTCCTTGGTATGAAGCCCCGACGCAATTCGTATTCGAAGTTTTCCGCGTGGGCTTGCCACGGCTTCCAAACCAGATCAATTCCGTTGGCGATTTTCGGCATCAGGGCTTCGGCGAAACGGAATCCCCAGTTGCGGTCTTCGTAGTCGGCGGTTGCTCCAACGGTGTAGCCGCGGGTGTCGGCGGCATAGTCCCAGGCGCCGTTGTTGTCGGTGGTCCAGTTGATGAATTGAAGGTGGGTATCGGCGCCCACGGAATTTATGTCGAAGAAATCGGGCATGCTGAATTTGCCGAAGCGGATCTCCAGACGGCGGCGCGGGAGTTCGTCGAAGAGGGAAAGCCAGCTACGCTGGTTTTCGACTTTGTCTTTGCTCAGAGCAAACACTTTGTGAATCATGCCTCGGCCCAGATAGGGCGCTTTGCTCAGCAGGGGATTGCGGACGATATCGAGATCGGTGTTGCCTGCCAGCCCCAAGCCGGTGCTGAGCGCGGCTCCGCCGGCTTCTTCGATGTCGACCAAAAGTTCGGTGGAGTTATCGAGGCGCACGCCAGTGTAGAGAGTCATGACGCGGGACGTGGCCTTCTCGTAATCGGGACTGAGACTGTGCGAGCCGCTGTAGTCCGCGTGGAATGGGGGATGAGTCTGGAAGATGAAGTTGGCCTGGCCGGAGAGCCAAAAGCGCGAGTCTTTGAAATGAGGGAACATCGCTTCGGCACTGTCGTCGGGCTGAGGATCGGCCGGGTTCGGCGGGGCGGCGGTGCTGTCCTGCGACGCCGAGTCAGGCTTTGCAGCGGAGGGCGCGTCCGGTTGCTGGGCCCGCGCCAGACGAGCGGGGCCGAGAGCAGTAGCAGCCCAGAGCAGAAGCAAAAGGCAGCGTGCGCCAAAACGTGCGAATTGGGCTTGCTTTCTCATAATTGCTGCGTACCGCGACCTAATTCTCCGTCTTGGCTTAACGTGAATATACCACATGAAGTTAACTATGGTTAATAACGCGTGCGGCGACAGGTGCATCACGCAATACCCGGGCTGTGCGTGCCGTCAATCAAACCGAGCCTACGCAGGGTTAGTTAAAGGAATGTTACAAGCCGGGTTCAGGGATTCTCGAACACTTGTTGTAGCATACCCCCGTATAGTATAGTCAAGTGGAAAATCAACCTGGGAGCTGGACATGGCTCATACGCTGCGTGAAAAAGAAAAACTTAAACTCCGGGTGAGGCGCATTCGAGGGCAGATTGACGCTATGGAGCGGGCGCTTGATGAAGGCAAGGACTGTGGAGACATATTGCAACTGATCACAGCTGCGCGCGGCGCGATGAACGGGCTGATGGCTGAGTTGCTGGAAGATCATGTCAGATTTCATGTCCTCGATCCATCGCGCAAAACGACCTCCGAGCAGGCGATTGCGGCGGACGAATTGATGGAGATTGTGCGCTCGTATCTTAAGTGAGGCTGGCGGAATGTCCGGGAAAATCAATAAGGACAGCCCGGAGCCCCCGAAGCTGTCCTTGAACCCTCCCGGTTAGAAGGGCAACGTGATGAAGTGAAGGTACCTGTGAGATGTTGCGCAATGATGGCGAAATCGTGAATATCTGATTAATTATTTTCCGCAGGCGCTGTTATAGTAGTCAGTCTTGTTGCACGGAAGCGAGCCAAACGCGCGACTAATGCGTCGCAAAGACCGCGACGCTTCGCGCGGCTCGCCCAGATCCCTCGCTGCGCAAAAACGCTTGCTCGGGATGACAGTCACCTGCGAGAGTTCATGCCTTCCACAACGTCTCGAAAGGTCGAGCAGTCGCGCCGTTTGCAGCAACGTGCCGAGAGCATGATTCCTGGCGGAGTGAACTCGCCGGTGCGTGCTTTTGGTGCGGTGGGCGGCGATCCGCCGTTTATTGTGCGCGGGAAGGGCTCGCATATCTGGGACGCGGACGAAAACGAATACATCGACTATGTCGGCTCCTGGGGGCCGTTGATTCTTGGTCATGCTGCGCCGGACGTGCTCGATGCCATCGTGGGCGCTGCGTGCAACGGCACGAGTTTTGGAGCTTCGACGGCGTCCGAGGCTGATCTTGCAGAGTTGGTGTTGGCCGCGTTTCCTTCGATGCAGAAAGTTCGCTTCGTGAGTTCCGGAACCGAAGCGACCATGTCGGCTATCCGTCTGGCCCGCGCCTACACCAAGCGCAAGTACATCATGAAATTCGAGGGTTGCTACCACGGGCATTCGGATTCGCTGCTGGTGAAGGCTGGTTCGGGAGTGGCGACTCTCGGTATCCCCGGATCGGCGGGCGTTCCCGAGGAATTCATCCAATTCACGCTGGCCTTGCCGTTTAACGACATCAAGGCGGTGGAATATGCTTTTCAGAAATTCAAACATCAGATTGCCTGCGTCATTGTGGAGCCGGTGGTGGGAAACATGGGATGTGTTCCCGGCGCGGACGATTATCTGGTCGCCCTGCGATTGATTACGGAGCGCGAGAGGTCGGTGCTGATTTTTGACGAAGTGATGACCGGATTTCGCGTGGCTTTCGGAGGCGCGCAGGAAATCTACAATATTCGTCCTGACCTGACGACTTTGGGCAAGATCATTGGCGGAGGCTTACCGGTTGGCGCCTATGGCGGTCCGAGCGAGATTATGAATCTGGTGGCGCCGCTGGGGCCGATGTATCAGGCGGGCACGCTATCCGGAAATCCGCTGGCGATGGCCGCGGGCAGTGCAATGCTGAAGAATCTGCACGATCATAAGCAGGAGATTTATCCGCGGATTGAGAAGTTGAGCGGCGAACTGGTTGAGGGCGTGGCCGCGGCTGCGAAAGAAGCGGGCGTTCCGCTCTCGCACAACCGCGTGGGGTCGATGTTTACGTGGTTTTTCACGCCGGGACCGGTAACGGATTGGGATTCTGCGTCGAAATCGAACACTGAGGCTTTCGGCAAGTTTTTCAGGGCAATGCTTGATAGCGGAGTGTATCTGCCTCCGTCGCAGTACGAAGCGGCGTTTTTGGGCTCGATGCATACTGACGAGGATGTTCAGCGGACGATTGCGGCGGCGAAATCGGCGTTTGCGGGGATGAAGGGATAATTTACCGCAGAGTCACAGACGCGTGGAGAAATTCCAAGAAACCAAGACGACTGTAGCTATTGGCCTGACGTAACGGCTGACTCTTCAATCATCTGAGGAATTGTTACGAATTCATATCCCTCGGTCTTGTAGCGCGCAATCAGGTGATCGGTGGCGATCACGGTTTGGGAGCGGTCTGCTCCCATTTGCTTGTGGCCGCCATCGTGCAGAAGGATCACGTCGCCGCCGCGCATCTGTTTCGCGACTTTCCTTTCGATTTCCTCGGCAGGCGGCGCGCTCCAGTCGTAGCCGGTTACGTTCCACATAACTGGCTCTAGGCCCAGTTCGCGGGCTATGCGGAGCACAGCAGGACGGCGTCCTCCGAAGGGAGGGCGGAAGAGATTGGAGGGTTCGCCAATCGCATCCCGTAAAGCGGAGCGGCAATGGGTGAGTTCCTGCCGGATCTCGGCTTCGCTCCCGAAGATCAAAAGAGGATGAGTGAAGGTGTGGTTGCCGACGACGTGCCCGCCCTGGACGATCGCGCGGACAATTTGCGGCCGCTGCTCGACGTAGCGTCCAATCAGGAAAAAAGTGGCGTGTACATTGTGCTTCGCGAGGACTTCCAGCAGGCGTGGCGTATGCGCATCGTTTGGGCCATCGTCGTAGGTCAGTGCGATCTGGCGCGAGCCAGGGTCGAGTCCGATGAAGGTTCGTCCATGCCATTGCGCCGTCGGAGCCATGGACTGGTAGCCGACGGTGATCGCGGCTGCGGCGGAGGCGGCACACGTTAGAGCTGTGACCAGCATGGAGGGATTGTAGAGCATTGAGTAATTGAGCGATTGTGTGATCGAAGATCGTACGATCCTCTTCAAATTGCACAATCACGCGATCGCTAAATCGCTCAATTTCTGCTGTTAACTCTTCCCTCAATTGCCACTCGGCTCCATCCGAGCTATCCTGCAACTTCCGAATTATTGCGAGCCCATGGCCAATCTCTTCGAGCTGCCCCGTTACATTGCAGTGGAAGGTCCGATCCGAGTCGGCAAAAGCACGCTGGCGCGAATTTTGGCAGAGCGGCTGAACGCGCAGCGGGTGATGGAGCCGGAATCCAATCCGTTCCTCGGAGCTTTTTATGGGGGCGAACGCGGCGCGGCGTTTCAAACTCAGTTTGCCTTTCTCGTGCAGCGGTTCGAACAGCTGCAGGCGCTCGACCTGGGACCCCGCTCGCAGAAGACGGTGGTCGCCGACTACATCATCGAAAAAGATAAGCTCTTTGCCTGCCTTAATCTCACCGATCAGGAACTCGACACTTACAACCGCTATTACAACCACTTCCGCGAGCAGTTGCCTACGCCCGACCTTGTCATTTACCTGCAAGCCACGCCTGAGGTGCTGAAGAAACGGCTGAAGAAAAAAAATGCTCCGGGTGAGCGTGCTGTGAGCGATGAATATCTCGAGGAAGTGGTCAAAGCGTATGAACACTTCTTTTTTCACTACACGTCGTCGGATCTGCTGATCGTCAACACTTCGGATATCGACTTTGTTGACCGCAATGAAGACTTGCAGGAACTGCTGCGCAAGGTTACCGAGCCGATCAAGGGGACGCAGTACTTCCTGCCGCTGGGCGGGCAGGAAGCGATGGGAGCGTAGGGAAGCATTGTTGGGCGCGGTTTTTGAAGCGAAAGGAGATTCTACTTCGGGATGATTCGCACAAATTTTGTTGTAGCACTCGTGCTATTCGCTCTTCCTGTATGCGCCCAGCGTGGCGAATCTGCCAAGCCGGCGGCCGATGCCAGCGCGACTCCCGCGACAGAAAAATCCGCCGACTCGAAATCCGCCGAGCCCATGAAGAATCCTCTGCCCGCGGACAAGTCTGTGCCGCAGACGATCACCGTGAATGGCGAGACACTTCACTACACGGCGACAGTCGGCACAATCACGCTGAAAGGCAAGGATGACAAGCCCACCGGCGTGGTGATGTATACGGCATTCACGCTAGACCAACCAAAAGGCGACCAACCAAAGCGCGACGAACCAAAGCGCGACGAATCAAAAGGCAAAAACAAAGACAGCGACAGCGGATCGCACCGGCCGGTCACGTTCGCTCTCAATGGCGGCCCGGGGGCATCGTCCGTCTATCTGAACCTGGGCGCGATCGGGCCCAAGCATATTGCGTTTGCGAATGAAGGCGACTCACCTTCGGACCCGGCGACGCTTACCGACAATCCCGGCACCTGGCTCGACTTTACTGACATGGTCTTTATCGACCCGATCGGCACGGGATTTTCGCGTTCTCTGGTGGACGAGGCGGAGACGAAGAAGCTTTTCTATGCACCCAAACCGGACATCGAGTATCTCTCGCTCGTGATCTACAAGTGGCTGGTGCAGAACAATCGCTTGCTGGACAAAAAATATCTGGTCGGCGAGAGCTATGGCGGATATCGCGGGCCGCTGCTGACGCATTATCTGCAATCCACACTGGGCGTTGCAATGAACGGCCTTGTGCTGGTGAGTCCGTATCTGAACCCGGAGAAAGGCGACGGGGACCTGTCACCGATTCCCTGGATGATCGATCTGCCGTCGATAACGGCCGCGCATCTGGAATCCGAAGGCAAGCTGACTGACGCTGCGATGCAGCAGGTGATGGCGTACACACGCGGAGACTATGCCGAGGCGCTGCTGAAAGGCCGCAGTGACCCGGCTGCTACCGACGCGATGATCGCGCATGTAACCGAAATGACGGGGCTTGATCCGAAGTTCGTGAAGTTTGCCGGCGGCCGGCTGGACATTCGAGCCTATCTCCGCGAGGTGCACCGGACACAAGGATTAATCGGCAGTGTGTACGACTCGAACGTCACCGCACCCGATCCGTTCCCCTATGCCCCGACCCAACAGACTGGAGATCCGATTCTCGAGAGCATCATCGCGCCCACGACCACGGCCATGGTGGACTTCATCACGCGAACGGTTGGATGGAAGACCGATGCGCGCTACGAGGCTCTGTCGAGTGACGTCAACCGGCAATGGGATCGCAATGATGACCTGCGTAAGGGTGCGGTGAGAGACCTGCGCGAGTCGGTTGCTGCCGATCCTAAACTGCGCGTGCTGATCGTGCATGGATGGAACGACCTCTCTTGTCCATTCATGGGATCGGTACTTAGCGTGGACCAGATGCCGATCATGGGGGATGCGAACCGCGTGCAGGTCCATGAGTTTCCCGGTGGCCACATGTTTTACACGCGTACTTTGAATCAGGATGCGCTGCATAAGTTGGCGGGGACCATGGTGGAGACGCATTAACAGGAGAGTGTCGTTCGCAACCGGTGCTACTCGATCTGATCCCGCGCCGCAATCCGGCCCTTATGCATAGAAGAATCGGTGTTTTCCTGCTCGGTTCGTTCCTCGCAGTTATCTTTGTAGTTGTGTCAGTGGCACAAGAGACGCCCAGGCCGTTAGATGTCAGGGCGCGCGACGTGCTTTCACCGATTCGCGGCAATCTGGTCGCGCCCGGGCTGAAAGAGCCAGTCAGTGTGCTTCGAGATCGCTGGGGCGTTGCGCACATTTACGCCAAGAATCAGCACGATCTCTTTTTTGCGCAAGGCTTTGTAGTGGCCCAGGACCGGCTCTTCCAGATGGAGATGTGGAAGCGCGCAGGTCAGGGCCGTTTGGCCGAGGTGTTGGGCCCATCGGCGGTGCAGCGTGACATCAATGCCAGGCTGCTTCGTTACCGGGGCGACATGAAGGCCGAGTATGAGAGCTACTCGCCGGACGCCGAGGCAATCCTGAGCGCTTTCACCGACGGGATCAATGCCGAGATACGCTCACTCACGGCAAAAGCAAAAACAAAGAAGACCGGCCCCGGCTTGCCGATCGAGTTTCAGCTGGCCGGTTTCGCGCCGGAGCCCTGGAAGCCGCAGGATTGTCTCAATCGAATGGCGGCATTTTCCGTGACTGGAAATGCGTTCAGCGAGCTTCGTGATGCTGAGCTGATCGCGAAGCTTGGTGTGGAGAAGGCCAGCGCCCTTCTGAGCCTTGATCCGAAGGTAAAACTTGACCCCGCGGCGGGCGTGGATTTGGGCGGACTGACTCCGTCACTTCTCAAGAACCTCATCGGAAGCGATGCGAGGATCGAGTTTCCGTCGGACGGCAAGCAAGGCAGCAATGATTGGACGATCTCGGGGAGGCTTACATCCACGGGCAAGCCGATTTTGGCCAACGATCCTCATCGCGTGGTGGCGGTGCCCTCGTTGCGTTACATCGTCCATCTGGTAGCTCCTGGCTGGGATGTGATCGGCGCGGGCGAGCCGGGTTTGCCGGGAATCGCTGTGGGTCACAATCAGCATATTGCGTGGGGATTCACGATCTTCGGACTCGATCAGCAGGATCTGTACATCGAAGATCTGAATCCGCAAGATCCGCTTCAATACAAGACGGCGAATGGATGGGCGCGGATGCAGGTGGAGCACGAAAGCATCGCAATCAAAGGAAAGCCGCCGGTGGAAGTCGACTTGAAGTTTACCCGTCATGGTCCCGTACTTTGGGAAGACGGCAAGCGCGCTCTGGCACTTCGATGGGTTGGCGCCGAGCCCGGTACCGCGGGCTATCTTGGATCTCTGGCTGTCGACCGGGCGACGAACTGGAACGAATTCGAAGACGCCATGAAGCGCTGGAAGGTGCCGTCGGAGAACATTGTCTATGCCGACATCGACGGCAACATAGGGGAGCACTCCACTGGTCTGACGCCACTGCGAAGAAATTGGACCGGGCTGTTGCCGGTGCCTGGGGCTGCGGGGGAGTACGAGTGGTCAGGATACGTACCGAACTCGGAACTTCCCCACAGTTTCAATCCATCCAGCGGGTTTGTCGCAACCGCAAATCACAAAATGATCCCGGAGAATTATCCGTATAACGTCGGCTTCGAATGGGCTCCTCCTGATCGCGTGCATCGTATCGAGGAGGTTGTCTCTGGCATTCGGGACAGCGGGAAGAAGATAACTCTGGAGGATATGGAGAAGCTCCAGACTGATGTTGTGTCACTGCCGGCGCGTCAGTTAGTGAACCTGCTGAAAGAGTCGTCGCCGAACCCAACGCCAGCGACGCAAATGATGCAGGGATGGGATGCGACGCTGAGTAGAGAGTCCGGAGTTGCCGCGCTTTATGAAGTTTGGCTCAAAGAACTGCGAAAGGTAGTCGCCGAGAAGGAAGGGGTTGCATCCCTTCAAGACGATTGGGAATTGGAGAACGTATTCGAATATCTTTCGGATCCGTCGCCGCAGGTCTTTGGAGCTGATGCGGTCGCAGGCAGAAACCAGGTGTTGCTGCAAACTCTCGAATCCGCGTGGAAGCAGACTGAGCAACTGTTAGGCACCGATCCGCGGTCGTGGTCATGGGGCCGGTTGCATACGATTCAGTTCCGGCACTCGCTGGACCGTTTGCCTGACGCCGCGACATTGCTTGATTTGGGACCGTTGTCGCGTCCGGGCGATGGCAACACGGTGAATGCCACCTGGCCAGGCAATAAGTACGAGCAGGAGGGTGGTGCGAGCTATCGAGAAATCCTGGACACGGCCGATTGGGACCATTCGTTAGCCGTAAATACTCCGGGACAAAGCGGACAGCCGGGATCGCCACATTATTCGGATCTGCTTCTGCTGTGGGATAAAGGCGAATATTTTCCGTTGCTTTATTCGCGTAAGGCAGTGGAGATGAATGCTCGGGATCGGTCGATGCTGGCGCCGAAGTGAGGTCCCCGTCGATACTCGTAACGTATTGAATATAAATATGCTTATCGATCAGTCGCAGGCTCCGAAGTAGCGGCTGGTCATTCCCGCTCACTGAGGGTAAAATTGTTCCAGCATCCACGAAGATGCTGAACAGGCTCTATCCGGCCGAGCCGGAGGGGCACTGGAGGCCATGATGAGTCTCACCCCGATCGGCGGGCATCCCGGCTTCACTAGTCCGGGTACGACCCGCGAGAAAATCACAACCGCTTCTCTGCGGGAATACAAACTCCACCACGAACCGATCACTTGCCTTACCGCCTACGATTACGCCACTGCGCGCCTGGTGGATGAAGCCGGCATCGAGATGGTTCTGGTGGGCGATTCCCTTGCCCAAACTATTCTCGGCTACGAAAACACGCTCTCGGTCACCATGGACGAGATGCTGCATCACGTAAAGGCGGTGCGCCGCGGCGTGAAGCACGCGTTGTTGCTCGCGGACATGCCTTACGGGTCTTATCACGTTGACCCGGAAAGCGCCTTGATTAACGCCACGCGCTTTGTGAAGGAAGGCGGCGCGGAAGTGGTGAAGATCGAGGGCGGCGAAAAACGTGCCGAGCTGATCCGCCGCATCATTGACGCCGAGATTCCCGTCGCCGGCCACATTGGGCTGACGCCGCAATCGGTCAATATGATGGGCGGCTACAAGGTGCAGGGGAAAGATCTCAGCGGCATCGATCAACTGATGCGCGATGCCATGGCGCTCGATCGCGCTGGCGTGTGCTGCATTGTGCTGGAGGGAATTCCGCGCGAAGTGGCGGCCATGATTACGGCCGAGGTGGGCACGCCGACCATCGGGATTGGCGCCGGTCCGGAGTGCGATGGCCAGGTGCTGGTGTTCCACGACCTGGTAAACCTGACATTTACGGCGCCAGCGAAGTTTGTGCGCCGCTACGGCGACGCCGCCGCTCTGATCAGCAACGCGGTGCGCACGTTTCGGGCGGATGTGAAGTCGCTGCACTATCCCTCGGATGAGGAGTCCTATCATCTGCCTCGGGAGACGAAAGCCGGGCTGGACACTGTGCTGGCGCGGAAACGGGCGCTGCGGCGCTAGAAAATACTTGCCACGGATTTACATGGATCCCACGGATAGATCTTAAGATCGGCTTCGAGCATTACGGGCTGGCTTGGTGCTAGGCTATATTCGTCAGGAGGTTGCTATGACTCACTTCTTGCCTGGGTTTTTTCTGCCGTTTCTCGGTTTTGGGTTCGTCATGTATTTTCTGCCTTCGATCCTTGCGCTTGCGCGCAGTAAGCGAGATACGACTGCGATTGTGCTGCTGAATTTGCTTCTAGGCTGGACCATGATCGGATGGGTGGTCGCGTTGGTCTGGGCGGTGAAGACGGACGTTCCTGCGGTGGTGCGGTGAGTTTTTCTACCGCCTGGCGCCGACTCGGGCGAGCCGGCCTGGTATCTGTTTTGATGGTGAGCTTCGGGATCGCCTGTTCGCAGCGGAACGCGCCCCCGCCGCCGGATGCGGCTACTCTTCTGCAGGCAGTTGCTCCGGCCGATCCGGCGAAGTATCCGTCCGTGTCCCTGCAAGAAACCAGGTCGGGAGAAACCAAGCTGGGAGGAACCAGGCATTGGAGCAATCCCTATCTCGTCATCCGTCCCGAGGCGGTCGGCCTGCTCACCAGCATCACCGCCAATGAAGAACAGATTTTGAAACCGGAAGAAGTTTTGAACGCGCTGGCGCGGCTGCCCGCATCTGCCTGGCCTTACGGGCGCGCAGTCGCGATTCTGGTGGAGGAGAAGCCCGCTGCTTCCGAAGCGGACAAAATCGCGATTCGACGAAACCGCGGAATTGTGGCGGGTGACCTCGAAAGCGCGCAGGTTGCGATCGATTGGATCTCCACCCCCTGAAGCGATCTTCCGAGCGATGAAAATCTACGAGACCATCGAAGAGATGCGGGCGGCGTGCCGTGCAGCGCGGCGTGGCGGCCAGAGATTGGGATTCGTGCCCACCATGGGAGCGCTGCATGAAGGGCACTTGTCGTTAGTTCGAGCGGCTATGGCCGCTTGCGATATTGTGGCGGCATCGATTTTTGTAAATCCCGCGCAATTTGGTCCGAATGAAGATCTGGCGAGATATCCGCGAGATTTCGAACGCGACCGCGACTTGCTGGCGAAAGAAGGAGTGGAGTCACTTTTCGCACCGTCGGTTGAGGAGATGTATCCCGCGGGCGCGGTGACCTGGGTTACGGTGGAAGAGCTGAACGGCAAGCTTGACGGGCGTTCGCGGCCTGGACATTTCCGCGGAGTCACCACGGTGGTGGCCAAGCTATTTCACATTATCGAGCCGGATGCAGCCTTTTTCGGGCAGAAGGATGCGGCGCAGCTAGCGATCATTCGCCGCATGGTGCGCGACCTGAGGTTTCCCGTGGAGATTGTCGCGGGCGCGATTGTGCGCGAGGCGGACGGACTCGCCATGAGTTCGCGCAACGCCTATCTCGATTCCGCGCAGAGACAACAGGCTTTGGTGCTGCACCGTGCGCTGATGAGAGTGAAAAAGTCGTGGGAAGCCGGCGAGCGCGATGTGGTGAAGCTCGTCGCCGTCGGCCGCGAAGAAGTTGCAGGAGAAAAATCGGCGCGCCTCGACTACTTCGAGATCGTCGATCCGGACGGCCTCGATCCAGTCAAGAACCTCGCCGGCGGCGCGCTGGTGGCGGTGGCAGCGTTCGTAGGCACGACGCGGCTTCTCGACAACATTCTGCTTCCGAAATATTGATTAGTGCTGCGGACGATCAGCGGCAGAATCCGCCTGCGCAGTAGCCGAAGAGGTATAAGCAGGAGCCTGCGTGTCGTGCACCAGTCTGTCGCGCACCAGCCGCTCGCGCACCATGGTTTCGATTTGCGACCAGAGGTGAGCATCGCATTCGCTCTGCATGTGGTCCGGAATGAAGACGTGATCAGCCCAGGAGGCGCCGGGGCACTGCACGGGATTCTTTCTGTAATCCACGAGATAGTTTCCCAGAATCGCAGTTCTGTCGGGGTCGGCTGCGACGATCCGCGGACGACCGTGGATGATGCCGTGCGGCTGGTAAAAGTTCACGGCCTCGGCGACGTTACCGGGAATCACGGAATCGTTCTGCCCGACTTTTGCGACGCTATCGACCTGCACGGTCAGCATAACGGGCACGCCCACGCGCTGCAGGTCGCGGGCCAGCGTCACGGCCGCGGACGCTCCCCAGCTGTGGCCGTAGAGGATGATGCGGGCCCGAGCTTTTTCTTCTGCGGAAAGAATGCCGTCGCGGTTGGTATCGAGAAGGCGGAGGATAGCGTCGTAGGCTTGCTTCCTGCGGCGGTTCTCAAAAACCCGGACATAAGTATCGTTGGCGGCATTTCGTTGCATCCGTTGTGCGAACTGAACCGGGCCCTGGTGCAGGTTGTCATGCCTGACAAAGCCGCCGACGAAGCCGATCACAATGTTGGAAGGAGCCACAGGTGTCTGCGGCCGGACTGCATCCACCGCCCGGGAGAGTTCCGGCACAATCGCGGCTAGAATCGTGAGGGTGACAAGCGAAGCGCGAAATAAACTGAACCGCCGCATGCAGGTTCCTACGCAATCAGATGACCTGTTCCGTTCGGAGGATGCCGAAAAAACAACCGGGCGGAACATGGGCCGGCGTTTCAGCGAAATACCTTGAGTAGAGCGGCTTTCCGCACATTCGACCCGACCGACAGTCTACACCCGTTTGTCAAATTTCAAGCGTGCTCTAGTTTCGGGAGGTGTTTTTCGTCCGGAAAGGAAAGCGTTTCCGGCGAGGATGTATCGCAGCCGCTTGTCGGCTGCCTTGCTGATGCCGATGCGGGGGGTGGTTTTGATGTTTCTGGCGTGGAAGCCATCGTCCCCGATCCACAAGCCGGAATGAGTCGAAGTAAGATCGCCGCCGTTGTCACGCGTGCGGGTGATGCCGAAGGCCTCGGCCAATCGCCCGGGGCCGCTGGTGAGGCGAATTAGATCCCGCGGTCCGCGCACTTCGATTTTTCGCGCCTGCGCCATCTCTTCGACGCCGCGCAACGGCTCGACTGCGCGGAACAGCACGCCTCCCGCCCTGCCGTCACGCTCGCACGACACATTCAGACAGTAATGATTGCCATAGATGAAATAAACATAGGCGTAGCCGGGGGGGCCGAACAGCACCGCAGTGCGCGCGGTGTTGCCGGCGGCGGAGTGGGAGGCGGGATCGTTTTTCCCAAGATAAGCTTCGACTTCGACGATGCGGGCGGTGAGAAACTGCCCGTCGCTGTGGCGCACCAGCACCTTGCCGAGAAGTTCGCGAGCTACGCGCCGCGGCCCGCGGGCGAAGAACGCGCGATGAAGAGGCTGAAATTTTTCCCGATTGACTTTACTTGGCGGTGTGCCCATGCCAGCGAAATCTTAAATGCTAGACAAGGCTTTCGCCCGCCTAAATTGGTCTGGGTTCCGTATTCCTGGCGGCCGTGACGTTGGATGGCGAATCGTCGAACGATTTGCCTGGTTCAAAAGCCAATTTTTCGTGCTTCGAGCCAACTTTCCTTATGATGTCATGCCAGCCGTCGTCCCAGCTGATACGAGCTTCTCCATCAACTAAAACCCACCTGCCGTGGCTCTCGCCATGCGTCTTCTTGGCTTCGCCGTCGGCTTCGAGGGTGATATAGAAATTGCCGCCGTCTCCACCCATGCCCACCTCCCACTTGCCCACGAAGTGGTTCCGGCTGGGCAACGAAGCACTGTCGGCGGGTTCGAAATCAATGCGGGCGATGGTGGCAGGAAGGTTCTGGTGGTGTCCATCTTTGAAGACGATCACGACGGGAGACTTGAAGTCGATGCGGGCAATCTCCTCCAGGTCAAGGGTTTGGCGGGTCCCGTCCTTGAAAACGATAGCGATCGATCCGGAGTTGTCGGCTGCCGCAGCAGTCCCGGTGAGGCTGCCGGCGGCAAGCACGAGTATGGCGAGAATCGAGACGGCTTTCACACTTTTTCGCATGGTTGTTCTCCCGCGGAGTCTGCAAGGAGCACGAACAGTGCTTCCTGGATGATGGTACGCTCTGAGGCGCAAGTTTGTTCCACGCGTGGTTCGGTCTATGCGGCGCCTTTCGCCGACTCTTTCAGGTAAGCCAGCACATCTCCGGCGTGACCTTCCGCCTTCACCTTAGGAAAGATATGCTGGATCTTGCCGTCTGGCCCGATGACGAACGTGGTCCGGACGATGCCCATGACCTTCTTGCCATACATATTCTTTTCCTGCAGCACGCCGAAGGCGTCGGCGACTTTTTTGTCGGCATCGGCCAGCAGAGAGAAGGGCAGCTGGAATTTCTCCTGAAACTTCTTCTGCGCTTTAGGCGTGTCGGGCGAGATGCCAAGTAACACGGCGCCGGTTTTCTGCATCTGTTTGAATGTGTCGCGGAACTCGCAGGCTTCGATGGTGCAGCCGGGAGTGTCCGCGCGAGGATAGAAATAAAGCACCACAACTTTGCCGCGCAGACCTTTCAGCGAGACTTCCTTTCCGTTCTCGTCCTGCAAAGTAAACTCGGGAGCCTTATCATTGACATTGATGCTCATGATCGCCTCATTTCCAGGGGAAGGGTTGAAGATGGCGTCCATAGTCTCGGCCACATCGCGGCCGGGGGCCGAACGACTTATGTCCAGAAGCTTCTTATACCGCAGATTGGGGTTCGCCGTCATCGTCCTTCTGGCGTTTTTTGCCGCGACGGTTCCGCCGGTTTCGGCGCAGGGAAGGCCCCAGCTCAAGCGCCCGGAGCCCGACGTTCCCCAACAGAAATCTCCCGAACCTAAGAAGAAACCCGTCAAAGGACCGCGGGCGGTGGCGCTTTTGCAGCTCGCGAGCGGGGGCAAGGCGACGTTGATCCCAATCGCAATTCTGGTGGATGGTAAATTTTACGATGCCAGCGAATATAAAGCGGATCCCGTGCCGATGGCGCTGGATTCCGGCACGGTCTATGAGGCTGTGGAGTCCGGGGATTCGCTGGGACTATTTACGGTGAGTGGAGCGCTGCACAGCAAGACTCCGGGCGTCGCCCAACCGTGGGTGGGCGCGGGTTCTTACATGCTTAATGGAACCGCGCCGGCCAATGTCGCGCACAAAGCGGAAAACGTGCCGGTGGGGTTGAACAGCGGCGATAATGACGCGCCGCCGCGCCTGACTCGAGAAAAGTCATCGCAGCCTGCGGCGTCGGCAAGCCCGAGTTCCGGGTCCGCCTCCGGTGC
>Ga0209169_10000952_pt1 | contig 17837 bp, 11 predicted proteins | sample HubBroMetageWRM4_FD_188346 | JGI IMG/M metagenome (GOLD analysis project Ga0209169, IMG submission 188346) | Warmed soil microbial communities from the Hubbard Brook experimental Forest, New Hampshire - Hubbard Brook CCASE Soil Metagenome WRM 4... | ecosystem: Environmental > Terrestrial > Soil... | reverse complement strand
TGGTCGATCGCCAGGAAGGTGTTGGCAAACCAATCGCGTTGCTCGCAGAACGCGTCGACAAAACCGTACTCGCCCCAGACCCGCTCGCCGTGCGCAGCCAGAAAATGGCGCAACGCCCGAGTCGCCTCCTTCGGAGCATACGGCATGCTCGAGGCGGCGGCGGTCGGTGAGATGGTACCGTTGTCCGCATCCGGGGCGGGCGCATGCGCACCATAACCATCCGCGTCGTCGCTGGCGGTGAGTCCCCAACAGTCGGGACCATACCCCTTGAAGTTACCGGGGTTCGCAACACAGTGCGCGTAGTTGATCCGCACGTGGTTGAGGTTCTGCTCCCAGTAATCGGCGTACCGGTCCTTGAGCCCGTGCGGATCGAGTCCGCAGAACGAGTAGTGGGCAAAAAACAGCGGTCCGCCGTAAGGCATTCCCAACGGCAGCGGAATGTCGTAGTACGAGCGGCCGTTGAGAAAATCGCGTCCCGCGGCGAACCCACGGTGATAAACGAGCGGATCGATCGGATAGCGCGGCGACCCCGCCGCCAGGACGTAAGTCACCAGACACTCGTTCCAGCCGTGGATCTCGTGATCCATCGCCCAACCGTTGTTAGGGCTCCAGTGCCAGTAGAGGAGCTTACGCCCACCCTGCGTGTGCCAATTAAACTCTGTCTCTTCCCACAGGCCCGAGATGCGCCCACGGACCTCGCGCTCCTGCGGCGTGTCGCGGTTGAAATACTGCCGCGCGCACAACAGGCCCATCAGCAGAAAGGAGGTCTCGACGAGGTCGGCGCCGTCGTCCTTGCGCCAGAACGGAATCGTGGCGGCCGTATGGCCGTTGATGAAATGCGCGAAGACGCCGTGATAACACGTCGCGCGATACAACAGATCCAACATGTTGCGCAGCCGGCCGAGCGCCTCCTCGCGCGACACCCAACCGCGCTCCACGGCGACGATCATCGCCATGACTCCGAAGCCCGAGCCGCCGGTGACAACCAGGTCCTGCCGATCCGCGGATCCGACCGGGATCCGATCGCGCGCCATGCCGCAATCCGGATGCGCGCCTTCCCAGAAAAAACGGAATGTTTGACGCTGCACCGCTTCGAGCAGAGCGTCGTCCGTTAGTGTGGCCAATCTGCGGGGGTTGGATTCTGACACTAATACTTCCTTCAGGCCGCGGCACTCTGGGTCTCGGCGGCCTTCGCCACCGCGTTGCGCGGCAGGCGACGCGTGCCCGGGTCCTTGATGAGATGCACCACCCGGTCGAACAATCCGTCCTGCTGCTCCGCCCGGCCTATATAAATGATCCCGGTGTGCTCGAGATCCTTCCTCAGCACTTCGCTGACGAGTTGCAACGAATCGTCGTCCAATGAATCGAGCACCTCGTCGATCAGGACCCAGTGCGGTGCGTGCAGTAACAGCGTGGCGAACTCCAGCCGCTGCTGTTCGTCTTCGTTCAACTCGCGGTCCCACCGCTTCGAGACATCGAGCATGGGCTCGAGGCTCCCGAGACCGAGTCGGGCGAGTGCACCGCTGTACTCTTTCGCCTGGAATTTATCGACGCGCGACGGATACGCAAGCGCCTCGCGAAGTGTGCCGGGTGGCAGATACGGGGTGCGTGGCATGTAAAACACCTCTTCGCCTTTCGGGTGGGAGACGCGACCCGCGCCCCACGGCCACAGTCCGGCGAGAGCACGGAACAACAGCGTCTTACCGGTGCCCGGCTCACCCACGATGAGCACGCGCTCACCGGCCTTTACTTCAATCTTGCGCTCCTGGAGCAACGTGCAGCCGGCGGGAGAAGCGATCTCGAGATTCTCGATGGTGATCTTTCCGGCCTCACCGTCGGCGAAACTGATCTGGCTCTCCACATCGTGCAAAGCGTCCGTCGCGATGACCGCCCGCCGGAAGCTCGCAACACGCAGGAGCGTCGCGCGCCAGTCGGCGATCGTACTGAAGTTGTCCACGAACCAACGCAGTGACGACTGCACCTGGGTAAAGCCACCGGCGGCCACCATGAGGCCGCCGAACGTCAGCGTCTTCGCAAAATACAGCGGCGCTGCGACAAGAATCGGCGCGACGAGCGTGAACCACCCGTAGCCGGAGGTGACCCAGGTGAGATTGGTGAGTCCGGTGACGAGCCGGCGCGTAGCCGCGAACACGTTGCGCAAATCGACGTCGAGCCGGCGCTCCTCGTCCGCCTCGCCGCCGACGAGAGCGATGGAATCGATATGTTCGTTCACCCTCACGAGCGAATAACGCAGATCGGCCTCGCGAGCGTAGCGGTCGGCGTTGCGGTTAATGAGACTTCCGCCCACCCAGTAGCTCAGCAAAGAGCCGGTGCCCGAGTAAAAGAGCGCGGCCCACACCATGTAGCCCGGGACGGCGATGTGGCGTTCGCCGATGCTCAACACGAAGCCACTGGAGATATTCCAGAGCACGCTCACGAACGTGACGAGCAGGATCGAGGCCTGCAAAAGACCGAGCCCGAGGTCCGAGGAGAGCTCGGCCAGGTGGCGCGCGTCCTCATGCATCCGCTGGTCCGGGTTGTCGCCGATGGGGCCCGCATTGGCGAGCCGAAACGCGCGGCGCGGCTGCAACCAATTACCAATGAGGTCGTAAGCGAGCCCCTCGCGGAGCTTCAGTTTCAACATCTCCCCGAGCCAGCGCTGCCCCACGTTCAGCACCAGCAGTACGCCGGCAATGACGGCGAACACCCCGAGCTGAACCACGAACTCGTGCAGGTCGCGTCGTGCCAGGGCGTCGTAGAAAGGCCGGTTCCAGCTATTGAGCCGGTTCTGGCCGTAGGCCGTGGTGGCGATGACAATGAACACCGCCAGACCGAGCAGCAGCAGTCGGTTGCGGACCGGTGAGGACAGCAGCGCCCGGCTCATCATGCTCAACTGCGGCACGAGCCCCGCGTGCGCGGCTTCGTCGATCTCGGCAGTGGCGCTGGCGATTTCTTGTTGCGACCGTTCTATCATCACTTCCGGGCTATGGCTTTATCAACTTGGTAGGAGCGGCTTTATTTTGCCATTCAAAGGCATGCGTACATTAGCAGTCGAGTCTAAATGTGTCGCGGACGCCGCTCCCGGAGTCGGATCATGAGCCGCGTCGAGAAGCTCATTGCCGCCATGACGCTGGCGGAAAAACTCGGCCAGATGACCATGACGGCCTCCGGGTACGCGGTCACCGGCCCCATTATTGCCGGCGATTCCACCGAATCGATCCGCAACGGCACGCTGGGAAACCTGCTCAATATGGTCGGCGCGGACCATTGCCACGAGATGCAGCGGCTGGCGGTTGAGGGTTCGCGCCTGGGCATCCCGCTGCTCATCGGCCTCGACATTATTCATGGCCACCGGACCCTCTTCCCCGTTCCCCTCGCCGAGGTGGCTTCGTTCGATCCAAAAGCTTGGACACGGACGGCACGGGAGGCGGCCCTGGAAGGCGCCGCCGACGGTCTCGCCATGACTTTCGCTCCGATGCTGGATGTCTCGCGCGACCCGCGCTGGGGCCGCGGCGTCGAAGGTCCCGGAGAGGACTCCTGGCTCGGAGCAAGGCTGGCGGAAGCCAAAGTCCTTGGTTTTCAGGGTGACGACCTGGGCGCGGCGGATTCGCTCGCGGCCTGCGCAAAACACTTCTGCGCTTATGGCCCCGTGACCGCGGGTCGCGAGTATGCCGCCGTCGATATCTCCGAGCGCACGCTGCACGAAGTTCACCTACCGCCGTTTACGGCCGCGATCGATGCGGGTGTGGCAACCGTAATGCCATCGTTCACCGACCTCGCCGGCATTCCGATGACAGCACATGTCGGATTGTTGCGCGGTTGGCTGCGCGAGAAACACGGGTTCGACGGTGTGATCGTGAGCGACTACAACGCCATCGGCGAGCTCATCAATCACCGCGTGGCGAGCGACCTGGTCGAAGCCGCGACTCTTGCACTGAAGGCCGGTGTTGATATCGACATGATGGCCGACGCTTACCGCCGTGGCCTGCCGACGGCCCTGGAGCGGGGACTGGTCACCATGGAGGAAATCGACGCTGCCGTGCGTCGCGTCCTCATTCTAAAGGAACGGCTCGGTCTGTTTGACGACCCCTATCGCCGCGGTGCGAAGCCGGAAACGCCCGCCGCACTGGCTAACAGACGACGCGTGGCGCGTGACGTCGCGGCGCGCTCTATCGTGATGCTGAAAAACGAGGGTGAGGCACTGCCCGTCGGCCGACTCCACACAATAGCTGTGATCGGCCCCCTGGCAAACGCGCCGGCGGAGATGGGAGGGCCGTGGGGAGCAGCGCAAGATGTTCAAAGCCACGTAGGCGTACTCGCTGGAGTGCGCAGCGCCCTGGAGGGGACCGAAGTCCTTCACGAGCCTGGAGTAGACATTCAAAGTGAGGCGACGATCGGCATACCCGCGGCGGTCGCGCTGTGCGACCGGGCGGACGTCATCGTCTTGTGTGTTGGCGAAGCCGCGAACATGAGCGGCGAAGCGGCGAGCCGCGCGAAGTTGGACCTTCCGGGGCAGCAACGCGCGTTAGCCGAGGCGGTTATAGCTCGCGCGCACACGCTGGGAAAGCGGGTCGTCGTGGTGTTGTTCTCGGGTCGCCCGCTGGTGCTCCCCTGGATGTTTGAAAAGGCCGATGCGGTCCTGGCGGCGTGGTTTCTGGGAAGCGAAGCGGGTAACGCGATCGCCGACGTGCTGACGGGGCGCGTATCACCGAGTGGCCGCACCCCCATGGCGTGGCCCCGCGCGGTGGGCCAGATTCCAGTCTTCTTCGGCGAGCGCCCGAGCGGACGTCCCGCGAATCCGCAGGATCACTACACGAGCAAGTATCTCGATGTTCCGAACGAGCCCCTGTTTCCGTTCGGTCACGGGCTGACCTATGGACGCTTCGTGTACTCGAACCTGAGAGTGACACCCGCTCGCGTGTCGGAGCGCGACACAATCGAAGTCCAGGTCGATGTCGCGAATAAGGGCAAGCGACGAGCGGAAGAGACGGTCCTCCTGTTCACGCACGACAAGTTTGCCAGCGTCACCCGCCCCCTGCTCGAGCTGAAAGGATTTGGAAAGGTCACGCTCGACCCCGGTGCGTCGGGGACTGTCGCCCTGAGCCTGCCGGCCACGGAGCTACGCTTCCTCGGGTTGGAAATGAAACCCGTGTTCGAACCAGGCGAGGTTGAGATTCTCGTCGGGCCGTGCGCGGACCGCACGAAGCTGCTGATCGCGAGCGTGGACCTCGACGCGTAGCTTACTGCTGCGCGTCGGCGCTGAGACTCTCGCGCTCCGCCTGGTCCGCCGCGGTGGCTTCTTGCGTGATTTCAGCCTCCACGTTTGGATCCGGCGGCGGCGCGCCCGTCGCGAAACCTGCGTTGACTAACGCCCCCTGCGCTGCCGCCGGCGCGGGCGGCAAGTTGCCTGTGCCCTGCTTCGCCTGCAGATCCGCCATCCCCTGCTCGAGCGTCTGGCGCATGTAGTTCTCACTCTCCTGCAGATCGGCGAGTTGCATGCGGACCGACATATCGGCCCTGCACTCACTGCCTCCCTTGCTGGCGAGAACAGTCGCATTTACCGCCTGCGCGCCCGGCGCGGGCGCTGCCCGTACCTGCACGACATCGCCCGGACTCAACGTGCAGTCGTTGCCGCTCGCATCCACGAGGTCCAGTACCGACCCCGGCATGAATACGTGGGCATGACCGTCGCTCAGGAGCGTGGCAACCCCGCCATCATCGGCAGCTCCCTGCGAGTTACCCGAGTTGGCGCGCGCATCGGCCATCTCCTGTTGGACCTGGCCCTGCACTTCCTGCGCGATCTCGTCCTTCACTTCCGGTGACAAGCCGGCGGCACCATTTTCCGCTGCCATTTGCGCTCTGACCTGTGCGGCGTAGGCGGCCTGCAAGCTCGTCGCAATGACATAGTCGGTCAGCCACAGGGGCGCACTTCCATAGGCGGAATACGGAGTGAAGTAACCTCCGTAGACGCGATACCAGGGCGAACCCCGCCAGCCCCACATGTAGTGGATGGACTCGCCCCACGGCGTATAAACCCAGCCGTAAAAGCCGACCGGGTAGTACGTGACGGGCTCGTAAACCTCCAGGGCCACGCCGTGATAGGTATTGCGGACGTAAAACCGCACAAACTCGTGGCCGTGGTCGAAGTACGTCCGGTGAGCAAACTCCTGCCCCCGGTACTCGTACGGATGTTGGACGTAACCGCGGCCACCGCGCTCTGCGAAAATGCGCGAATGGTCGGAGCGCTCCGTCATAACATGACGGCTCCCGTTCAACCCGTAGTGAATGTCCATCCCACGGCGGGCGTCATGAATCTCGGCGCGCGAGCCGTCGGCGCGCGTGCGAACCAGACTGCCGCCGGGAGCACGCCCCTCTTCCCGATTGACCGGCGCCTGGTGATTCGTGACGTCTCTGTAGGTCATCGCCGGGTGACTGCCCGGCGAGCTCAGCGGCGGATGCACGCCGTTCGAGCTTGGATTGGTGTGTGCGATGCCGGCGGAACCACCGGGGCGCTGGCCGCCTGCGGCCGGACGCGACATGGACTGGGGCACCGGAGGACGCGCCGGACTCTGAACGCGCGAATTGTTCATCGGCGCGGGACGTGAGTTGACCGGGGGCGGACTGTGCGAAACCGGAGGTTTCGGCGCGGGGTGCGACGGAAAGGAGCTATGCGATGATGACGGAGCAGAACTCCGCTTGGAATCATCAGGCGCGCTCACTGCAGCCACGCTCGCTGCAGCCTGGCCCACTACGGAGCAGGCGACCCCCAGAACGACGAGACTCAATCCAATCCGATGGCTGATGGCCACGATTCCCTGTCCTGCCGGCAGCGGCGGTAATTTGGCTGCCTTTGGCGACAGCGACTATACCGCGACCTCGACCGTGGGCGGCACAACACAGTTGCCGTTCTGTGACCCAGGACCGGGGCCGGCGCTGTCTTTTCGACAACCACCGGCCCCTAACAAACGACTCCTGACTTCCTACTGCACGTCGCTCACCTTGCCGTTCATGAAGGTGATCTTCATGTCGGGATAGGTGTAGATCTTCTTCGCACCCAGATCGACGATGCGGGTCGGCTGGCCGATGGCCGACACGACCTGGTCGGTGGACTGACCTAACCCGATGGTCGGCGGCGGTCCCGAGGGACCTGCTCCACCGGCGCCACCAGCGACAGCGGCACTGGCATCATCCTTCTCGGCCTGGTCGGCGGCACCCGCCTGTGCGGTGATCTCAGCCCCGGCGTTCGCATCCGGCGGCGGCGCACCCGAGGCGAAACCGGCATCCACCGGCGGACCGCGGTCCGCGGCCGGTGCGGCGGGAAGACCACCCTTGCCCTGCTTCGCCTGCAGATCGGCCATACCCTGGTCGATGGTCTCACGCATGTGATTCTGCATTTCCTGCAGGTCGGTCAATGCCACGGTGACCGTCGCAGCCGACGCGCATTCGTTTCCGCCTTTGCTGGCGAGGACGATCGCGTTCGCCTGCACGGCGTCCGGCGCGGGCGGCGTCTGCACCTGCACGACATCACCTTGGGTCACCATACACTCGCGACCCGACGCATCGACCAGGTCGAGATCCGATCCGGCCACAAACACATGCGGTCGGCCGTCACTCAGGAGCGCCGCGACTCCGGTGTCGGGCGGCGGCGCCTGCGGGTTGGCGGCATTCGCCTGGGCGGCGAGGTTCTCCTGCTGAACATCGTATTTCACTTCGTCAGCGATCTGCGCCTTCACATCAGGCGACAGCGGTGGGCCCGCATACGCCGCGGCAGCCGCGTTGGCATTCGCCTGCACCTGCGCGGCATAGGCCGCCTGCAAGCTGGTAGCAATCAGGTAGTCGGTCAGCCAGAACGCGGGTCCCGCGTAGACCGGATAGGGCGTGAAATACACGCCATAGTAGCCGTACCACGGATTACCGCCCCAGCCCCACCCGTACGGGACCGGCCTGGCCCAGGGGCTGTAGGCATAACCATAGAATCCAACAGGGTAGAACCGGACCGGCGCATACACTTCGAGATAAACGCCATGGTACGGATAGCGCCCGTAATAACGGGCGTACGCATGACCGTGATCCCAGTACGTGCGCTGCGCGAACTCGTGTCCATGGAACATGTAGGGGTGCTGTACATACCCTCGACCACCACGCTCGGCGAAGACGCGTGAATGATCGGGCCGCTCGACGACGACTCTTCGGTTCCCATCCAGGCCGTGGTGGATATCCATGCCGCGGTGAGCGTCGTGAATATCGGCACGGGACCCGTCGGCGCGAGTACGGATCACACTGCCGTTTGCAGCATGTACTTCATGACCACCCGCGGGCGTCGGATGACCGGCGAAGGTTCTCGAGGGAGTTGGACCCCTCGCGCCACCGCCAGGACCGCCGGGGCCGGCATGGGCTCCGCCAAAACCACCGCCCGGGCGCGCGCCACCCGGACCTCCAGTCGTCGGACCATGCGGAGCGTTCGTCGTCGGACCGTGCGCGCCCGCGCCACCCGGAGCTCCCGTCGTCGGACCGTGCGCGCCTCCGCCGCCCGGAGCTCCCGTCGTCGGCCCATGGGGAGCGCCACCACCTGGAGCACCCGGAGCGTGTGGGCCCCCGCCTCCCGGTGCGCCAGGATGCCCAGCGGGCGCCGCATTGTGGGGCGGCGCCGGGGGTGCCTTCTTTTCTTCACCGGCGACACTCACCGCCGAGTAGGTGATTCCCAGGGCGAGCAGCAAACCCGCCGTTCGCAGGGAAGTGTTCAGCGAGCGGATCTTTGACCTGTGCAAGCAGCCTCTCCTCTCATTCGACATTCGTGACCTTATTGTTCGTGAAAGTCACTTTCATGTCGCTGTAATAGTCGATTTCTTTGGCACCGAGCTGCACCACCTTGGTGGGCTGGCCGAAGCTCTGGAGCACCTGGTCCTTGGTCTGTCCCAAGGCGATGGTCTTGGTCGCCGCAGGCGCGGCGGCGTCGGATGCAGCCTGCTGCTGCTCTGGGGCTTGTGCTCCGTCACCGCCGCCGTCCGTCATGATGACCTGCGCGACGCTCGCGAGGACCTGGTCCGTCGGCGGGGTCTGCCCCTTCGGAAACGGAAATTTGAGCATCGCGTGGTAGCGCACGTCCTGCAGCGGATCGCTCAGAAACTGCAAAGTGACCCCGTCGTTCTCGACCTCGATCTTGGTCACCCAGAATTTCTCGCCGGCGACGAATTTCCGGGTGGTGGTCGCATCCGCCCCGCCGCCCAGGCTGGCATTCCCGAGCTTGTTGAGCACGCCCATGAAGCCGCCCTGGGTCACCTCACCGTTCTTGTAATAATTGTGGGTGGGAATGGGCAGATTCACCTTGCACATCTGCAGGTTATCTTTCTGCAGAACGAGCACGGCACCCGCCGTCACGATCTCGGTGTTATCCGCGGTCGCCTTGGTGAGCGGGTAGGCTGTCTCCAGCGCCTGCTTCAGATCGGTACTCTGCGCGCCGGCCACGGACGCTATTCCAATCAGGACCAGGATGAGACCCGCACGCAACACACGGATGGCAGTCATGACAAACCCTCACCGTAAGACAGTCGTCATTCGAATTGTTGATCTAAGCGCGTGCCGTGTGACGGTCGCGTGAACTCCCATTGTTCCTTAAGTTTCCTTAAGGATCGCAGCGTCGGCGGCGCTTTTTCTAGCGTAACTTCGCGCTGTTGATTTCCGACCGCTCGCGACTATAGCGCGCAGTGAAGCTTACGCAATCTTGCACTGCAGCAATTTCTAAGGTACCGTGCAATAGGCGTTTTTTACGCTCTTCGGTGTATTTGTGCCGCTCGCGTGCGCTCGCCGCTTCCGGCCTCGTGCCCCATACGCCCGCCCCTCGCTCCCGCCCCCGCGCCGTGTTGGAAAACACAGCCTCTGCATAATCCAACCTCGTGTCATGTTGGGAACTTGAAGTTGGTTGCGCCTGGGGAAAACTTCAGCTGTAGTAGTTGACACCGGGACAGGCTTCGTCGCTAATCGACGCCACAGGCGCGGGCGCCTGCTGAAAAAAATCCAACATGGGAGAGTTCGATGAAGCACCACGGACGCCGGTCGCTCCGGTTTTGGCTCACCCTTGGCATCGCTACCAGCTTAAGCGGCGCCGCATTCGGCGCACCCTACCCGAGCGCCTCGACACCGGCGCCCCTGGACCTGGGAGCCGCGAGTGCGGTGTTAGGAAATCAATCGATTACGGTCTCGGTGGCCTTGCCCCTGCGCGATAGCGCCGCCGCGCAAGCGTTACTCGAGGCAACCTACACCCCGGAAAGTGTGCAATACCGCCATTTCATCACTTCGCAGGAATTCAATGCGCAGTTCGGCCCCACGGATGCCACGGTCGCGCAAGTGACGAAGCGCCTCCAGAGCCAGGGACTGCAGGTGACCCGCGCGAGCACCACAGTATTAAAGGTGTCGGGCAGCACGAGTGCCATCGAAGCGGCCTTTGCCGTATCGCTGCACGCCTATGAGGTTCCCACCGCGGCGGGAGTACCCGGATATCGCTACCGCGCGCCCACGAGCGCGCCGCAGGTGGCCACCGATATCGCCTCCTCGGTACAGGCCGTGGTCGGTCTCGACACCCGACCGCGTTTCCGACCGCACCTGCGCCACGCCAGCGGCCCGGTGAAAATAGCTTCCACGAAGCTTGCAGCCTCGGAACCGAATACGCCCGATACGCCGGGCCTGTGGACGGTCACGGATTTCGTGGATTACTACGACGTCGGGCCGCTCTACAAGGCAGGCATCGAGGGCAAGCACCAGACGATCGGCATCGTGACACTCGCCGCCTTCACCCCCAGCGACGCATTCGCCTACTGGAACTCACTCGGACTGGCGGTCTCACCGAACCGGATAAAGATTGTCGAGATCGATGGCGGGTCCGGGCCGCCGAGCGATCGCTCGGGGTCGGACGAGACCACGCTCGACGTCGAGCAGTCAGGCGGTCTGGCCCCTTCCGCGAACGTCATCGTCTACGAGGCGCCCAACACCGAGCAAGGCTTCGTAGACGCCTTCGCGGCCGCATTCGATTCAAACACCGCCGACACGCTCTCCACCAGCTGGGGCCAGTGGGAGTATTCCGATGATATTTCCACGGCGGTGGACCCTATTACACATCGTAACGTGAACGCCCTGAAGGCCTTCAACGACCTCTTCACGCAGGCGGCACTCCAAGGCCAAAGCCTGTATGCGGCCGCCGGCGACGCCGGTGCCTACGATGCGAACGACCCGAATGGCTCCTTCCCCGTACCGAGTTTCAACAAAACCTTGTCGGTCGACAGCCCGGCATCGCAGCAGTTCATCACCGCCGGTGGCGGCACGACGCTTCCGGGTGTGCAGTCGTTCCCGTTACTTGACGGCTCGACCTTCTCTATCACGATCGCTACCGAACAGGCGTGGGGCTGGGACTATCTCAAACCACTTTGCGTACTGCTGGATGTGCCCGATCCCGTCGACTGCGGCATCTTCCCGGGTGGCGGGGGCGGCGGCGTGAGCGTGTTCACGCCGCGGCCGTTCTACCAGTTCCTCGTGCCGGGCGTCACCAACAGCGCTAGCAGCCAGGCGTTGTTCGACGAGACGCAGACGCCGCCGCAGCTCATCTTCAAGCTGCCTGCGAACTTCGCCGGCCGTAACGTTCCCGACATCTCGCTGAACGCCGATCCTGACACGGGATACGTTATTTGGTACACCTCGAGCGAGACTGGCTTCGAGATCCTGGAGTTCATCGGCGGCACGAGTTTCGTCGCGCCCCAGTTGAACGGCATCACCGCCTTGTACGACCAGGGACTGGGCCATCGGGTCGGATTGTTGAACAACGATCTCTACAACCTGGTGCGCTTCGGTGTCGCGTACAGCGGCCATAACGCGCCGCTACGCGACATCAGCGCGGGAGATAACTGGTTCTACGCCGGTAAGCGCGGGTACGACCAGGCGACGGGCGTCGGCGTACCCGACGTCACGAACCTGTTCAAGGCGCTCCGGTCACCGTTGCCTTGAGGGACGAATCCTTGGGCTTGCCGCTGTGAGTGGCCAGCCACGATCCGAGCAGGATCAGCGCAAGCCCGAGGACCGCGCCCGCACCGAATGACTCGTGTAACACCGTGACGCCCAGGAGCGCGGCGACCGCCGGATTCACATAGGTGATGACGGCGGCGCGCGCCGCTCCGATCTGCGCTATCAGGTAGAAGAACAACGAGAGTGCTACCGCCGAGCAGACCACACCCAACACGACGAGCGAAGTCAACACCAGGAGCGAGGGTATCCGGGCCGGCATTGACATGACACCCGCCGGGAGCAGCACGACCGTCGCGACACCCAAGCTCGCAGCGATGGCGCCGAGCTCATCCAGGCCCGACAGGTGACGCTGAACGAGCAGCGCGCCGGTGGCATAGCCTAGGGTCGCAATCACTATGCACCCCACGCCGATCCAACCGAGCATTCCATCCACCGCATCGAGTCCGAGCAGGGCCACAACGCCAACGAGCCCTGTAACGAGCCCGACCAGGCGACGTGCGCTCAGTCGCTCCTGCACTCCAAACAGCGGTGACAACATGATCACCGTCATCGGCACGGTCGCGATCAGGATTCCGGCCAGCGATGAGCTCACCCATCGCTCACCGACCGAGATGAGAACAAACGGAACAATGAGCTCGGCGAACGCGAATGCCACGACCACGCCCTTGTGGCCGCCGAGGCCTCGAAGCGAGCCACGCTTCCAGGCCACGGGCAGCAGGACCGCCGCGCCGAGCGCGATCCGCCCCCACGCAACGCTCACGGGTGGAAGCTCGGTGAGGGCCAGCTTGATGAAGAAGTAGGGAAGCCCCCAGATCACGCACAGTGCACCGAACGTGACCCCGACACGCCATTTCACTACGCGCGCCCGAGTATGGCCTTGACTCCGGCATTGGCGATTTGCGCATCCTGGTCCGATTTGACGCCAGAGACACCCAGGGCCCCCACGCACTGCCCCGCCACGATCACCGGCACGCCGCCCTCGAGCGTCGTGAAGTCCGACACCGATAGAAAGGCAGTGCGACCGTTTTTCACCACGTCCTCGTAGAATTTTGATTCACGACGCGACAACGCCGCCGTGCGTGCCTTGCCAAATGCGATCTGCGCCGACAAGGGAGCGGCCTCGGAGAGGCGCAGAAATCCCAAGGGATGACCGCCGTCGTCCACCACCGCAATCGACACCACCCAGCCGTTTTTCACGGCCTCCGCGCGCGCTGCATCCAGCGCCGCCTGCACATCATCCACCTCGAGCGCGACCCTTGACTTCACCTGGAACTCTCCCGATTTAACTGTGCGGATAAGCTGTGCGAATAGACGAGCGAAATTATGCCGTACAATCCCGCCATCATGAATCAAACCACCCGCTCGACCGAAAATTCCCGTGCCATCGGCCCCCTCGGGGTCGCTCCCCTGCTGCACGACTTTGTGAATAAGGAAGTGCTGCCCGGATCGCGCGTGTCCGCCGAGACGTTCTGGCAGGGTTTGTCCGACCTGGTCCGCGACCTGCTGCCGGTCAACCAGGCGCTGCTGGCCAAGCGCGATCAGCTCCAGTCGCAGATCGACGCCTGGCATCGGAAGCATCCGGGCGCGACGTTCGACGCGGCCGCCTATCGGCGCCTGCTCACGGAAATCGGCTATCTTTCCAGTGAAGAAAGGACCCCTGGTGGCGCGGCCTTCCAGGTGGAGACCGCGAATGTCGACGCCGAAATCGCGCACATCGCCGGTCCGCAGCTCGTGGTGCCTGTGGATAACGCGCGCTATGCATTGAACGCCGCGAATGCCCGTTGGGGAAGCCTCTACGACGCGCTCTACGGCACCGACGCCATCAACGAGGGCCTCCCGGTTCCGACGGGCGGCTACGATCCGACGCGTGGTGCGAAGGTTATCGCCTACGTCCGTGAATTCCTGGATCAGCATTTCAAACTTGCCCAGGGATCGCACACCGACGCGCAATCTTATGTCATCAAGGACGGCCGCCTGGCTGTGCAGGTGGCGGGTTCCGCGACCACTCTTGCGGATACCAGCGCATTCGTGGGTTACCTCGGCGAGGCCACCGCGCCGACAGCGGTACTTCTCAAACATCACGGACTGCACGTCGAGATCCGGTTCGACCGCAATCATCCGATCGGTAAGACGGACGCCGCCGGTATCGCGGACGTCGTGATTGAGTCGGCCATCACCACCATTCAGGACTGTGAGGATTCGGTCGCCGCGGTGGACGCCGCCGACAAGGTGGGCGTCTATCGAAACTGGCTCGGCCTCATGAAGGGCACACTGCAGGCTACCTTCCCCAAGGGTGGCAAGCAGATGGTGCGGACCCTGCAAGCCGATCGCGTCTTCACGAAGCCCACGGGCGGCACCCTGACACTCGCCGGCCGTAGCCTTCTCCTCGTGCGCAATGTGGGTCATCACATGATGACCGACATCGTGACTTACAACGGACAGCTCGTTCCCGAGACGTTCATCGATTGCGTGATCACTTCATTGATCGCGCTTCACGACCTCCACGGCGACGGCAAGTTTCGCAACTCGCGCGCCGGTTCCGTTTACATCGTGAAGCCGAAGTTGCACGGCCCGGAAGAAGTCGCGTTCGCGGACCAGCTGTTCGCACGAGTCGAGGATCTCATCGGACTGGCGCGCAACACGCTCAAGATGGGCATCATGGACGAGGAGCGCCGGACCACCGTCAATCTGCAAGAGTGCCTGCGAGCTGCCCGGCAGCGCGTGGTCTTCATCAACACCGGATTTCTCGACCGCACCGGTGATGAGATCCACACCTCCATGGAAGCCGGCGCCATGGTGCGCAAAGGTGACATCAAGCAGACGAAGTGGCTGGACGCCTACGAGCGCAACAACGTCGATGTCGGCCTCGCGTGCGGCCTGCGTGGCAAGGCGCAGATCGGCAAAGGCATGTGGGCGATCCCGGACCGGATGGCCGAGATGCTGCGCACGAAGATCGGACACCCCCGCGCCGGCGCCAACACGGCGTGGGTGCCCTCCCCGACCGCGGCCACCCTGCATGCCCTCCACTATCACATGGTCGATGTCGCGAAGGTACAGGCGGATCTCGTCGGCCGTCAGCGCGCCGCACTGGAGGAGATTCTGACGCCTCCCTTGGCGAACCCGCCAACCTGGCAGGCCGCGGACATCGAAGCAGAGCTCAACAACAACGCCCAGGGCATTCTCGGCTACGTGGTCCGCTGGATCGATGCGGGTGTCGGCTGTTCCAAGGTGCCTGACATCCACAACGTCGGGCTCATGGAGGATCGCGCGACGCTGCGCATCTCGAGCCAACACATGGCGAACTGGCTACGCCACGGAATCTGCAGCCCGGAGCAGGCGCTCGCGGCACTGCAGCGCATGGCGAAGGTCGTCGATCAGCAGAACGCAAACGATCCGGGGTACCAGCCCATGAGCGGGAACTTCGACCACAGCATCGCTTTCGCGGCGGCGCGCGCCCTGGTATTCGAAGGCGGCGAGCAGCCCAACGGCTACACCGAGGGGCTGTTGCGGAAATATCGCCTCGAACGTAAAGCGAGGTAGAGGCCGCTGGGCAAGCGCCGCGCGCTTACTTCACGCTGGCTGGCGCGGTCCCCGCCGGCAGGATACTGTTCAGGGCCGTCGCGGGGGCGGTGGCCGCCTTCATGATGTTATAGAACTGGTAATTGCTGGTGTTCACACGGCTGAAGCGGTCGAGATCGTTGACGGTACCGGCCTCGTCACGCTGTAGCCCCCAGTAGGACAACAGGCCGACGCCATTGTGGATAGCGAAGCGGGTCACCGCCGTCGCGTCGCTCGGTGTGAAGATCTCGGCGCCATCGTGGTTATAGCCGATCATGGGGGTGATCCCGATCATGCCCCAGATCTGCGCGGCGCTGAGGTTCGGATAAAGCGACTTCAGCTGATTGAACGTGCCGTTCGCAGATGCTATCGCCACCGTGCCCTCGGCACGGCCCTGCGTGCCGTCGACGCCGTAGTCCATCGCGATGATATTGACGATATTGATAGTGACGCCCGCAGCCTGGGTGCTCTTCAGCAGCGCCACGGCATCGGTCGGCAGGCCATCCGGATGCGCCGGCAAGGTGAACGAGACATACAGGTTCGGATAGGCCGCCTGCAACTGCTTCAACACCGTATTGCGTGTCGCAGTGAGCCTCGTCTGGTCGAGCTGGCTGCCCTCGACATCGAAGTCGAGGTTATAGATCTTCTGGGTGTCGATTACGTTCTTGATCAGGTTGACCATCGCGGTCGCCGAACACGCGCTCTCGAGATACTGTCCATCGGCACCGCCGAAAGACAGGATGACGCGACCGCCCGCGGCGACGTAGTTCTGGACGTCCGCCTTGGTGGCGGAATCGTTCATGATCTCTTCAAGTCCGCCGCCCAAAGTGCAGCCGCCGCCGGACACACCGAAGGCGAGCGTCACCGCGCCCACGCCGGCATTCTTGGCGTTCGCAAGCGAGTTAGCTACGTAACTGTTGCTGAAGAATCCCCAGCTATAGAAGTACGGAGCAACCTCCGTGGCGCGCGCGGCGAGCGCCGCGACTGCCAGCGCAACCCCCGCCAGGAGCCTGGTTTTGAGTCCGGCCCGCTGCTGGCCAGTGCGATGTCGGCCCATTCGATGTCGGAGAGGCATGTCGTCCTCTGCCCTGGTGCTCGACCCCCGCACACAGCCCAACGGCTACACCGAAGGGCTGCTGCGTAAGGTTCGTCTGGAACAGAAGCCTAGTTCACACTAACCGGCGTGGCCGAGCCGATCGGATAGAAACGCCAGGTCTGGTTCGTCCCACCGGTGCACGCCCACTGCTGGAGCGGGTTGAAGTCGGCCGTGCTCCAATTCGTGTCATCGATACACTTCGAGCTGTCCTCGTTCATGATCGAGAACGCCGTCGGATCGCTCGTGTCGGTCACGGAGATCGTGAAGCGCTGCGCGCCCGTGCCGTTATCCGTGTACTGCTGGATATGCGTGCCGTTGGCGGTCGACGCACCGATCACATCTACCGCCAGGTGGCTGTTGGTATTGAGGATCTTGTACCAGCCGTTGCCCTCGTCGATCACCTGGAACGACTGGGCGCCGGTGCCATTGCAATCGTACTGGTCCACCACCGCCTGGATGCTCTTGGACGCGGCGTCTACATCGACGCACTTGCCGTCGAACACGCTCACGATCGTGTAGGTGCCGGCCGGGAAGCTGCCGTTCACCACCGGCGGCGGCGTGCCACCCGCGCTATCGGTCTGGGCCACCTTCATGATGTTGTAGAACTCGAGCTTGGTGGTATTCGAATTGTCGAACGTATCCAGGTCGTTCTCGTTGTTGACCGTGCCGGGCTGGTCGCGGTTGATCGCCCAGAAGGACAACAGCCCGAGGCCGTTGGTTTCGACGAACTGCGTCACGGTGGTCGCGTCCGCCGGGGTGAACTGCTCGCTCGGCTTCTTGGTGGTGCTACCGTCGTTGAGACCGATCATCGGGGTAATGCCGACCTTATTCCAGACCTGCGCGGCGGCGAGACCGGTGTAGACCGATTTCAACTGGTTGAAGGTGCCATTGGCGGATTCGACGGCCACCGCACCCTCGGCTTGACCCGTTGAGCCGTAGTCCATGGTCATGACGTTGACCACGTTGATGTTGACACCAGCATTCTTGGCGTTCTTGATGAGGGTCAGCACGTCGCCCGGCAACGACCGCGCGGTCTCCTTCAGGCCGTCCTCATCGAGGTGAGATTTTACCAAGGCCCCGGTCTCATCCTTGACGAACCCGCCGCCCTGATCCGCCGGTAAGGGGATGAGATCACCTTCGGCGGTACCGATGCCGACCGTGTAGATCTTCAGGC
>Ga0209169_10000951_pt1 | contig 17842 bp, 20 predicted proteins | sample HubBroMetageWRM4_FD_188346 | JGI IMG/M metagenome (GOLD analysis project Ga0209169, IMG submission 188346) | Warmed soil microbial communities from the Hubbard Brook experimental Forest, New Hampshire - Hubbard Brook CCASE Soil Metagenome WRM 4... | ecosystem: Environmental > Terrestrial > Soil... | reverse complement strand
CGCCGCATCGGCCACCCGGTCCGGCCAGGCCAGGCCGAGCGAGATCGGCAGCCGCATGTCCGGCGGGGAAGCCTGGATGATCGTCGCGCCGTCGGCGAACTCCACCATGGAGTGCACGATCGACTGCGGGTGCACCACGACGTCGATCCTGTCCAGGCCGAACCCGAACAGCAGGTGCGCCTCGATCACCTCAAGGCCCTTGTTCACCAGCGTCGCGGAGTTGATCGTGATCAGCGGGCCCATGTTCCAGGTGGGGTGGGCGAGCGCCTGGCGCGGCGTGACGGTCTCCAGCCGGTCACGGCTCCAGCCGCGGAACGGGCCGCCGCTCGCGGTCAGCACCAGCCTGCGTACCTCGGAGTTGCTTCCGGCCCGCAGGCACTGGGCGATCGTCGAGTGCTCGGAGTCCACCGGGACGATCTGCCCGGGCTTGGCCCTGCTCGTCACCAGCGCCCCGCCGATGATCAGCGATTCCTTGTTCGCCAGCGCCAGGGTTCGGCCGGCGTCCAGGGCCGCGAGCGTCGCCTGCAGCCCGGCCGCCCCGGTCACGCCGTTGAGCACCACGTCACACGGCCACCCGGCCACCTCGCACACCGCGTCAGGACCGGCGAGGAGCACGGGCATTTCCGGTCGGGGAGAGAGGGGGGACGGGGGGGAAAGAGGGTGGCCACCGGACAGGGGCCGGTGCGCGGGAGTAGTACCACGTTCCGTTCGGCCCACTTCAAAATGGTGCCGGAGTGCGGCCTGTGCCTGCGGTGCGGCGGCTGGGTTGGCTACGGCGACGGCCGCTACCCCGAACTCGGCCGCCTGCCTGGCCAGCGCGTCGGGGTCCGAGCCGCCGGCGGCGAGGGCGACCACCCGGAAGCGGTCCGGGTTGCGCCTGATGATGTCGAGCGCCTGAGTGCCGATCGAGCCGGTCGAGCCCAGGATGACGACCTCGCGCGGCCGGCCGGCCGCGGGCTCCGCGGATTCCACCTCCCCATTGTCCGCTACCACCCGCCCCGGCCGCGCCACCGCCCTGACACGTGCGTCGGGGGGCGGTGGCGCGGTCCGGTGCTGGCTAGGACAGCTTGTCCAGGGCGTGCGCGGAGGCGATGATCCCCTCGCAGGCGAGCGTCTGGATCCCGGTGCCGAAAATCGGCGCGTCCTGGAAGGCGGCCGCTTCCAGCTCGGCCTTGATCTTCAGGGCCACCGCGTCGCGGGTCCTGTCCAGGGCGGCCAGGCCCTTGTCGATGGTGATGTACTTCGAGTCACCCGGCGTGCTGCTCTCGATCGCGGCCGTGTCGGCCTGCAGCGTGTAGTTCGCGAACTCGCCCACGCTGGAGTTCAGCTGCTTGTAGCAGGCCCCCAGGGTGGTCACGCCGGGAGCGGCCAGCGCGCGGTTCGGGTCGGCGAGGATCTCGGTGATGACCCGGCCGTCGTGCTCGTAGTCGTCCCTCAGGCCGAGCAGGTACATCTCCGTCGGGCGGATGTCGGTCTCGTCCGTCCAGGGGCCCGTGGTGCCGCTGTTGACGACGACCACCTGGCCGCTGTTCGGGCCTGCCGAGTTCGGGCCTTCGTTCGGCGGCGAGCCGTCCAGGCCGAGGTGCTTGACACCGGGGCCGACGAAGCCGATGTAGTTCGTGTTGATCTCGGCGGCGTAGTCACCGTGATCCCACGCGAACCCGTCGTCGACGGTCACGCAGTCCGTGCTCGCGTCGGCCGAGCTTGTGCCGGTAGTCGACGCGTTGCAGGTCGCCGAGCCTTGCTCCAGGTAGTAATCGGGCTTGGCGAACTCGGCCAGCGTCGGCGTCCGCGCCGGGTCGGCGTTGACCATGTGCAGGATCGCCATCTCGGTGGGGTCGGCCAGGTAGTTCGCGATCGCCTGGTTGCTTCCCGCGTACGGGTTGAAGGCGGTCAGGCCGGCGATGTCGTGCTCGAACGTCCTGGTCGTGGTGGTGTCCGGGCCTGGATCGCCGTTGATGTAGTACTCGGGCGCGGTGTCGAACTCCATCCCGAACGCGGTCGTGTCGTGCTTCTCCTGCGCCAGCAGGCCGGTGATGTTGCCTTCCAGCTCGCCGAAGTCGCCGGCCGGGTAGGTGCAGGCCACGTCCGGGGTCACGGTGGTACCGGAGACGGTCGCGCCGTCGCAGTTGGCCGGGGTCGGCTGGATGGCACGGCCGACGTTCGCGCCCGCCTCGTGGTCGCCCTCGTCCGAGCTGAGCACGAACAGCGTGTTGGACGGCGTGATGCCGTCGGCCGCCAGGCGCTTGAAGAAGGTGCCGAACGCCTGGTTGTAGTACTGCGCCTGCGCGATGTAGCACGCGCTGCCGCTGCCGAGCGCGTCGCCCGCCTTGGAGCAGACCGAGGACAGCGACGGGATGAACTCGTTCCCGTGCAGGTCGGAGATGTAGCCGGTGACGACGGGGACGCCGGACTCCAGCATGTCGGACATGTAGGCGAGCGTCTGCGAGGCGTTGATGCTGTCGAAGCCGGGGAAGCCAGGGTGGTTGGTCAGGAACGCGCCGTTGATCTGGTTGCCGTTCAGGTCGACCAGGTTGCCTGCCGCGTTGGTGACCTCATAGCCGTTCTTGGTCAGGCTGGGCGTGCCCGCGCCGAGCTGCGGCGCGATGTACCTGTGCCCGAACAGGGCGTCGAACCCGTTGTAGCCGCCCGGCTCGTCGGGCAGCACGTCGGGCACCGCGGTCGCGGACGGCGATGTCTGGTTGCCCCGGTCCGCCTTGGCGGTGGTGCAGAAGGCGTTGTTCTGCGCGCAGTGCACGGCGACGCCGACGTAGTCCGCGGTCTCGGGGTCCTTGAACGAGTCCGGGTCCGCGGCGAGCTGCTGCTGTTCCGGGGAGTCGGCGCCGAACGCGTCGGCGATGTCCGGCGTGGTGTTCTCCAGCTCCATGTTCGCCGTCGCCACGTCGCCGACGTTGCAGCCGGCCCTGGTGAACGGCACCCAGGGCGCCGGGGTTGTGGTAGTCGGCGCGACCGGGCTCTGCGCGGTGGCGGGCGGGACCGGCGAGTACACCATGTTCGGGTTGGTGTCGTGGCCGGCGCTCGGCGGGCTGGTCGTGTCGTCGATCGGATCGGTCCAGTAGGTGAACGCGGCCGCGTTGTCTGTGGTGCCGAAGGCGCCGTTCGGGCCGTTCTGGTTGTACACCTCGTAGTCGTTGGAGATCGGATCGCCGGCCCGGTCACCGTAGATGCCGGTGTAGGTGGTGAGGATGTCGTCGGCGGTGTGCGCGATCAGCGGGGTGTGGTTGTTGGACAGGAAGGTGCCGTTGTCCTCGAAGAAGTTAAGGAGGTTTGGCATCATCTGCAGGTCCGAGGGGACGTTGGGGTTGTCCCGGAAGAAGTGCACGTTGTCGAAGGTGATCTGGACGACGTGCTGGATGCCGTTGCCGAGATGGCACGACGATGCGCTGTCGTCGGCGAGCGTTGTCAGTTTTGTCGGGCTCGCCAGGTGGGCGGGGGCGTGCGGGGCGGCGAACGAGGTCCCGGCGAGGCCGAGGGTGCACAGCGCGGCGGCCGAGGCGGTTGCGGCGGTGACGCGGAACCATGTCGTGTGGCGGGCACGCCCGCTCGATCGACTCCTCATTGAGCGTCCTCCATAAGCGGGAAGCACGTCGTCGCCAGGCCGGCGACTATGGGTGCTCACGATGCCACGTCATGAGCCGGTCGATAAGGACCTTTCGGGTGTCAGTTTGTGCAAATTTGGTGAAATTTAGGCCGGTGTTTGTGCGGGGCGCTTATGCAGGCCTCAGACCAGGGCCGAGATCTGCCTGGCGAGGTTGAAGTCGGCGAAGGTCAGGCCGCCGGCCGAGTGGGTGCTCAGGGTCAGCGTGACCTGGTTCCAGCTGATGGCGACGTCGGGGTGGTGGTTGGCGCGTTCGGCCAGGTAGGCGACGGCTCCGAGGAACAGCAGGGAGTCGCGGAAGTCGGCCCTTTCTACGGTGCGGGTGATCTCGGCGCCGGCCAGGCCCCAGCCGGGGGTTTCGGCCAGCTCCGCCGCGATCTGATGGTCGGTCAGGAGTTCCATGGTTACGGCATACCATTCCCAGGTGACTTCATCAGCGGAACCGCCGAGGCAGACGCCGCTGCACGCGATCCACGAGCGCCTCGGTGCGACCATGACCTCGTTTGCCGGCTGGCAGATGCCGCTCCGGTACGCCAGCGAGACGGCCGAGCACCTGGCGGTGCGGCGCGCGGCCGGCCTGTTCGACCTGTCGCACATGGGCGAGATCTCGGTTACCGGGCCGGACGCCGGGGCGGCGCTTGATTACGCGCTGACCGGCCAGCTGTCCGCGGCCCCTGTCGGGCGCGCCAGGTACACGATGATCTGCGCGGCCGACGGCGGCGTGCTCGACGACCTCGTCGTGTACCGGACGGGTCCGCAGGAGTTCCTCGTCATCGCGAACGCCGCGAACACCGCGGTGGTGCACGAGCAGCTGCGCGCGCGGGCCTCCGGCTGGGACGCCGAGGTCAGGGACGCCACCGGCGACTACGCGCTGATCGCCATCCAGGGGCCCGCGGCGGCCTCGATCCTCGCCCCGCTCACGGAGATAGACCTGAGCGCGATGAAGTACTACGCGGGCGCGTTCGGTTCCGTCGCGGGACGGCGGGCCTGGGTGGCACGGACCGGGTACACCGGCGAGGACGGCTTCGAGGTGTTCTGCGCTCCCGCCGACGCCGCCGGAATCTGGGAGGCGCTCGCCGCGGCGGGCGCTCCGGCCGGCCTGATACCCGCTGGCCTTGCCGCCCGCGATACGCTCCGGCTTGAGGCCGGGATGCCGCTGTACGGCAACGAGCTCGGCCCGGACATGACACCGTTTGAGGCGGGCCTAGGGCGGGTGGTGAAGTTCGACAAGCCGGGCGACTTCGTCGGCCGCGAGGCCCTGGCCGCCCGGGCCGCGGCCGGGCCGCGGCGGCGGCTTGTCGGCCTGACCATCCTATCCCGCCGGGTAGCCAGGCACGGCTATCCGGTGCTCGAGGACGGCCAGACCTCCGGCACCGTCACCAGCGGCGCACCGTCGCCTACGCTCGGCGTGCCGATCGCGATGGCCTACCTGGATGCCGGTTCCGGCGCTGACGCTGGTTCGGGCGCTGGTTCGGGCGCTGGTTCGGGCGGCGAGGATAAGCCGGATCTTTTTGTCGGGATCAGGGGCGAGGCCGTCCCTGCCAACCTCACGGACCTGCCGTTTTACCGGAGGAGACAATAACGATGAGTGTTCCAGCCGAGCTTCGCTACACCCCCGAGCACGAGTGGGTGTCCGTCGAGGGCACCTCGGCGTCGATCGGCATCACCGAGTACGCGGCCCAGCAACTCGGCGACGTGGTCTACGTGTCCCTGCCCACCCCAGGCACGGCCGTCACCGCGGGAGAGCCCTGCGGCGAGGTCGAGTCCGTCAAGTCCGTCAGCGACCTCTACTCCCCCGTTGACGGCGAGGTCACCGAGGTCAACACCGAACTGGAAGATGACCCCTCGCTGGTCAACGCCGAGCCGTACACGGCGGGCTGGATGTTCCGGGTGAAGGTGGGCCAGGACAGCAACGGCGAGGCGGCCCTGCCGCCCGACCTGCTCTCCCCCGCCGAGTACGAGGAACTGACCAAGAGCGCAGGCTGACGGTCCAGGTTCCGCCCTTCGCGGCGGATTAGCGGCGGATTACTTGCGCTTGCGGCGGCGGAGGACCAGGTAGGCGACGCCTACTACCACGACGGCCGCGGCGGCACCGACGGCCACGCGGGGGTCGATCTGGCTGACGCGCTCGCGGATCTGGTCGGTGGCGCGGCGGACGTTGTTTCTCGGGCTGAGCCGGTCGGAGATGGCGTCGATGGTGCGCGCCAGCTCGGCGCGGGTTCGGTCGATGTCCGCCACCAGCGCATCTTGGTCGGCGGGCTTGGCCTCGGTCTCCGGGTCAGCCATCGCGTGCTCCGTTCCTGCGCAGGAGTGAACGGGGATGGCCCGTTCGGGATAGAGGGATCTTAGTCCGTGGGCGGGCGATAAGCCGCCGCTGCCCCCGGGCGGCGGGTGTGTGGCGGATCTCACTTGCCTCATGACTTACCGTGAGAGTGATATCGAACCAGTTGAGCCGAACGTCGCTATAGCGCCTATTTATCACACTATTGTGCCCGACCCGGCCTCATCGTCACCGGCGTGCCTCATGATCGGCAACGTCTGACTTTACGTAATTTCGTGAATTGGGCAGGTCCGCTGCTCTATGCTGCCGAAGGACCATGGCGAGGGGGACTCACGGGCCGCTGACGGTCCGGCATCGACCGGACATGAGGCACCTTCGGCGCCCGGCTGCCCTCGCCAGCGATGAAGGGTGAGCGAATGAATACCAGGCGTTGGCGGGGGTTGTTGCCGCTGGTCGCGTCCGCGGCGCTGGTGCTGGTGGCCGGCTGCTCAGGCATCGGGAACGCGGCGTCCCCGCCCAGCGTGGAAAAGCCCAACCTGACCGTGGGCGTGGTTCCTGCCGTGGACTCGGCCGGCTTCTTCATCGCGCTCTATCAGAACCTGTTCAAGGAACAGGGTCTCAACGTCAGTTTCGTCCCGGTGACAAGCAGCAGGACCGCGATCGCCAACCAGGTCAAGGGCATCTACGACATAACCGGCGGCAACTACGTCTCCTACATCCAGGCGCAGCAGCAGGGCCAGGCCAACCTGGACATCTTCGCCGAGGGATCGCTGATGGAGCCGGGCGCCCAGGCCATCTACACGATGCCGGGCTCGCCGATCAAGACGCTGGCCAACCTCGAGGGCAAGACGATCGGCATCAACGCGCCTGACAACATCCTGTACCTCCTGGTCGCGTCGGTCCTTGCCGATCACGGGATCCCGGTGAGCAAGGTGAAGTTCAAGGCCATCCCGTTCCCCGGCATGGCCGCGGCGCTCAAGTCCGGTGCCGTCAACGCGGCGGTGCTGCCCGAGCCGTTCGCGAGCAGCGCGGAGGAGACCGACGGCGCCGTGCCGCTCGTCGACCTGAACCAGGGCGCGACCACGAACTTTCCCGTGCAGGGTTACGTGGTGACCAAGCAGTGGGCGCAGAAGTACCCCAAGACGCTTGCCGCGTTCTACAAGGCGCTCGAGGAGGGCCAGGAGATCGCGGACACCAACCGCGCCGCGGTCGAGACGGCAATGGAGAACATCAAGCCCGCCGTGCTGGCCGTTAACAAGCAGACCGCGGCGGTCATGGCGGTGGACAACTACCCGGTCAGCGACGGGCCGGTCGGCGCCGTGGACCTGGTTCGGCTGCAGCGCGTGCTCGACGTCATGCAACAGTTCCTGAGCTTCCCCAAGTTCAACATCTCGGCGATGGTGATGGGTGGTTGACCTGGTGCGGGCGGGGGGATTCGAACCCCCACGGTGTTGCCACCAACAGGACCTAAACCTGCCGCGTCTGCCATTCCGCCACGCCCGCGAGACCCGAGGCCGGTACTGAATGTATCGCTTACAGGCCGAGTTCGGTTCGCAGCCGGGCGACGTGGCCGGTGGCCTTGACGGCGTACATGGCCTTGGCGATCGTGCCGTCAGGGTCGACGACGAAGGTGGACCGGATAACGCCCACCGTTGTCTTGCCGTAGAGCTTCTTCTCCCCGTAGGCGCCGTAGGCCGCACCGGTCGCGTGGCCGGGGTCGGAAAGCAGCGGGAAGGTGAGGCTCTCCTTGTCACGGAACCTGGCCAGCTTGGCCGGCGGGTCCGGGGAGATGCCGATCACCGCGACGCCGGCCCGGGACAGGCTCTCCAGGCTGTCGCGGAAGTCGCACGCCTCCTTCGTGCAGCCGGGGGTCATCGCGGCCGGGTAGAAGTAGACGATCACGCGCTGGCCGCGGAACTCCGACAGCGAGACCTCGTGGCCGTCGGCGTCCGGGAGCGTGAAGTCCGGCGCGGCGTCACCGGGCGCGAGCCGCTTGTCGGTCAGTTCGGTCATCGAGCCTCCCTTGGGTCGGGGGGCATAACGCTACCGCCCGGACGGCGCGGCGGGCGAACCAGGTCCGGCCGCCGGGTCGACCTCTTCGAGGAAGGAAACGCCGGTGCCGCCGTCCGGGCCGTAGCGCTCCCATTCCTCGCGGATCCGGATACCGCCGCCGCCGCGGCGGCGCATCGGCGTGCTGTGGCAGCGGCCGCTGACCACCTCGCCGCCGTCGAGCACCATGCAGTAGGCGAAGTCGAGGACGCCGTCGGAGCCGCACAGGCCGGCCAGGCTGCCGCGGCGGACGCCGCCGCCCGGCGGTATCTCGGCCCAGAACAGGTCGCCGTCCTGCCGGTAGGTGACCACGGGCTCGGTCGCGCCCTCCGGGCGGAAGCACCTTCCGTCGTAGCTGACCACGTGCCGACCTCCCCGCTCGGTGCCGGTTCCAACGACCGTCGTACGCCTAGCCGGCCCCGCGGGTCAAGAGGTGACGTACGGGACCAGGGCGCGGAAGGCGCGGCCGCGGTGGCTGATCGCGTCCTTGGCCTCCGCCGTCATCTCCGCCGTGGTCTGGGAAAACCCGTCGGGCAGGAAGATGGGGTCGTAGCCGAAGCCGCCGGTGCCGCGCGGCACCCGGACCAGGCGGCCGTCCAGGCTGCCCGTCACCACCACCTCGCGGGCGGCATTGCCTGGGACCACCAGGGCGGCGGCGCAGACGAACCGCGCGCGCAGCCGCGCGTCCGGCACGTCGGCGACCTGGGCCAGGACGAGGTCCAGGTTGGCCTTGTCGTCGCCGTGCCGGCCTGCCCAGCGCGCGGACAGCACACCTGGCATGCCGCCGAGCGCGTCCACGCACAGCCCGGAATCGTCTGCGACCGCGGGCAGGCCGGTGTGCTCGGCGATGGCGCGCGCCTTCAGCAGCGCGTTCGCCTCGAAGGTGGCTCCGGTCTCCGGCACGTCGGGCGCGTCAGGGAACTCCTCGAGCCCGGTCAGGGCGACCTGCGTGCCCAGGATCCTGGCAAGCTCGCGCAGCTTGCCCGCGTTCCTCGTGGCCAGGACCAGCGTCCCGGCCGCGGGCGCCGGCATTAGGCCAGGGCTTCGCGCTGCAGCCCGGTCAGCTCGGCGCAGCCCGCCACGGCCAGGTCGAGCAGCTGCCCGAGCAGGTCGCGGCTGAACGGCTCGCGTTCGGCGGTGCCCTGGATCTCCACGAAGTCGCCGCTGGCGGTGCACACGACGTTCATGTCGGTCTGCGCGGCCACGTCTTCGTCGTAGCACAGGTCGAGCCTGGCCTCGCCGTCGACGATGCCGACGCTGACCGCGGACACCGAGGTGACCAGCGGGTTGCCCTTGCACCTCTTCCTGCCGACAAGAACGGCCACCGCGTCGGCCAGCGCCACGTACCCGCCGGTCACCGCGGCCGTGCGGGTGCCGCCGTCGGCCTGCAGCACGTCGCAGTCGATGACGATGGTGTTCTCGCCGAGCGCCTTGTAGTCGACGCAGGCCCGCAGCGAGCGGCCGACGAGCCTGGAGATCTCCTGGGTCCGGCCGCCGAGGCGTCCCTTGACCGACTCGCGGTCGTTGCGCGTGTTGGTCGCCCGCGGCAGCATCGCGTACTCGGCGGTCACCCAGCCGAGCCCGCTGCCGCGCCGCCAGCGCGGCACCTCCTCGGCCACGCTCGCCGCGCACAGCACCCTGGTGCGGCCGAATTCCACCAGCACGGAACCCTCTGCGTGATCGAGCCAGTTCCGGGTCAGACGCACCGGGCGGAGTTCGGTGACGGATCGTCCGTCGGGTCGTGACATGAGGCCCAGCTTATAGGTCCGGGCCTATCGGCCCGGGATGCAGCACCAGGCCCGAGGCCGCCAGCGACAGCGGGCCAGCGTAGGTCTCCGTCGCCTGGGCCAGGGTCAGCTCCTTGTCGTTCCACGGCACCAGGTGCGTGAGCATGACCTGGCCCGCTCCGGCCCGGGTCGCGTACTCGCCCGCCTGCCGCGCGGTGAGGTGCACGTCCGGCTTGTTGTTCGGGTCGTCGAGGAACGATGCCTCGCAGAGGAACAGGTCCACGCCGCGGGCCAGCCGGATCAGGGCGTCGGATTCGCCGGTGTCCGCCGAGTAGGCGAGCCGCCTGTCCCGGTACTCCACCCGGAAGCCGAACGTCTCCACCGGGTGGTTCATGTGGTCGGTGGTAACGCGGAACGGCCCGATCTCGAACGTTCCCGGAGTTAGGTCACGGAAGTCGAACCGGTCCCTGCTCAGCTCGACGAAGCCGGGGCCGTTGCTCGGCGACACCCGCTCCGCGGTGCCCGGAGGACCGTACACCGGGATCCGCGGCTGCGGGCCTTCCGGCGGGTACTGCCGCGCTACCCAGTAGGCGCCCAGGTCAATGCAATGGTCGGCATGCAGGTGGGACAGGCAGATCGCGTCCACGCCGAAGAGGTCCGTGTGCCGCTGAAGCGCCCCGAGCGCGCCATTGCCCAGGTCGAAAACCAGCCGGAACCCCTCGGCTTCCAGCAGGTAGCTGGACGCCGGGCTGTCCGGTCCGGGGAAACTCCCCGCACATCCGATCACCGTCAGTCGCATGGCTGCCATTATGACGGGAGTTATCCCCTGTTCGCCTCATGGCCAGGTGCGTCACGCCCAGAGCTGGCCTTCCAGGCGGGCTTCGGCTTCTTCCAGGGTTCCGTCGTAGGCGCCGGTGGAGAGGTATTTCCAGCCGGCGTCGGCGATCAGGACCGCGATGTCGGCGGGCTCGCCCGCCTCCGCGGCCTTGGCTGCCATGGCCAGGCCGGCCTGCAGGGCGGCGCCGGCCGAGATGCCGGCGAAGATGCCCTCGGCCTCGATGAGCTGCCTGGTGCGGCGCAGCGCGTCGGCGGAGGAGACCGAGAACCTGGTGGTCAGCACCGTGGGGTCATACAACTCGGGGACGAAGCCCTCGTCCACGTTGCGCAGCCCGTAGACGAGCTCGCCGTACCTGGGCTCGGCGGCGACGATCTTGACGTCCGGCCTGCGCTCGCGCAGGTAGCGGCCCACGCCCATGAGCGTGCCCGTGGTGCCGAGGCCGGCGACGAAGTGCGTGATGCCGGGCAGGTCGGCGAGGAGCTCGGGGCCGGTCGTCTCGTAGTGCGCGCGCGCGTTCGCCTCGTTGCCGTACTGGTAGAGCATTACCCAGCCGGGGTTCTCCGCGGCGATCCGCTTGGCCACCCGGACCGCCTCGTTGGAGCCGCCCGCGGCGGGCGAGGCGATGATCTCGGCGCCGTACATCCGCAGCAGCTGGCGGCGCTCCTCGCTGGTGTTCTCGGGCATCACCACGATCAGCCGGTAACCGCGCAGCTTGGCCACCATGGCCAGGGAGATGCCCGTGTTCCCCGAGGTGGGCTCCAGGATCACGGAACCGGGCGAGAGCAGCCCGTCCTTTTCCGCCTGCGCGACCATGAAGAACGCGGCGCGGTCCTTGACCGAGCCGGTCGGATTCCTGTCCTCCAGCTTGGCCCACAGCCTGACCTCTGGCGAGGGCGACAGCCTGGGCAGGCCGATCAGCGGGGTATGGCCCAGGGAATCAAGCAGGTTCTCGTAGCGCATACCACGGTCCGTTCGGGATAAATCAGCTGGCGCCGCCGGCCACCGCCGGCAGGACGGTCACCGTGTCGCCGTCCTTGACCGGGGTATCAAGGCCGGCCAGGAAGCGGACGTCCTCGTCGTTCAGGTAGACGTTGACGAAGCGCCGCAGGCCGCCGTCGTCGACCAGGCGGTCGCGCAGGCCGCCGTTCCTTTGCTCCAGGTCGACGATGAGCTCGCCGAGCGTGGCCCCGGTCCCCTCGACCTGCTTGGCCCCGCCGGTGTACGTGCGCAGAATCGTCGGGATGCGAACCTCGATGGCCATGAACAACGCTCCACTTGTTTCCGGTCAGTCCTTGGCGTCCAACCCGCCCGCGGGCCGAATCATTCCACCACGGCGACCGGCTCCTCGGTCACCTGGCCGTCGGTGATCCGGAACGAGCGGAACTCGGTCTGCTGCTCGTCCCTGGTCGACACCAGCACGTAGTGCGCGCCCGGCTCGCTCGCCAGGGCGATATCGGTGCGCGACGGGTACGCCTCGGTGCCGGTGTGCGAGTGGTAGATCACGACGGGTTCCTCGTCGCGGTCGTCCATGTCCCGCCACACCCGGAACAGCTCGGTGGAATCGAATTCGTAGAACGTCGGCGAACGGGCCGAGTTCGTCATCGGGATGAAGCGTTCCGGGCGATCGCTGCCCGCCGCGCCCGCCAGCACGCCGCAGGCCTCGTCCGGGTGGTCGCGGCGGGCGTGCGCGACGATCTGGTCGTGCAGCGCGCGCGGGATCGTCAGCATTTCTCAGCCCAGCGCCTGGACGAGCGACTCCTGCACCGCGCCCAGCCAGGCGTACACCTCGAACGCGGTCCACTGCGGGTCGTCCTGGGCCAGCTTGCCCCACTGCTCCTCGAAGTCCTCGGTGACCCCGAGGCGGACGCCGAGGGCGAGCCGGACGTCGTTCAGCGCCTTGAGCCAGGCAAGCGCCTGATCGCCGGTGAGCTGGACGCGGCCGCCCGCCAGCGGCAGCGTGGCCAGCATGTCCTGGGCGGCCTGGTGCTTGGCGCTGCGCAGCGAGGCCTCGGTGTACTTGCGGAACTCCCCCGCCGCCTCCGGGTCGTCGCTGTACCCGTCGGGCAGCAGCCGGGCGAGCACGGGGTCCTCAGGGGTCGTGGGGTCTTCTCCAGCGGGCACTCCGGAGAACAGCAGCTCGAGCTCGTCGACGCTGGTGCCTTTGTCCTCCGCGGCGACCAGGGTCATCACCTGGCCGACCAGGCTGCGCAACAGCGACGCCTCGGCGGCCGCGAGCCAGGCCCGCACGCCGCCGCCTCGGGTCGGCCGGAACGGTTCCACGCTGTTAACTTGGCCCCTACTTGTCCTGGCGCACGGTGGCCCACAGGCCGTAGCCGTGCAGCACCTCGACGTTGTGCTCCATCGCCTCCCTGGCCCCGGCGGCGACCACCGCCTTGCCCTTGTGGTGCACGTCGAGCATCAGCTTGGTGGCCTTCTTCTTCGGGTACCCGAAGACGTGCTGGAAGACGTACGTCACGTACGACATGAGGTTGACAGGATCGTTCCAGACGATGGTGACCCACGGCTGGTCCGACTTGGGTTTATTCGCGGACCTGGGCAGATCCACCTCAGCGGGCGCCGCACTCACAACTATCCACCTCCCACTGTCTAGTCTTCCACCTGTGACGAATTCGGTGAACCACCAGCCCCTGACCTCTTCAAGCACGGCCCTGCTGACCGACCACTACGAGCTCACGATGCTGCAGGCATCGCTGCGTAGCGGCGCGGCCGAGCGCAGGGCCGTTTTCGAGGTGTTCGCCAGGCACCTGCCGCACGGCCGCAGGTACGGCGTGGTGGCGGGCACCGGGCGGCTGCTCGATGCTATCGAGCGGTTCCGCTTCGGCCCGGCCGACCTGGAGTTCCTCGGCGACGCGGGCATCGTGGACTCACCGACGCTGGCCTTCTTGGAATCGTACCGTTTCAGCGGAAACATCTGGGGTTACTCCGAGGGTGATTGTTACTTCCCCGGGTCACCGATTCTCGTCGTTGAGGGCACCTTCGCCGAGGCGGTGCTGCTGGAGACCGTCACGCTGTCCGTGCTCAACCACGACTGCGCGATCGCGTCCGCCGCGTCCAGGATGGTGACGGCGGCCGGCGGCCGGCCGCTGATCGAGATGGGGTCGCGGCGTACCCACGAGCGGGCCGCGGTGGCCAGCGCGCGGGCCGCCTACATCGCCGGGTTCGCCTCCACCTCGAACCTGCGCGCGCGTTTCGAGTACGGCATCCCTAGCGCGGGAACGAGCGCGCACGCGTTCACCCTGGTGCACGACAGCGAGCGGCACGCGTTCATGACCCAGATCTCGGCTCTTGGCAAGGAGACGACGCTGCTTGTGGACACCTACGACGTGCCGCGGGCGGTGCGGACCGCGATCGAGGTGGCGGGCACCGGCCTCGGCGCGGTGCGGATCGACAGCGGTGACCTGCCGGCGGTGGCACGGCAGGTCCGGGCGCTGCTGGACTCGCTGGGCGCTTCGCATACCCGGATAGTGCTGACCGGCGACCTGGACGAGTACTCGATCGCGGCGCTCAGCGCGATGCCGGTGGACGGGTACGGGGTCGGCACCTCCCTGGTCACCGGGTCCGGCGCGCCGACGGCGGCGCTGGTGTACAAGCTGGTGGCCCGGTCGTCTTCAGCGGACGCTGCCGGGCCGCTTGAGCCGGTGGCGAAGCGGTCGGTGGGAAAGCCGGGGCGCGGCGGGCGGAAGTGGGCGGTGCGGCACCGCGACGAGCGCGGCACGTCGCTGGCCGAGCGGATCTTCCTCTCGCCGCCGGAGGCCGGGCCGCTCGACAGGGAGTTGCTCGTGCCGCTCGTGGTGGGCGGCGAGATCACGGGCCGGGAGCCGGTGGAGGCGGCGCGGGAGCGGCACCGCGCGGCGCTTGCCGAGCTTCCGCCGTACGCGCTGCAGCTGTCGCGGGGGTACCCGGCCATCCCGACCGTCTTCGAGCCCGACGGCATCGAGGAGTAGCGGCCCGTCGAGTCCTAATCGTTATCAAATCAGGCTAGTCAGCGCGGCGCCCTCGGGCGTGTTAGATACGTGCCTGTCCAGACCGATGACTTCGAGGAGTTCTACGAGGCCAGCTACCGGCGCGTGGTCGCGCTGGTAGCTGCCATCGTTGGCGACCGGCACCAGGCCGAGGATATTGCGCAGGAGGCTTTCGCCCGCGCGCTGACTCGCTGGCGGCAGATCGCCCGCTACGACCTGCCCGAGGCGTGGGTCCGGCGGGTCGCGCTCCGGCTCACCGTCGACGCGGCCCGGCGGATGCGGCGGGCCAGGATCATGTCCGCGCTGCTGGCGGTGGGGCAGCGCGGTGCGTCCGGCCGGTACGACCTGCATGACCCGCTGGAGGCAACCGCGCTTGGCGTCGCGGTGATGCGGCTGCCGCTCCCCCAGCGCCAGGTTCTGGTGCTGTACTACCTGGCCGATCTCCCGGTGGATGAGATCGCACGCGACTGCGGGATCTCGGTGGGCACGGTCCGGGCCCGGCTGGCCTCGGCCAGGCACCAGCTACACCGCGATCTCACGAACACCGACGAGGAAGTGCGTAATGTTCGATGACTCGCTGCACGAGCAGCTTGCCGACTGGGTACGCCCGGTCGCCCGCCTGCCCATCCCCGACATCCGGGTCCTGCGGAGGCGGGCCCGGCGGCGCGGGATACGCAGGGCCACCACGGCCACCACGGCCACCATGGCCGTCGCCGCGATCGGCGTCGGCGCCATCGTCAGCCTGCCGGGAACGGGGCGGCCCGCAGGGGGCCGCCCCGTGACGTCTTCGCCGGCCTCGTCTTCGCCGGCCTCGCAGGGGACCTGGAACACCCGAGCATGGCGGCCCGCCGGGCCGCTGCCCGCCGCCGACGCCGGCCCGGCCGTCGCGCCGTACATCGTGTTTGGCGTCCCCGGCCGCGGCACTGTCCAGGTGAGAAACATCTTCACCTGGCAGACCACCGCGACGATCCAGCCGCTGCGCGGTCAGTACCTGGTCGGGGTCGCGGCGGCAGGCGATGACCGCACGTTCGTGATCCAGGCGGAGGTGGGCGGCACGCAGCAGGATGTCAACGGGCGCAAGGTCGGGCCGCCCATGAATCCCACCGGCGCCGCCTACGACGAACTGCGGCTGGGCTCAGACGGCCGGCCGATATCCCTGGTCTTGCTCGGCACCGTCCCGGCGCGGGATTCCTTGTCGGGGTTTGCGATTTCCCAGGACGCCAGCATGCTCGCGTACGCGAACTCGAGAAACAGCGGGTTCGACACCGTGTCGCTGGCGACGGGCAAGACACGGGGATGGGCGCCGGTCGACAGCGGGACGGTGGCTCCGGACAGCCTGTCGTGGGCGGGTGACCAGGCCCTCGCGTTCGAGTGGGCCGCGGGGAACAACCGCCATCCGCCGGGGCTCGGCATGCGGGTGCTGGACGTCACTGCACCGGGCAACCTGCTGAAGGCATCCCGGCTGGTCGTCGCGTACACCCGGTACTGCGCGGCCTTTGGAGCGTGCCAGGATTTCCAGCTGCTTACCGCTGACGGGTCCAAGCTGCTGGTCACCAGGGTGGCGGGGCCAAGCGGGAACTACACCGACAGCGTGCTTGAGTACTCCGTCCGCACCGGGCAGCGCCTGGCTCAGGTGATCCCTACGGTCCATACTCCCTACGCCGGGCCGCCGTGCCAGGCGCTGTGGAGCGACCCGTCGGGCGAGCAGGTGGTCTCGTTCTGCGGAGAGCATGGTGAGCTGTACGACCATGGCCACCTCAGCAGGATCACCCTGCACCCGCCGATGTACGGCCTGAACTTCGCTACCCAGTTCGCCTGGTAACCCGGGCCGGTCCGCAGGCTTGGGCTCGGCCCCGGCTAGCCTGCTTGGCATGGGAGTTGACTACGCGAAGTTCGCGGCGGTGCTGCGGGAGTTGGGCGTCTCGGGCGCGGTGGTTGAGCTGCCGGAGCGGGCGCCGACGGCGGCGTCGGCGGCGGCCCAGCTCGGGTGCGACGTGGGCGCGATCGCGAACAGCCTGGTGTTCAGCGCGGACGGGGCGCCGCTGCTCGTCATGACCAGCGGCGCGCACCGGGTGGATACCGGCAGGGTGGCCGCGCTGATCGGGGTCTCGGCTGTGCAGCGGGCGGATGCTTCGTCGGTGCGGGCCTGGACCGGGCAGCCGATCGGGGGCGTCGGGCCGGTCGGGCACCCCGCGCCGATCCGCACGCTGGTCGACGTCTGGCTGGACAAGTACGACGTGATCTGGGCGGCGGCCGGGCACCCGCACACCGTGTTCCCCACCTCCTACGCCGAGCTCACCCGCATCACCGGCGGCACCCCGGCCGACGTCGGGGAGTAGCGCGATACGGTGGGCGCATGCGTGCGCTCATCATCGTGGACGTGCAGAACGACTTCTGCGAGGGCGGCTCGCTTGCGGTGGCCGGCGGCGCCGCGGTGGCCCGCGCGGTCAGCGGGCTCCTGGCGGGTGAGCACGGCTACGCGCACGTGGTGGCGACCAGGGACTTCCACGTCGACCCGGGCGGGCATTTCTCCGACCACCCGGACTACGCGGCGTCCTGGCCGCGGCACTGCGTCGCGGGGACGCCTGGGGCGGACTTCCACCCCGACCTGGCCACCGAGTCCGTCGAGGCGGTCTTCCTCAAGGGCGCGCACGCGGCGGCGTACAGCGGGTTCGAGGGCTTTGATGATGCTGGGGCGTCGCTCGCCGACTGGCTGCGGGAGCGTGGGGTGGACTCGGTGGATGTGGTGGGCATCGCCACCGACTACTGCGTACACGCGACCGCGGCGGACGCGGCGCGGGCCGGGTTCGGCACCCGGGTGCGGCTTGACCTGACCGCGGGCGTGGCGCCGGAATCCACCGCGAAGGCCATCTCGGACCTAGGCGCTTTGGGCGTGGACCTCATCGGGGCGCCCACCGCCCCTTGACGGGCCAATGGTTGTGACAACCTACCCGGAATAGGCATTACGTTGTCACGACCATGGGTGGCTTGGGGTGCGGAGGTCAGCCGGAGAGTGCCCAGCGGCGGATGGCGGCGATGCGGGCGCGGATCTGGTCGGCGGTGGCCTGCGGGATCTGGGGGCCGCCGCAGGTGCGGCGGAGGTCGGCGTGGATGACGGCGTGCGGCTGGCCGGTGCGGTGGCTCCACGCGGTGACCAGGCTGTTGAGTTCCTTGCGGAGGGCGGCCAGGGCCTGGCGGGTTACGGGCGGGGTCGTGGCATCTGGGGCGGGTGTGGCGCGGGCGGTCCCTGGGGCGGAAGGGGTGCGGGCGGCCCCTGGGGTGGAGGGGGTGTGGGCGGCCCCTGGGGCGGGTGTGGCGCGGGTGGTGCCTGGGGCGGAGGGGGTG
>Ga0209169_10000950_pt1 | contig 17869 bp, 18 predicted proteins | sample HubBroMetageWRM4_FD_188346 | JGI IMG/M metagenome (GOLD analysis project Ga0209169, IMG submission 188346) | Warmed soil microbial communities from the Hubbard Brook experimental Forest, New Hampshire - Hubbard Brook CCASE Soil Metagenome WRM 4... | ecosystem: Environmental > Terrestrial > Soil... | reverse complement strand
GCAGCCTTCAGGAAATCAATCACCCGCTCGCGGTCCGCGTCCGAGGCCCGCAGATGGCCGCCAAATGCCGCCCATCCGGCAGTGGGATCCTGCGGTTCCGTCGCCACAGGCACCTCCCAGCCGGCGCAGTCGGCGCAGTCGGACGGATTTGGCCCGGCGAGCACGCCCGTCCTCATAATAAGCGTGGCCCAGGCGCGGCGCTGGGATCGTCCGGGCGCGAGCCGAACGGGACGGCCCGCGGCCGGTCGCAACTGCTGGCGACATCGGCGGCGTTACCTGAGTCGGCGGCGGTGAGGATCGTTTCCATCACGTCGAGCACGTGGTAGGCGATCTCACCGTTCGCGCGGTGCGCGGTGCCGCTGGTCAGCGCGCTGGCCAGGTCCGAGACGCCGTAACCGCGCGCGGCCTCGCGATAACCGCCCGCCTCGGCGGCCGGCGTCCAGTCCTTGGCCCCGGCGGTGAAGATCTGCACCGCCCCGCCGAACCCGTTGGGATCGGGCACCGACAGCGACCCGCCGGTGCCGTAGACCTCGATGTACGGCAGCCGCCCGGCCCACACGTCGAAGCTCATCACCAGCGTGGACAGCGCCCCGTTGGCATGCTCCAGGACGCCGGTCACGTGCGTTGCCACCGCCACGTCGATCTCGGAGCCGGCGCGGGGACCACTGCCGATGGTGCGGGTCGCTCGCGGTGTGGCCGCCATGCCGGCCACACGCCGCACCGGGCCCAGCAGCGTGACCAGCGCGGTGAGATAGTACGGGCCCATGTCGAACAGCGGCCCGCCGCCCGGCAGATAGTAGAACTCCGGAGCCGGATGCCAGCGCTCGTGGCCCGGCGTGACCATGAACGCGGTCGCCGCGATCGGCGCGCCGATCTCACCGGCGTCCAGGCGGGCGCGCGCGGTCTGCACGCCAGTGCCGAGCACCGTGTCGGGGGCGCAGCCCACCCGCACCCCGGCGCGCACGGCTGCGGCCAGCACCTCACGCGCCTGCCCGGTAGTGACCGCGAACGGTTTTTCGCCGTAGACGTGCTTGCCCGCGGCGATCGCTGCGTGCGCGACCTCGGCGTGTGCCGCAGGGATTGTCAGGTTCAGGACGAGGTCGACGTCGTCCGCTGCCAGGAGTTCGGCAACGGCCAGCGGGCGCACGCCCGGCGTCGCGGCAGCCGCAGCCCGGGCGCGCGCCTCATCGAGGTCGCAGACCGCCACCACCTCAACGTTGGCCAGCCGCCGCAGCGTAGCCAGGTAAGCGCCGCTGATCTGGCCGGCCCCGACGACACCGATCCGCAGCGCGGTCACCGCGCCGCCCATGCCATGCCGGCCCGGATCATCGCATCCACCTGCGGCACTTCCAGATCCGAGACCGAGTGGCCGATCGTGGTCACGAACACCCGGCCCGTACCCCAGCGGCGGGTCCAGGTGACCGGCATGACGACGCCGGCCAAGTCGGGGTAGGCAGGATCGGCGACGAAATCGGTGACGGCCAGCACATCGATGCCCGGGTCAACGTGCACGTAATACTGCTCCGTGGTGATGGTGAACGCCTCGACTCCGGCCAGCACCGGATGATCCGCGCAGTCTGCCACCGGCCGCACCTGGTACCTGACAAAGCCACGTGGGTGGTACACGAACTGGCCACCCGTCACGAGGCTGTACAGCGGCTCGCCGCGGAACGCGTCGACAATGCCGCCGTGCCAGCCAGCGAAACCGGTCCCCGAGCGCACCGCGCGCGACAGCCCGTCCGCCTGCTGACTGCTCATCGTGCCCATCGTCCAGCACTGCACCACCAGGTCAGTAGCGGCGAGCTGCGCATCGTCAAGATAGCTGTCGAGGGAGTCCGACAATGTCACATGAAAGCCCGATTCCCTGAGCACCTGGGCGTACCGGTCGCTCGCCGGAACGGGCACGTGGCCCTCCCAGCCGCCACGAACCACCAAGGCACGCTTGCCATCATGCCGGTGCTGCAGGCACTCCACACGAAACAGTGTCTCGCGCCTATCCTCGGCGCATGGGAATCCAGGTCCTGCCGGCGACCGGGCGATGGGATGACTTCGCGTCGTTTATGGTGCCGAGCAGGCCGGGCGCAGGCGGATGCGTGTGTGTGGTGTACCGCAACTCAAGCCTCGACATGCCTGGCCGTATCGCGCATATGCGCGCCCTGTGCGCCAGCGAACCGGGCCCAGGCGTGCTGGCGTACGTCGACGGCACGACGGCCGGCTGGTGCTCGGTCGCGCCGAAGTCCACCTACCGCGCACTGGTCAATTCCCGGACGATCCCGCACGTCCAGGACGAGGGCGCGTGGTCGGTGGTGTGCTTCGTGGTGCGGCCGGGGTTCCGGCGACGGGGCCTCATGCACGAACTGCTGGAGGGCGCGGTCGGGCATGCCCGAGCGCTGGGCGCGGCCGCGCTGGAAGGCTACCCGGTCGACCCTGGCAGCGACCGCGTCGACCAGACCAGCGGTTACGTGGGTACCGTCCCGCTCTTCGAGGCGCACGGTTTCAGCCGCGTCTGCCAGACCGCTGGGCGACGCGGCGGCAAGCCCCGCTGGCTCGTGCGCCTCGAGCTTCGCTGACCTCATGGTTTCGGAGGCGCCCGGTCTCCGGATCGTGGCTGGCAATAATTGGGATGACCCGGCCAGACTGAGTGGCGTACGTTCTGGCCCATGTCAGGTGCGCACGTGCGCCCGTTCCAGGCCGGTGATGTTCCTGCCGCGGGAGCGCTTCTGGCGGCACGGCATCGGGGCCATCGCCTGAGCTGCCCGCTGTTGTCGCCGCGCTACGAGAACGATCAGGCGGCGGCCGCGCAGGTCGGGGCGGCGTTCGCACTGCCGGGCGCGTCTGGGGCGGTGGCCGTTCAGGGCGACGACGTCGCCGGCTTTGTGCTGGGCGCGCCCAAAGACAGCCCGGTGTGGGGCGCGAATGTCTGGGTCGATGCCGCCGGGCACGCGGCCGCCGAGCCGGAGCTCGTGCGCGACATGTACGGGCTGGCTGCCGCCCGGTGGGCTCAGGAATCACGCAGCGCCCACTACGTGCTGGTCCCGGCGAGCGACGCGGACCTGCTGCGCGCGTGGTACCGGCTCGGGTTTGGCCAGCAACAAGCACACGCCGTACGCCCGCTGCCCGCGGAACCGCCGGCCGCGACGCGCAAGATCGTGGTGCGGCGCGCACAGCGCGGCGACCTGCCCGCGCTCGCCAGGCTGGAGGTCGAGCTGCCACGCCAGCACGGCCTTGCTCCCGTCTTCTCGGCCAACCCGGTGCCGAGCTATGAGGAGTGCCTGGCTGGATGGGAGGAGGACTTCGACGACCCCGCCTACACGACCTTTGTGGCCGAGCTCGAGGGCACCGTCGTCGGCTCGAGCATCGGCTGCCCGCTGGGGACGGCGGGTGGCCACCCGCCGCTCACCCGGCCCGATAACGCAGGCTTCCTCGCCTTTGCCGCAGTCTTCCCGCATGCACGGGGCTTCGGCGCCGGCCGGGCACTCGGCGAAGCTGTCATCGCCTGGGCCGCGCAGGCCGGCTACGACTGCGTGGTGACCGACTGGCGAGTCACCAACCTGCTCTCTTCGCGCACCTGGCCCCGGCTCGGCTTCAAGGAATCCTTCCTTCGGCTGCATCGCGTCATCGGCTACTGAAGGATGACGTCGTGAAAGCCATCACCGTTCGAGACCGCGCCGCGGGCGTCGGTGGACTGTCCCTGACGGACATGCCCTACCCTCACGCCGCCCAGAATGATGTCGTCGTGCAGGTCCATGCCGGGGGGTTCACCCCCGGCGAGCTGGACTGGCCGACAACCTGGGCTGACCGCGCTGGGCGCGACCGGACGCCGAGCGTGCCCGGCCATGAGCTGTCGGGTGTCGTCGTCGAGCTGGGGTACGGAACCACCGGCCTCACCGTCGGCCAGCGGGTGTTCGGGCTGACCGACTGGTCTCGCAACGGCTCCCTGGCCGAGTACGCCGCGGTGGAGGCCCGCAACCTCGCTCCGCTCCCGGCTGACGTAGACCACATCGTGGCCGCCGCCGTGCCGATCTCCGGACTGACCGCATGGCAGGGGCTGATCGACCACGCTCGCCTGAGGATAGGCCAGAGCGTCCTGATCCACGGCGCCGCGGGCGGTGTAGGTTCAATAGCTGTGCAGCTCGCCCGCGAGGTGGGGGCCCTGGTGATCGGCACCGGCCGGGCCGCGGACCGCGACACAGCCCTCGGTTTGGGGGTAAACGCCTTCTTGGACCTGCAGGCCGACAAGCTGGAAGACGCCGGCGAGGTTGACGTGGTGTTCGACGTGATCGGCGGCGAGATTCTCGATCGCTCGGCAGCACTGGTGCGCGCCGGCGGCACGCTTGTCACCATAACCAGGGTGCCCACGGTCCAGCCCAAGGACGGGCACGCCATCTTCTTCGTCGTCGAACCCGACCGCTCCCAGCTCGCGGAGCTCGCCCAGCGGCTCAGGGACGGACGGCTCAAGCCGATCGTCGGGGCGGTACGCCCGCTCGCCGAAGCGCCTGCCGCGTTCGCTCCCGACCGGCGCACTCCCGGCAAGACGATCATCCAGATCACCGAAGGCGGATAGCCGGCTTCGCTCGCATGCTTGAGCAAAGGGGCTGGTCCGCGAGCCGGAGGCTGGTGTGCCCGACCGGGCCGGGTCTACGATCTTTGAACCACGGTGGTCTTTAGTCCGTCGTTCCCGCCCAAGGGGAATCTCGATGCCGCTCTACATGTACCAGGCCTCCTACACCGCCAAGTCAATGGCGGATCAGCTTAAGGAGCCGCAGGACCCGGTGGAGGTGATCGGGCCTGCCCTGGAGGACCTGGGAGCCACGATCGTGGTGGCGGGCTTTCCGTTTGGCGAGTACGACGTGGTAATCGTGTATGACGCACCTGATGACATGACCGCTGCCAGTGTCGCGATGGCAGTGGCCGCAGCGGGCGAGGTCAGGTCGGGCAAGACCACGCGACTGCTCAGCGGGCAGGAATGGCTCGAGTCTTTGCGCAAACGCAGGATTATCACCAACCGGAAAGTCCGCCAGCCGCGCGACAGCCGGCCCTGAGCTTGAGGGCGCCTCGTCGGCGTGCGACGAAATACGCCGACATCACCCGCGTCGTTCCCGTGACGAGCTGCTAGAAGCCCTGAACCAGGGCTCGGCCTTGAGCGTCTCGGGGTGGAATATGAGCAGGCTGAGGAAGAACAGCCCGCCCACAGCGACCAAGCCGACCACAATCAGGTCGGGGATGAGCGACTCCCCCGGCACGGTGAGCACAAACAGAGCGCACACCACCCACACCAGGGCGCCGATGGCGACCGGCAGTTCGAGCCGCCCGAGGTTGAACGCGCCCTCCTTGCGGCCGAGTTGTTTGCGTACCACCAGGTAGAGGACGATTGTCGAGCAGTAGATGATCGCCGGGAGGATCGTCGACGCGACGATCAGCTTCAGCAGCGCACCGCCCGGCAGCGCGACCATCAGGACGACCCCCACAACGAAGATCATGAGCGTCGCCGGTATCGGCGTATGCGTGCGCGGATTGACCCGTCGCATCACTCGGTGGGCAGGAAAGCGCGAGTCGCGCGACATGGCGAAAACGAGCCGTGAGCATGCCGTCATGACCGCTGTCCCGGCGCCAAAGAACGCCAGCGTAATCCCGGTCAGGAATACCCTTTCCGCCGCTGAACCGAGCTGATCACGAATTATCGCCGCGATTGGCGAATCGCTGTCGGTGACTTTCGGGATAGAGTCGATCGCGATGGTGACCGTGATCACGAAAACCAGTCCCAGCGCCGCTGCCGTTACCACCGATCCGACGATTGCGCGTGGGACGCTGCGGTAAGGGTCCTTAGCCTCCTCGGCAAGGTTCGCCGCGGAGTCGAAGCCGACGAGGGTGGCGAGGCCCATGATCATCGCGTCTGTCAGCCCGCCACCGACGGTGAAATAGTCGGAGGATTTCCCTGTGACACCCCGAGACACCAGGTTCCCCAGTGAACCGCGGCCCGTGACAGCCACAGCGATGATCAGCACGATTGACAGCACGGTGACGATCGCCAGTTCGATCCCTACCGCGCTCGAGTTGATCACGCTGGCGAGTCGAGCCGAGACGACTACGAGGACGACCTGAATGAGCAACACCACGACAGTGATCAGGCGCGCGGTGTGCTCATCCGGCTGGATGCCGAAGAGCGGCATGAATGCCGTCTCCGCAAGCGCATTGTCGACCGCCACGACGGCGATCGCCAGATAACAGGCAGTCAGCCAGCCGAACCCCAACCCGATCTTCGGGCTGGCCAGCCGCGAAGCCCATTGGTAAGAGGACCCGCTGAGCGGGATGCGGGCCGCGAACTGCGCGTACACCAGCGCCACAAGGACCTGCCCGACCGCCACGAGAACCCAGAGCCAGATCCCGACCGGTCCCCCGCGCTGCAGCACGACGTCGTATGTCCCAAAGATGCCGACAGCCACTGAGATGAACGCGAATGAGATTGCGAATACCTGAAAGGAGCCGAGCGTTCGCTTGAGCTCCTGCTGGTAGACCTCCGGTTCGGCAGAACCCTCGCCGGACTCCATGTCCATCGGAATATCCGCCATCGCGCACCCCGTCCCTATAAGCCCTTTCAGGGCACGGGGGTTGACTAATGATCCAGCGTCGGCGAGAAAACATCACCGACAATGCCGCGGAATGTAAATAGCATAGCCCAGGGAGACCTCACCCGGCGAAGGCTTCGCGCACCTGCTGTTTCCAGGCCTGCCGGCGGGAGTCGTCGATGAACGCGGCGTCGAACGAGTTGAGGGCGAGGGTTTCGAGTTGCGCGGGCGTGACGCCGCATTGGTCGCGGATCGCGGCGTAGTTGGCGTCTATGTATCCGCCAAAGTAGGGCGGGTCGTCGCTGTTGACGGTGGCCAGCAGCCCTTCCTCCAGCATCGCCGGAAGGGGGTGATCGGCCAGCGTGTCGACCGCCCGCAGGCACACATTGGAAAGCGGGCACACGGTCAGGGGCACGCGCTCGTCACGAAGCCGCTGCACCAGTGCGGGATCCTCCATGGCCCGGATGCCGTGATCCACCCGCTCCACGTGCAGGATGTCGAGCGCGGCTGCGACGGTCTCGGGCCCGCCCTCCTCGCCGGCATGCGCCACCAGGTGCAGATCCTCGGCCGCCGCCCGGGCGTAGACGTCCGCGAACAACTCCGGCGGGTAGCCGATCTCTGTTGAGTCCAGGCCCACACCGATGATGTCCCCCCGGAACGGCAAGATCGCGGTCAGCGTCTCGGCTGCGGCCTCGGCGCCCCGGTCACGCAGGAAGCACATGATGAGGTCGCTGGAAACGCCATGGCTACGCTCGCTGTCCCGGATAGCCGCAGTCAGGCCCTCCATCACAGCCTCCAGCGGCACCCCGTTCGAGACGTGGGTCTGCGGGTCGAAGAAGATCTCAGCCCGCCGCACGTTGCACCGGCGGGCCTGGTCGAGATAACTGGTCGCGAGGTCGAAGAAGTCCTGCCCGGTCCGCAGCACCGACAGGTTGGCATAGTGCAAGTCGAGGAAGGACTGCAGATCGGAGAAGGAGTACCGGGCAAGCAGCTCCCGGGGATCGGTCACCGGGATCGACACTCCGTTGCGCGACGCCATGGCGATGACTGCGGCCGGTTCCAGCGTGCCTTCCACGTGAACATGCAGTTCAGCAGTGGGCGGGCTCTCCCAGCCATCCTGGCTGGCGGCGGCCGGGACCCCAGGACGAGATGAAGCTCCGGCAGCAGGCATGGCACACCTCCGTGACGTTCAGGTCATCATGGCAACGCGGTGTGCTGGCTGGCCAGTACCTCGCCGGCAGCGCGTTGCCCGGATCGCAGGGCACCTTCCATCAGGCCGGCCCAGTGGCCCGCGGTGTGCTCCCCGGCGAAGTGGATGCGGCCGGCCGGGGCGGCGAGGATGTCGGGGTCGCCGGGCGCTGCGGTGAGCGTGTCCGCCGTGTAGGACTCACCCGCCCAAGGGTCGTCGTTCCAGGTGGTCAGGACCGCCCCGGCCGGATCGGTGTCCAGTTCCGGGCGCAGCGCTGCCGCCCGCGCCGCCCAGGTGGCCGGTCCGTCGGCGACCGCCAGGGCCGACAGGCCCTGCTCGGTACCGGCGAAGGCGTGCAGTACCGGCTGGACCTGAGCGGTCATGTCGCTGGCCGTCCAGGTCCAGAACCGGCCGGGCACGCTCTGCACCGCAGACGCCGCGGGCACCCGGTTCAGCGGCATATGCAGCTTGGCGTTGTGGGCCAGCCCGCTGCGCTCCCAGGCCACCCGCTGACGGCCGGGGACATCCGGCTCTATGCGCAGCCGGCGCAGCACCGCCATCGGGACCGCGATGACTGCGGCGTCGCCGCGCACGGTTCCGCCCGGAGTGCTGAGGTGGACCCCGTGATGGTCCTGTGCCACGGCGCGGACCGGGCTGTCCAGCCGCACCGCTGAGCCCAGCCGCCGGGACAGGCCCGTGGCCAGCTGCTGGTTGCCGCCAGCCACCCGCCAGCTCGGCCGCGAGCCGAACCCCGCAGTCGCGTCCTGGGCCACCGCGGCGGTGAGCCGGTCGGCACTCATCCCCGACGTTGTCTCCATCCGTGACAGGTACGCAGCCAAGGCGGCGGGCTGGCCTGCCCAGCCGGCGGCCACCTCGGCCAGCGAGGTACCCCGGGCAGCGGCGGCCGCCGCCGCAGCGACCCAGGCGGCACACTCGTCCACCTCCGACGCGGCGACCAGCCCGCCGCCACGTGGCTCCCGCTGGTAGTAGGACATGGTCGTGCCCGCGAGTTCCAGGCCAAGCTCGGCCAGTACCTCGCGCAGCACGTCGTAGCCGTCGAGGACGAACTCGGCGCCTCTCTCGATGACGGTCCGCCGATCACCGGGGATGAGTTCCTGCGACCACACCCGGCCGCCCACCCGGTCGCGCGCCTCCAGCACCACGACCTCACAGCCATCCTGGGTGAGCCGCCACGCCGCCATCAGCCCGGCGAAGCCCGCCCCGACCACCACGATCCGCACGCCCACCTCCGGCTTTGCCCCGTGCCGAGACGGTACAGCTACCGGCTCTGCTACGTCCGCGGCGCCGAGGGGATCATCGTTGAGCTAGCGGAGCAGATCGGCTAGCGGATAAGGCCGCAACAGAGTTGAAATCTGGTCAGGGTTTCAGCAGCCGCACGGCCGGTGGCGGCCAGCATGGCATGAGCTCCGAAACGCGGCTCCCCAGGCGGTCCCCGGCACACCGGCGACGCCCGATCCCAGTCAGCCTGAACCTGCAACCGCCGAGCGCGTTACTGCGGTTACGTTTCCCGCGGCGTCGGTGACGTAGTGGCCTTTGCACAGATCGAGCACCACGAGGGTGTCGCCGAACGGGTCCGCCACGACGGCCAGCCTGCCAAGATCTGGCACCGGGATGGTGACCGCATCGATCGCCTGGAACAAGGGACTTGCTGACATGCCGCAAGCCTCTCGCGTCATACCGACAAACGGCGGGACACCGAGCGTGCCGGGTGTGGCACACGAATGTCGGTGACCGGCCGGCAATCTCGACCGGCCTGAACAGGCACCAGCCGGTGACCTCACGTCGCACCGGCGTTGGCCGTCTTCTTGCTGAGCGCTTCGAGCCGAGGTGCCATCACATCCGTTGACAGGAAAGGACGATCAATGTCGATCAAGCAGAACAAGGCCGTTGTCGGACGGTGGTTCACCGAGTTCTGGGGCCCAGACTTCAACCCGGCCGTCATCGACGAACTCGCCGCACCCGACATCCGCTTTGAGTACTCGCTGCACGCACCGTGTCGCGGTCGTGACGAGGTCCGCGCGTTCGCCACAAAGTTCAGGGCTGCGTTCCCGAACCTGGCCTTCGGCGGCACCGCCGACCTTATCGCCGAAGGCGACTACGTCGTCGGGCAGTGGATCGGTGGCGGCACCCAGACCGGTGACGCCTTCGACGACATGCCGATCGGCGAGCTGCCCGCCCGCAGCGGCAAGTCGATGCGGTTCACCGGCACCACCGTCATCAAGGTCATTGACGGCCTGATCACCGAAGAGATCGGCCTCGACGACGGCGTGACGGTACTCCAGCAGCTGGGCCTGATCAAGCCGGCCTGACGTCTCACGCCCGGCGCCGGGCCGGTCCTGCCAGCCGGGGAATCGCATTGTCATCGGTGGGTCGCGGCGAAGCTCAGCCGGCTTGGCCGCGACCCGCTCCGTCATGCCCTTGCAAGCCCGGCGGCGGGCCATCCGAAGCGGACCAGCGCCACCCTCGCTACCACGTCCCAGAACGATCGGAGTCCGCGATGAACTGCACCGTCGCCTGCTTCTGCGGGAACGTCTACACCGCTCCTCCCAACCGCTGCGACGAATGCGGCTGCACCTTCGGTGAGTTCGCGCCCAGTCGAACCGCAAGCGCCACCGACGGGGCACATGCTGCCGCCGCCGGCACCGCCACCCTCAGACGCACCTATCGGGGTGTTGCCACCAGGACAGGAGAATCGCTATGAACAGCACCCACGACGCGCGTGACCAGGCACGATCAAACACCCCGTCATTTCTGTCTCACACCCGAGCTTGCCGAGCAGATGAGGGCGGACGGATACTCGGGCGAGACCTGCGCGCTCGCCGAGCCCTACCCGGTGCCGGCGGGTCTGGAGGTGGCCGGTCATGTCCAGCCCGCGTGATGCGGAGATCACCATCGTCGGCGGCGGCGCGATCGGCACCGCCGTGGCGTACTTCCTGGCCCGCGACGGCCGGCGCGACGTCCAGCTGCTGGAACGGCGCGGGCTGTGCGAGGCCACCAGCAGCCAGGCCGCCGGTTTCGTTGGCCAGGCGCGGCCCACTGCCGAGCGCGCCCGGCTGACGATGGCGGCGACCGAGGTCTACCGCACGTTCGAGCGGGACACCGGCTACACCATGGACTACAAGGAGTGCGGGGCGGTCCGGCTGGCCCTGTCCGAGACGTCGGTGGGGGAACTGCAGCAGATCGCGGACACGGCCACCGTTACCGGCCTCCCGGTCGAGTTCCTGAGCCCGGCGCGGCTGCGTGACATCTACCCCGTGCTGGAGCGGACCGACTCGGTGAAGGCGGCCCTGTGGTCCCCGACCGACGGCTACCTGCAGCCGAACAGCCTGGTCAGCGCCTACGTGCAGGCGGCCAGGGACCTCGGGGTCACGATCGCGACCCAGAGCGCGGTCACCGGGATCGAGGTGGCCAACGGCGCGGTGCGCTCGGTCGCCACCGAGGATGGCAGCTACCGCACCGAGCAGGTGATCATCGCCGCGGGCCCGTGGTCGTCGGCGCTGGCCCGGCTGGCCGGGCTCGAACTGCCGATCGTGCCGGTGCTGCATGAGTACTTCGTCACCGAGCCGGTGCCCGGCTGGCACGGTGACCTGCCCTGCCTGCGCATCCCCGAGGTACAGGTCTACGCCCGCGGCGAGAGCGGCCGCGTGCTGTGCGGCGGCTTTGAGAACCACGGCACGAGCATCGATCCCCGCGAGGTCGGCGTCGCCTCGCGGCTGGCGGCCCGGCCCAACTGGGACGTGCTCGGCGGCTTCGCCGGCAGCCTGGGCGAGTTCGCGCCCGCGCTGGCCCGAGCGGGCGTCGCCGCGACGTTCCAGGGCTGGCCCGCGTTCAGCCCGGACGGGCGCTTCATCGTCGGCCCAGTGAGCTCGGTGCGCGGCCTGGCGCTGGCGGCCGGGTGCAATGCCCATGGCGTGTCCGGCTCGGCCGGCCTGGCGATGCACCTGGTCGAGAGCCTCACCGGCGACCCCTCGCCGTACGTGCGGTCCCTGAGCCCGGACCGGTTCGTGCCGCGGAACTGGTCCTTCGGGGACGCACGGCGCGAGGCGCAAGCCGTGTACGAGACGTACTACCCAATGCCAGCTGTTACGCGATAGCGGGCCGACCCTGGCTCCGCCCGGCCGGCGCCGTCGGGCCCCCACTGCAGCCCCGGCGCCGGTACACCGGTCCCGTGCTCCAGCCGGTCGAGCACCTGCCGTACGGTAGTCCGGCTGACCCCCACCTGGGTCGGCACCCGCTCCGACCTGGGCGTCGGCCTGTTAGGCGCCCATGTCGCAACCATCTCCGCGCCAAGCCGGCGCCTCGACACCCACCCTCCAGGAGGACGCCGTGCGGGTTCTGCTGACCAACGATGATGGCGTGGACGCGGACGGCATCCTGGCCATCCGGTCCGCGCTTGCCGCCGTCAGCACCAGCGTGATCACGATCGCGCCCGAGTCGAATTGCAGCGGTTTCGCCCGCAGCTGCACGTTCAGCCGGCCCGTGGGCGTCACCCGGGTGTCCGGCGGCCAGCACCCCGTGTACCGGTGCGACGGTACCCCGGCGGACTGTGTGCGGGTCGGGCTTCTCGGTGGCCTGGCGGCCGGGGCCGACCTCGTGGTCAGCGGCATCAACCACGGCGCCAACCTGGCCGATGACGTGAACTACTCCGGGACCGTGGGGGCCGGCCTGGAGGCCGCGATCCTCGGCACGCCGTCCGTGTGCCTGTCTCAGCAGACGCCATCGGGCAGCTTCTCGGTCAACTACCAGGAGGATCTCGCCGCGAGCGGGCTCGCATACGACTTCGGCTTCTCGGCCAGGCACGGCGCCGATCTGGCCCGCTCGGTGGTCGCGGCCCGTCCTGCCGAGCCGATGGTGCTCAGCGTCAACTACCCGGCGCACCGTGCCGGGACGACCACCGTGCTGACCCGGGCCGGGCGCCGTGACTGGCCGCGCGCCTCGGTGCCGGACTGGGCCGACGATCAGGAGGTGTACCGGCTGTACCTGTACGGGGAGCCGGATGAGATCATCCCGGAGGCGGACGGCTCGCTCGGCACCGACATCGGCGCGCTGCGTGCCGGGCATATTTCGGTGACGCCGCTGTCGTTCGCGGTCGAGCTTGGCGACCTGCCTCCCGGGTTCCAGTCGTTCCTCGGCAGGCTCAATGCCAGCTTCCCGATCACCGACGCCCTGGGACAGGGCTAGGGCAGACGGGCTACGCGCGCTGCAGCCGGTCCTGGCGAAGCGAGGCCAGCGGCTCGGGGAGGTCCATGGTGGCGAACGCGGCCGGCCAGTCGGCCGGGCCGTAGCCGTAGTCCAGGTCGCCATGGTGCAGCTCGACCTCGACCAGCCGCCGGGGCAGCAGCTGCTCGGCCGGGAACGGCCCGGAGTCCGGGACCCGCACCGGAAACTGCCAGGCCTCGTCGGGCAGCCCCAGCATGACCGTGCGAAGGGCCATGGCGGAGCTCGCGAGGTCGTCGGCCAGCTCCTTAGAGCTGCGGCCGGCGCCCTGCTCGATGTCCTCTTCCCGTCCCTCCAGGCTCGCGTACATGAGGCGTTCCTCCCCGGACCGCGCGCCGGCCAGCAGGTTGCGCATGGCGTCGGCGTTGCGGGCGAGGTGCGTCAGCACGTGCCCCCGGGTCCAGCCGGGCAGCAGCGACGGCTGGCGCAGCTCCGACTCGGGTATGACCCGTGCCGTTCCGAGCAGGCGCTGCGTCGCGTGGTCGAGCTGGTCGGAAAGCTGGCGTTGCGCGGCATCCACGTGATCACCTTAGACCGCGTCGCGGCCCGCGGGGCCCGGCCGGGGCGCGGTCACCGGGGTGGGCGAGAGCAGCAGTGCGAGCGCTTCCTGCTGGGAAAGCGCCGCGCCGGCGGCGAGCTCAGCGTCCCAGGCGTCACGCGCGAAGGTGGCGCGGGCCGGCGCCAGATACCGCTCGAGCGTGGCCGCTTCAGGTTGCGGCATCGGTATCCCTGCTCTGCGCCGGAGCGCTTCGGCGGCGCCAGCCAGGCGGGCCGCGCGCGTGCCGTGGCCGAGCTCCGCGGCGATGGCGGCAGACAGCTCGATGGAGGAGGCCAGGGTCTCGACGTTGCCGGAGCTGACCACGTAGTCGAACGTCTCCGACAGCATCTCGCCGGCCTGCCGCAGCTGCCCCGCCCGAAGACGGACGATCACGAGCGACTGCTGGTCGAGGGCTACCCCGAGCGTGTCGCCCAGCTTCCTGTCGACAGTGAGCGCTTCCTGGAGAACCTGCTCGGCGCGCTGCAGGTCGCCGGCGTCGGCTTCCGTCTGGCCGAGGTTGGTGAGGGCCGCGGCGAGCCGGCTCGGGTTGTCTATCTCCCGGGCAACGGCCGCGCTCTGCTCGAGTAGCACGCGCGCGGTATCGAGGTGGCCGAGGTGGTGATGGGTGATGCCGAGGCTGTTCAGCTCCCCGGCCTCCCGGTCACGGTCGCCGAGGTCGCGCCAGATCGCCAGGCTGCGCTCGAAGAGCGGGCGCGCCGCGTCCGGTTCGCCCTGCTCGTCCAGCAGCACCCCGAGCCCGTGCGCCACCCCGGCGAGCGGGGCCCCGCCCTCCGCGGCGACAACTTCCAAGGCCCGCTCCAGCCATAGCCGTCCCTCGGTGGCGTAGCCGTGCTGGTACCAGAAATACGTGAGCGCCTGGACCAGCCGCAGCCCGACCGCCGCGCGTTCAGCCTGACTGGCCGGGTCCGCGCCCTCTAGCGACCACGCCAGTGCCGCGCGCAGGTTGTCATGGTCGGCCTCCAGCCGGTCCAGCGCGGCCAGCTGCGCGGGGCCGTCGAGCTGATCGTGTGCTCGTTCGGCGAACGCGGCGTAGTGCTCGGCGTGGCGGCGTCGCGCGCTGTCGGCGTCGTCGTCCTGGGCAAGGCGCTCGAGGGCGTATTCGCGGATCATCTCGAGCATGCCCAGGCGCGGCTCGCCGTCGGCGCCCTCGGTCACCGTGATCAGGCTGACGTCCTGCAGCTCGGCAGCCAGGTCCAGCAGATCGGATCCGGCCGGATCGCCGCCGGCCGTGGACACCGCTGCCAGCGCGGGCAGATCGCATCCCCCGGCGAAAACGCTCATCCGGCGGAACACGGCGGCCGCCTGCGGGGCCAGCAGGTCGTAGCTCCACGCGACCGTGTTCCGCAGAGCCTGCTGGCGCAGCGGACGGCCGACATCGGCGGCGGCCAGCCCCAGACTGTCCCCCAGCCGGGCGACCAGCCCACGGGGGGTCAGCAGCTTGACCCGCGCCGCAGCAAGCTCGATCGCCAGCGGCAGCCCATCCAGGCGGCGGCAGATCCCCGCCACGTCGGCGGCGTTATCCGTGGTGACCGCGAAGCCCGGCCTGACCATGCCTGCCTGCTGGACGAACAGCCGGGCCGCGGCACAGGACGCCACCGCCGCCATGTCGTCGCCGACGGCAACGGGCAGCGGCGGAACCGCGAGCTCGTACTCGCCATGGATGTGCAGCGGCCGCCGCGACGTCGCGAGCACGACCAGGCCGGGGGCGGCCGCCAGCAGCGCGGCCACCACGTCGGCGGCGCCGTCGAGCTGCTCGAGGTTGTCCAGCACCAGCAGCGCCCTGCGCTGCGCTAAGTACCCGGTCACCGCGGCGGGGGCTTGGCCTTCCACGCTGACGTCGAGGCTGTCGGCCAGGGCTTTCCACATCACCTCGGCGTCGCGGACGGCCGCCAGCGCGACGAAGAACACCCCCTGCGGGAAGGCTTCCCCCAGCGCCGCGGCGGCGGCTAGACCCAGCCTTGTCTTGCCCACGCCACCCGTGCCGGTGAGCGTCACCAGCCGCGCCTGCGGCCGAGCGATGGCGGCCCGCACCCGCGCCAGGTCGTCCTCCCGGCCGACAAGAGGTGTCATCGGCGCCGGCAGGCTCGTCTGCGCGCCCAGGCTCTTCAGCGGCGGGAATCGCTCCTGCAGGCCCGGGCCGGTTAGCTGGTAGATGCGCTCGGGCTCGCCGATGTCCTTCAGCCGGTGAATCCCGAGGTCCCGGACGGACACCCCGGCAGGCAGCCGCGCGGCCGCCAGCAGCCGCACGGCCTCCGACAGCACCACCTGGCCGCCGTGCGCGGTCGCGGCGATCCGCGCCGCACGGTGCACGTCCATGCCGATGTAGCCGTCCTCGTGCCGCGTCGGCTCACCCGAATGCAGCCCCATCCGGACCCGCACCGCGGCCCCGCCCGGCCAGTCATGCCCGGCCAGCGCCTGCTGCGCCGCCAGGCAGCAGCGCACCGCGTCCGCCGCGGACTCAAACACCACGTAGAAGCTGTCGCCCTCGGTGCCCATCTCATGGCCGCGCCACGTCACGATCGCCGCGCGCATCAGCGAGCGCTGGGCGGACAGCGCCTCGCCGTACCGCTCACCCAGCCGGCTCAGCAGCGCCGTCGAACCCTCGATGTCACTGAACAACATCGTGACGGTGCCCGCAGGCAGTTCCCCCACGCCCCCGATTATCGCCCTTGCCGGGCATCCTGCGTTCTGGTGCGCGAAAACGGTCAACCCGGCGCAGCGGCCGGGCACTCTGGTGGAATCGGCGCGGCCTGGTACGCGATGCTGCTGGGATGGCTGAGGTACCCCTGGCGGCGCTGCTGTCCTGGGCGTGGGTCGCCTTCGCGATCGAGGTCGACAACGCGGTCGAAGCCGCGGGCTCAGACCGCGTTGGCCGCCTCTTCCGCATCTCGATCGCGATGTGGGCCAACGGGCTGCGGCTCATTGAGGAGAACGGCACCACTGTTGACGATCTCCGGGCGCGGGCACGGGCCGCGTGCAACATCGGCGGGCTCGAGCGCTGGGGGTGGATCACGCTCGGCGACCCCGGCGGCGGGCGCCGCGACGGCTATGGCACCCATCGCGGCGTGAAGGGCACCACGGTGCTGCGCCCGACGCGCGCCGGCGCGTACGCACGGCGGCTGTGGCCGCAGGCCGTGGCGGATGTCGAGCAGCGATGGCGGACCCGCTTCGGGGACGGACCGGTCGGCTCGCTGCGGGATGCCCTGCTGCCCGGCCCGCTGCCCGCCGCCCGGCAGATGCCGTGGGCGCTTCCGGAGGTGCATCCGTCCGACGGCTTGCGCAGCCACATCGCCAGCGGCGTCCGGGCCGGCGACCCCGCGGCAGATGGTGACGTCCCGCTGAGCGGGCTGATGGGCCAGGCACTGACCGCGCTGACGCTCGAGCACGAGCAGGGCTCGAAGGTATCCCTGCCGCTCGGGGCCGACGTCCTGCGCGTGGTCGATGACGGGGTCGTTCCCGTCCGTGACCTGCCCCGGCTGTCGGGCGTCTCAAAGGAGGCGATCGCGATGGCAACCGGATTCCTCGGACGCGGCAAGCTCGCCGAGATCAGGCCAGGGCGGTTGATTACGCTCACCGCTGCCGGCGGGGCCGCGCTCGAGGATTACCGGGTGCGTATGGCCGGCGCCGGCGACCAGCGGCTGCGAGCGGCGCTGAAGGCGATCGTGTCGCAGCGCGAGGCGCTGGCCGAGGGGCTCCACCCTCCCGAAGGAGGCTGGCGCACGGCAAAGCCGTACCTCGCGCAGACGCGGCGGATGCTCGCCGAGCCGACGGCGGCGCTGCCGTGGCAGCCGATGGTGCTGCACCGCGGCGGATGGCCCGACGGCTCCTAGACCTCCGGGGCCCGGTCCGGGCGATGCGCGTCCAGCCAGCGCGTGACCGCGCGGCCCCAGTCCTCCGGGACCTCCCAGAAGGTCATGTGGCCCGCCTCGAGGTACTCCAGTTCGGCGGCGGGCATGACGTCCGCGACCTCGGCGGACAGCGCGGGCCGGGTCAGGATGTCGTGACGGCCCGCCAGCACGAGCGTGGGCTGCCGGACGCCGGGAAGTTCCGCGAGCGCGTCGTGGCCGTGGCAGGCGGCCGACGCGGCCGCGAAGCCGCTGAGGTCGGGGGCGGGCGTGGCGCGGAACTCGGTGACGGTCTCCGGATGCGCGGCGAGGAAGGCCGGAGACATGCAGAACAACAGCAGGCTGTCCATCAGCTCTGCCGCCTTCCCCTGCCGGGCCAGCGAAGCCCAATGCTCGAACAGGACGTGCAGGAACGTGTCGCTGCGCCCCCATGAGTTGGACAGCACGATCCCGGAGACGTCCCCGGGATGCC
>Ga0209169_10000949_pt1 | contig 17887 bp, 11 predicted proteins | sample HubBroMetageWRM4_FD_188346 | JGI IMG/M metagenome (GOLD analysis project Ga0209169, IMG submission 188346) | Warmed soil microbial communities from the Hubbard Brook experimental Forest, New Hampshire - Hubbard Brook CCASE Soil Metagenome WRM 4... | ecosystem: Environmental > Terrestrial > Soil... | reverse complement strand
CCGGTGCAGATTATTCATGACGTGGGTCTCCTTTCAGAGTACCGATGCCGAGGGAACCATCGGTATTCGACGCGTTCGGCCGGACTGACCCGTCGTCCCCTTCGTTGGCCGGCACGGATTCCAGGAATGTCGCCGACGGCACGAAGAAAAGATTGCCGGTGACGGCGGTGCTGAAATCCAGAAGGCGATCGTAATTTCCCGGCGGGCGGCCGACGAACATATTTTCCAGCATCTGCTCGATGTGGCGAGGCGTGCGGCTGTAGCCGATGAAATAGGTGCCGAATTCGCCGCCCGAGGGACGGCCGAAGGGCATGTTGTCCCGCAGGATTTTCACTTCTTTGCCGTTTTCCTCAATCACGGTCAGAGCGTTGTGCGCGAAGCTGGGCTTGGTGGCGTCGTCGAGTTCGATGTTGTTGAGTTTTTTGCGGCCGATGATGCGTTCCTGCTGCTCGACGGGGAGCGAATTCCAGCCGGCCATATTGTGCAGATATTTTTGGACGATCACGTAGCTGCCGTTGGCGAAGGCGGGATCTTCATCGCCGATCAGCACGGCTTCCAGCACGGCCTGGCCGCGCGGATTTTCGGTGCCATCGACGAAGCCGATCAAATCGCGATCGTCAAAATAGCGGAAGGCCTGAACTTCATCGACGGGCTCGACGGCGGAAGCGAGGCGTTCCATGATTTGCGCGGTGAGTTCGAAGCAGAGATCCATGCGAACGGCGCGAATGTGAAAAAGGAGATCGCCGGGTGTGGCGGGCGCGTGACGATTCGCGGCACGAAATTCTTTGAAGGCGTGAAGCTCTTTGGGGCGCGGTTGCGAGCCGAAAAGATTGTCCCAGGCTTCGGAGCCGACGCCCATGATGCAGGAAAGCTGGCCGTCGATGTCGCGAAATTCGACGGAACGCACGAGGCCGGAAAGATCGGCGCAGAAGGAACGGACGGTGGCGCAATTTTCCGGGCCGGGCTTGAGCTTGACGACAAGGAAAATCGCGGCGCGCGTGAGCTGCGCGGAGACGAGTTGAGCCGTGTGCGCGATGCCGGAGACAGATTCTTCGAGGTTGTTAGGGTTCTCGGCCATGTGAAATTGAGGCGTAAAGCTTACACAAATTCTGCAATGCGTAACACTGGGTTTCGATTTGTGAAGGCATGATCGCGCGGCGAGCGGGCGCAGAGTATTCCATGTTCATGGAATCCGCTCGGCCCGCGTGTTTCGGGGGGCTTAGAGCGCCATGCCGCCGGAGACTTCGATGCGCTGCGCGTTGACCCAGCGGTTTTCGTCCGACAGTAGAGCGGCGATCATCGGGCCGATGTCTTCGGGCAGGCCTGCGCGGCCGAGCGCGGTCCATTCGGCGACGCGTTTGTTCACTTCCGGATTGTCGCGCACGATGCCGCCACTGAAATCGGTAGCGATGGCGCCGGGGGCAACGGTGTTGACGGTGATGCCGCGAGGGCCGAGTTCCTTGGCGAGATAGCGTGTGAGAGTTTCGACGGCGGATCTGATCGATGCGTACGCGGACAGTCCTGGAGCGCTGAAGCGTGTGAGGCCGGTGGAAATATTAATGATGCGGCCGCCGTCGTTGATGAGCGGCAGCAGCTTTTGCGTAAGGAAGAAGACGCCTTTGAAGTGCACGTTGAAGATTTGGTCGAGGTCGGCTTCGGTGGTGTCCGCAAAGTTTTTGTGGAGCGACGTGCCGGCGTTGTTGACGAGGTAGTCGAAGCGTTCGACGCCGAGGGTGGCGAGCGTGGGCTTCACGTTGACAACGAAGTCGTCGAAGGTGCGGACGTTCGTCATATCGAGCTGAAGGGCTTTACCTTTCGCGCCGGCTTTTTCCACGGCGGCGACGACTTCGTCGGCAGCGGCGCGGTTGCTGTGAAAGGTGAAGATGGAATTCACGCCGCGGCGGGCGAGGGCAAGCACTGTGCTGCGGCCGAGGCCGCGGCTGCCGCCGGTGACAATTGCGGTCCGTCGATTCGTGTTGGTTTCGTTGGGCATGTGCGCCTCCTGAAAATTAGTGCTTCAACAAGTCGAGCAGTGATTTGGAATCGGAATAGACGGTCGAGTGCGTGACGTCGCGCCACTTTGCGGCTTCGTTGTGGCGCGTGGTCTCGGCGGCTTCGACGCGCTTTTCGGCATCGACGCCGAGGATCAAGCGCGTGGGTACATCGTTGCCATTCGTTAGCTTCAGGATTACCTCGGCGATCTTGCGCGGATCGCCCTCTTGCTGACCGTCGATCTGCTGGAGAACTTTCAAGATCGGTCCGACGGACGATTCGTACTCGGGCAAAAGCGCCGGAGGATTTCCGCGTGCGCGACGAGCCCAGTTGGTGCGGATGCCGCCGGGTTCGAGTGTGCAGACCTTTACGCCGAATGGCGCAACTTCCATGGCGAGCGCGTCACTGAAACCGCCGACGGCCCACTTGGCCGCGTGATACGGCGTGTTGCCGGCGATAGCGAGGCGGCCGCCAATCGATGAAACCTGAAAAATATAGCCGCTCTTCTGCGCGCGCATCACGGGAATCGCGGCGCGCGTGGTGAAGACGACGCCGTAGAAGCAGGTGTCCACGACGGCTTTGAAATCGTCGGGCGACATTTGCTCGAAGGGCGAGAACTGGCCGTAGCCAGCGTTGTTGACGAGGACGTCGAGGCGGCCGTAGGTATCGACGGCGAGTTTTACGGCGGCGTTCGCAGCGGCTTCGTCGCGAACGTCGAGAGTGACGGGCTTGATGCGCGAACCGTACTGCGCGACGAGCGGGGCGAGTTCTTCGGTGCGGCGGGCGGCAGCGACGACGTTATCGCCGGCGGCGAGAGCGACTTCGGCGATGTCGCGTCCGAGGCCATTGCCGGCGCCGGTGATCAACCAGGTCTTGTGCGGTGGATTGGGCATCGAGATCTCCTTCTGCTTCGACGTTTCTTTTGGGTACCCGGCATTAGATGCAGAAATGACTGACTGGTTGCTCATTTTAGACGTACGCGGGCTTGCACAGAAAACAAAGGACCTAGCGTCAGCGGACGGCGCGCCAGAAGACCTGGAATGAGCGGGCGATCAGTTCGTCGCGCAGCTTGGGCTGGCGGGCGACGACGCCGATGGTGGTTTCCTGAAGCGCAGCCATGAAGCTGGATACGAATTGAGGCGGGAGGCCACGCAGCGGAGGGCGGCGGCTGATTTCAGCGAGGACGTCTTCCGATTGGCCGCGAAGGGCGAGGGCCGCGGCGCGAGTTTTCGGCGTGAGAATCTCTGAGAGATTGAGGAGCACGGAAACTTTGCGGTGTTCGGGGCGCTCGAGAGCCCAAGCGAGGAACTGCGTCCAGAAGTGGCGGGCACGGCGCTCGAGATTCGCAGCAGCGGGAAAATTTGCGTTCACGCGGCCGTACACTTCCCTCTTCAGATTGAGGTAGAGCTCGTTGAGCAGCGCTTCCTTGCTGGGGAAATAGGTGAAGAGAGTGCCGGAAGCGACGCCGGCGCGTTTCGCAATGCTGGCGGTGGAGGCGGAAAGGCCGTTGCGCGCGATTTCGTGGACGGCGGCTTCGAGAATCGCGTCGCGCTTCTCCGGACTTTTGAGGCGAGCCATGGTTCGCGCAACAGTATAGCGTTTTGCGCTCAGTGGAAACGTGCGCTGATTGGTGCGCTACGACGCGTGGTGCGCGAGGCGGATCAGCGTGGGGAGGACGGCGCCGAGTTCGCCCTTTGCGGGCTCGCCGAAGGCGAAGTAGAGCTGGCGGTACAGAGGATAGAGTTCGGCGTAGATTTTCTGCGCGTCGGGCTGCGGCGAGAAGACGGTGTGCCCGGGGCACATTTTGTCCTGCGCTTCTTCGACGGATTTGAAAGTGCCGGCGGCGAGGAAAGCGAAGATCGCCGAGCCAAGGCTGGTGACACTGGAGCCTGGTACCAATACGGGACGGCCGAGCACGTTGGCGTAAATCTGATTCAGGACATTATTCTTCTGCGGAATGCCGCCGGCGTTGATCACGCGATCGATTTTCACGCCGTGCTCGGACATGCGATCGAGAATCACGCGCGTGTGGAAGGCGGTGCCTTCGATCGCGGCGAAAAGTTCGTCCTGCGCGGTGCTCTGCAGATTCCAGCCGAGCGTGACGCCGCGCAAATTCGGATTCACGAGCACGGTGCGGTCGCCATTGTCCCAGGTCATGCGCAGAAGGCCCGTCTGCCCGGCACGATACTTATCGAGGCCCTGGCTGAGCGTGGCGACGTCTGTGCCGGCGCGGCTGGCAATCGCATTAAAAATGTCGCCGACGGCGGAGAGCCCGGCTTCGATGCCGGTGCGCTGCGGGTGAACGCTGCCTTGCACGACTCCACAAACGCCGGGAACTAGATTGAGCGAAGGCGTGATGCCGATGATGCAGGTGGAGGTGCCGACGACGTTGACCATGTCGTTGGTGCGGCAGCCGGCGCCGATCGCGTCCCAGTGCGCGTCGAAAGCGCCGACGGGAATCGGGATTCCGGCTTTGAGGCCGAGTTTCTCGGCCCACTCGGGCGAGAGGTGGCCGGCGATGTGATCCGAGCCGAGATAGTCGCCCTGCAATTTTTCGCGAACGCCCGCGAACAGCGGATCGACGCTGACGAGAAATTCTTCGGACGGCAGGCCGCCGAGATCCGCATTCCATAGCCACTTGTGGCCCATCGCGCAGATGCTGCGCTTCGCTTTGCGCGGGTCGGTGATTCCGGCGAGCGTGGCGGCGGCCATGTCGCAATGTTCGAAGGCGGAAGCGAACTGGGCGCGCTTGTCTGGATTATTCCGGAGCCAGTGGAGGAGCTTCGAAAAACCCCACTCGGAGGAATACACGCCGCCGCACCATTCGATTGCGGGGAGCTTTGCGCGATGCGCGGCTTCGGTGATCTCCGCGGCTTCGGACTTCGCGCGGTGATCGCACCACAAATAATATTCATTGAGCGGCTGAAGATTTTTATCGACGGGGATGACAGAAGAGCCCGTCGTATCCATGGCGAGCGCTTCGATCTGCGAGCCAGCGACGCCGGCTTTTTTCACGGCTTCGCGCGTGGCGGCAGCGAGCGCACGCATTTGATCGTCGTGCGATTGCGTGGCGAATTCGGGATCTTCGCGCTTGCGGTGAAGCGGATATTCGGCGAGCGCGGTGGCGAGCAAGCCGCGTTCGCTATCTACGATTGAGACGCGAACGCTGAGGGTTCCGAAATCAACTCCGGCGACGATGGCCATTGGCGAAAATGCTCCGGTCGCGCTGCGGCGCTAGGCCGTGTGCGCGTACATGTCCCAGCCAAGATAGCGCGCGGCCGCTTCGTGAACGACAGCATCGACCGACGAGAAATTCGCGGCGACGTGATGCTCGAAGCCGTTTTCGCAGATGAAGTGCAGGAGCTTCTGCAGGCCGCCGATCTCGACGACGCCCGCGCCGCCGAACGTGGTGAGCGGATCGTCAGTAAACTGGCCGTGTCCCGTGTATCCGCGGATTTTCCCGTGCGTATCGTCGGTGGAAAAGCGCGCGAAGCTCATCGCTCCGGGTTTCACCTGGCCGACGCAGGTGCCGAAGGTATTGTCCTTACCGACGGTGCCCGCGATGATTTCCTGGAAATCCATTTTCACGCTTTTGAAAAAGTGCTTCGGCAAATTGCTGCAGTGGAAGCAGACGGCTTTGTTCGGATCGGTGCCGTAATTGTTGTTCCAGTCGAGCAGCGCGCTGGGCGTTTCGGAGGCAAGTTGCAGCGCGTGCATGCCGAGCACGCCGCAGACATCCACTTCGCAGGCGCTGGAGAGAAGCGATTCGCTCATCATGCTCATCACGGTGCACGGCACGACGCCCAGGTTTTCCTCGAGCGAAGTCCAGCACTGCACCGCGCTGATATCGATGTGCGAAGCCTTCATCCACTGATCGACTACGACGCCGAGCTTCGCCATTTTCACGAGCGCGGGCAGCGGGATATTTTCGGTGGAGACGTATTTCTGAATCGTGGCGAGCTTCGCGACGACGCCTTCATCGGCGTCTTTAAGTCGCGAGATGCGTCCGAGCACTTCGCTAAGGTCGAGCGTCTCGACGGTGATGCCGCTGGCTTCGAGAAGCTTTTCGCTGTAGCGAACTGTGTTGAAGGCTGTTGGGCGCGCTCCGATGGCGCCGATGCGGAGATTCTGAAAACCCTTCACGACGCGGCAGACGCCTGCGAACCATTCGAGGTCTTTGGTGAACTCGGCGGAGTCCGGCGTTTCGGTATGCAGCGTGGTGAGCGAGTACGGAATGCCGTACTGGCGGAGATTATTGCAGGCCGACATTTTTCCGCAAAAGCTATCGCGACGATGAGTGATCGCCATCTTCCCCGGCGTATCGGGCGTGGCTTGCACGAGCACGGGAACTTTCAGGCGCGACAGGCGCAGCGTGTCGGCGATGGCGCGTTCGTCGCCGAAATTCGGGAGCGTGACGACGACGCCGTCAATGTGATCAGCTTTCGATTTAAAAAGCTCGGCGCAGCGAGTGGCTTCTTCGTACGTTTCCACGGCGCCGTATTTGCTTTGGTCGGGACCGAGAACGACCGGTTCGATGCCGGCGCGCGTGAGCGTAGCGATGATCTCTTCGCGTCCGGTTTTTGCGAGGTGATCGGGGAAAAAGCCGCGGTTGCCCACGATCACGCCCATTGTCATTTTTCGTTTGTTAGCCATGGTTGAATGTCGTCCTATCGAATCCGCGTCCGCCGCCGGAGCAGCCTGCGGCGGATACCGCAATCAGTGCTTCGATTTCGTTTGGCCGTAATACGCGTTCGTTCCGTGCTTCCGCAAAAAGTGCCGGTCGTGCAAAAACTTGTCGATCTCCACCGCGTGCGGGTGAATGTTCACGGTGAGAAACGCGATGCGAGCGGCGGCTTCGAGCATCCATGCGTTCTCCGCGGCGGCGTGCGGTGTGGTGCCCCATGCGAATGGACCGTGATTTGCGACGAGCATCGCGGGAATCGACATCACGTCATGCCCGCCGGATTTCACGGTGCGAATGATCGCGGTGCCGGTGTTGAGTTCGTAGTCGCCGTCGATCTCGCCCTTGGACATGGGATCGGTCACAGGCACAGCGCCGTGAAAATAATCGGCGTGCGTGGTGCCGAAGCACGGAATCGGTTTGCGCGCCTGCGCCCACGCGGTGGCGTATTCGGAATGCGTGTGCGCTACGCCGCCGATCGCTGGGAACGCGCGATAGAGTGCCGCGTGCGTGGCGAGATCGGACGAAGGGCGAAGCTTGCCTTCAATGATCTTGCCGTCCAGATCGGTGACAACGAGATCGGCCACCTTCATTTTGTCGTACGGCACGCCGCTCGGCTTGATGACGATCAAGCCCTTCTTGCGGTCGACGCCACTGGCGTTGCCGAAAGTGGAAAGCACAAGTCCGCGGCGCACCAAATCGAGATTGGCCTCGAGGACTTGTCTTCGTAGTTCAGCCAGCGACATTTGCAAACCGCTCCCGCGTTACTTCGTAGTCGAAAACTTCAAAACAGTGGTGGAGTGAAGCGTCGTGCCGGGCTTCAGCTCCGTCGATGGAAAATTTGCGTGATTCGGTGAATCCGGAAAGTGTTGCGTTTCCAGGCAAAACCCGGTGCGGTATGCGTACGGGATTCCGCCCTTGCCGTGAACCGATCCGTCTAGAAAATTGCCGCTGTAAAATTGAATGCCAGGTTCGGTGGTTTCCACTTCGAGTACGCGGCCGGTGGACGGCTCAACGACGATGGCCGCTGTGCGCAGCGCACCTTTCGGATTCGATTCGAGAACCCAGTTGTGGTCGTAGCCTTTGCCGTATTTCAGTTGCTGGTCGTCTTGCGCGATCCGCGCGCCGATGGCGGTGGATTTCGTGAAATCAAAAGGCGTGCCGGCGACTTTCGTGAGTGTGCCCGTGGGAATCAGCGTGGCGTCCACGGGCGTAAATTCGGGCGCGCGCAGCGTGAGTTCGTGTTTCAGAATATCTTTCGTCGGATCGCCGGTGAGGTTGAAGTAACTGTGATTGGTCAGATTGACCGCGGTATCTTTATCCGTGCTCGCGGAATAGTCGATGCGCAGTTCGTTTTTTCCCACAGGGAGCGTGTAGGTGACTTTCGCAGTCAACGTTCCCGGATAACCCTCTTCCCCATCGGGGCTGAGGTAGGAAAACTCGATTACCTCAGCGTCAGGCCGGGAACGATCAGCCGCGGTCCAGACTCTTTTGTTGAACCCGATTGTGCCTCCGTGAAGCGTATTCGGCCCATCGTTTTTTGGAATCTGGTAAGTGTGGCCGTCGAGGGTGAATTGACCGGCGGCGATGCGATTTCCATAGCGGCCGATGCTGCCGCCGAAAAAGGACTTGCCGTCTGCGTAATCGGATACGGAATCGTAGCCGAGAACGACGTCCCCGAGTTTGCCGGCGCGATCGGGCACTTTCAAGGAAACGAGCGTCGCGCCAAAATTGATGACGGAAGCTTCCATGCCGGCTTTATTGGCGAGCGTGTAGCGAGTTATCTGGTTTCCTTCCTTTGTCTTACCGAAGCTGGACGTCTGCACCGGGCCCCCTATGCCTGAGGCGGTAAAGGAAGGAGTGAAGCCCAGGAGAGCAGCCGAGGCGATAGCAATGGCGACGGGTTTCAGCACGAGTCGTCTCCCAGGAGGAAGCAAGATGGAACTGGAACGAGGAAGCAAAGTAAACGTTTACCATGGGACCTGGGAGATTGCAAGCCATTCCCCGAGCCTTCGCTGCGCGGGTTGCATCCAAAGGGATTTAACTGCATATTGACGCCCCAGTACTGGCGTTGATTTGAGATAGCGTGTACTCTAAGCGCCGCCTGAAAAGGCCCAACAAGGATTGAACGAGCCTCGTGGATATACGCGACATCGCCAAGCGAGCCCGAGTTTCCACCGCGACCGTCTCGCGCACCGTAAATCAGGCGTCTACCGTGGACGCGCAGCTGGCCAAGCGCGTGTGGAAAGCGATCGACGAGCTCGGATACTTTCCGAACCGGCAAGCGCGGGCGCTGGTTTCCGGACGCAGCCGCGTCTTCGGCTTGATCGTTTCCGAAATTACCAATCCATTTTTTCCCGAAATCGTTCAGACGTTTGAGACGCTGGCCGTGGAACACAATTACGAAATTCTGCTGACCTCCACGGTGCACGATCCGAAGCGCATGGAGCTTGCGGTGCGGCGCATGATCGAGAGCCGCGTGGACGGAGTGGCGATCCTGACGTTTGGCATGGAAGACGCGCTGCTGGAGCATCTGCGTTTCCGCAATTTGCCGCTGGTATTCGTGGACGTTGGCCCGAAAGCGCCGCGCGTGAGCAATATTCGAGTGGCGTACGCGGACGGGATCCGGCAGGCCGTGCAACATCTGGCGGCGCTGCGTCACGAACGAATCGGACTCATAACGGGCCCGATGAAATTGCGCTCGGCGATTGCCCGGCACGATGCGTTTGAACAATCGATGAGCGAGCTGGGGCTGCCGGTGCGGCCGGAATTCATCGTGGAAGGAGATCACAAACTGGAAGGCGGCGAGCGAGCGCTGCAGAAGATGGTGGCGCTGAAAGAGCGGCCCACGGCGCTGATCTGCTCGAACGATATGACGGCGATCGGCGTGATGCGCGCGGCGTACGAGCTTCATATCGAAGTTCCCAAGGAACTTTCGGTGGTGGGATTCGACGACATCCGAATGGCGGACTTCATGGTGCCGCCTCTGACGACGATTCAGATGTCGCAATCGGAAATCGCGACGCTGGCTTTCCATGCGCTGCTGAAAGAAACAAAGCGCGAGACGCCCGATCCGGAAGGCACCGAATACGTGCTAAAGACGAGGCTTGTGCTGCGCAGCTCGACGACTTTTCCGCCCAAGCATTCCGATCCGAAGGTGTTGGCGCGCGCCACGAAAGCGAAAGCTCCGCGGACCCGCCAGAAGTAAACTTCCCGGGAAAAACGGCTCGACGCGTCCGCCGGATGCCCTTTCCTGGAATCCCGCCCATACTTTTACAACATGTAAAGTAAATCCCCTTGGCATCCGGTGCGAGAACCGCGCGTAGCTCCGCCGTCATCGCTCCCTCCGCAAAAGGGACTTCGCTGCTGCAGGAGCGGAGCCTGCGGACTCAAGCGAGCCCGCAAGCCCCAGTTCCCGGGGTGGTTAAAACGTGAAGCGTCCGCCGAGCTGCCACCAACGGCCGAGAAGCTGTCCGGTGGCTTTGCCGAAGTTCGGGTCGTACGGATTGGTGTCCATATTCTCCAGGTTCGTGCGGTTGAAGAGGTTGTAGAACTCAAACCGGACCTGAAGATTGAAGCGTTCCTTGATGCGAGTGTCTTTGTAAACGGCCGCGTCGGTTTCGGCAAAGTTCGGGCCGCTGAAGCCGTTGGACTTTTCGTTGCCTTCGGTGCCAAGCGTCGGCTGCGTGAACTGGGTCAACGGATCACTGAAGACGCCGTTCAAGAACGCGGCCTTCGATGTTCCCTGGTGGTAGTTCACTGCGTTCGGGAAATCGTAGTTGGTGCCGTCTGCGTTGTAGTCGCCGCTGTTTGGAGCGAGACCCGTGATCGGGTTCCCGAACGACGGGCACGGGTTCGCGGGAGAACTCGTGAACTCGCACGTCGGGTTGAAGTTGTTCGTATTGACGACGGTGAACGGATAGCCGCTCTGGTAAATGCTGGTGCCGGTGATGCCCCATCCGCTTGTGGCGCGACCGACGAAACCCTGGCCGCCATTCATGCCGGGAATCGAGTAATTGAAGGTGAGCGAGAAGCGATTCGGAGCGTTCCACGGCGACGGCCCGTAATACTGGCCTGGATTCGCCGCGGTCGGGTACGAGCCGGCGTCGTCTTGCGAGCTGGAGTGCGTGTACGACGCGTCGAAGAACGCGTGCTTGAAGCGGCCACGCACGTCAAAGACTACGGCTTGGAAGTTGCTGTAGCGATTGTTGTCTGCGTAGCTGATCGCGCCGAAGCTCGAGTTGAGGCGGGTCGGAACAAGCGATTCGTTCTGCACTAAGTCGCCGGCGAACGAGTTGATGTTCACGCCGTAGCTCACAGCGCCTGCGGCGTTTCCGTTGCCAACCAAGTTGTAGCCGTGCGAACCGGTGTATCCGACGCTCGCGACCATCAAACGTCCCAGGCTCTTTTCGACTGTGCCCGACCAAACTGCGGCGGCGGGCGATTTCAGATTCGGATTGATGCCGCCGATTCCGAAGTTGAGGCCGGAGATACCGCCTTTGCTATCGAGTCCGGCGCTGAAGCTGGGATTCGGGAAGCCGAAGGGCGGCGTGTTTGTGGTGCCGAGCTGGAAGATCGGCGCGCCCGAAACGCCCGGAACGCCGCCCGCTTCGAACGTGGGCTGCACAGGTCCCGGCGGGTTGCCGCGGAATTCTTCCTGAACGTTCGCCGCCGTCAGCCAGTTGTTGAAGATGCCGAAGCCGCCGCGAACGACCCATCCGTTTGCGGGACTCCACGCGACGCCGACGCGCGGGCTGATGAGATTGTTGACGGAGTGATTCAACGCGTTGTGCGTTTGCTTGGCGAAGCCGTTTGCGACCTGGTCGTTGAAGGTGGCGCCGGGTCCGAGGTAGAAGTTGCCGAATACGGTGCTTGCGCTCTTCGACCACGGATTGCCGGAGTCGTCGTAACGCACGCCGAGAGTGAGCGTGAGGTTGGACTTCACCTTCCACGTATCTTCGGCGAATGCGCCCCAAGTGCGCGAAGCTGCATCCCACGACCACAGGACAGGCAAACCGGTCGTCGGGCTGTACATCACCGCGCTTTCGTTGCGCGGTTGATCTTGAATGAGTGTCGTGAGGTCCTGGAAGTTGAAGGTCGGAGTCGAGTACGGACCCTGGAAAGGTTCGATGTCTTCGCCGTACCAGCCTTCGTAGCCGAACTTCAGAGTGTGCGCGCCCTGCACGTGCGTGAGCACGTCGCGCCAGTGATAGTTCTTCTGGATGAAGTCGCCTTGCGCGAAACCGGCGCCGAACGCTTCGCCGTTCTCGGTGTTGATGCCGCCGACTTGAATATTGGGCACCGTGTAAACCTGCGCGCCGCTGGCGAGCGTACCTTCGACGCGGCTCACGCCGAAAAGAGCTTCATTCAACGTGGTGGGGCTGAACGTGTGGGTCCAGTTTCCCTGGATCGCGTATTCCCAGTTCTGGTTATTGGACGCGGAAAATTCAGGGATTGCGCCGGGCGAACCGTACGTGAGCAGCGTGCGGTAGAAGCTGCCGTAAATACGGTCCTTGCTGAAATATTTATCGACGCGGCCGAAGTACTGTGTGCCGTTGCGAACGGCCTTCGCGCTGAAGCTGCCGGTATCGATGAAGTTTGTACCGCAAGGTAGCAAAGCGGCGCCGACCGGAATCGCGACCGTGCCTGCAGGGCAACCGCTCGGGCCGTAGAAATAGGTGCCGGCAGTCTGCGCGACGGTCACGTTTGAAAGGCCTGCCGGCAGGTACGTTGAGAGCACGCTCGTACCGACAGTGTTCGGGAAATTCGCGTTGGCGAAAGCGATGAACGCGGGATCGGCGAAGGTGATGCCGCCGGTGTTGGTCGATTGCTCTTCGCGCAAGGGTTCAACGTCGAAGAAGAAAAAGAACTGGTGATGCGGAATCACCGGGCCGCCGATGCCGAACGACATATTGTTGCCGTGGAACGGCAAGTAGTCGCTCGGGCTGAACTTCGTGCGGGCGTACATGGTGCGGTTCGTGTAGTAGTCCGAAGCGAAACCGTGGAATTCGTCCGTGCCGGACTTCGTGGTCATGACGGTTTGCAAACCGCTGGCGCGGCTATATTCCGAGCTGAACGTATTCACCTGAATGTTCATTTCCTGAACGGAATCAGGGTTCGGAGTGAGATTCAAAACACCTTGGCGAATGCCGCTGGTCACGTCGAGGCCGTCAACCACCCACATGTTTGACATTTGGCCTTGGCCGTTCGCGCTGGCATCGACGGCAGTTTCCGTCGAGTAGTTGTCGACGTTTGATCCTGGCGCGTTGGACGCCGAGGTGCCGAGACCGGTGACGCCTGGGGCCAGAGTGGCGAGACCAACCATGCTTCGTCCGGGAACCGGGAGCGTATCCACCTCGGAGTGTTCGAGCGTCAGCTGGTTGCGCGTCTCTTCCGTGTTCATGATCGGCGCTTGCTCGGTGACCTCCACCGACGTGGCCTGCGACTTCACGGTGAGCGATACGGTAATCTTCAGGCTCTGCTCCGTATCAACGGTGATATCGAGCACCTGCTTCGCAAAATTGTCGGTGTCCGTGGTGAGCTGGTAATCGGCGGGCGCGAGGCTGACGAAGCTGAAATTGCCGCTCGCATCGGAAGTGGTGTTCGAGGTGACCGTCGTGCCCTTGCGGACCAGCGTTAGCTTGGCGTTGGGCACTGCGGCGCCGGACGGGTCTTGGACCACGCCGTCAATGCGGCCGCTGAACTGCGCGAACGAAGCGCCTGCGGTGAGCAGCAGCGCAAAAAGCAGGAAAAGACTACGAACGACTGTTGTGATTCGCATCCTGATTCCCCCAAATAGCGGTCTGGCGAAATGTTCGGACGAAAAAGCGACTCCCGCCCCTAACGGCGGTTCAGAAATGGGTTAGCCGGAGTGGCCGGCGAAAGAGCTTGCGGAAGTGCGAGATCCAGAACCCACTACCACCCTTTTCTGAGAAAACGTTTACTTGCCAGTGGGCGAAATTTACATCCGTTTCTCAAATAGTGTCAAGCAAAAACTTGAATCGTTAATTCTTTTTGACTATGGACATGTGTCCGGAGGTGAGAAACCGGGGACGCTTTGGAACTGCCGGCGCTGGAAAACCGGCTTGGCTTGCGGGCTTCGCGAGACTGAAAATGGGTGTGAAATGCCCACAAAAGGCCATATTTAAGAGTTTGCGCAAGGCCTGTGGCGTCGAGCGGACCGTCAAGCGCGCGGGTGCAACGTGGCTTCGATCCGTGGCGGGGCGGGGCGGCTCCATCCCTCGTTGATTGATAAGAACGGAGGCGCAAAATCCAGATTCTGGAGGAATCGTTTTCTCGAAATTGCTCTGTAAGAGGGGATGACCGAACTCGCAAACTTCGGTGACGGGTTTGCCGGCCTCACGTGTGTCACCTTGACGGCGTAGTGAGCGAGACGTATAAAGCGAAGGGAAACGTTTTCTAAATTTCCGAGCGTCGCTCTTGCCGATTTCCGTGATACGGAACCAATCCGACGGGCCCAAGCCTCACGCGAAAGTTGGTCTGGAGCCGCTCACCCACCTTGCTCGCCGCATTCTGCTCGGCAGTTTCGCTATGGCCGCGCTTTCCTTGCCGATTGTCGCGCAGACGAGCGCGCCTGCGGCAGATATCAGCGGAATCCAATCGGCGCTACGATCGAACGACAACGGCGCAGCGGTGACACTCGCAAAACAGCAGCTGCAGAAGTATCCGAACGACGTGCGGGTGTGGACGCTCGAGGGCGTGGCGTACTCGCGGCTTAAGAAAAATCATGAGGCGCTCGCCGCGTTTGACAAGGCTCTGGCAGTTCAGCCTGATTTTCTTCCCGCGCTTGAGGGCGCGGTACAGATTGAATACGCGGCGGGCAGCGACCGCGCGGCTCTTTTGCTGAATCGCATCCTGAAAATCCGGCCGGATGAAGCGACGGCTCACGCGATGCTCGCGACACTCGCGCTGAAAAAACACGACTGCCGAACGGCGGTAGAACATTTCACGGAGGCCGGTGCGGCGGTCAGCACGAAGACAGATTCGGTGCAGCGTTACGGTGCGTGTTTATTGGAACTCGATAAGCCGGAGGAAGCGCTGCCCATATTTCAAGGCCTCTTCGACGCGGCGCCCGGCGACCCACACGCGCGGTACAACCTCGCCGTGGCGCAACTCGCGGCTTCACACGCAGCAGATGCAATCACGACGTTACAGCCGTTACTGAGCGATCCGCAGCCGGACCCCGATACGCTGGAACTGGCTTCTTCAGCGTACGAAGAGCAGGGCGATACGCCGCGCTCCGTGGCTCTGCTGCGCCAAGCAATCGTCGCCAATCCGACAAACGCGAAGTATTACGTGGATTTCGCAGTACTTTCCTACAAGCACCAGTCGTTTGACGCGGGCGTTGAGATGCTGAACGTGGGAATCGTGCAAATTCCAAATACGTCGTCACTCTACGTCGCGCGCGGAATCTTGCTGATCCAGATGGGGCAGTTTGAAAAAGGGCAGTCGGATTTCGAGACTGCAAACCGGCTCGATCCCAAGCAAGCGTCGGCCGCAGTGGCGGAAGGACTCGCGCAATTCCAGCACAGCGATCTGGGCCAAGCGCTCAAAACGGTTGACGCTCAGCTGAAACTCCATCCGAACGACGCTTTTCTCCATTACTTAAAAGCGGAGATTCTTACGCAAGGCGGTGCGGAAGCGGGCAGTGCACAGTTTGGCGAGGCCGTTCAATCCGCGGCGCGCGCCGTGCAGCTGCAGCCGAATTTTCCGCTCGCGCACAATTTGCTCGGCAACTTGTATTTCGAGGCCGGGCAAAATGAAAAAGCGATCGCGGAGTGCCGGATCGTGCTGCGCGAGAATGCGGACGATCAAGTGGCGCTCTATCACCTGCTGCTGGCGCTGCGAAAGACCAAAGACTCGAACGGAGAAATTCCCGGCATCGTAAAGCGGCTCGCCGAACTGCGCGCCCAGTCGCACACCGACGAAAGCACCGCAAACAAATACAAGCTCTACATTCCGAAAGACGATGCCGCCGGTGAAGCCGCACAGCCGGAGAATCCGTAGCGGCCTAGCACGACCAGAGAGCGTGATCCGGAACTCACATCATCGGTGGTTGGCGCGCGGAACGACGGCGGTTGCCGTGGCGCTACTTATATATGTGGGGGCTGTGGCGGGGGCGCGCCGGCAATCGGCGCAAAATGCGCAGCCGGCGCGGCCCACCGCGGAGCGGCCAGCGAAAGTGGCGACGGGCAACCAACGATGCGCCATTTGCCATTCATCTGCGGTAGCCGGATACGAAAAAACGACGATGGCCCATTCGCTGCGGCGCGCAACACGCGAGGCGGACGGGACTGTAACGGCAAACGGATCGACAATCACGATTTCGTCGTCACCGGACGGATTTTTTCAGCGGTGGTCCAACGGCGGCGACACGCTCGACTTTCGTGTGGATTGGGTGATCGGATCGGGAACGCACGCGAGCGGATATCTGGTGAACGTTGGCGATCATTTATTTCAGTCGCCGGTTGCGTACTACAAAAGCCGCGGTGGATACGATCTGGCGCCGGGATTCGAAAATCAAACCGATCCGGATTTCACGCGGCCGATTCGCGAAGAATGCGTGCTCTGCCATGCGGGTGCGGCGCTGCACGTGGGTGGCACGCTGAACGAGTATCGCGCTCCGATTTTTCCACCGGGTGAAGAAGCGATTACGTGCGAGCGATGTCACGGGCCTGCCGAGAGGCACATCACCGATCCGCGCGCAGGGACGATCCTGAATCCGGCGAAGCTCGAGCCCGCAGCACGAGACAGCGTTTGCGAGCAGTGCCACTTGTTTGGCGCGGCCCGCGTGGCGAATCCGGGGCGGCGGCTGAGCGATTTCACGGTGGGTGAGCGCGCGGAAGATGTGTTCACCACGTATCACGACGCAAATCCTAACGGCGCATTCAAGGTGATCAGCCACGCGGAACAACTCGCGCTGAGCGCGTGCTCGCGGAACAGCGGCGGAAAACTTTGGTGCGGCACATGCCACGACCCTCACAACAAGCCGGCTGAACCGGTTTCGTACTATCGCGCGAAATGTTTGGCATGCCACGCGACGAGTTTTCCGGCGGCTCCGCATCCCGCCGCGCAAACGAGCGACTGCTTGAGCTGCCACATGCCGCGGCGCGATGCGAAAGATGGTGGACACACGGCGTTCACCGACCACCGCATTCAGCGGAAGCCGCAAGAAATGCCGAGCGCGCCTTCGGATTCTGGGATCGTGGCGTGGCGTGAGCCGGCGGCGGAGTTTCAAACGCGAAATTTGGGCATCGCTTCGATTGACGCCGGAATGCAACGCCACTCGGGCGCGCTGATTTTGCAGGGCTACCGGATGCTCACAGCGGTACAGGAACAATTTTCCGGCGATAGCGATTTTTTCAAGTGGATCGGGCAGGCGCTCTTGATCGGCAAGCAAGACGCGGAAGCGCAAGTCGCGCTCGATCGCGCCGCGCAACTCGATCCAAATTCGGCGGTTACACAGGGCGACGCTGCGTCTCCGTATTTGCAGGACGGCGATGACGCCGGAGCCATCGGGCATCTTGAGCGCGCGCTGAAAATCGATCCGCTCGATCTGCCGGCGGCGAGCAAGCTGGCTGCGCTCTACAAGAAAGATGGGCACGATGCCGAGGCGGACGAGCTTTCCGAACGCGTGCGCGCTGCGATGAATGCGGAGGGAAAACCAACTGCATTTGGAGCGGGCGCATCGAGTGCATCCAATGCGGGGCCGCTTGCTGAGAGCGTCTATAAAAATATTCAGGTGTTGAAGGGCGTGCGCGCCGATCAGGTGGTGCCGTCGATGGAATTTATTTCGTCGTCGCTCGGTGTGCAGTGCAGCTACTGCCACGTGGAAGGGCATTTCGAGAAAGACGACAAGAAGCCGAAGCAAACGGCGCGCGCGATGATGCGGATGGTCTTCGGGCTGAACGAGAAGAGCTTCAACGGAACGCGCGGTGTGACGTGCTATTCGTGCCACCGCGGAAGTGTCGATCCAGCGGGAACGCTCGATCTGAGCGCGAGTGGCCGCGCGGCGAGTGGCGAGGGCAGTGCGAACGTATCGACGATCCTGCCTTCCGCACGGCAGATTCTGGACGCAGCCGTCGCTGCGAGCGGCGGACAGGACGCGCTCGACCGCGTTACGACTCGCATTGCGCGCGGACATGAAACATTGAACGGGCAAACGTTGCCGATTGAGATCTACACCGACGCGAG
>Ga0209169_10000947_pt1 | contig 17899 bp, 9 predicted proteins | sample HubBroMetageWRM4_FD_188346 | JGI IMG/M metagenome (GOLD analysis project Ga0209169, IMG submission 188346) | Warmed soil microbial communities from the Hubbard Brook experimental Forest, New Hampshire - Hubbard Brook CCASE Soil Metagenome WRM 4... | ecosystem: Environmental > Terrestrial > Soil... | reverse complement strand
CAGGACGACGCGGACTCCCTGGGATCCAGTGTTGGTTCAAAAGACCATCGCGACGTCACCTGCGTCGCAGGCCGGTTCCACGAAGTATTGTAGCAGGAAATATTGGCGCTGGTCCCTGTGCGGCGCGGCTGGCGTTAGAACAAGAACTTGAATCCCAGCTGGACGAGGCGGGGTGACGTGGCGCCGATGACGTTGCCGAACGTAGAGCTGTCAATATTTCCGTCAACCGCCTGCGGCCCAAAAAATTGCGCGTGATTGAAGGCGTTGAACGCTTCGATGCGGAACTGCAGAGACTTCGCTTCCGAGAGGCGCACGGTCTTGAGCAGCGCCAGATCGTAGTTGTTCATTCCAGGTCCGTAGAAGAAGCGGCGTTTCGCGGTGCCGGGCGTGCCCAGGGCGTTCTGTGTGAAGGCAGCGGTATTGAAGTAAGCCTGCCCGTTGCGAGGATTGGAGTTCAGGTCGAGAGCGGCGCCGGTGTAGTCCGGCTCATCCACGCCAAAATTATTGATGCCATTGGGTTCGGAGCCTAGCAGCGAATTGTCGCCGAAATTGACGAGGGTCACCGGAAGGCCGCTGCTGAAGTGGGTGATGCCGGAAAGTTCCCAGCCGCGAGTCCACTGGTTCGAGGCGTGAAAGAGTTGTTCGAAAGGAAGCTGGTAGTTGTAGCTGACGACGAAGTTGTGTTTCACAGCGAAGGAAGAAAGCGCTTTGCTGAGCGCGGGGTCGAGCGGATTGACCGCTTCGCCCAGGTTTGACGATTGATCCTCGGATTTGCTGAAGGTGTATCCGGCGAGTACGGTGAGGCGCCGGGTTGTATGGCGCAGAGTGACCTGCAACGCGTTGTAATTAGAGTTGCCGATCGTCGTCTGATTAGCGTTGCTGCCGAAGTTCGAGCCGAGCGGTCCGCGCGTGCCGTTGAAAACCTGCCCGGTGGAGGTGGTGTACGGCGTGTCTTCGCCGAACGGGCCACAGGGAGTTTGTCCCGGCGCGAGATTGGCGGGATTGCTGAGAAACAAGCAGAGCGCAGCATCGCCCGGGTTCGATTCCTCGAGGACGAGAAGGCGGTGCCCCTGCGTGCCGACATAATTCACGCTGACGACGGTGTTGTTACCGAAGCCGCGCTGGAGCGAGAGCATGTATTCCTCGGTGTAAGGAATGCGATTGGTAGTCAGGTAGTTGGGCAGGCCGGTGATGGGTTCGAACTGCGACCAATCGATGCTTGTGTCGGGATTTTTGGCGCTGGAATTCAGCGCAGCGAGCGCGACGGGAAAAGTCTGGCCGAGATTCTGGCCGCTGGCCGCGGTGACGAAGGGCGTGGCGAAAAGCGGCGGCGCGGGGCTGGTGTAGGTGGTGCCGTAGGGAGCGTTCGCGCTCATCACGCCGATGGTGAGAGCTTCGATCGCGGTGTAGAACATTCCGTAGCTGGCGCGGATACTCGTCTTGCCGGGCCCGCCGAGAATTTTTGCGAGCAGGCCGTCGCCGGAAACGTTGGGTGAATACGCCAGGCCGATGCGCGGCGCGAAATCGCGATTGCCCGGAGGTGCGAGCGTGCGCGATACGCCGGGATCGGTGGGATAAAGAATGCCAGCGGGAGCGCCGGGAAAGACGAGCGACTGTTCGCCGGGAATGAATGTGGCGATCTGGTTGTACTTCTCATACCAAGGCTCGATGCGGTCCCAGCGCAAGCCGTAATTCAGAGTAAGGCTGCTGTTGATGCGCCAGCTATCTTGCGCGTACAGGCCAATGTATTTGTTGCGGCCGTAAAAAGGCTGCAGCTGGCTTTGATTGTACTGGCTGGGAACCCCGAGCAGAAAATCGGCGAAGTCCAGGCCCGTCTCCGTGCCAAAGAACAGGAAGCTGCCATTGAATTGCGCGATGGCATTGACGTTCACCTGATCGTAGTGGGCTTCGCCGCCAAATTTCAGCGTGTGCGCGCCAATCACTTTGGAAAAATTGTCGAGCCACTGAAACGTATTTTCAACCTGATTCAGCTCGTTCGTATTGGTGCCGATCGTGTAGCTGTTGAATCCAACGCTCTCGACGCCTTCGGTTTTCGGAGACAGCGGCACGATTCCGGGGGTTCCCGGACCAACCTCGAACCCCTGTGAGGCCAGACTGACTCCGACTCCACCGACCGGTTTCCCCAGGTCGTTGGCATTGCGCAAGAAGCTGAAGTGGAATTCGTTCGCGGCGGATGTGCCGAGAGTTTTGGTGAAGCCCAGGTGCAGCAATTGCGCGCGGCCGGTGTAGAGCGCGTTGAAGCCGGGGACATTCGCACCGCCTTGCGCGACGGGGTAGGGATTGTTCTGCGCCCAGTCGTCGAGGAAGTAGTAAGCGGAGAAAAGGCCGAAGTGCGTGTTGGCATCGAGGCGGTAAGCGCCTTTGTCGTCGCGCAAAGTTTGGTTGAAGGCCGAGGTGGAGAAAGTGCCGTTGGAATTGTTGGGTGCCGGGATGTATTGCAAAAGATTGGTGCCCGGCGCGGTCCAGGAGGCCGTCGGGACGGTGGCGTTCGGAAAGACGCAGCCGGTTGCCGGATTGTTGGTGGTGCAGGGTCCGCCCGTGGGATGCTGCTGCGTGGGACCGCTGAAGTAATACGGCTCGCCGGGCTGGACGGTGTATCCCAATTTGCTGGAAAGCCCTGTCGCGATGTTCGGGCCACTGACGACGCAGGGAGTTTCCAGATTGCCCGCCGCCACGCCGCAAAAACCCAGCGGGTTGAAGCCGCTGGAATTCAACGGCAGGTCGGAGAAGTTGCCCGTGGTGCGGTCCTGCACGGAAGGCACGGGAATCTGGACGGTGTCGACGCCCTGGGTCGAGCGGGTGCCTTGATAATCGGCGAAGAAGAAAATTTTATTTTTGCGGATGGGGCCCCCGACGGTGCCGCCGAACTGGTTTTGATCGAAGGCGCCGCGCGTAGGAGAAAAGTAGTTGCGCGCGTCAAGATTGGTATTGCGCAGGAATTCGAAAAGATCGCCGTGGAAAGCATTGGTGCCGGACTTGGTGACGACGTTGATTTGGCCGCCGCTGAATTCGCCGTACTCCGCGTCGAAGTTGCTGGTGAGGATGCGAAACTCGGCGATGGAATCAAGGTTGGGAACGATTGCCGCGCCCATGTTGACGTCCTCTTCCACATCGCTGCCATTCACGATGAACGCGTTGGCAAATTCGCGTTGCCCGTTGATTGAAATTGTTCCGGGATTCAGATCGCCGGAGGGCGAAAGCGCGCTGGCGCCGACGTCCTGCACGGTGTCGGGAGTGATCGATGTGACCGGCGCGACTCCCGGTTGCAGTGCGAGCAAATCGGTATAGCTGCGGCCATTGAGCGGCACGGCGGTCATCTGTGTGGCGGTGATGACCTCGCCGATTTGCGTGCTGGCCGTGTCCACCTGGAGCTGGTTATCAACGACTGTGACGGCATCGGACAAGCCGCCAACTTCAAGCACTGCGTCAATCGTCAATGCACTATTGGCGTCGATTACGATTCCCGTGCGTTGATAAGGGCGGAAGCCGTCGGCCGAAACCTCCAGGATGTAGCGGCCGACTTGAACGTTGAGGAAAGAATAGGCGCCGTTGTCGTCGGAGGTGAGAGTCTGGCGCACACCGGTGTCCGAATTGGTGATGGAGACTGTTGCTTTTGGAACTACCGCGCCGCTGGCGTCCTTCACGCTGCCGGAAATGCGGCCGCCGACGCCGGCGTGTGCGGCGAAAGCCAGAATGGATAGGGCCGCGAGAAGCAAGATGGTACGGCTGAAGGAGCGGGGATGAGGGCGAAACATGAGTCTCCTAGTTGCAATCCATTATCAACTGGAAAGGGAGTGTAGGCTAGTTGTAAATGGGTGTCAACTGGAGTTTTGTAAGAATTTGGTTACAATTCGCCGCGGGGAATCTGCATTTTACCCGGAATTCCAGCAAAATGCAGATCCCTCACAGATGGATTCCTGCTAGAAGTGGAAGCCGACCTCCGCGGTTAACGCTCGCGGCGTGACGTAGTGCGTGCCGCTGAAGGTGGAGAGGAAATTGTAAACCGCCTCTTTATTGCCGATGTTGATCGCGGTTAAGCGAAGACTCCACTTGTAACGGTCGCCGCGGAACAGATTGTCGTCACCCACAGCCAGGTCGAACAGGTTGCGGGAAGCGACACGCGGCGGGTTGTGATCGTCGTTCTCAGTTCCGGGAGCGGGAATCTGCAAGAACTTTGAGCGATATTGCGACGAGGGGCACAGGCCCGACGCGATGATCGGCGTGCCGGTGGGATTGGTCGCACTTGGCGGAGCCGCGAACACCCCCGCGCAGGATAGTCCAGCTTCAAACTGCTGATCCGGCGAGAGACCGGAGACGTCCACAAATCCCGGGATTTGCGCACCGGCGCAGTTGCCGCCATCGCACGGTACCGGACCCGCCACCAAGCCGCTGTCGTAGCGCCAGTTAAAACCAATCCAGGGCCACAACTTCTTCGGTTGATATTGCAGGTGGGTGGTCTCATTGAAATGTTCGTCGTGGTCAATCCGGAATGGGGAGAAGCTTCCGGGCGTGATAGGCACGGCGCCTACGCCTCCGATTTGCGGAGTGAAGAACCGGGCGGCGACGCTGGACATAACGACCAGCGCGGTGAGCCCGTGGTAATTCGGGAGATTCGCACTGATGGCGTAGCCTGGAATTTTTGAATTGTTCCACTCGATGGGGAAGGTGATCGGCGTGGTGCCCAGGATGCTGAAGTCGTAGGCGTTGTGCGTGTACTTCCAGATGTACTCGGCGTTTATCACCAAGTATTTTCCGAAGGCTTGCTGCAGGCCGGCGTGAAACTCATTGCGAAAGCCTGGAGCAAGAGGAGTAGCTGTGCCGGAGGTGCAACCCTCGCCCTCGGCTGCGAACAGAGCGCCGACGACGGGGTTCAAGCACCCGATGCTGGAAAGCACCAGATTCTCGTTGAAAGGACTTTCCAGGGTTCGCGCATAGGAAGCGCGCAAAACCGTGTTGCTTTGCTTGATGTTGTAGGCAACACCGAGGCGCGGTTCGGCTTGCGTGGCATGAGAGAGGCCTTCGTAGATATCCCCGCGGACACCCAGGTTGAACGACCAATTCTTCCAGGTGATGGAATCCTGGACGTACAGCGCGAGCTGTTTCACATCCGTATGACCAGGGAAAAGAAACTCAGCGCTATTTGTCTGCCCAGCGGAGCAACCGTCGCTCGCAGGCAAGGCTGCGGTTCTGGTCAGGTCAATACAACCCAGGATGGGAACAAACGCACCGACGGACCCTTGGCCGAGGTTTGGCGTCAGCGTTCCAGTGCATTGCGTCTGAGAGGTGATTCCTGGATTCGTGTTCGGAGTTCCGTCGGCGTTGAGGCAGACGGCGTTCAATGTGGGATCCACAATTCCGAAGGTGTCGTGTTCGGTGAGGAACGTCTGTTCGTACACGACTCCGGCCTTGATGTTGTGAATGCCTTTCACGACGGAAAGCTCGGCATGAGCACCGGCGTTGGTCAGGGTGCGGTATTGATTGGCGGCTTCCTGTTGTAGGTCCGAAGGGCCGAGGTCGGCGAATGGATTGTCGCTGCCGTAGTAGTTGAACTGGTCGCGGCGGACATACCCGCCCAGCGTGAGCACCGTGGATGAATTGATCAAGTGCGTAAACGTCGGCGCGATGTTGTAGGTTCCGATCTTGGAACGCTGATCCGTGGGCCCGACAGGAACTCCGTTGGGACCAAGACCGCCGTTATCGACCACCACGCCGAACCAAGGCGAGGCGAATTGTCCGTCAAACGTATTCGGCGTCTGGAACCAGGAGCGGGTGTAAAGCAGATCAAGGTGCAGGGAGTTTGCGGCACTGAATTGATAATCCACGCGGTCGAAGATGTTTTCTTCGTTGCCCTTGTCGTGCATTACGGTGTACTCCGGGCCGTCGAGAAACCGGCCGCTGTTCAAACCGTTGACGGAAATGAAATTGCCCCAGTTCTGGCCGCCGTAGGCAAGATCGAAGCCGGCATTGGCGGTGCCGAATGCGCCGTAGGAGGCGATGACGCTGCCGTGCGGAGTGGTGACACCCTGGCCGGAGCGCGTCGTGGCCTTGATGACCAGACTGGTCTTGTCTCCGAATTCGGCGGGCGGGGCTCCCGAGATAACTTCCAGTGATTGGACAGCGTCAATCGGCAATTGATTCGAGAACACCTTGCTTTGCTGGTCGGTGATGGGCTGGCCGTCCACGGAAAACGAATTTTCGGCGTGGTCGCCGAGGCCGTGGAACAGGCCGTTGGAGTCTGCGGCGACGCCCGGGCTGGAAAGCGTCACGAGGGAACTGATGGAAGAAGATGCACTTTCCAAGGGAAGCTTGTCGAACAGGGCGCGGTCCACGTCGGTGTGGAACGTCGGCTCGTTCTCGAGCAGGTCGCCGCCGCCTTCGACGGTTACTGTGCTGGAGCTGCCGGCTACGGTGAGACCGATCTTCAGCGCGAGAGGCACCGAAGAACGGACGTCAATATCCTGCGCGAATGCACCGAATCCCGCGGCGCTGACCGCCAGGTGATAGGGATTGAACGGCACGTTCGCGAAGCTGAAATTGCCGGACGCGTCAGTGGTGGTGGTGCGCTCGAGGCCGCTGACCGGGTTGTGAATGCTGACGTTGGCGCCGGCAACGACGCCCCCTGAAGGATCCGTTACGGTTCCGGTGACGTTCGCGGAGTTTCCAGTTTGCGCCGAGACGATGGACGCGGTTGCAAACGCGACGAACAGCAAAAACAATGCCCCCAAAAATGATTTTATCAAGCTCATGAATGAATCTCCCTTTATGAATGGCGGCCTGTGCGCTGCGCAGCGCCGGCCGCGGATGAAATGAAAAGTAAAAATGGAATTCGACGCCTGCCGCCATGAACACGGCACGCGTCAAGAGATTGCGAATTTTTGGAATGAGGGGTTAAACAGGAGGCGCGCGGGGGATTCTATGACTGCAAACAGGGTCGAGACTAAGTTTCTGATCTTCGGTGACCGCAAATCGAGCGACCGTGACGGGCGACTGCGTTTCGATTTGCGCCGCGGGCTGCGGTACGGCGACGTGGCCGGTGTGGCAGACCTGACAATGCTGTTCGTCGGAGGAGTGCCCATGCCAGTGCCCGGCAGCCTGCATGGCGAACAGGCCCACGGAAAGAATCAGGGCCACCGCCAGCAGTCGTAGGGCTATTCGCTTAGGCATCGCTTAAAGACCTAGGGTCTCCCCGTAACCATCGTAACTCTGATGCGGCCCGGGCGCAAAACGTCGCAGCCAATTCGCTGCGTATCGCACAATACATCGGCTCTGCGCAGGTCGAGCGATGTGAGCAGCGGCTTCAGACCTGCAAAACGTCGCCGTCGCGGGCGACCATCTTATAAAGCACGGGGCTGACGATGCGGCCGAGGAGCAGCCGCGAAACCAGTCCGGCCACAATCACAATCGCGAAGGGCTTCTGCGAATCGGAGCCAATGCCCGTCGAAAGCGCCGCCGGCAGCAATCCCAGGCACGCGACCAAGGCCGTCATCATGATCGGACGGAAGCGAACCAGCGACGCGTCATAGGTGGCTTTTTCGATGCCGAAGCCTTCGAGCCGGAGTTTATTGATGTAGGAAACATCAATGACTGCGGTTTCCACCGAGACGCCCATCAGCACCAGCAGTCCGAGCAGCGACGACACGCTGAACGGCGTGTGCGTCAGCTTCAGCGCGAGCAACGCTCCGACCGGTTCAGTCAAGATCACGCTGAGCACCACGGTGACCGGAAATTTCAAGTTGCCGTAGAGCGCGAAAAGAATCATGAAGATCAGCAGGACCGTCAGAGGCGCGACGATCGAAACCTGGCTCATCGCGTTGATGAATTCGCTGTATTCTCCGCCCCAGGCCAGGCGATATCCCGCTGGCAATGATTTATCCACGTCGGCGATAGCGCGCTTGCCTTCTTCGACGGCTCCGGCAAGATCGCGGCCTTCGATGCTGTACTGCACGCCGATGTAACGCGAATTATTTTCGCGATAAATGAAAGAAGCTCCGTTGCCTTCGCGAATGTCCGCGAGCTCGCTGAGGGGAATTTGCTGGCCGGTAGGCGTGCCGACGAGCAAGCTGGCGATCTGCTGCGCGTTCTCGCGGAACTGCGGCTTCATGCGCACGACGAGGTCGAATAATTTTTCGCCCTGAATCACTTGCGTCGCGGCCTGGCCGCCCACAGCCGCTTGCACCACGCCTTCCACGTCGGCCACGTTGATGCCGTAGCGCGCAATTTTGTCGCGATCCACTTGCACGATCAGGCTGGGCTGGCCTAATTCGCGCACGACGGTCAATTCCGTGAAGCCACGGACTTGCGAAAGCCGTCGCTTGATCTCCAGTGCTTTTTCCTGCAGCACGTTCAGGTCCGCGCCATAAACCTTCACTGCCAGCGCGCTCTTCAAGCCCGTGAGCGCTTCGTCCACGGCATCTTCGGCCGGCTGGGTGTAATTGAAAATAATTCCTGGGAATGCGGTGAGCTGCTTCTGCAGGTCCTCGATCAGTTCCGCCTTGTTGCGAATATTTCCGGATTTCCAGATCGAGTCGTCGTACGGTTTCAGTCCCACATAAAATTCGCAATTGAAAAATCCGGTAGGGTCGGTGCCGTCATCGGGACGCCCCAGTTCGGAGCCAACGTCGGTAACCATCGGATACTTCGCGAGGATGGTGCGAATCTGCGGCGCGACTTTGGCGGCCTCTTCGTAGGAAATTGTGTAGGGCATGGTTGCGCGAACCCACAGCGCGCCCTCGTCGAGGTGGGGCATGAACTCGCCGCCGATAAATGGGACGAACAAAAGACTGACGCCGAAAATTATCGTGGCGACGAGCATAGTGAGCCACGGACGCTCCAGGCACCACTTCAGTTCCGAGCCGTACTCCTTCTTGATCCATTCGAAGGGCTTGTTGCGCGGCTCACGCACGCCTTTCTTGAACCAGTACGAGCACATCACGGGGACGAAGGTGAGCGTGAGAAGCAGCGCGCCGATCAGGGCGACGGACATGGTATCCGCCATGGGGTGAAATAGCTTTCCAGACGGGCCGCTGAGGGCGTAGATGGGAATGTAGCCCGCGATGATGATGGCGACGGAATAAAAAATGGGGCGGTCCACGTCTCGGGCGGCAGCGAGAATCACTTCGTGCAATTCGTATTTCTGGCCTTCGCGGAGTCCCAGCTCGCGATAAATGTTTTCCACCATCACCAGCGTGCCATCAATGATGATGCCGAAATCAATCGCGCCGATGGAGAGCAGGTTCGCCGCGACCCCGCGCGCGTGCAGAAAAATAAACGAAAAGAGCAGCGCGACCGGAATCGTCAGCGCGACGATGACGGCCGCGCGCACGCTCACTAGAAAGAAAATCAGCACGATCAGGACCAGCGTCATCCCGACCAGCATATTTTTTTCCACGGTATCGATCGTCAGACGCACCAGGTCGCTGCGGTCGTAGTAAGGCAGGACTTTCACGTCGGGCGGCAGAATGTGTTCGTTCAGTTCTTTGGTTTTGGCCTCGACGCCTTTCAGAACGTTCTGCGTCTGGTCGCCGCGCAGCATCATGATGACGCCTTCGACGGCGTCGTCATTCTTGTTGAATCCGAATTGGCCCAGGCGCGGCGCGTGGCCGATGGTGACTTCGCCGACGTCGCGAATGCGCACCGGAACGCCATTCTGCGAGCCGATGATCACGCTGCCGATGTCCTGAACGTCTTTGATCAGGCCCAGGCCGCGCACGTAATAAAATTGGCCGCCCTGCGGATAAAATCCGCCGCCGGTATTGGCGTTGTTCACGGAAAGCTGCTGAATGATCTGCGGGACGGTGATGTGATAGCCGTAGAGGCGCGCGGGATCGAGCAGCACCTGGTATTGCATCACCGTACCGCCAAAGCCTGAATCATCGGCGACGCCGCGCACTTGCTTGTACTCGCGCTCGATCACCCAATCTTCGAAAGTTTTCAGTTCCTGCGGCGTGCGGTCGGGGCTCTGCAAAACGTAGCGGTAGACCAGGCCCGAGGGGCTGGAAAGAGGCGCGAGCCCTGGAGCGACGCCGGTGGGATAAGTGACTTCGCTGAGCCGCTGAAAAACAACCTGGCGCGCAAAATAATCGTCGGTGTCTTCATCGAACGTGAGAATCACGTCCGACAGGCCGTAGAGCGAGATGGAGCGCTGGATTTCCATCTTCGGCACGCCGTTCATTTCCACTTCGGTGGGCAGCGTGACCAGGCGCTCGACTTCTTCCGCGGCGTGCCCCGGCCATTGCGTGATCACTTCCACCATCGGCGGTGCAAGATCCGGGTACGCGTCCACCGGCATGCGCTGAAAAGAAACCGCGCCGCCGATGGCGATGAACAGCACCAGCATCAGCACCAGGAACCGCTGTTGCAGCGCGAATTGTACGAAGCGATGAATCATTAGAAATCGGCCGCCTTAATGCTGGAACGAATTGGCGAACTGCAGGAACAAGCTGCCGTCGCCGACGACTTTGTCGCCGGGGCTCAAGCCTTTCAGGATTTGCGTTTTTCCGGATGCGCTTTGGCCGATTTCCACCGAGCGGCGGCCGAACTGATTCGAGCCGGTGGCTACGTAAACGAACGGCTGATTTTCGTCGTCGCGCAGCACGGAGGCATCCGGCACGGCGATGGCGTTCTGTTCGACGCCTGCATTCACCGTGGCAGTGACGTACATGTTGTTCTTAAGTTTTTCGCCGGGATTTTCCACCACGATGCGCGCCTGCAGCGTGCGCGTATTGGGATCCAGCGCGGGCGACATGAACGAAATCTTTCCTTGGAATTTATCGGGATACGAATCGGTCTGCACCGTGACCTGGTCGCCGACGTGCACCGCGGCCATATCGCCCTGATACACGTTGGCCAGCACCCACACCGAGCTCATATCCGAAATGATGAATGCCTGGGTCGCGCCGGCTTGCAACAGCTGGCCGGGAGCGACGTCGCGCTCGACAACCTCTCCGCCGATGGGCGCGAGCAATGGGATTTCCGCGGATGACGGCGCTTTTTCCAGATCCTCCGGCTTGGCGATTCCCAGAATTTTCAATCCCAGCAGTGCTGCGTTCAAATCCGCTTGCGCTTGAATGCGATCGGATTCCGCCTGCAGCAAATCGCGCTCGGCGATGGCGTGGTGCTCATACAAATCCTGGGCGCGGGCGTAGTTCTTGTCCGTCACACGATAGGTGTCGCGCGCTTTCAGGTAAGCCGCGTAGAGCAAGGAGTAATCCGGGCTGCTCACTTCCAAGAGCGATTGGCCTTTCTTCACACGCTCGCCCGGCACCACCAGAATCCGGCTGACCGGACCACCGACCTGAGTGATCACCGGCACAGTGTTAAACGCGTTGTAAGACACGGCGCCGGTGAGGCGCAGGACGCGCGGCAGCTTCACCGGCTCGACGGTCACCACCTGCACGTGCGACATCTGGTTCTGCGGAATCGTAAACAGCACGGGCGTTTCGCTCTTCGATTCTCTTGCGTTGTAGGAAGTCATTTGATTCGCGCGTTCATCGGAGCCGCAGCCGGCGAGGCTAGCCGCGGCAATCGCAGCCGCCATCGCGAAAGAACTCGCACGCGTTAACAGAGATCTGGAGCCGCATCGGGAAATCTGGGCGCTCATGGCAGGCTCCTGGTTCCCACGGCTTCGCGCAACTGCTCGACCGCGGTGAGATAGGCCGCGAGCGATTGCCGGTAGGAAAGTTGCACGGCGCGATAGCTTCGCTCGGCGTCGAGATAATCGAGCAGGCTGGCTGCGCCGCGCTTGTAGGAATATTCCGTGATGTCGCGCGATTGCTGCGCCGCATCCAGATATCCGCCGCGAAATTGCGTGACCACCAGATCGTTTTCGCGCACGCCTTCGTAAGCGGTGAGCACGTCGCTCATCACCTGATCGCTGGCGGCCAGTTGCAGTTCCTGCGCCTGATTGATCGCGTAATTCGTGCGCGCGATTTCGCCCTGGTTGCGGTTGAAGATGGGAATCTGGAAGCTGCCGAAGAAGGAGGCCGTATTGGTATCGCTCACGTGGTCGTAATTCGCGGTGCCGGTGACGTCCACCTTGCCGTTGGCCTTGGCCAATTCATACTGGCTCTTGGCCGCGATCACGCCTTGCTGCGCGGCGCGAAAATCCGGCCGGTTCTGTAGGGCTTTGGATTGCAGGTCTTCGAGTTTCATCTGCACCGGTATGTAATCGAAGTCACTGGTAACGTCGAAATCCTCGGGAACGGTTTCGTAGCCTAGAAACTGCCGCAAACCGACCAGCGCCTGCACTTTGGCCAGTTGCGCCTGGGCAACGTCCTGCTGAAATTGCAGCAACTGCAGCTTGATCTTCAGAAAATCGCCTTCGCTGATGTCGCCGGCGTTGTAACGGGCCTGGCTGATATCCACGGTGTTTTGAAAACTCTTCATGTCTTGTAACGCGAGATCCAGCGTGGATTCGGCGAGCTGTACGCTCACGAATTGCGAGGCAACGTTGAAAGTGAGCGTGCGCTCGTTATCCGTGACCAGGGATTTGGTCTGCGCGGTGACGTCTTGCGCGGCTTGCAAGCGGTGCTGGCGCTTCCTGCCGCGTTCGAAGAGGTAGGAGAGGCCCAGATCGAATTGCACGGTTTCGTCGAGGTAGTCCGCGGTGAAGTGATCGGGCTGAAAAATCGGAAGGAACTGCGCATCCGCGGTGAAAACGGGATTGGGCCGCAGGTTCGCGGTGATTTCCAGAGCCTGGTCCTGCTGGATGGTGGTGCGCGCCGCTTTCAGATTGTGATTGTGTTCCAGCGCCATCTGAATGGCCTGGTCCAGGCTGATGCGCACGGCGCCGTGCACTTGGCCTGACGGGGTATTTTGCGGCGCAGTTTGCGGCACGGTGTTCTGCGGCGGCGAAGGCGGCGGTGTCGTCTGCGCAGCCGTTGCGGATGCAAAACACACCACGAGTGCAGGGATGGCGAATAGCACGGTTTTAGCGGGCATAGTCTTCAACCTCTAAAGAAAAAAAGTAGTGGGATCGGCGTGCCGGTAGCGGCACAGGTTCAAATCGAGGTTATGCGGCGGGTGGAGCGCGTGCGGGAAGGCGCGGTGCGACGGGTGACGGCGCAAATCCGGGTTCTTGAAGTTCAATCTGCACGCCCAACTGGGCCAACGATGGTGCGCGATGGTTCGGTTGCGGGTGGTCAATCGGCTGGTGACTCAGGTGGCAAATCGAGCAGTTTGCATCGGGGCCGGCATGATGATGCGAGACGCTGCCTAAGACCATCACGAGCATCAGCAGCGCGAGCAGCGCTACTGGAATCGCCAGATACCGAACTGATCTGCGTTTATGCACGTGACAAAGACCGGCGGAACCCCTGGCGACTATCATATACGCAGATGGCTGTCAGGTGCTAACGGGTTGCGTCGGCAGCACCAGAACTCCGAAGGTCGCGCGCAATTTCGTTTGGCAAGCGGCACGAAGATGGATTCGCAGCGCTAGTTCGTCTGTTCGAGTGCCTTTTCCACCAGGGACACGCATTTTTCCACCCGTTTGCGCAGCGGACCTTCGATTTCCTGCTGGCGTTTGCGCAGCGTGAAGGATTCATCGGCGATATTCAGCGCGGCGAGCACCGCGACCTTCAGCGAATCCACCATATGCGTAGCCTCCGCGACCGAGCGCATCTTGCTGTCCACGTAGGCCGCCAGTTCCTTCAGATATTCTTCGTTATCTTCCGCGTTCACGTTGTAGCTCTGATCGTAAATCTCAATTTTCACGGTGCACTCCCTTGCTGAGCCATGGTTATTGTCGGCCATTGCGCGCGCTCGCGCAACGGGCTTGTGCGCGTGGGCCGACATTACTCGGGCGACTATTGTCAGGAAGCTGCGTTAGCTTGCTGCATTTCCGCGACGAGGCGCTGGATGAGTTCGGCGGCGGGCAGGGTGCGCGCACGCGTGACGCCCTGGCCGACGAAGAGTGAGAGATAACCAGATTCTCCGAGCTTCGCGGCAGCGTTGCGCATCGGGCGCGTGAGGGCATTTTGCAGCGGGAACGGCAGGATTATTTTTTCTTTCCCTTCGAGTTTGGAGATGAACGTATTCAGCAGGCCGCGTGCGGGCCGGCCCGAAAAAGCTCGCGTGACTACGGTGGCATCTGCGCGCGCTGCGAGAATGGCACGTCGGTAAGCTGCAGGGGTTCCGGCTTCGGGACAGGTGAGGAATGCGGTGCCGAGTTGAGCAGCTGTGGCTCCGCGGGCGAGGGCTTGCGCGATGTCTCGCCCGTCCATCAGGCCGCCGGATGCAATGATCGGCGTGGAGACGGCCGCACGGAGCGAGCGCACTAATTCAAATGTTGGAATCATCCCGCTCTCGAAAGGGCCCGCGAAGGTTCCGCGATGCGAGCCGGCCTCTACGCCCTGCGCTACGACGGCCGTCACGCCGCTTGCCTGCAACATTTTTCCTTCTTGGGCAGTCGTAGCTGTGCCGAAGATTGCGATCCCCGCCGCTTTGAGGCGCGCGATCGCTGCAGGCTCGGGAATTCCGAGAGTGAAACTGAAAACCGCGGGACGCGCTTCCAGGACGGCCTGCAATTGCTCCGCGAAGGGATTCTTGGGCCACGTGGGCAGCGTAGGCGGAGGCAAATGCAGCGCTTCGTGAATTTCGGCGAGCAGCGCGAGCATCGGAGCGGCGTCAACGGGAGATTCGGGCGCGTACCCGCCCGCGAAAAGATTCACGTTGAAAGGTTTTTCGGTGAGGGAACCGACCTTCTTAATGTCCGCGGTGATTTGTTCGGGCGTGCTGTAGGCGGAACCGAGCGAGCCTAGACCTCCGGCATTGGATACGGCCGCAACGAGCTCGGGAGTTGACGGGCCACCCGCCATCGGAGCCTGGATGATCGGGTGCCTGAGCCCGAGTTCGCGTAGGAAATCGCCTTGGGTCATCGGAATAATTCTCCTTCGCGATTGTTAAGACTGCGCCACAGCTGCTCACGCGCGGTTCGCCCGGTTAATTCGCGCGCAGCGTGGCGCCGAGTTTTTCCCGCAGCGCGGCTACGATGCGAGCCGAATAGTCGTTGAGCTGCGCGTCGGTGAACGTGGCTTCCGCGCTCTGAAATTTCACGCGGATCATGAGTGAGACCTTTCCAGCTGGCACTTGTCCACCGCGGAAGAGGTCGGCGGCTTCGATGCTCTCGAGTTCGGCGATTCCAAGCGACTGGATGGTTTGCTCGACTTGCAAGAACGACACTCCGTCCGCAAGCACGAGCGAGAAATCACGCTCGACCGCCGGGAACCGCGGCAGTGGCTTGAAACGCCGCGCGGCGTCCGCGGCTTCGACACCGGTGACGAGCGGCTCGAGCTTCAGTTCAGCGACGAAGACATCCTGACGGAACTTGTATATGTCTGCGATGCGCCTGGCGAGTTGGCCGGCCACTCCGAAATTTGCCGCAGCTGGCGATTTGCTCGCGAGCGAAATCTGCGCAGCGCGCGAGCCGGTGAGCAATTGGGGACCGCCGGATTGCCACGCAAAACCGGCGGCAAGCTCGCCGATGCGGTCGAGATCGCCCTTCAAATCCGCGAAGCCGCATTCGCGCGCGGCTTCGTAAATGGTTTTTTCCTGGGCCATGCCGGTGGCACCCAGCGTGAGCACTTGCGTTTCCACCGGCTCGCCATCGCGCAGTTCATACGTCTTGCCGATTTCAAAGAGCCGCAAATTGCGCTGGCCGTGATTCAGGTTCCATTCGATCGCGCGCAACATGCTTACGGTTCCGGTGGAGCGCATCACCGAAGCATCTTCCGCCAGCGGATTGCCGATCACCGCAGGTACCAGATTCTCCGGCCGGAAAAGTTCGTTGCGCTGCGTATCCACAATCGGAATTTCCACAATTTCCTGGTAGCCCAGTGCGACGATGCGCTCGCGCAATCGGTCCTGCGCTTCCGCATGCGGCAGACGGTGCGCGGGAAGTTTTGCGGGCGGGAGACGCGGCGGAAATTTGTCGTAGCCATAGTGCCGCGCCACTTCTTCGATCAGGTCAATGCCGCGCGTCACATCCTGCCGCCAGGAAACTTGCCGGCATTCCCAGACGGCGGCGATGGAGCCGTCGCTTCCGCGATTCACGTCCACACGCACGGGATGGAATCCCAGCGCACTGAGGATCGCTTCGATGTCGCGGTCCGGAACGTCCGCGCCCATCACGCGCAGCAGTTCCTTGCGCGAAAGCTCGATTTTTTTTTCCGGCGCGCGATGCGGATACACATCCACAACACCCTGGAGCAGGTCGCCGCCGGCGACTTGCTGAATCAATTCAGCGGCGCGCCGCGAAGCCAGTTCCGCCATTTCGGGATCAGCGCCGCGCTCGAAGCGGTAGGAAGCTTCCGAGCGCAAGCCCAGCGCCTTAGAGGTGCGGCGAATGGAAATGGGATCGAACCAGGCGCACTCGATCAGCACGTTGCGCGTGCTGAAACTGATTTCGGTTTCCGCTCCGCCCATCACGCCGCCGATGCCCACGGCGCGCGCAGCATCCGCCACCACGCACATTTCTTTCGTCAGCGTGCGTTCGGCGCCATCGAGCGTGCGGATTTTTTCGCCGGGCTTGGCGCGACGCACCACAATGCGGTGTTCCTGCAATTTATCGCAATCGAAGGCGTGCAGCGGGTGGCCCAGCTCGAACATTACGTAATTCGACACGTCCACCACGTTGTTGATGGATTTTTCGCCGATCGCTTCCAGGCCTTGCCGCAGCCAGTCGGGCGAAGGCTGCACCTTCACTCCACGCAGTACGCGCGCGGTGAAACGTCCACAAAGATCCGGCGCCTGAATTTCCACGCGCGTCGCACCCGCTACTTTTTCCGCCGACTCTTTTAGTTTCGGATGCAAAGGCTTCAGCGGCAGGCGGTAAATCGCCGCCACTTCGCGGGCGATGCCTAGGTGGCCCAGGCAGTCCGGGCGATTCGCGGTGACCTCCGCATCGAGTACGGGCCCGGCGGCGGTTTCTGCGATGGAATCCACGGCCACGCCCGCGAGCGAAAGGCGCGCGCGCAGATCGGCCGGCGACGCGCTGACGTCCACAAATTCTTTCAGCCAGTTGTAGACAACTTTCATTTTTTCGCCGACTTTAAATATTCAGAGAACGAGCACGTCGCCAAATCGCGCCCCTGCGGCTTCAACCTCATCAAGGAAACTGTTTCAGGAAGCGCACGTCGTTCTGGAATAGCAGCGGCACTTCCGTCACGCCGTACTTCATCATCGCCAGGCGATCCACGCCCATGCCGAAAGCAAATCCTGAATATTTTTCCGGATCGTAGCCGACAAAGCCGTACACCGCAGGATTCACCATGCCCGCGCCGAAAAGTTCGATCCAGCCGGATTGTTTGCACACGCGGCAGCCAGTCCCGCCGCAAACGTGGCAAGTGGCATCCACTTCGGCCGAAGGCTCGGTGAATGGAAAATAGCTGGGCCGCAGGCGCGTTTTTGTCTTGGGGCCGAGGAATTCGCGCGCGAAATAGTCCACGGTGCCCTTGAAATCGCAGAAAGTGATGTCCGTATCCACGGCCAGGCCTTCGATTTGGTGGAACATGTAGCCATGCGTCGCGTCCGGATTGTCGCGGCGATAGACTTTGCCGGGGACGACGATGCGCACCGGCGGCTTCTGCTTCTCCATGGTGCGGATCTGCATGGGCGAAGTGTGCGTGCGCAGCAAGTGTCCGCCGCGCGCGCCCGCGATGTAGAAAGTGTCCATGTTGTCGCGCGCGGGATGATGCTCGGGAATATTCAGCGCCTCGAAATTGTAGTAGGGCGTTTCGATTTCCGGTCCCGCGACGACGCTGAAACCGATGGCGCTGAAGATACGCAGTAGCTCGTCGTAGGTCTGACGGATCAGGTGGCGCGTACCGATGGCGCGCTCGATGCCGGGAAGAGAGAGGTCAATTTTGTCGCGCGCTGCAGC
>Ga0209169_10000946_pt1 | contig 17899 bp, 15 predicted proteins | sample HubBroMetageWRM4_FD_188346 | JGI IMG/M metagenome (GOLD analysis project Ga0209169, IMG submission 188346) | Warmed soil microbial communities from the Hubbard Brook experimental Forest, New Hampshire - Hubbard Brook CCASE Soil Metagenome WRM 4... | ecosystem: Environmental > Terrestrial > Soil... | reverse complement strand
GACCTTCATGCATCCGTTTTATACGGCGCGCCTGCTCAATTCCCTCGACCACATCACCAACGGCCGTATCGCTTTCAACGTGATCACCTCACAGCGCAAGGCCGACTATGCGAATTACGGCTACGACGAGTTGGTCGATCACAACGAGCGCTACGAGCGTCTGGAGGAGTTCATCGACGTCTGCCATCGGCTGTGGGACAGCGTGGCGCCGGATGCCTTTGTCTGGGATCGCAAGACCGGCGTGGTCGCCGATCCCGCCAAAGTGAAAGCGATCAATCACGTCGGCAAGTTCTTCAAGGTCAAGGGACCGTTGAGCGTGGTGCCCTCACCCCAGGTCCATCCCGTGATCATCCAGGCGGGCGGTTCTCCAAGAGGCACCCGAGCGGCCGCCCACGTCGCCGATCATGTTTTTGGCTTGACCAAGAGCATTCCGCTGATGCAACAGCAACGCAACGATCTCGACAAGGCGCTGGTCGCGGAAGCCCGCGATCCGCAGAAAGTCGGAATCCTCTGGTCGAGCCGGGCAATTGTTGGGGAAACTGAGGCCGAAGCGCGGGCGCTTCGCGAAACCATGATCGCCGACGTCCCGCTCGGCGCGGTCGGCGCGTGGCTGTCGCACAATACCGGCTATGACATGTCGCAGCTTCCGCCAACATTTTCGCTGAAAGAGCTGAACGAACGCATCGTTGCCGCCAACGCCTCGCCGGTCGGCTTTGTCAGCCTGCTCGCCAAGCAACATGGGGAAACAGCCGAGATCGAGCGCGACGAATTCTTTCAATACGCGCTCCGCGCATCGACCGGCTACAACATCACGTTCGCCGGAACCGCCAGCAAACTGGCGGACCAGATGGAGGAAATGTTCGAGGCGACCGGCAGCCGCGGCGGGTTCATGCTCTCGATCGCGCCGGGATCACCGCGAGCGATCATGCTGAATATCGTCGACCAGCTGGTGCCCGAACTAAGGCGCCGCGGACGTTACCGGACGACCTATGAGGGGAAAACCCTGCGCGACAATCTGGCGAAGTGAGGCGGTCGCGCCTCGTTCACGCGGCGCTTGGTGAACGTACCTGATATTGCCCGTCGAGATACAAGAGCGCATCGATCTCGCTTTGCCATAGCTTGAGCTCGCGCACCACGCCGACAATTATCGTGTGGGAATGAACCGGAACAACCTGCGTAACCTCGCAATCGAAACTCGCCAGCGCGCTGGCGAGCGCCGGCGCCCCGGTCGCCAACGAAACCCAGGAACCACGCTCGAAACGGCTGGCGCGGAGTTCCGGTACGCTGAAGCGCTGGGCCAGCTCGACATCGTCGGCACTGAGAACGTTGGCGCAAAAGATCTTGCTGCGATGGATAACGTCGTGAATGCTCGAATTGCGGTTGACGCAAACCAGCAGCGTCGGCTCCGGCTCGGCGCAGACGGAACTGACCGACGTCGCCAGCAGCCCATGCGACACGTCCTCGTCGAGCGTAGTGACGATGGAGACGCCGGCGGCAAGCCGCCGCATCCCGCGTTTAAACAGCGCTCCCTCGATCATGGCATATAGCCACTCCGGAAGTGCACCAGGGGTGATGCATCGGGATTGCTGGAGGTCGCCACGACCTGCCCGAGGATGATGACGACGCTATACCTTTCGATGGTTTCGACCAGTTCGCAATCGATAACGCCGGCCGCATCAGCAAGGGTCGGCGCGCCTGTCACCAAGCTGCTCCAGGAGGCCGTCGCAAAGCGGTCGGCCCCTTTCAGATCAGATTTCCCGCCAAAAATCTCCGCAAGCTCCCGCTGTGCCGAGGAGAGATAGTTGAGGGCGAAATGCCGGGCCTGAAGGATTGTCGGCAGTGCCGAGGTGCGCTTGTCGACCGAGACCATCATGGTCGGCGGATCGGCGCAAAGATGCGTCGCTGACAGCCCCAGCAAGCCGGCAGGCCCGCTATCGGCGCGGGCCGTCACGATCGTGCTTCCGGTCGCACGTTGGCCGATCGCCTGCCAAAACTGTTTTACGTCGATCATTGCAGAAGTATCCGGTATCACTTCCATCGCGAGCGGGTCTTTTATCCTGCGCCACCCTCAACCACCGACGTTGAGACGAGAGTGCCTGCGGAGCAAGATCAAATTGCATGCGTATGCACGGCTCAATTGCTAAAGTTTTGAGCAAACGAACCAGCCCGTTGCACCCTATAGTATTTGAACCTGACGACGCAGAACTTCTTTGTGAGGCCTATAAGCCGATGGCTAAACGAGCAATCCCGAAAACCGGCACCCAGAAAATTAACGCCCAAGTGACTGCCCAGGATGTCGCCCGTACGCTCGGCGTTTCGCAATCGACGATTTCGCGCGCCTTTTCGATGACCGCAAGCATTTCGGAGGAAATGAAACTTCGCGTCGTCAAAGCGGCCAACAAGCTCGGCTATCAGCCGAACGTCATCGCACGCAGTCTCATTACCCGGCGAACCAACATGGTCGCGATCGTGATGGCTAATCTGGTCGACCCGTTTTACCCCGTGGTGCTGGATGAACTCGTCCAACAGGTTCAGGCGGGCGGGTTTCAGACTCTGCTGTTCGTTCCGTCCGCGGGCGAGAAGATCGATGACATCATGCCGAACCTGCTGCAATACCAGGTGGACGCCATCATACTGACTTCGGCCACGATCTCGTCAGCCATGGCTCGCATTTGCGCCGCGCGCGACACGCCCGTGGTTTCGTTTAATCGTTATGTGCCGGGGCTCAATATCCATGCGGTATCCAGCGACAATGTCGGCGGCGGACGGCAAGTTGCTGACTACCTCGTCGCCACCGGCCATGAGCGCCTTGCGTTCATCTCCGCGCAGCGCGACGCCACCACCAATCGCGACAGACGTTCGGGTTTTCTGACCCGCCTCAAGCAGCTGAAGATAACATCTTGCGTGCAGGAAGATGGCGGAGAATTCAGCTATGAGGCCGGATACGCCGCCGCCAAGCGGCTGTTGAGGCAAGCCGTGCGTCCGGATGCTCTTTTCTTCGCCAGCGACGTGATGGCCTTCGGCGGCATGGACGCCGCACGCGAAATTGGCCTGAGCGTCCCCGGAGATGTATCCATCATCGGTTATGATGACGTGCCCATGGCCGCGCTGCCGAGCTACGGCCTGACCACCATCCGGCAGCCGGTTCGTGAAATGGCGAAAACCGCCATGGACATACTCGGGCTCGCAGGCCAGCGCGGCATGCGATCCGATCCGACAACGCGCCTTATTCCGGGAACCTTGATCACCCGTTCATCGACCATGAACCGGCGCGCCGTCAGTCATTTGAAAGAGACTGCAGCATAAATGCCGGCTTCGAGACTGCGTACCGCGATATTTGGTTGCTGAGACTACAGTGCTGGAAGATGCCGATGCCGGGATTTTGTTTCGGCTGGAGCCAGTTTCATGATGCCCGACTTGCAACGCGTCGATGTCGGGAAAGAGACGGCGATCATCCTGCCAGTTGCCATTCCTTGAAGCGTTGCGTCACCTTGACGAGGTTGTCCTTCCACCAGACGTCGTCCTTGATGAAGACCTTGTCTTTCAACTCCGGAGCCGTCGGCAGCAGCTCCCGGGTGGCAGGCTTGGTCAACGCCAACGCGCGCATGTTTGGTACGGCATAGCTGGTCAGATCCATGTATTCCGCATCCGCCTCGGTGGCATTGAACATGTAGTTCAGGAACTGAAAGGCTTCCTTTTGGTGAGCCGACGTGCGGATCACACAATAGGGATTGCCGCTGACTGCACTGCCGGCCGGCTGGAATCCGAGTTCGGCGCCGGCCCGATTGGCGAGCACGACGCGTCCGTCGAAGCAGGTGGCGAGAGAAACGGCGCCGGAGGTCATCTGCTGGATCGGCTCCTGGTTGGTCGTGTGCCAGATGATGTTCTGGCGGCCGAGCTTTTCGAGGCTCTTCAATGCCCGCTCCACATCGAGCGGATAGAGCTTGTCGATCGGCACGCCATCCGCCAGCAGAGCGATCTCGAGGATGCTGCCGTCGGATGGACTTGAATAGAGCGAGCGCTTGCCGGGGAAGCGCTGCGTGTCCCAAAACTCCGCCCAGTTCCTCGGAGCCTTGTCGTCCGTCAGCCTGCGCTTGTCATAAGCCATGCCGAACAAGAATAGCGCGAACTTGATGCCGTGGGTGCCCCTGAATTCCGGAGGAATCTGGCTTGCATCGACAATGGAGTAGTCGTAGGGGGCGACGATGTTTTCGTCGATTGCAGCCAGATATTCGGCGCCGGTCAGGTTGATGAGGTCCCATTGCGCTGCCGTGCCGGAGGTGGTTTGCAGCTTTGCCAGCGCCAGCGACGCGTTGCCGCCGATATTCACCCTGATGCCCGTCTGCTTCTCGAAAGGCACCGCGAACAGCTTGGTCAAGTAGTCAGCAATGACGCCGCCATAGGTAGCGAAGTTCAGCACCACGCCGTCAGCCTTGGCGCGGCCGATCAGGGCCGGAGCCGCGAGTGCCGCCGCGGCCGTGCCACGCAGGAAGCTGCGCCGCCCGAGACGCCGACGGCCGTTCAAGAGGTCAAGCGAACTCATCAACCCAGGTCTCCCTATCAACCATGTCTCCCCATCAACCCAAGTCTCTCTGCCAGACATAACGCATTTGCATGCACTCGGGCATGCCAGCCGATATGGATAAGCAAAAACCGTTCCAAGTGTGCAGCGGCCTCGAAATTGCACGGAACTTGCATACGGATGCAAAGAAGAATGCAAAGCGCGAGCGAAGCCTTCGCGCAACGGAAGCCGTGATAAGTTTGTGACCATGAGTTCGCGCCATTCCCGTCCCGGCGACCAAGCCGGGCAAAGTCGGACTTTCGCCTGGCTGATCGCGCCGTTGGGCGTTCTCTACGGCGTCTTTGCCGTGTTGCCCCTTGGCATGATCCTCAGGTTCAGTGTTGCCAACGGGTTCGAGAATTTCCGCAACATTTTCGGCAGTCCATTACTCCTGCGGGTCGCAACCAATACGCTTGTGATCAGCTTGGCCACGACGATCATCGCACTCGCGCTCGCGATCCCTGTTGCCGCGGTGCTGTGGCGCTCGGGCCCCAAGCTACGAAGCCTGATCATGGCCTTCGTCCTGCTGCCGTTCTGGACAGCAGTACTGATCAAGAATTTCGCCTGGGCGGTGCTGTTGCAGGACAACGGTGTGGTGAACGGGCTGCTGCAAGCGGCCGGGGTTGGCCCCTTCACTTTGTTGCATAACAGGCTCGCCGTACTGATCGGCATGGTGCATTTCGTGCTGCCCTACGCCATCTTTCCGATCTACACCGCGATGCGTGAAATTGATCTGCGGCTTGAGAACGCGGCGCGCAGCATGGGGGCAGGCACCGCCGAAGTCATCTGGCACGTCATCCTGCCGCTGATCATGCCCGGCATCGCGGCTGCCGCACTGTTGGTTTTCATCGTCTCGACCGGGTTCTTCATCACGCCGGTCATCCTTGGCTCGCCCTCGGACATGATGATCTCGAACCTTGTCGATTATTATGTCCACGAATTGATCAACTTCAACAACGCGGCGGCGCTTGCCGTACTGGTGGTATTGTTGCTCGCACCGGTCATTGTCCTGCAGCAGCGTGTCGGCAAACGGGGGCAGTACGGTGTCGGCTAGCCGTTCTTTGCGCCTTTCGGGTCATGCGCTGTTGTTGATTGCCGCCGCGCCGATCCTGCTGTTTCTGCTCTTGCCGTCGCTGATCATCGTGCCGATGGCGTTGTCGAAGTCGCAGATGATTCAGTTTCCACCGGAATGGATATCGCTGCATTCGTTCGCCGATTACCTCGGCGACCCCCAATGGGTCGATTCGACCCTGCTGTCGTTCCAGGTGACGATCGTCGCCGTGTTGATCGCCGCCGTTACCGGCGGCACTGCGGCGATCGCGCTGCACGGCAGGAGCTTCGCCGGCAAAGGCCTTTTGGTCGGGCTGATCATGATGCCGATCGTAACGCCGGTGGTTATTTTGGCGCTTGGCGATTACCTGCTGTTCGCCCAGCTCCGCGTTCTTGGCAGCTGGGTCCCGATAGCCATCGCGCACGGCGTGCTGGCGACGCCCTACGTCTTCATCTCGGCGCAAACGAGCCTTACGTCCGAGCTCAATCCGGCATTGGTGCGTTCGGCCCGCAGTCTCGGCGCGCGGCCAATCTCCGTGCTTTACCACGTCTACTGGCCAGCGGTCCGCCCGGGCGTGCTGGCAGGCTCGATGCTCGGCTTCGCGGTCTCGTTCGATGAGGTGGTGCTGGCACTCTTCCTGCAAGGGGCGAACTCGGTCACCTTGCCGGTGCGCACCTTCAGTGCCATTCAGTACGAGTTGACGCCGAAGATCGCCGCCAGCGCCTCGCTCTTCATCGTGCTGGCCCTTGTCGCGCTCGCCTTGCAGGCGTTCGCGGCGCGCAAGACGGGACGTCTATCGTGAATTCTGCTGTCCAACCCGAGAAGGTGTCGGCTTCCTCTCACCAGGCGGGGCGCGAAGTCGAGGTGCGCGGCCTGTGGAAATCCTATGGCCACGGAGCCTATGTGGTTCGCGACGTGAGCTTCGCCTTGCAACGAGGCGAATTCCTGACGTTGCTCGGGCCGAGCGGCTCGGGCAAGACAACCTCGTTGATGATGGTTGCAGGCTTTGAGAAGCCGACGCGCGGCGAGATTCTCGTCGATGGTCGTGACGTCGCGCGGCGGCCGCCCGAGCAGCGCAATTTCGGCGTCGTGTTCCAAGGCTACGCGTTGTTTCCGCATAAGAGCGTGTTAGAGAATGTCGAATTCGGACTGCGCATGAAGGGCGTTCCGCCCGCCGCCCGCCGGCGGCAAGCATTCGACATGCTCGAGAAGGTCGGCCTCGCCAATTTCGCGATGCGAAAGCCGCGCGAGTTGTCCGGTGGTCAACAGCAGCGCGTGGCGTTGGCGCGGGCGCTTGTTTTCGAACCCGACGCCCTTCTGCTCGACGAGCCGCTTAGCGCGCTCGATCGCAAGCTGCGCGAAAGCCTGCAAAACGAAATCAAGGAACTTCAGAAGCGCTTTGGGATCTCGATCCTGTTCGTCACGCACGATCAGGACGAGGCAATGATGATGTCCGACCGCATCGCAGTGATGGCCGAGGGACGCATCGTCCAGATCGGATCCCCGTCGGACGTCTATCTGCACCCAGCGACACCTTTTGTGGCGGGTTTCCTCGGCGAAACGAACCTGGTGCCGGGAACCTACCGGGGGACGGATGAGGGCTATGCTGTCGTGGACTTCAAGGATACGGCGCGTGGTCGCGCGAGGCTACCTGCCGATGGAAGGAATTTGACTGCCGGGGAAGCCGTTGTGGTGTCTGTAAGGCCGGAGCGAGTGCGCCTCCTGACACACCAGGCGGAGCCGAATTTCCCGGGCGTTGTTGCAGACTGCACGTTCCTGGGCCGGCATACCCGCTACAGTATTCAAGCGCTCGGCCAGGCACTCACCGTCAGCGTCACGGAATGGTCGCAGACATCAGCGCTTTGCAACGGGGCGCCGGTCTGGCTAGGTTGGAACGTGGAGGACGCACAAATTCTGAGCGGGCCGGAAGGCGCGCTTGCTACGCCTGAGGAGATCATTCGATGACGAGTTCGAGCGACCGCCGCCAGATGAAGCTTGGAGCTTTCTTTCACCCGACCGGCCATCACATCGCCTCATGGCTGCATCCAGAGGCACAGATCGACGCAGGGACCAATGTCGAACATTATATCGAGCTCGCACAGACCGCTGAGCGCGGTAAGTTCGACCTGATGTTCCTCGCCGATGCACTCGCCACCCGCGACGGCAACCTGGAGGCGCTGAGCCGCTGGCCTCAATATATGGCCTATTTCGAACCGATCACGTTGCTGTCGGCGATAGCAGCGGTGACCAAGCGTATCGGCCTGGTCTCGACCGCCACCACTAGCTATAACGAGCCTTATAACGTCGCGCGCAAATACGCTTCGCTCGACCATATCAGCCATGGCCGTGCGGGCTGGAACGTCGTCACCTCCGCAAATATAACGGAGGCTTATAATTTCGGCCGCGAAGAACATTTTGAGCATGGCGAGCGCTACGACCGCGCTGCTGAATTTGCCGAGGTCGTTTTTGGCCTTTGGGATAGTTGGGACGATGACGCCTTCATCCGCGACCGGGCGAGCGCGCGGTATTTCGACCCGAAGAAACTCCATTATCTCAGACATAAGGGCGAGAATTTTTCGGTCCGCGGGCCACTGAATGTCGCCCGGCCGCCGCAAGGCCGACCGGTGATCTTCCAGGCGGGATCGTCGGAAGTCGGAATGGAGCTTGGCGCGCGCATCGCTGAAGCGATCTTCACACCAGGACTGACGCTCGAGAGCTCGCAAAAATTCTATGCCGACATGAAAGGGAGGATGAGCAAATATGGCCGGTCACCCGACGATATGAAGATCATGCCGGGACTCAACGTAATCGTGGGCCGCACCGCTGCGGAGGCCGAAGAAAAGCACCGCTATCTCCAATCGTTGATCCATCCGGACGTGGGGCTGGAGCTCCTGAAGGCCGCCTTGGGCGGCTTCGACCTTTCGGGCTATCCGCTTGACGGGCCCTTGCCGGAAGCAGCCTTCCATTCGGAGGTCAAGGGCGGCCAGACCTCGGCGCGCAATGTACGCAACTGGGCACGAACGGAAGGTCTGACGATCCGCCAGCTCTACGAACGTTTCGCTGGCGCACGCGGCCAGCGAACGCTCAAGGGGACACCGTCCCAAATCGCCGACGACATGCAGACTTGGTTCGAGAACCGCGCGGTTGACGGCTTTCTGATTCAGCCGTCCCATCTGCCGGTCGGGCTGAACGAGTTTGTCGATCAAGTGATACCGGAACTGCAGTCGCGCGGTCTGTTCCGTACCGAATATGAGGGACCGATGTTGCGTGATAATCTTGGCCTGCCGCGACCGGTGAGCCGTTATGCGGCGGCCACCTAAACTTAGCGTGTTTGTAAAAAGTCGACTAAAGCAGGGCCCCCTCGGCAGCGAGCCGTCGGATATGAGGGCACACGCAGCCGATCTTTCCTCCCCTATCGCTTGAAAGCCCAGCCATGAGTGTCGTTACGCTGATTAAGAATGCCGATTGGGTCATCGCGTGGGACGAGACCTCCAAATCGCACGGCTATTTGCGAAATGCCGACGTTACGTTCCAAGGCAATACGATCATTCATGTCGGCAGTAGCTACGGCGGGAAACCTGACCACGTCATCGACGGACAAGACGTGATGGTCATGCCGGGCCTTGTCGACATTCATTCCCATCCAAGTCTCGAGCCGTCCTGGCGAGGCATCCGCGAGGAACACGGCGTCCCCGAAATGTACATGACGGGTCTCTACGAGCGTTCGGTTGCGTATGGCCGGGACGAAGAGGGCGAACGTGCGAGCATGGAGGTTGCCTACTCCGAGCTCTTGCTCTCGGGCGTCACCTCGGTTGCGGATCTTTCCAAGCCTTATCCTGGCTGGGTTGATCTCGTCGCCAAAAGCGGCATCCGCGGTTTTCTTGCACCAGGATACGCCTCGGCACGCTGGACGATCCGCGGAACCCATCTCCTCGACTATATCTGGGATGAGAAAGCCGGTGTTGAGGGCTTTGAACGAGCACTGCAACTGATCGACACACTTGCCTCTCATCCCTCTGGCCGGCTATCGGGGATCGTCTATCCGGCCCAGATCGACACCTGCACCGAGAGCCTGCTTCGCGACAGCGCCGCAGCCGCCCGTGAGCGCGGCCTTCCGTTCACGACGCATTGTTCGCAAAGCGTCCTGGAATTCCAGGAGATGGTGCGTCGGCACGGCATAACGCCGGTTCAGTGGGCCGAAAAAATCGGCATCCTCGGCGAGAACACGACGCTTGGACACGCCATTTTCATCGATGAGCACTCCTGGCTGCATTGGTGGAGCAAGCGCGATCTCGACATTCTCGCGGGGTCGCGGACCAACGTCGCGCACTGCCCCTCTCCCTTTGCGCGCTACGGACACATGCTCGAGGACTTCGGCCGCTATCGCCGGGCGGGCGTCAATCTTGGGCTTGGGACCGACGTCGCACCACACAACCTCATCGAGGAAATGCGGCTTGCGGCGATCCTGGCCCGGATCAGTTCCGGCGATATCCACACCGTGCAAACCGCCGATCTGTTTTATGCGGCAACCGTCGGCGGCGCAACCGCGCTGATGCGCGACGATATCGGGCGTCTGGCGTCCGGGATGAAAGCGGACATTGCACTCGTCGACCTCAAGAATGTGTTCATGCAACCTGCACGTGATCCGCTGCGTTCTCTCGTCTACACCGCGGCTGATCGCGCCGTGCGCGACGTCTTTGTCGACGGAATCCAGGTCGTCAAATCGGGCCGCGTGCTGACACTCAATCATGCCGATGCACTGGCCCGGCTGACGGAAGCGCAGGCGCGGATGGAGAAGGACGTCCCGAACCGCGACGGCCTCGGCCGAAGCTCGCTGGAATTATCGCCGCTCTCCTTGCCGCTGCTGGCCCAACAGTGACAACGGGATTTTCCAGCCAGATCGTGCTCCAGAGAACTGATTGCCGCAGGTTTCAATTGTTCCTAGTATCGAAACCGTCAGTTCTCGATTAGCGGAGAAGCGCTTTGGGTCGAACAGTCATCAAGAACGCTGACTGGGTGGTCGCCTGGGACCCGAAGGAATCGAGGCATCTTTATCTAGAAAACGCCGATCTTATATTCGAGGCGGATCGTATCGTTTACGTCGGCCGAGAATATCAAGCCGGCGCAAGCGACGAAACCATCGATGGCCGTGGAACGATGATCATGCCGGGCCTGGTGGACATCCATAGCCACCTGGCGCATGAGCCCATCAACAAGGGCTATACGGATGAGACCGGCTCAAGAGGGCTCTATAATTCGAACCTGTACGAATACATGCCTACGATGGTGGGAGATGAAGAGGCCGCACCCTGGCAAACGCGTCTTGCCGCGGCCGAGTTATTGATGTCCGGCGTCACGACCGTCGTGGATCTGACAATTCCCTATCCAAACTGGATCGACACGCTAGCCGAAACCGGGTTGCGCGCCTGTATCGCACCGATGTTCCGCTCTGCGCGCTGGTTCACGAGGAATGGACATGTCGTCGAGTACGATTGGTCGCCCGATCAGGGGTTCGGCGCGATGGAAAAGGCGCTTCAGCTCCTGGAGCTTGCCGACAAACACCCTTCCGGACGTCTATCCGGAATGGTCTGCCCCGCCCAGATCGATACCTGTTCATCCGAACTCCTCCAGACGAGCTACCGCGAAGCAAGTAAGCGTGGGCTCCGCTGGCAGACCCACGCCGCACAGTCGCTTCCGGAGTTTCACGAGATTACCCGGCGGCACGGACTGACGCCGATACAGTGGCTCGACAAATTAGGCGTGCTTGGGCCAACTTCCATCGTCGGCCACGCGATATTCGTCGACGATCACCCCAACGCGCATTGGAGTACAGCCAAGGACGTTCGTTTGCTCGCAGAGAGCAGGACCACCGTCGCTCACTGCCCCACGGTCTTCATGCGACGAGGAATGGCGCTGTGCCACGTCGGACGATACCTGGAGGCAGGCATCAACATCGGCATCGGTACCGACACCTATCCGCACAATATGATCGAGGAGATGCGGCACGTCGGCTATGTGTCCCGGCTGATGGCTGGACATCCCCGAGCGACCACGACCGCCGACGTCTTCAATGCTGCCACGATCGGAGGCGCGCGAGCGCTGGGCCGCGAGGACATTGGGCGATTGGCTGCCGGCTCCAAGGCCGATTTCACGCTCGTCAACATGAAGCATCATTTGATGCAGCCAAGCCGCGACCCGATCAGGAGCCTGGTTTACGCCGCGGCGGATCGCGCCGTGAGCGCCGTCTATGTCGCTGGCGAGAAGCTCGTCGCAGACGGCCGGCCGTTAAGGATCGATTACGAACGTGCCGCCGGCGAGGTCAACGCCGCGCAACGGCGCGCGGAAGGCCGGGTCCCCGAACGGGATCTGGTCGCCAAGCGAAGCAGCGAAGAAATGTCGCCGCTGACATTCCAAAAACACTGACAAGAACACTGAACAGGCCGGCTCGATCAACAGGGAGTCCTCGATGCGACATCTGAACCGATTGTCATGGGTTGTTCCGATGGCCGCCGCCTCGATCTTCTCGATCGGGGCCGCGCCGTCACATGCGACAACGCTCAATATCGTGATGGAGAGCCGCGTCAGTGTACTTGATCCGGTTCTGTCGACCGCCCATCAATCCCGAAATCATGGCTACATGATCTACGACACGCTGCTGGCGCTGGACGAACAGGGCGTGATCCGGCCGGAAATGGTCGACAACTGGAAAGTGTCGGACGACAAGAAGACCTACACGTTCACGCTGCGAGACGGCTTGACCTGGCACGACGGCGCCAAGGTCACCGCCGAGGATTGCGTCGCATCGATCAAGCGGTGGGCCCAGCAGGACCGCATGGGCCGCGCGTTGATGAAGTACATCACCGACCTGCATGCCGACGGCGAGAAGACTTTCTCGGTCACGCTCTCTATCCCGAACGACCTGATCCTGACCGCCTTCGCCAAGCCGAGCGGCATCCCGTTATTCATGATGCCGAAACGCGTTGCCGAAACTCCCGTGACAGATCCGATCACCGATTACACCGGGTCCGGCCCCTTCAAGTTCGTTGCCGCCGAGTACAAGCCGGGCGTCCGCGTCGTCTATGTCAAGAACGAAGCTTACGTTCCACGTCCAGAACCGGCGAGCGGTCTCGCCGGTGGCAAAGTCGCCAAGGTCGACCGGGTCGAGCGCATCGAGATGGCCGACCAGCTGTCCGCGGTGAATGCACTCATCAAACACGAGATCGATTACCTTGAGACGGTGCCGTTCGACTTGTTGCCGATGGTCGAGGGACTGCCGGGGGTGGTCGTGGAACGGCTCGACACACTCGGTTATCAGCCGGTCTACCGGTTCAATCACCTACATCCGCCGTTCAACAACAAACTGGTGCGGCAGGCGGCGATGTACGCCATCGGACAGGAAGCGGCCCTCCAGACCCAAATCGGAAATCCGAAATACTATCGCACTTGCGCTGCGGTCTTTGGCTGCGGACTGCCGTACGAGAGTTCGGCGAAGTCCGAGATGGTTATTCCGTCCGATATCGAGAAGGCCAAATCCCTTCTGAAACAGTCCGGCTACAACGGCGAACGGGTGGTCGTGCTTCAGGCGACCGACATCCCCATCATAGCATCGATGCCGATCGTGATCGCCCAGCATCTGCGCGAGGCCGGTTTCAATGTCGACCTGCAAGCCATGGATTTCATGACGGTGCTATCGCGCCGGTCAAATCGGGGATCTGTCGCGGAAGGCGGCTGGAGCCTGTTCGTCACCACCTGGCATAACACTGAGGTCGAGGATCCTGTTCGCAGCTTCACCGTGTCGGCCAACGGCAATGACGCCTGGGCGGGATGGCCCACAGTGCCTGCCATCGTCGAGGGGACCAATCAATTCCTGCTCGCCCCCGACGAGGAGCATCGAAAACAGATCGCGGCGCGGCTTCAGGAGCTCGTTATCGAAGAAGGAGTCGTTGGTCCGCTCGGTTCGGTCACCAAGCCGGTCGGCTACTCCACCGCGATCAGCGGTGTGCTTCACGCCCCCGTCCAGGTCTTCTGGAACATTTCCAAATAAGGGAACAGGCCGAAGATGGCGGGATATATTTTCAACCGGATCCTCGCAACGATTCCGGTCATGGCCGTCGTTGCGCTCATTGTTTTCTTTCTGCTGCGGCTGTCCCCCGGTGACCCCGCGGCCATCATGGCTGGCGACGCGGCTTCGCCGGCCCAGATCGAACAAATGCGCCATCAGATGGGACTGGACCGACCGATCGCCGTGCAGTTTTTCGTCTGGATCCATCAGTTGCTATCGGGTGATTTTGGCCTTTCGCTCCACTCGAAGATTCCCGTTTGGGATATGATCGCCGGCCGGATCGGCCCGTCGCTTGCCCTCAGCATCTCCACGATTGCCTTCTCCATCCTTGTGGCCATCCCGCTCGGCGTCATAGCTGCGTGGGCGCACGGCACCCTGCTCGACCGCGCCGTCATGAGTTTCTCCGTCATCGGGTTTTCCGCTCCGATATTTCTGACGGGATATATCCTGGTTTTTTTCTTTGCGTTGAAACTCGATTGGTTTCCGGTGCAGGGATATCATCCGGTTTCCGACGGCGCTTCGTTGTTCTTGCGGGGACTGGTCCTTCCCACGCTTGCTTTGAGTACGATCTACATCGCACTTATTTCCAGGATTACGCGAAGTAGCCTGCTTGAGATCCTCGGCGAGGATTTCATCCGCACCGCGCGGGCCAAAGGCGTGACCGAATTTTCAGTCTTCTTAAAGCATGCGCTCCGAAACGCTTCCATCCCGATCGTGACGATCATCGGCGTCGGCGCGGCGTTCCTGATCAGCGGGGTCGTCGTGACGGAGTCGGTATTCAATATCCCCGGCCTCGGACGCATGGTCGTTGAAGCGGTGCTGGCGCGGGACTACCCGCTGATCCAGGGTCTCGTGCTGGTGTTTTCATTCGTATACGTCGTCATCAATCTCATCGTCGATCTCCTGTACACGATCCTGGATCCGAGGATCACCTACTGACGGCGCTGCCAACAAAAACAAGAATGGCCCATGACGCAAAGCTTTGAGCCGATAGTTTCCGAACAGCGAACGGACGGGCCGCGGAACGGGCTGTTTCGCGCCATGAGGAACGGTCCGATTGCGATCGCCTCGCTGATCCTGTTGGCGATCGTCTCTATTGCTGTGGCTGCTCCCCTGCTCACCACGACCGACCCGATCCTGATCCACCCATTGGAACGGCTGCGGCCGGGATCGCTGCAACACTGGTTCGGAACGGATGCGCTGGGACGCGATGTCTACGCCCGGGTCATCTATGGCGCGCGCACATCGTTGATCGTCGGAACGTTCGCGGCCACAGCCTCGATCATGTTTGGTCTGGCGATCGGCGTTATTGCGGGCTATTTCCGGATCGCGGACCTGATCATCATGAGGGTGATGGACGGCGTCATGGCGATTCCGAGCATCGTGCTGGCGGTAGCGCTGGTCGCCATCTCCGGCGCGAGCCTGACGACAATTCTGGTCGCGATCGCCGTTCCCGAGATCCCGCGTGTCGTCAGGCTGGTTCGCGGTGTCATCTTGAATCTGCGAAGCGAACCCTATGTTGAGGCCGCGATTTCGCTGGGAACTCCCCCGCATCTTCTCCTCATTCGGCACATGATACCAAATACGGTGGCCCCGCTGATCGTCCAAAGCTCGTTTGTGCTCGCATCGGCCATCCTCACGGAGGCCGCGCTCAGCTTCCTCGGTGTTGGCTTGCCGCCGGAGATTCCGTCGTGGGGCAACATCATGTCCGAAGGCCGGAAGTATTTCCAGTTGTACCCCGGCTTGATCTTTATCCCTGGCGCTTTCCTCGCTGTCACGGTGCTGAGCGTCAACCTGATCGGCGACGCATTACGCGACGTGCTTGATCCAAAGATGGCCAAACGGCTGTAAGCTCGATGCCGTCTTCCTCGATCTCAACACGCCCGACCAGGGCGGCATGGAGGCGATACCGGTTTTGGCGAAACGCTGTCCGCAACTGCCGGTGATCGTGCTGTCGTCGTCGGAAGATCCGGGCGATGTACGCCGCGCTTTGAAGTCGGGTGCCTGCGGCTACGTGCCGAAATCAGCCAGTCCGCGAAATATACTCTCGGCGCTGCGTCTGGTGCTCGCCGGCGAAATCTACGTCCCGCCGCTGCTGCTCGACGTTGCGGCCGATGGGCCTGGTCAGGTGCCGGGCGATGTTGGCGAGCGCCTGACCGAGCGGCAAACCGAGGTGCTACGGCAGCTATGCCGTGGACTCACCAACAAAGAGATCAGCCGCGCGCTCGAGCTCTCCGAAAAGACCACCAAGTCACACATCACGGCGATCTTTAAAGCGCTCGGCGTGGTGAATCGCACGCAGGCTGCCGCCGCGGCCCGACGTAGCGGGATCGTGACTTATTGAGTTTCAGCAATCGCTGTTTGCAGCGCCAAGCCGTTTTCGACCCTAAAACGCGCGACCGCAACGCCCGCTTGGGTCAAAAGGCGACATGACACTTGTGGTCCGGTAACGGATGAGACGGCTGCACGAGCGTCATTGGCAAAGGTAACCCCGCCAATGACGCTCGATCCGTGCGGGCTATGCCGCCTGGCGGCCGGCCGCGAGTTCCTTGACGGCTTCGGTGGTCAATGGCTTGCCGCCAATGCCCCATTCGCCGCTCGTCACTTCCGAAATCTTGACCCAGGTCACGCCGCGCATGTTCTCGCCCTCGATGGAGACCATGGCATCGGTCAATTTCTGGATGATTTGGCGCTTTTGCTCGGGGCTGAACACCTTTTCAATCAAATGCACTTCGATCAGCGGCATTGTGCGTCCTCCATCTTGGCCTCGCCCGACGCGAGGATATTGGCCACAATATGCATACCGTCCCGGTCAAGACTTTCAGAAAGCTATGATTTAGTCTCCAGATACGCTCAAGATACCCCTGAGATATTCTGGCCCAGATATGAACCTCAGCTTTGGCGACTATGATATCGATGTCGAACGGCGCGAACTCAGGCGCGCTGAAACCCCAGTACATGTAGAGCCGCAAGTCTTCGACCTGCTGGTTTACCTGGTAAACAACCGCGACCGCGTCGTCAGCAAAGACGATCTCATCGCTTCGGTCTGGGGCGGCCGGATCGTGTCAGATTCGACCTTGACTAGCCGGATCAATGCCGTGCGAAACGCAGTCGGGGACTGTGGCGAGGACAAGAAGCTGATCCGCACCATTGCGCGCAAGGGTTTCCGCTTTGTTGGCGCCGTGCACATGCAGCCCGGCGGCGGCGAGCCGGCGCATTTTATCAATCCGCCGCCACATGAAATCCAGGAACAATCGCGCCTGGCCTTGCCGCTGCCCGACCGGCCTGCCATCGCAGTCCTGCCCTTTATCAACATGAGTGGTGATTCCGAGCAGGAATATTTCTCCGACGGCATCAGCGAGGACATCATCACTGCACTATCGAAGCTGCGCTGGTTCTTTGTTATCGCGCGCAACTCTTCGTTCATCTACAAGGGCAAAGCCGTCCATATCAAGCAGGTCGCCGACGAGCTCGGCGTCGGCTACGTGGTCGAGGGCAGCGTTCGCAAAGCCGGCGACAGCGTGCGCATCACAGTACAGCTTAACGACGTCGCTACCGGCAGTCACATCTGGGCAGAGCGCTTCGACCGCAGTATTGCTGACGTGTTTGCCGTACAGGACGAGATCACCGAGGCCATCGTCGCAGCGATCGAGCCGCAGGTTTATGCCGCGGAAAATTTCCGCGCCAAGCGCAAGTCGCCAGACAGCATGGACGCATGGGATTTGGTGATGCGGGCGTTGTCGCATTACTGGCGGGTGACGCGGCAGGACAATGTAGTCGCACAGGCGCTGCTCGAGAAGGCGACCGCCATCGATCCGAGCTACGGCCAAGCGCTCGGCGTGCTTGCCACAAGCCAGACCTTCAGCGCCCACATGGGTTGGGAAGACATGGCGACCGTAACGCCGGTCGCCGAGCGTGCGGCGCTGGCGGCGATCCTGGCCGACAGCGAGGACCCCTGGGCGCACCATGCGTTGGGTTGCGTCTATCTGTTCACGCGGCGTTTCGACGACTCGCTAGCCGAGTTCGAACTCGCGCTGAGGCTCAATCCGAACTTCTCACTCGCTCAAGGTTATTATGGTTTGGCACTGTCCTATTGCGGGCGCTGGGAAGAAGCCAATGTGGCCGCGCATCGTGCATTGCGGCTTAGCCCGCGCGATCCGTTTTCGGCGGTCTACTACGGCATCGCCGCCTACGCTTACTTCGTCGGACGCAATTACGACCAGGC
>Ga0209169_10000945_pt1 | contig 17901 bp, 14 predicted proteins | sample HubBroMetageWRM4_FD_188346 | JGI IMG/M metagenome (GOLD analysis project Ga0209169, IMG submission 188346) | Warmed soil microbial communities from the Hubbard Brook experimental Forest, New Hampshire - Hubbard Brook CCASE Soil Metagenome WRM 4... | ecosystem: Environmental > Terrestrial > Soil... | reverse complement strand
TAAGTAACGGTGCAGGTTGCGGCGATGTCCATATCGCCGCGCACGAGAATCGCGCTAACGGCTGAGCCGGGCTCGATGGGTTCCGGCTGTTTGGCATCACTCACCGAACCAACTCCCATAACCGGGACGATGCCTGCCGATGCAAACTGGGGAGCGAAACGTCTCACTACATCTTCGGAGAAACCGTCGAAGACTAGCGGAGTTTCAATCGGCTTGAGATAGTTGGCAAAATCCTGGATGGACTCGCTCTCCACGCCGGGGCTGGAGACTTTGCGGCTGGGCTGGGCTGCGGTCTTGACATCGACCGGGATCGCTGCTGGGGATTGATCCAGAGCGCTGATTTCGAGCATCTCGGCGATCGGAGTGACACCCGCGATGGGTTCCTTGGAAAACTCTCCAATGCGGAAGGCGACGGCGCCGGCGAGTTTTCCGTCGAAGTAGACCGGACTGCCGCTCATGCCTGCCACTACACCGTTGTATTCGGCCTTCGCGCCGCCCAAGCGCACCAGGATAACGTCACCCTTGGGGCCATTGGCGTTCTTCAAGACACCGAGAACCTCGACCTCCATGGCTTCAGGTTTAGTACCTTGAAACACGGTGTAAGCCACACCGCGCATTCCGGCGTGAATCTGGGTGATGGGGAGCGTCTCTACGGGCTTGTTGGGTTGAGCGCTGGCTGGGAGCAGGAAGAGGGAAGACGCAACGACGGCGAGAACTGCTGATCTCATGACAAATTTCCCCGGAGGGCCAACCACCGGCCCAGGAACCAATCACTTGCACTTCGCAGATTCTGTAAAGTTTACCGGATGGGAGAAGGATTGAAGCCTGGCAAAACATCCCAATCGCGAAGCTCTGCGTCTATACTAGCATAGGATTTTCAGAGGAATTCAATGTTTTCGAGGTGTTCTAAGTCACTGATTCGGGCGGTACGGAGCACGGTTTGGTGCGGGATTCCGGCGATTTTGGCGCTCGCAACCCTGACCGCAATTGCGCCGGCGATACAGGCGCAGGACCAGCCAACTTCGGGCAATGGCCAGCAACCCCCGGCCGAGTCAGGTGGCCCGCAAGGCGATATTGGACCCTACGCGATCCCCAAGAAGAAGGAAGAACCGCCGCCTCCGCCGCCCACCAAGCCGAAGAAGGTGGAGGGGATGGGGGATTACTCGATCCAACTCAGTGTGCCTGTGGTGGAGGTACCAGTCATGGTGACCACCAAGGACGGCCAGTTTATTTCCAGCCTCAAGAAGGAAAATTTCAAGATTTACGAAGACGGGGTGCAGCAAACCATCAGCAACTTCAGCGTATCCGACGCACCCATTACTGCGGTGTTGCTGGTGGAGTTTGCGAACATATTCTACGGCATCACGATTGAGACCCTGCAGGCCTCCTACAGCTTTGCACAGTCCCTCAAGCCGGACGATTGGGTGGCGGTGACGTCGTATGACATGAAACCGCAGATCCTGGTGGACTTCACGCAGGACAAGCGGGCGATCCTCGGGGCTTTGAATACGCTGCGTATACCGGGCTTTACCGAGACCAATCTATTTGATGCTCTTTACGATACCTTGGACAGGGTAGACCGAGTGGAAGGACATAAGTACGTAATCGTGATTAGCAGCGGGTTTGACAGCTTCAGCAAGTTGAATCTGGACCAAATTCTGAAGAAGGTTAAGACCACAAAAGACGTCACGATTTTTACCGTCAGTACCGGCTGGATCATCCGGGAATACTGCGAAGTGAACCGTTGCACCAGTGGAACCCGTGGAGCCGGCATTCCAGTCACCCAGATGGATTATCTGCAAGCCGACAATGAAATGAAGACCTTCGCCAAAATGACGGGGGGACGTTTCTATCAGCCGCGTTTTCAGGCGGAATACCCGGAGATTTTCCGCGACGTCGCGGGCGACATCCGCCACCAGTACAGCATTGCCTATCACCCGACCAATGGCAAACTTGATGGCTCCTACCGCAAATTGAAGGTCGAGGTGATGGCGCCAGACGGCGGCCCGCTGAAAGTCCACGATCAGAAGGGCAAGGATGTGAAGTATGAGATCAATGCGCGCGAAGGCTACACCGCCAAGCATGTCGTGGACTAAGGCGCGCGGCTAGTGAACGTGGAACAAGCGATCCAATAGAAACATCAATCCCACACCTAGAAAAACTACCAGGGCCATCTTGGCCCCCGGCTCACGATTGACCTCCGGGATGAGGTCGGAGGCTGCAACGTAGATGGTGACCCCAGCAGCAAGCGGTAATCCGAAACTGACCTGAGCCCGGAACAGTGCCATGGTCAGCACTCCAGCGAAGGTGGCGGCTCCCAGCAGCACGGATGCGCCCCACGCCACGCGCCGGCTGCGGCCGCTGGCCAGCATGACCGAAGTGACGGTGAAACCCTCGGGAATCTTATGCAGAAAAATGGCAAAGAAAATAATCCAGCCCAGCCAGTTGGAAACCAGAAAGCCGGAGGTGATGGCGATGCCGTCGAAGAAGGTATGAATGATCAGGCCCATCAGGACGGAATAGCCCTTATGGGTATGGATGAATTGATCTTCGTGAGTCTCTTCGCCAAAGTGGAAGTGAGGGGTGACGGTATGCTCGAAGAAGTGAACGATGAGGTAGCCCACCAGGACCAGAAAGGCAGCGTCTTTGCCGCGCAGGGCGAGACTTGCGGGAAAGACTTCAACGATCGCCGTGGCCAGCATGAAACCTGCACCTAGAGCGACAAAATACTTGAGATAAGAGCGGTCCCAGTGCCTCTGGACGATGATGGCGCCGCCGAAAACATTGGCGGCGGCGGCAGTGAGGCCGAGCAGAAGGCTGAGGAGAACGGGATTCATGGGGCGGGAAGGATGATAGCAGTTCTCAGCTCAAAACCGCGTCAGCCGCTGTGCCGGATGTGCATCACGTCACCATCCTGCACGATGTAGTCTTTGCCTTCTAGGCGCAACGTGCCCCGGGCGCGGGCTTCGGCTTCCGATCCAGCGTCGAGCAGTTGGTCCCAACGGATGGTTTCCGCGCGAATGAAGTGTTTCTCGAGGTCGGAGTGAATGGCCCCGGCAGCTTCCACGGCGCGAGTGCGGACGGGGATGGTCCAGGCACGGCATTCGTCTTCGCCAGCGGTGAAAAAGGAAATCAGGCCGAGCAGCGCGTAGGTGGTGCGAATCAGGCGCACCAAGCCGCTCTCTTTGAGGCCATAGCTAGAGAGAAACTCGGCGGCGTCGGCGTCGCTCATTTCCGCCAGTTCAGCCTCGACCTTGCCACAGATTGCCGCAGCGCCGGCGTTGGGCCGCGAAGCGACTTCTGTCAGCTTGTATTTTCCCGCAGCATTTTCCAGGTCGTTTCCGAGAGTCGTGCTTTCGCCGATATTCAGGACGTAGAGGATCGGCTTCTCGCTGAGAAACATGAAGCCCCGAAGGCGCTTCTTGTCCTCTGGGGTCATTTCCATCTCGCGCAGCGGACGTTCGGCCTCGATGTGAGATTTGGCACGTTTGAGCAATTCATTTTCTTTTTCCAGTTCCGGCGTGCGCATCTTCTTGAGGTCTTTTTCCAGGCGCTCCAGGCGCTTTTCGATCTGCCCGAGATCGCTGACCATGAGATCGAATTCGACGTTCTTGATGTCGCGCAGAGGATCGACCGGCCCGACGTGAGGGATGGAAGGATCATCGAAAGCCCGAACCACGTGCGCCAGTGCATCGACTGTGCGCAAATTGCCAAGATAGGCGGTTTCCTTGAGGGCCTCCTGCCCGATGGCGCCGACGTCTACGTATTCGACGGAGGCATGAGTCAGTTTCTTGGGGCTGTAGAGTGCGGCCAGGCGGTCGAGACGGTCGTCGGGCACTTTGGCCACGCCCACGTGGGCTTCGCGCGGATTGGAGTAGGCTTGCTCCGAGAGATTTGCCTTGGTCAAAATGCGAAACAGAGATGTTTTGCCTACCTGTGGCAGGCCGATGATGCCGGTTTTCATGGGATGAAGGCTCTTGGCTCTTAGCTTTTGGCTGTTAGCTAGTGAACTTCGAGAATAAACGATGAAGGCATGAATACCCAAATCGCCAGCAAGGTTGGGGGCCTAGCCAAAAGCCAAGAGCCAACGGCCAAAAGCTAGGCGCGAAGCGCCGAAGCGGTGAGATAGACGACGACCAAGCCGAGCAAAAGCACGCCGCCTTCAACGCGAGTGGACCAGACATGCAAAGCGTCGAACTGCATGCGGGCGGGATTGTCGGGCGGGACCGAATCGATCTCGCCCATGGAAGCACGCAATGTATCCATGCGAGGAATGATTCCGAATTGCGAGACCAGTGTGAAAGCCAGCATCAGGACGATCAGAATGTGGCGGCCTGCGAACGCGTGTGACTTGCCGCGAGTGAACCGGCTGTAGAGAAGGGAACTCGCCAGGAAGAGCAACCCGGAGAAAATCCCAGCCCATTGCAGGATTTCGAGGGTGCGGCCAACCAGGTTTCCGGCAAGATGCCGCGTTGGCAACACCGCGAACGCCGCAGGAGCAACCGCGAACGCAAAGAAAAGCAGTCCGCCGATCCAAACAATCAAAGACAGGAGCATCAGGAATCGAAGAAAAGACATGGCGGACATTATAGCGGGAGGAACCATTCCGCCTTCTACATCGGCACCGGTGTGCCGTCGACCAGTTCCTGGATCACTTGCTCAGCCTGCTCGGACTTCTTCAAGGTTGAAGAATAGAGACCATTGACCACGACTCGGTGAGCGAATACGGGGACCATCAGCGGCTTGAAGTCCTCAGGAGTACAGAAGTTGCGGCCATCGAGAAAAGCTGTGGCTTGGGCCGCGCGATAAAGCATCTGCGAGCCGCGCGGAGAAACTCCCAACGAAAAGTGTTCAGTCTGCCGCGTCTTCTGAACGATCGCGAGCGCATAGCTGACCAGTGAATCATCCACGCGGATGCGAGTGAGGGCGCCCTGCATCTCCAACAATTCTACGCCGGTCAGGACGGGCCGCAGCGTGTCCAGTTTCGCAGCCCCAGCATCAGAACGCAAAATTTCGCGTTCGGCGGCGCTATCGGGATAACCCATGCGCACCCGCATCAGGAAGCGGTCGAGTTGCGACTCCGGCAAAGGATAGGTGCCGTGGTGTTCGACTGGATTTTGCGTGGCGATCACCAGAAACGGCTGCGGCAGTGGATAGGAGTGAGCGTCCACGGTGACTTGGCCTTCGTTCATGGCCTCGAGCAGTGCGGATTGCGTCTTGGGGGTGGTGCGGTTGATCTCGTCGGCCAGCAACACATTGGTGAACACCGGACCCCGCTTGAATTCAAACTGCTGCTCTACGGCAGAAAAGATGGAGATCCCGAGAACGTCGGAGGGCAGCATGTCGCTGGTGAACTGCACGCGCTGGAAGGTGCAATCGAGAGCACGGGCCAGGGCTTGACCCAGGGTGGTCTTGCCGACACCGGGTACCCCTTCAATCAACAAGTGCCCGCGAGCGAGCAGGCAAATTACGGCCAAGCGGATGACCTCATCCTTGCCTCGGATCACGTTCCGCAGCGCCAATTCAAGTTCGGCCGCGCGATGAGAAACCGCACTGGCACTTTCAGGAGACATTAGTTGAATTTTACTATGTGCTGGTGAGACTCGAGGTGAGGGCGGCACATTACCAACGTCACAGAGAAGCTCTCAGCTATCAGCCGTCAGCTTTCAGCGTGAGCGACCGACGTCAGTTGCCTGCTCTTGCTGATAGCTGAGAGCTGATGGCTTACTGCGTAAACTCCGCCGGCCTTCCGGTCAGGCGCTCAATGCGCTTGGCGATGGGCGGGTGGGTCGAGAACAGGTTGCCGAGATTCATTCCCAATAGTGGTTGAATGATGAACAAGTGCGCGGTTGACGGCGTTGCTTGCATGGGGATGCGGCGGGAGTAAGCGTCAAGCTTGGAGAGCGCACTGGCCAGCGCGTAGGGATTCCCCGTGAAATGAGCGCCGGTGGCGTCGGCCTGATATTCGCGCGAGCGTGACACCGCAAGCTGAATGAGAGAGGCTGCAATAGGCGCAAGGATCAGCATGAGCAGCGCACCGATGCCTCCGCCGCGGCGCTCGTCGCGGTTGCCTCCCCATCCCCCGAAAATCATGGCCCAACGCCCCATGCTGGCTAGCATCGTGATAGCGCCAGCGACGGTGGCAGCGACGGAACTGATCAGAATGTCGCGGTTATTCACGTGACCGAGTTCGTGGGCCAGCACACCCTCGAGTTCTTCATCATTCAGCAGTTCGAGAATGCCTTGTGTCATCGCCACCGATGCGTGCTGAGGGTTGCGTCCCGTGGCGAAGGCGTTCGGCGACTCGTTGGGGATCACGTAAATCTTGGGCATAGGAATGCCGATTTTTTGCGTGAGCCGCTCGACCGCCGCATAAGCGCGTGGCAGTTGTTCGCGAGTTACGGGTTGCGCGCGATACATAGCCAGCGCGATCTTGTCGGAGTAGAAGTACGAGATGAAGTTCATGAAGGCAGCGAGGCCCAAAGCCAGCAGCATGCCGTTCTGGCCGCCAAAGGCGCGGCCGATAAACATGAGCAGCAAAGTTAAAAGCGTCAGCAAGAATGCAGTTTTGAAGGTGTTCCCCATAAGTTCGCCCTAGCAGATTAGATGGTAACGCCGGGCAGGGGATTCAGCCAGGGCCAGGCGGGGAAGCGGGGTGCGTAAGTGCCGCTGCTGCAAGAAGGAACGTAGAACCGGATGCGGTCCGCAGGATATTCTATCGCTGAGGTTACGCAACGGGTGAGGATGCCCGTCCTCACACTAACTAGACGACTTTTGCGGTTCCACGCTTCAGTGCCCGCTCCAGCGTCTGGTCGAGTGCGGTTTTAGCCTTGTCATATTCTGCTTGTGAGATTTTGCCTTGCTTATGCTCAACCTCGAGCTGGAATAATTCTTCCTTCAGAGCATCCAGCAGCAGGGTAGAACGATCAGCGATGAGAGCAGGCTTGGCGGCGATGGGAAGGTCGACAATTTCGAGATCTGACGAAGCGAACTGCGGCACAGTGGTTTTGGAGCGGCCTATGACGAACATCGCGCCAGCGGCCAGCACTACCCCGAAGCCGCCCAGGATATACCAACGATATTTTTCCAATGGATCGGGCGCGTCGATGGGCGGGCCGAGGCCGCCGCCGGGACGCGAATCGCGACCGGCAACGGCACCACCTGCTGCGGGCGTTGGAGCGCCAGCGCTATCATCGCTGGCATCGGAAAGAGTGCCGGTTCCTGAGAGATTGAAATCGAGCGGTTGGCCGACGGTCGTGTTCGATACCACCTGGACTATGGCATCGGGCTGTCGCGGGTCGTTCATGGGGACAAAGGCCGCGCCCTGGCCAGCGGTGAATTGCATGCTCTTGGGCAGCATGACCACAAAATGCTGCGAGCCATAAATCACCCGCGGATTGATACTGATCTGTCCGCTGTAAGGCAAGTGGAAGGAGACCTGGAACTGGGTTTCGCCCGGGCGCAGAGGGAAAATGAAAGCGTAGCGATTTTTTTCCTGCTGAGGAACCGGGGCGGAGTTAATGGGTTGTCCGCCGGCGGTCTGCGCCATGGACTGGTCGATCTGGGCTCCGTCAGGCAAGCAGAACTCGAAATTCTGATCGTTCATTTGGGTGCGCGGCGGGTTCGACTCGTTGTTAACCGCGAACAAACGGACGCCTCCCAGTTCGTTGCCTTGTGCCTGGAATCGCATAACATCGGCAGTGACCTGAATCCCTGCCACCTTCTTTGCGACGTCGAAAACCTGCACTTCAACCGACGTGGTTCCGGGAGGAGCCATGCGATGGTAGGTCACTCCCTGATGAATGACGCGAATCAAATGTGGGCCCGCGGCGTCGAGCTTAAGGGCAAAGCTGCCTTTGGCGTCAGTCTGAGTGCGGCCAGCCTCCTGCATGCCGTTCATCAAGCTGAGGAGAACGACGTCATCGCCGGAGGCGGGCTTGTTGGTGGTGCCATTGGTGACCGAACCGGTGAGAGTCTGGGAGGCAGCGAGGGCCGGGAGAAGCGCGAGAATAATAATAAGGGCGCTCGTCTGGCGCCTAATCGCAATTCCGCTCAGCCGAAATCGCGCGCGGGGAGGGGCCCAGATCCTTCGCACGGCAAAAGACGCCTTGCTCAGGATGACCATTGCTTCTGATTTCAAACCCTGGCTCCTTTTCCACTAATTCTGTCTACTTCTTCGAGGTGTGCAATCTCGGCCAATACTGCCGCAGCTTCCTCTTCGAGCGAGGTCTTCATTGACTGATAATCGGCGTCGGGAAACTTGCCAGACCGGAACTCGAAATTCAAATCACGCAGGTTCTCGTAGACGGTCTCCCTGCGCTCGCGCAGAAATGAGAGACGTGTCTTTCGCGGACCCAAATACAACGTTCCCGGAAGATAGAAAACATACACCACAGTCGCGGTGGTGATCAGCATGCAGGCCAGAAGGGCGATGGTCACGTTTCAGTCTCCTTGCGAGCCTGGGCGCGGAAACGGTCCAGTTCCACACCATGCACGGGCGCCGGGGCGTCGGCGGGTAGAACCAGCGGACGCGACCTCCATGCACGAACGATGAAGGTGACCAGGCCAAGTCCGAGGACCAGCGCCAAATATGGCGCGACCCAGGCGACGCGGTCGAATCCAGTCTTAGTGGGTGCGGCGAGCACCGGCGGACCATATTTCTGAACGAAGGATTGCAGCGTGAGATCGTCGTTGTCGCCGCGATCAACGGCGGCAACCAGTTCCGCCCGCATGCGGTCAGAATAGGTGCAGCCCACGTGATTGCATTCCAGCAGAATTTGATTGCAGCTACACACACACATCAAACGATGGCCAAGGTCATTAAATCGAGCGGTTTGATCGCTTGCTCCCATGAGCATAGCGACAGCGATGCCGACGAGGATAATTTGAAAAGCGCGTTTGCCGGGTGCCGTCGTCATCAATCTCCCGCTCCCGCGGGGGCGGTCTGAACACGGGCCGGGACCGTGACTCGCGCTGGCGCGGTATTCGGGATCATGGCCACGACGGTGCCCACGATCATGATCCACACTCCCACCCAGATCCACATCACCAGCGGATTCAAGTGGGCCCGAATGATGGGACGCCCGGTGTCCGGGTTCTGACCCTCATAAACAACATAGAGGTCGTTGCTAATGCTGGAGCGGATTGAGGGCATGGTGGAGGTTTGCTGGCTGGCTTTGTAAAAGCGACGTTCGGGATTGAGGGTTGCGATCTGCTTCCCGCCCTTGAAAATGTTCATCACCGCCCACTCGCTGCCGTAGTTGGGATTGTCGTCCTGAGTGTAGGACTGGCATACAAGAGTGTAGGGCCCGAGGGTCAGTTTGTCGCCAAAACCCATTTCCTGCTCTTTGTCCTGGTTAAAGGCGGAGCCGGCGAATCCGATCACGACGACGATCACACCGAAGTGAACGATGTATCCGCCGTAGCGGCGGGTGTTGCGGCGGGTCAACTGCACCATCGAGGCCAACAGATTTTGGCCGGTGTGACCCGAGATGACGTGTCCGCCACGGACGAACTCCGAAGTCACGGTGAGTGCCACCATCACTGCCAAGGTGATGGTCATCAGTGAATAGAAATACGCAACGTCTTTCCACGGATTCAGGCCGAACCCGATCAACCCCGCCGCGACCACCAGCGCACCCAGCGCGGGGAACCTGAAGTTGCGTTTCAGACTCTCGGTGGAAGTCCGGCGCCATGCCAGCAGCGGGCCGAGTGCGGTCAACAAGAGGAGCAGTAATGCCACGGGAATGTTTACGCGATTGAAAAATGGAGGTCCGACCGTGACTTTCGTCCCCTGGACCCACTCCGAAAGCACGGGAAACAAGGTTCCCCACAAAACCGTGAAGCAAGCGACCAACAAAAGAAGATTGTTGAACAGGAAGCTAGATTCGCGCGAGACCAGCGACTCCAGTTTGTGCTCGCTACGCAGGTGCGAACGGTTCTTCACATAAAAGAAAAGGCAAGTCACGAATATGATCGCCAGAAAGGCTACGAACCAGGTCCCGATCGACGACTGCGCAAAGGCATGGACGGAACTGACCACCCCGCTGCGGGTGAGAAATGTTCCGAAGATGGAGAGCCCGAAAGTAGCAAAGATGAGCCACATGTTCCAGGTCTTCAGCATGCCGCGCTTTTCCTGCATCATGACGGAATGAAGGAAGGCGGTGCCGGTCAGCCAAGGCAGGAAGGATGCGTTCTCGACCGGATCCCATCCCCAGTATCCGCCCCAGCCGAGCACAGAATAGGCCCAATGCATTCCGAGGAAGATACCGCAGGTCAGCAAGCCCCAGGTGACCATGGTCCAGCGGCGGGTGATGTGGATCCACTTTTCGCCGGGATAGCGCATGATGAGCGCGGCCAACGCGAAGGCAAAGGGGACGGTGAATCCCACATAGCCCAGGTAGAGCATGGGGGGATGAATCACCATCTCGGGATACTGCAAAAGCGGGTTCAGGCCATTGCCGTCAGCTGGGAGTGAACCCTGCATGACAGCGAAGGGATGAGCGGCAAAATTCAGCAGCAGTAAGAAGAAAACCTGAACAGCCGCGATGATGACCGAGGCATAGGCAAACAGGCGTGGGTCGGTCTTATAGCGAAGCCGCAGCACCAGCCCGTAAGCAGAGAGCAGAAGTGACCAAAACAGCAGGGACCCTTCCTGCCCGGACCATAGTACGGCAAACTTATAAGGCACGGGCAGGTCACGGTTGCTGTGATGGAAGATGTAAGCGATGGAAAAGTTGTCCTGGAAGGCAGCGGTGACCAGCACCACGGCCGCCAGGAAGACGATTGCGAAGGAAGCAATTCCGGCGCGGCGAGCGGTTTCGCTCAGGCGGGCAGAACTTGGCCCTTCACGCGCCAGCGCCAATATGCCTGCCAGGAAAGAGTAGGCGCATAGAACCAGTGCCAGCAGGAGGGCGAAACTGCCAACGATGGACATAGGGGAGCCTCCGCCATTTTTTCAGAAACAGCCCACCAGAGCAACTGGATTGCTCCAGCAGAATCCAGCGTTTGCTCAGTCTGGACGAAAGGCCGACCCCGATGATACTCCTGAATTACGCGCTCTGCTTATGGTTTTCCCGAGCCATCACTTCGCGTTCGGCCTGGAGCCAGTCTTCGTTCTCATGGCCGGGAGTGCATCCCCGTTCCTGGTACAGTTCGAAGGCACGCTGGCGCACCTGGACTTCGAGATCAATGGTTTGGGAATTCGGTGAAGCGGAAACCTTCCGAGGCTGCGGTGTTGAGGTCGCTTCCGGCATGGTCAGGACTTGTTTGTTGGATGGTGTAGCGGCACGGGGCGTTTTTGCTTTTGGCATGTGCGGACTCCTTTATAGGTACGATTGATTAAGTATGATTACCCGAAAACACAGCGGCCCACGACTGAGGTTGGCTCACAAGAATGTATGACGAGTATGAAGTAATGATAAACCAGTTGGGTGTGGATGTGTGTAGGAGAAGAGGAAATTAATCGCAATGAAACAAAAGGTATTTGATCAATAAAAGTCATGCGACGCGGTTTCGGCGCGGGTGATGTTGAGTGACGATACGCGCTGGGCCTTCACTGAGATAACGTTGTCCTGATTTTGCAGAATTCCCTCCACCATAAGAAATTGTTCTGAACTCAGCAGTAGCCGGTTTTTCTGAAATAAATCGGGATGGATAATGGCATTCGCCACTCCGGTTTCATCCTCCAAGCTTAAGAAGACAAAACCTTTTGCGGTGCCGGGACGCTGTCGGGCGATGACGCATCCTCCGATGCGAAGGTGGCGTCCGCTGGGAATTTGCTTGAGGTCGCTGGCTTTGTAAACGCGCATGGCCGTCATGCGCGCGCGGTGATAAGCCATGGGATGAGGTCCCACGGTCATGCCGGTACCGCGGAAGTCGGCAACCAGACGCTCCTCGGCGTTCATGGGACGCAGCGGGGACTTTGCGTCGGGCTCGGGAAGGCTGTCAAGCAATGGACCGGAATGGCGGACAGCGCGTTCGACTTGCCAGAGGGCGTCGCGGCGGTGGAAGGAAATTTCGCCACGGAGACACCCTTCGACTGCGCTCAGGGCAGGCTCCGGCGCGGAGGAAATTTCTAATTCTTGATCATCAATACTTGATTTGTTGGTGTTCTCTCCGTGCCTCCGTGGTGGATTTTTTATCGAATTGAGGGCTCCAATTTCTGCCAGCGTATTCAGTTCGTCTTTGCGCAGTTCGGGCACGAGATGAATCAGATCGCGGATGGAAGCGAAAGGAGCGAGGCTGCGCTGACGTACTAGGGCCTGTCCGGCTTCTTCACGCAATCCACGAGCGTAGCGTAGGCCCAGGCGGAGGGCGGGACTCTGTCGCCCCGCTGGGGCTGGCTCGTTTTGATCGCTTTTCCCACGGCTTACGCCGTGGGCTTTATTCTTTTGCCGCTCCGCGGCTGGAGCACTGCTAGCGTTTGGGCCAACGACGAACGACGAACGACCAACGACCGGATCGGCTGAATGCTCCAGCGTGCAGTTCCAATCCGATTTCATCACATCGATCGGCAGGACTTTCAGTCCGTGGCGCTGGGCGTCTTTTACCAGCGTGGCCGGACGATAGAATCCCATGGGCTGATTGTTGAGCAGGGCCGCGGTGAATGCGGCCAGGTAATGACACTTCAGATAAGCACTGGCGTAGGCGATGAGCGCGAAGCTGGCGGCGTGGGACTCGGGAAAGCCGTAAAGAGCAAAGGAAGAAATGGAAAGAACAATCTGCTCTTGCGCTTCTTGCGAGATGCCGTTTTGCGTCATGCCGGAGCGCAACCGGGCTTCGATTTCTTTCATGCGCGCCTGGGAACGTTTGAAACCCATGGCACGGCGCAGCTCTTCGGCTTCGCCTCCACTGAAGTTGGCGGCCACCATGGCGATGCGCAGCAACTGTTCCTGGAAAAGTGGCACTCCTAGCGTGCGCGCCAGCACGGGTTCGAGCGAAGGATGAGGATAAACCACTGCCTCGCGCCCCTGGCGACGCTGCAAATAAGGATTCACCATCTGGCCGACAATGGGGCCGGGACGGATGATGGCGACCTGCACCACAATGTCGTAAAAGCGTTTCGGCTGCAAGCGGGGCAGGCACGACATCTGCGCCCGGCTCTCGATCTGGAACATGCCGATGGTGTCCGCTTTCTGTAGCGTGGAATAAACCACGGGATCGTCGGCGGGCAGGTGCGCGAGGCTGACCTCTTGGTGATAATGCCTGCGAATGAGCTGGAGAGAATCTTCCAGCGCGGCCATCATCCCCAGGCCGAGCAGATCGACTTTGATAATGCCGAGGTCGGCGCAGTCTTCCTTGTCCCACTGCACCAGCACACGGCCGGGCATGGAAGCAGGTTCCAAGGGAACCACAGAATCGAGCTGGCCCTGGCAGATCACCATGCCGCCAGAATGCTGGCCGAGGTGCCGGGGCAAATCCTGCACTGCGACACACAGCTCGAAATATTTACGCAGACGGGGATGATTCAGGTCCAGGCCGGCGTCGCGGAAGCGGTGATCGAAAGCGTCGTTTTGATCGCGATATTCCCAGGTGGAAACCGCTGCCGAAACTTTGTCGAGAGTTTCGGGGTCGAAACCCAGCGCCTTGCCCATTTCGCGGCCAGCCATGCGGCTGCGATAGGTAATGACGTTGGCGGTCATGGCGGCGCCGCGCTCGCCGTAGCGTTTGTACAGATATTGAATGACACGCTCGCGCTGGTCGCCGCTGGGAAGGTCGAGGTCGATGTCGGGCCATTCGCCGCGTTCTTCGGAAAGAAAACGTTCGAAGAGCAGTTCCATACCGACGGCGTCAACGGCGGTGATGCCCAACGAATAACAGACCGCACTGTTGGCGGCCGAGCCGCGTCCCTGCACCAGAATATTTTCGTTGCGGCAGAAGCGGACTAGGTCCCACACGATGAGGAAGTAGCCAGCGAGGGCGAGTTTCTCGATCAGCTTCAGTTCGCGTTCAATCTGGCGGCGGGCGCGGTTTTGCAGATCTAGAGAAGCACGTCCGTAACGCTCGTGGAAACCTTCCCAGGTGCGCTCTTCCAGGAACGAATTCATACTTTCGCCTGCGGGCACGGGATACCTGGGAAATTCATATCCCAGATCTTTGAAGGTGAATTCGAGGCGGGAAGAAAGTTCCACGGTATTGGCGATGGCTTCAGGCAGGTCGGCGAAGAGGGCCTTCATTTCCTGCGGCGATTTCAGGTGGCGTTCAGAGTTGCGCGCCAGCAGACGCCCCGCCGTAGCCAGGGTGCGGTGGTGGCGGAGGGCGGTGAACACGTCGCACAGTTCGCGCTCATGAGCGGTGGCATAGCAGACGCCATTGGTTGCCAATAAAGGAAGCCGGAGCGAGCGTGCTATTTCTATGGCGGCGCGATTGCGAGCCTCCTGCTCGCGATGAAAATGGCGTTGCAGCTCGACGTAAACATTGTTGTGCCCAAAGATTTCGATCAGGCGTGCAATGCAGCCTCGCGCCGCTTCCATGCCACCATTTTTCAGAGCAAGAGCCAGCGGACCATCGTGGTCGCCAGTGAGACAAATCAGGCCTTCCGCATGCTCTTGCAGTTCTTCTTCCTGGGCTGAGCCTTCGCCTTTGGAGGAGCGCAGCTTCATTTTTGTGATCAAGCGGCAGAGGTTTTGATAGCCAGCGCGGGAGGAGACGAGAAGCGGAAGTAGGAGGAAATTGCAGATTGCAGATTGTGGATTGCAGATTGGGCCGGACTTTCGTGGAAATGAATCTGCATTCTTAAATCCAAAATCTGCAATTTGCTCGCAGGTTAGCTCTGCCCCAATATGCGCTTTCGGCCCGATCTTCTTTGCCGCCATGTGAAAGCGCGGCGAGCCATAGACGCCATCACGGTCGAGCAGCGCCATGGCCGGCATATTCAGGTTGGCGCAGGTGGCGATCAGAGTTTCAGGCAGGGAAGCGCCTTCGAGAAAACTGAATGCAGAGCGGGCGTGGAGTTCGACGTACATTGACTCATTGAGTGAGTGAATCATTGAGAGATTGGCCAAGGGTTCAATGAATCAATGCTTCAATCACTCAATGATTCAATTCGTTCAGTCGTAAGTGCCTTCCAGCAGCCAGCGTCCGCCCAGCAAATCACGGACCAGGCGATACAATCCGATACTGGTCTCTTCCCGCACCGCGATGTCCCATTCGTCGCGCGCCCACCCTTCCTGTTCCCACCAGTCACCGGAAGAACGCCAGGGGCCAGCCGCCCAGAGGATTTCGCCGCGAGTTTCTTTTCGAGTAAGACAGGAAATAAAAGTTGGCTTGCCTTCGCGCAGAGTGACCGTGACTACGGCCGGAGGGCGGAATATGCGCAGGGCAGTGACCAGGTTGTCAGAGCTGCCGGAAAATTCACCATGGAGACACCCTTCGGCTGCGCTCAGGGCAGGCGGAGACACGGAGGAATTTATGAGCATTTGAACTGAACAATGTGAATTGTTCTTCTCTGTGGCTCTGTGCCTCTGTGGTGAAAATGAATTATGGGGAGCAAAGCGCTGCATACGGAACCCCTGCGGACGATGGGTATCCGAGATTTCCAAAGACCCAACTTTGTCTTCTCCCACAATTCCCGCGATTCGCGCCAGCGTGAGCTGGAGTTTTTCCGGCTCGGGCGAGGGGGGAAGAAAGAGCCCGCTTTGTCCAGGACGCGGCCGCACCGGTTCGGCCGCCAAATGAATTTTGACGATGGGAGCGCCGGGCGGATGGGCATTCAGATCAAGCTGCAGCAGTTTGAGGAAGGTTTTGGGGTCGAGCAGAGGGAGGGGCAGGCGGAGGGTGCGGCGAAAGCGCTGCCGAGCTTGCGCTTGGCTTGGACGGGCGAGGACGCCCGTCCCTACATTGTCTTCTTCTCGATATTCGCTGGCCAGTTCCAGTTCCAGGCGCAATTCCTGAGTGGCCAGGGCACGCGTGGCCAGACGGGAACACAGATGATCCAATAGCTGACTCAGCAAAAATGCCAGCGGCTCCAGCAGAGTTAGCGGATATTCCAGTTCGATGGCTTCCTCGAACACCAGCGGCGGCTCGGTTGGAACCAGCGTGCGCGAAGTGTCACCTCGCGCCAGCTTCTGTAGATAAACTCCATGCTGACCCAGACGCTCACTCAAAGGCACATCCGGCAGCGCAGCCAAATCCCGCAGATTGCGAATTCCCCAGCGACGGAAGGTTTCCAGGATCTGCTGCGCGTCCTGTTCCGTGGCGAGCAGGAGTTCCACTGGCAAATTCCCCAGGCGTTCTGGTTCCTTTCCTTCTGGAATCACGCTTACGCCGCGGAATCCGCGGGCAGCGAGTACGGCAGTATCTGGATTGGCAGCCACGGCGACATTCGCGGCGAGTCCAAGATCGAGGGCGCGGCGGGCGAGGCTGCTGGCGATTTCAGGCAACGCACCGAAAAGTAACTCCATGCCCAGCAGATCGAGAACCATGGTGTCGGGCGCGGCATCTTCCACGCGCGGGGAAAATGACTGTGCACAATCCAGAAGAGCAACATGGGCAATGGCTTCCTGAAGTGCAGATCGATTGCGGAACGACAAGCCGGTACAGGCTTCGATTTGCAACTTGGTCATCCCGGGAATAATGCCGACGCGGCGAGCATTTTCGTTGGCCGTTAAAACTTTTTGCAGAGGAGCCTTGCCTTCAAGAACGGCCAAGGGTTGAGATCGCAGGCTGGGTTCCGCGCGCAGCAGCGCCTCCACGGGAAAATCCGGCACGAAGATGCAGGCAAAAGGCATAGAAGGATTGAATCATTGAGTCATCATTGAGAGCTTTCATCCCGCGCGTACGGTTTTGGTGGCGAAGGCGGCAGTGGCGGATTGCGCCGGTTTGCGCGGCATCCGCGAGCGGAGGATTTCGGCCTCGATTTTTAAATCATTCAGAAGTGCGGCATGGGAAGGGGTTTGAGCTGATGGCTGAAAGCTGACAGCGGACAGCTTAAGCAGCAACGCCGCACAAGTCTGCGCGCAGGGCGCTTGCGTGACTATGAAAAGTACGGTGGGGGTGTGCTCGATGGCGCGCTGAAAACGAAACCAGGAAGTAAGCGGAATGCGGCGAGCCATTTTCAGTGGCACATCGCCCAGATCAATGATCACCAGGCCAAAGCCGCCGCTTTGCAGGAGCAGGTCAGTGACCCGTAACCCCTGCTCAACCGGAGTCTCCATCCGGAGACGATTGATGTTCTTATGTTTCTGATGGGTTTTCTCGGTGTCTCCGTGTCTCTGTGATGGATTCGTCTTACATCGCACCCACAGCAAACTTTCAAAATTCACTGCCGCCATTGCGGCTGATAAAGGGTCGAAGGCATCGCTTACATCCACCAGCGCGCAAGCTTCCTGGCGCTGGGTTGCTGCCGCCAGCACTGCCAACAACAGGCTGGTGCGGCCGGAAGAAATCGGTCCGCAAACTTCGGTCAGGCAGCCGCGCGGCAACCCGCCGGTGAGGGCATCGATCTCGCATACTCCGCTTGAGACCATTTTCGGCGCAAGCCGCACCGTGAGCCGCGAAGCGGGCGTTACTTCTGCCAGCTTGGGCAATGCCGACAGACGCTCGAAAACCTGCGCCGGCGAGTTTAAGGCAACCGAGGCCACGGGGCGGCGCACCGCCTCCGTGGGAAAAAGCGGAAAAGACGACATGGAGAACCTCAGATTTCAGGGAACATCAGGGCCAGATCAGCCCCGAGGCGAGCGTTGTATATTCGCTTTTTATTCGCCTATAAAATTATCCCATCGGGCCGGGAGTTTGTCAATCAGAATACTTCTTAGCTGGAATCCTTTAGCTGCGCGAGCGCGGGCGACGCGACTGCTTTGCTATAATCACGTTCTGCCCGGATGGCGCTATCGTCTAGGGGTTAGGACGGAAGATTCTCAATCTTCAAACCCGGGTTCGATTCCCGGTAGCGCTACCAAA
>Ga0209169_10000944_pt1 | contig 17930 bp, 21 predicted proteins | sample HubBroMetageWRM4_FD_188346 | JGI IMG/M metagenome (GOLD analysis project Ga0209169, IMG submission 188346) | Warmed soil microbial communities from the Hubbard Brook experimental Forest, New Hampshire - Hubbard Brook CCASE Soil Metagenome WRM 4... | ecosystem: Environmental > Terrestrial > Soil... | reverse complement strand
GCGTAGACCTGGCCGTAGGGCAGCGGCTTGCCGCGGCCGAACCAGGTGTCGTAATCCCGCTTGAGGTCGTAGCCGTGACTCGGCTCCCGCTCCAGCAGGCCCAGCAGCGTCAGCGGAACACTCATACCTGAGAGAATACATTCAGAGTATACTCGTGGCAAATAGGGGACGGCTGCCGGGATCGTCCGCATGAAAACGGCCGGATCTGTTTGGGCGAGAGGATCGGGGGTAGGCGACGGGCCGCTAGACGGCCCGGCGGCTCAGGAGGGGAAATCATGAAGGGCGGTGCACACTGACATGAATACCCTGACGCTCCCGTCCCCGCTGCCGCTGCTTCCGCCGCGGGTGACCGCGCGGCTGGCGCAGCTCATCGCCGAAGAGGTCGAGCGTGAGCTGTTCGGCACGGCCGCGGTCCGGCGTGAGCTCGAGGACGTGGCGCGATCCCCTCTCGACCCGCCGCTGCCCGGCGACTAGTGTCAAGCGGGTGAGGCCGCCCCCGCGACTGCGGCCGTTTGTGTCCAGCTACGCCGACTTCGATATGGCGGGCTGGCCGCCAGGCCGGCACCGCGGCCTGCCCGACGGAACCCTCCAGCTGGTGGTCACCCTCGGCGCGCCGCTGACCGTGCGCCGTGCTGGTCACCCGGATGTTGCTGCTGCCGCCACGGTCGCCGGGTTGCGATCAAGCCCGGTCGGCATCATCCACGACGGCACTCAGCGCGGGGTCCAGCTCTCGTTGACCCCGCGAGGCTCACGGGCCTTGCTGGGGCTGCCTGCCGCCCCGCTCGCCCAGGGGGTGTGGCCCTTGGCGGAGATTGTCGGACGCCGGGCGGACGAGCTGACCGATCGTCTGGCCGGTGCATCGGGCCCGGCGGGGCGAGCGCAGGTTGTGGAAACCGTGCTGGCGGAATGGGCGGTTGACGAGGACTACCCGGCCGTGGTCGACGTCGCCTGGCGCAGGCTGGCCGGCTCGGCCGGCCGTCTGACGGTCACCAGGCTCGCCGACGAGATCGGGGTGGGCCGCCGCCATCTTGGCCAGGTCGTCCGCGCCGAGCTCGGCCTGACCCCCAAGACGGTGGCCCGGATCCTGCGTTTCGGCCAGGCCCGCCGATGCCTGCGGTCCGGTCCCAAGGCCAGCCTGGCTCAGACCGCGGTGACATGCGGCTACTTCGACCAGGCCCACCTCACCAACGACTGGAAGCAGCTGGCCGGCTGCACGCCAGGGGAGTGGATGTCCGAGGAACTCCCATTTCTCCAAGACGAAGAATCCGGCCGCGGCGCACGCTGAGGACATGACGAACACCGCTCCAGCCGTGACCTCCGCCATCACGCCAAGTTCACCCGACGCGCCGCCGACCGTCTGGCCCAGCGTCCCCTACCCCGACCCGCAGGCAGCGATCGACTTCCTGGTCGCCACCTTCGGCTTCGAGCCGACCGCCCTGATCCCGGGCGAAGAGCCGGGCAGCTACGCCGAGATCGAGCTGCGCTGGCCGAACGGCAGCGGGGGCATCATCATCCGCCGCTGGGACCGCCCGGCGCCGAACTGGCTCTACGTCGTCACTCCCGACCCCGACAGCCTCTACCAGCGGGCCAAGGCCGCCGGCCTGGAAATCACCCGGGAGCTCCAGGACACCGACTACGGCAGCCGCACATTCACGACGGTGGATCCGTGGTCGGTCACCTGGACCTTCGGAACCTACCCAGGCAGCTGACAGGCTACGGTCGCACCATGACATCAGAGCCGATGATCATCTCGCCCGGATCCGGTGACGGCGACCGGACGGTCAGGGGAACAACCCTGGTTATCGAGGACTGGACCGATGACGGAATAGACCGCGAGGTCGCCCCCCTGCACGTCCATCACGCCGACGACGAGGCCTGGCACGTCGTGTCCGGCGCGCTCCGGTTCCGGTTCGCCGGCCGGCAGGTCACCGTCCCGGCCGGCGCCACCGTCCTGGTGCCCGCCGGCACGCCGCATACCTTCGGCAACGCCGGGCCCGGGCCATCGCGGTTCATCATCATCCTGCCCGCCCGGCTGGACGAGCTGATCAGCCAGCTCCATGCCTCCGATCCAGCCGAGCACCCGGAGATATACCGGAGGTATGAATCGGAGCTCCTGGAATAACGGCAGCGGGGCCAGGGTCCGCAGCAGGTGGCTGAATCCGTCCGGCGCGCGTGCCTGGCGGCGGGCCGACGTCTGCACCGCGATGTCGCTGGCCTGCAGGACCGAGCAGCCCGCCTCGGTGGCGGCGGCGAGCAGTGCGTGGTCTTCCGCGCTGCGCAGCGGCCTGAATCCGCCGGCCGCCAGGTAGGCCGAAGCCCTGATGCCCAGGTTCGCGCCGTGCACGTGCGGGTGGGGCCGGCCGCCGGACTCGTACCGCGCGGTGAACGCGGCGGGCACATGGGGCGGGTGCTCGCTCCAGTCGGCGACGGTGACCGTGCCGAGGACCACATCCCAGCCCTGGTCGGCGTAGCCGAGCTGGCGCCGCAGCCAGTCGGCCGGCACCACGGTGTCGGCATCGGTGGTGGCCAGCCAGACCGCGGCCGGGTCCAGGCGGGGCATCAGCCGCAGCAGCGCCGTCATCCCGGTGGCCCGTGCGGCTCCGACGTTCCTGGCGCCGATGCCGGCCACGTGCACGCCGCATGCTCGTGCCACCGCGACCGTGCGGTCGGTGCAGGAATCGGCCACCACCAGCACCCGTACCGGCACGCTGAGGCGGCTGGCGGCCCGCCGCAGCGCCAGCAGGCAGTCGGGCAGCAGCGTTTCCTCGTTGTGCGCCGGCACCGCGACGCCGACAGCTTCGATCACACCAGCCTCGATCACACCCGCCTCGATCACACCAGGCCCGTCGCCTGGGCGACCGACACGGGCCCCGTATCGGCGCGGATGTAGACCTCGGCAAGGAAGTCGGGCTCGCGGTGGCTGACCAGCCGGGCCAGCCCGGAGCGCGCCGCCAGTGCCCGGTGCACGTCGTCGCCGGACCTGGGGTACTCGGCGACCGGGTGCCGCCAGTGCACGGCGAGCAGCGTCCCGCCCGGCTGCAGCGCGCCAACACCGCGATCCAGGACCCGCTCGAGGTCATCGTCGCCGAAGTAGTACAAGATCTCGGAGAACACGATGAGGTCGAAGCTCCCGGCCGGCCATTCCCCGGGCAGCTGCCGCCGCTCGACCCGGACGTTCGGCAGATCCGCGGTCCGACGCGCCGCCGCCTGGACGGCGGCCTCGGCGAGGTCGCACGACAGCAGCCGGTCGCAGCGCCCGGCGAGCATCCTGGTCAGCACGCCGACGGAACAGCCGGCCTCGAAGCCGCTGCGATATCGCCGCTCAGGCAGCTGCGCGACGCTGATCGCGTATTTGCGCTGCTCATACCAGCGGTCCTCGAATCCCCACGGATCGCCGGCCGCCTCGTACATGGCGTCGAAGTAGCCCGCTCCGAGGGTGACGGCGGTTGTCATCGAAGCAACACCTCCTGCCGCCGCCTGGTGAAATGCGCCACGTCACTGGCCGGCAGTACCGGCGGCAGCCCAGCACCGCGGTCGGTGAGCTGGCTGGTGAAGGCCGCGATGGCCGCCCGCTTGCTGGCCGCGGCACCGGCGGGCAGCGCCACCTGGCAGGCCCGCCGCCAGGGCACCCGCGGATCACCGGGCGTGGCCCAGTGCCACATCCAGACCGGGTAGGCAAGCACGTCAGGGACGGCCCGGCGGGCGGCGCGGCCCGCCGCCTCGTGATCGGCGTGGCCATCCCCTTCCCACGGCGCGAGGCATGCCCCGAATCCGGCGCACAGCTCAGCCAGGATGGCGGACAGCTCCTCCTCGCGGCCGGCGACCCCGGTGTCGGGGAACCGAAGCCGGATGAGCTCGGCGTCCCGGGCACCGAGCAGGTCGAGGGCCGCGACCGACTCCGCTATCCGGGTCCGCGCGATGACCGCCGGGTCGGCGCCCGGGTGCGACGCCTCGCCGTCGGTGACCGCGATCAGCCGCAGCCGCACCCCGGCCGCGGCCAGGATCGCCATCGTCCCGCCGGCGCCGAGCACCTCGTCGTCGGGATGGGCCGCGATCACCACGACGCTGCGCCAGGCCAGCGGATCGGCCGCCGGCAGGCGCCATAGCCTTGGCCAGGTGTCCCAGGCATCCTCCGGGGTACCTGGCCGGTCGATGAGGTTCGGCGCGTCGCCGGCTACCACGCGGCGCCGCCGTCAGCCACTAGCGCGCCGAGCTCGGCCAGATTGCGTTCGGCGTGATGCTGGCGGATATACACGGTCAGGTCCGCTACCCGGCGTGAATGCGCCTCGTCATGGCAGAGCGGCCCCGCGCCGAGCGCCCGGCCGACCCGGTTCATGACCTCGGTGCAGGCGGCCTCGACCAGGGCACGGACCCGGAGCGCCCGCAGGCGGCCGCCGTTCATGCGGTCATCCGGGTCGGCATCGATGTCGGCGGCGGCGGCGTCGAGCGCGGTTTTCGCGGTGCTCAGCGCGATGTCGACGGCGCCGAGATGAGCCAGCGCGTGCGGTCCCACGTCGCGCTGCGCCGCAGCGGCAAGCAGCGTCCTGCCAACGGCCCTTGCCCCGCCGTACCAGCACGCGGCCACGCCCGCGCCGCCGTGCGCGAAGCCCGGCCGGTGGGTGTAGCCGCCGGGTCCGCCGACCGGTTCCGCCGCGATATCGGCGAACCGTACGTCCTGCGTGTCGCTGGCGGCCATGCCGGTCGCCAGCCAGGTGCCGGGCACGGGCCACAGGTCGCGCGTGCTGACCGCGAACAGCCGGTCGCCGTCGGGCGCGGTCGCGGTCACCAGCGCATCGGTGACCGAACGCGCGCCGGAGCAGTACTGCTTGGTGCCATCCAGCCGCCAGCCCTCGCCGGTCCGGCTGGCCGTCAGCCCGGGCCCGGGGGGCTGCGCCGCCCAGACTCCCCAGCGGCTCCCGGCCGGCGGTTTGAGGGCGCCGAGTTCGGCCAGGATGGCCACGGCGTCGGCGTGACCCTCGGCGAGCCGGGCCAGGGACAGGTTGTCCCCGGCCAGGCCGGCGAGGACGGCCCAGCGCTCGCGGGTCCGCCCGGCGCCCGGCAGCGGCAGGTCTAGCCTGCCCGACTCGACCGCGGCCGCGAACGCCTCGGCGGTCGCCGCGCCCGGCCAGCAGCCGGCTCGCACGTCAATATCCTCGATAGCAGGCGAATTCATGGTGATTCCTTGATCCATCGGCTCATGGCAGCGTGCCCCCTCGTGCCCGGCCTTCGCTGCCCACCACCGGGCCGGGCAAACGCCGGACGCACGTCGTGTTTCTCCGCATATGTCCGTATGTCCGGGCATGGCCGGGACCGTAGAACCACTGCCCGTTCGGAATCAAAAAAAGAGCCATTTTGCCGAACGGGCAGTGCTGCTGCCCGCTGAGCCGGTGCGAGCCCCGCATGGCGCCCGCCCCTGGCCGGTGAGCCGCGCCGGACGCCGCCTGGCCCCGGCCCGTTTAGTCCCGGCCGCACCGGGAAGCCGGGTGCGCCATGCAGCTGATTTCCCGCCTCGAGCAGAACTCCAGCCTGGACAGGGTCGTCGCCGCGGGCCAGCGTGCCGCGCGGCTGATCCGGCCAGGCAAGCTGCGTGACGGGCTGCACGGGGTCTGGCTCGGGCACCCGCTGCACCCGGTGCTCGTGCAGGCTCCGGTGGGTGCCTGGCTGTCGGCGAGCATCCTGGACTGGTCCGGCGGCGACCAGAAGGCGGCCAGGCGATTGGCCGCCGCCGGGCTGACCGCGGCCGTCCCGGCCGCGGTCGCAGGGCTAGCCGACTGGTCCGAGCAGCATGAGCAGCAGATGCGGGTCGGCGTGGTACACGCGGCAGGCAACCTGGCGGCGATGGGCCTGTACGGAGCCTCGCTGCTGGCCCGCGGTCCGCGGCTGGGCCGCGCGCTGCGGCTGGCCGGCCTGGCCGCGGTCGCGGCGAGCGGGCTGGCCGGCGGTCACATCTCATTCCGCCTGGCCGGCGGCGCGAACCATGCCGAGGCGGTGCCGCACCTGGTCGAGCCGGGCTGGCACCTTCTCATGCCGTCGGCCGATCTGTCCGAGGGCAAGCCGGTACGGCAGCTGCTCGGCGAGGTCCCCGTGGTGGCCATCCGGGCCGGCGGCGCGGTGCACGTGCTGGCCGACCGGTGCAGCCACATGTCCGGTCCGCTTTCCGACAGCGAGCTGTCCGACGGCTGCCTGACCTGCCCCTGGCACGGCAGCGTGTTCCGGATCGGGGACGGATCCGTGGCGCGCGGGCCGGCCACCGCGCCGCAGCCGGTCTTCCGAACCCGGGAGGTCGGCGGCGCGATCCAGGTCTGCCTGCCCGATGCGGGCTGATACCTCGCGCTGACCAGGCTGCCGCGCCTGGTGTTTACGCTGGCCCGCGCGGGCAAGCACAAAAGTCATCAGGCGGCCGAGAGGGGGAGCCATGGCCGGACGGGCGTCCACACGCGTAACCGTTCTCATTGCCGGCACCTCCCTGGTCAGGGTGCTCGTCCAGTTCCGGAACGAGGCCCGCCGCGACAACACGGAAATCCTTGATCAGGTGCGCAGCAGCCCCGATACGACGGTCAAGGCGACCCTGTTCGAAGACAGTGCCGCGATGGTCGGCCTCGGGCTCGCCGCGCTCGGACTGGCCCTGCGCCAGGTGACCGGATCGCCGGTCTGGGATGGCGCGGCCTCCATCGCCATCGGCTGCCTTCTCGTCGTGGTGGCCTTCAGGCTCGGCTTCGACAGCAGGGACTACCTCATCGGGCGCGCCGCCGCCCCGAGGGAGCTGGAGGTGATCAGGGCTGAGATCGAAGGCGTGCCGGGCGTTGACGCCCTTGTCGATCTGCGCACCATGCACCTCGGGCCGGACCATCTCATCGTGGCCGCCCGGGTGGCGTTCGACGACGAGATCAGCGCCGATCGGGCCGAGGACGTCGCCGACGAGGTCGACCGGCGGCTCGTCGACAGGCTCCCGCTAGTCCCGCACGTCTTCCTTGATCCCACCCAAACGTCGTCCGCCTCCAGGCCAGGGGCCCCGCGCTAGGCCCCCGCGCTAGGTCCCCGTGCTAGGTCGGGGCCAGCAGGTTCAGGACGGCCTTTTCTGCCCGGCCCCTGGTGGCAAGGTCGCCGAAATCGCTGTCCTTCCCCAGCTCGCCGAGCGCGGAGGCGATCGTGCGGCCGTCCTGGTACAGGTCGATCACGCGGGGGTCGATGTAGGAGGCCCTGGCTACCGCTGGGGTGTTGCCCAGGTAGGCGGCGACCTCGGCCACAACGCGGGCGATGGCGCGCTTGCGGGCGGTGTCGCTGCCGTCGGCGCGCTGCGACACGGCCAGGCCTACCGCGGCCAGCACGGTCGCGTGCCAGGTGCGGAAGTCCTTGGCCGTGTAATCAGCTCCGGATATCTCCCCGAGATAGTCGTTGATGTCCGCCGCGGTGACGTCGTGCCAGCGCCGGCCGGACCGGTACACAAGCAACTGGTCCCCGCCGCCGCGCCGCCGCCGCAGGCTCCGCACCACGGCGCACACCTGGTCCTCGGCTATCGCCTGCTCGCGATGCTTGGCGCCCTTGGCGGGATACTCGAATACGAGCTGCCCCCTGGTGAGCGTGACGTGCTCCTTCCTGATGGTGGCCAGGCCGAAGGTACCGTTCTGCTCCGCGTACTCCTCGCCGCCCGAGCGGAAGAAGCCAAGATCGATCAGCCGGATAGCGGCCGCAAGGACCCTTTCCCTGGCCAGGCCGCGGGCACCCAAGTGGTGACAGATTTCCTCGCGTACGGCCGGCAGGACAGCGCCGAACTGCCGAACCCGGTCATGCTTGGCCTGGTCTCGCTGCTGACGCCACAGATCGTGGTACAGGTACTGGCGACGCCCGGCCGCATCGGTGCCCACGGCCTGGATGTGGCCCAGCGGATCGGCGCAGATCCAGACGTCCTGCCAGGCCGGCGGGATCACCAGGGACTTGATACGGGCCAGCGTCCGCGGGTCCTTGACGGGCGCGGCCTCGGGCCCGAGGTAGGAGAACCCGCGCCCGCGGCGCCTGCGCCGGATCCCGGGTCCGTCGAGGTCGCTATGCCGCAGCGGGCCGCTGGCTATGGCCGCCTCCTCTATCGCTCTTGTCGTCGTCTGCCTACCGGGCGGGGCGGACTTCAAACACTGCGGCGCACCGGAGGGTGTCGATCGTCTTGGCGCGGGTAAGAGGGATTGTCCGCTACCGAAGGTCAAGGAGACGCCCGCATGGCCAAGCACGACATCGATCCGGTCCTCCAGCAGCTGACTCAGGCCATCAACGAGTCAGGCCAGGCCGTGGCCCCGATCACAGTCTCAGTGCACGGCACCATACTCAACGGCGTCCTGATCTCCGAGCAGAGATATTTCAGCGAACTGGTGGAGGGGAATCCCCTGATGAGCGCGCTGGAGCCGTCCTCTGAGCTGCTGGGCAAGGAGTACACCAAGGAGGCGGAAGCCGCATCCGGCCGGCACCTGCACATGCGGGTGACGGGCATCCGGGGCGACGCCGAGTTCACCGAGGGCCTGTGGCGCATCGGCCTGGAGTCCGTCGACGGATGGACCCTCCGGGCCAGCGTCGAAGACGACCGGGGGCCTTTTGCGCGCCTGCTCGGCAACCCCTCACCGCATGCCTGGCGCGCGGCCTCGGATTGACCGGTGCCGACCGTGACGAACGCGGCCGGTGCCGGGCAGCACGATTTCGTGGTGGTGGCCAGCCGGCTGCCGGTGGACCGGGTCGAGGATCCGGACGGCGAGGCTGGCTGGCGGCCCAGTCCTGGTGGCCTGGTGACGGCGCTCGAGCCGGTCTTGCGGGAGGCCGACGGCGTGTGGATCGGCTGGTCCGGTGACGCGGGACCCGCTCCAGGGGCGTTCGAGGCCAACGGCCTTGACCTGGTGGGCGTGGGGCTGTCCGCGGAGCAGGTGCGGGATTACTACGAGGGGTTCTGCAACACGACCCTGTGGCCGCTGTACCACGACGTCATCTCCGCGCCGCAGTTCGAGCGCCGGTGGTGGGAGGCCTACGTGGCGGTCAACCGGTCGTTCGCGGCCGCGGCGGCCGCCGCGGCGGCGCCGGGCGCGACGGTCTGGGTGCACGACTACCAGCTGCAACTGGTGCCGCGGATGCTGCGCGAGCAGCGCGCCGACGTCCGCATCGGCTTCTTCAACCACATCCCGTTCCCCGGCTACGAGATCTTCGCCCAGCTTCCCTGGCGCCGCCAGGTGGTCGAGGGCCTGCTCGGCGCGGACCTGCTGGGTTTCCAGCGCCGGGCCGACGCGACGAACTTCCTGCGCGCCTGCCGCCGGGCCGCGGGCCTGCTGACCAAGGGGAACACCATCCGGGTCCGCGACGCCGACGGCGTGCGCGAGGTCCAGGCGGCGGCCTTCCCCATCTCGATCGACTCGGCGGCCCTGGAGGCGATCGCCCGGCGGGACGAGGTCAGGAAACGGGCCGCGGACATCCGGCTGGCCCTGGGCCGGCCGGACACGCTGCTGCTTGGCATCGACCGGCTCGACTACACCAAGGGCATCCTGCACCGCCTCACCGCCTACCGCGAGCTGCTCGACGAGGGACGGCTCGGCCCGCACGTGGTCCTGGTCCAGGTCGCGAGCCCGAGCCGGGAGCGAGTCGAGGCCTACCGCACGCTGCGCGACGAGGTCGAGCTGATCGTGAGCCGGATCAACGGCGAGCACGCCGAGGTGGGCAGCCCGCTGGTGCACTACCTGCACCAGTCCTATCCCCGAGAGGAGATGGCCGCGCTGTACCTGGCCGCCGACGTCATGCTGGTCACCCCGCTGCGGGACGGCATGAACCTGGTGGCCAAGGAGTACGTCGCCTGCCGCTACGACGAGCGCGGGGCGCTCGTGCTCAGCGAGTTCACCGGTGCGGCCGACGAGCTGACCAGCGCGTTCCTGGTCAACCCGCACGACATCAACGGCCTGAAGGACGCCATCGTGCGCGCCGCCACCGTCAGCCCCGCCGAGGCCAGGCGCCGGATGCGGTCCATGCGCCGCCAGGTCCGCGAACACGACGTGGCCCACTGGGCGGCCACCTTCCTCGACGCCCTCAAGCAGGCGCCAGGGTAAGCCGCCCCGTTTGTTACCGCAGCTGGGCCTCCCGCCCGCGCCGCATAGCGAAGCCACCCAGCACCACCTCCAGCCCCATCAGCACCAGGTCTGGCCGGCACGTTGCTGCAGTGACCCGGTTATAACCGGTGCGTTGTCACATCGTGCCGGCCGGGACGGGCTCTTCGGCTGGGGCGGACTCGTCGGATAGGAGCGGGGAGCGGGCGAGGACGACCACGGCCGCGGCCAGCACGAGCGCGCCGGCTACCGCCAGGACGACGAACCAGCCGGTCCGGACCTGTTCGCCGAAGACAAGCACGCCCCACAGGATCGACACGATCGGATCGGACAGCGTGAGGCCAGGCTGGGCGGCGATCAGCTGTCCGGCGTTCAGCGCGGACTGAAGCAGGAACATGCCCAGCACGCCGGCCGCGATCATGCCGTACAGCTGCCAGTGCGTCAGCACCGCGCCGATCCCGCCGGCAAAGGTGCCCGTCATGCCCTTCATCAGCGCCGCCGTCAGCCCGAACACCGAGCCGGCCGCCACACCGAGCACAGCCGCCTGACGCGCGCTGCCCTTCGTGTCCGTGCGGCCGGCGCCGGCCGGGCCGCGGCGTCCGTATGCGACAAGCGCGGCTGCCGCCGCGAGGTTGACGCCGATGGCGGTGAGCCAGGTGTACCAGCGCACCCCGGAGGTCTGCCCGCCCGACGGCGACAAGGCGAAGAGCATGGCCGCAAGGGCCGCCGCCATCGCGACGACGCAGGCCCATTCCCGCGGTCCCAGCCGCGCGCGGAACACCCAGCCGCCCAGGATCAGGGCCGCAGGCAGTTCCAGCACCAGGATCGGCTCGACGAGTGACAGCTGCCCGTTACCAAGCGCGGTGGCCTGCAGCAGGAAACCGACGAAGATGGCGAGCACGCCGCCGAACCACGCCGGCTGGTGGGCCAGGCTCCAGATCAGCCGCGGGCTCAGGTTCTGCTTCCTGGGCACCTCGCGGTTCGCCTTGCGCTGCAACACCGACGACGTGGCGTTCGCGCACGCCGCCAGGACCGCGAGAAGATAGCTGAGCACCCCCGCCAGCTACCCGGATGTTCTGACCCGAAGCATCTCGGACCTCAGCGTTCGAGCGGGATCGCGATTGTGCCGGCGTAGCGAGGGGATTCGGCTTCGTCGAGCATGGCCGCGGCCACGGTTGCCCGGCTGACCCTGGCGGGGAACAGCCGCCGGGGAGAGGCGTCCACGCCCACGGTGCGGCGGGTCGGGCTGACCGGGCCGTCGGTCAGCGGGCCCGCGTGGAAGACGGTGCCGCCGGCCCGGAGCACGATGGTGTCGGCCGTGACCTTGTCGTCCCGCTTGGCGGGCATCGCCCGGAACATGGACCGGACGAGCAGGCCGCCGGCCTGGGCGGACGGGCCGGTGCCGATGGCGCCCAGCCAGATGATGCGCTGCGGATGTGCCTGCGTCACGGCGCGGGCGCCGGCGGTCAGCGCTCCGGGCGGGTCGCCGTCGGCGACGCCGAGCCCGGACAGCACGACCTGGCTGCCGGCGAGGGCGGCCTTGATGGCGTCCGGGTCGTGCACGTCGGCCGCGAGGCGGGTCAGCCGCCCAGGGTCCGGCACAGTGTCCGGCACGGTGATGCGGCCGGGGGTGCGGGCGATCGCGGTGACGGTGTGGCCGCGTTCGAGGGCCTGGCGGGTGAGTTCCCGCCCGGTTGCGCCGGAGGCGGCCAGGATGGTGAGCTGCATGGTGATGTCCTTGGGCGATAGGGGTCAGCGGACGGTGGCCAGCGCGCCGGCGGCGGACCGGTGCAGGGCGGGGGCGGCCGCGAGGATGTCGGGGCTGCCCGGGCTCCACGCGGAACCGTCGATCCGGCTGACGGTGCCGCCGGCCTCGGTGATGAGCAGGGCGCCGGCCGCGACGCCGGGCAGCACGGGCTCGTACTGCCAGAACACGTCGTTCTGCCCGGTGGCGACCAGCAGCATCGGGAAGGTCGACGGGACGAAGGCCCGGACAAGCAGGGCCTGGCCGAGCATGGCGGTGACCGACTCGCCGATCCGCCGGTAGGTGCCGTCCTGGCCGGCCTCGGCCTGGCCGGTGACGGCGATGGCGGCATCCAGGCTGGTCTTGGCGGAGGTGCGCAGCGGCCGTCCGTTCAGGTGCGCGCCCGCGCCCAGCATGGCGGCGTAGGTGAGGTCGCCGACGGGCTGGCGCACCACGGCGAGCACCGGCCGGCCGTCCCGTACCAACGTGACCGTCACGCACCACTCCGGCATCCCGTGTATGTAGTTGACGGCGCCCTCGACGGGGTCCACGACCCACCACTCGCCCGGCGGCAGCGGCGTGGTCTCCATGTCCTCATCCACCCAGCCGGCCCCGGGGCGCAGGCTCGCCAGTTCCGGGCGCAGCCGTCCGAGCACGAGTTCCTCGGTGTGGCCTCCGGCGGCGGCCATGTCCGCGCGGCTGTCCGGCCGGGCATCGGGCGAGAATTCCGCCATCAGCCGGTCACCGGCCGCCGTCGCCGCCTTGATAACGGAGGCGAGCAGGTCGGCGGGAATCGCGGTGTCACTCATGAACGTCACGCCTTTCTGGCTCAGTACAAGCCCGTCGTCGCTCCCGACGCTATGGTCAGCTCTTCATGATGTCCAGTGCACTGTTGTTAGGTGAAGAGTTACCGTGGTGCATGTGGACCTGAACCTGCTGATTGCGCTTGATGCCCTGCTGGAAGAGAACAGCGTCGCCGCGGCGGCGGACCGGCTGCACCTTTCGCCCCCGGCGATGAGCCGCACGCTGAGCCGCATCCGCCGCGCCACCGGGGACGACATCCTGGTCCGCTCCGGCCGCACCATGACCCCCACCCCCCGGGCGCTCGAACTACGGGAGGAAACCCGGGACCTGGTCCGGCGCGCCACCGCCGTGCTCACCCCGTCCCGGGCGCTGGACCTGGACGCCCTCGACCGGGTGTTCACCATCCGCGGCCACGACGCGCTGGCCGCCGCGCTCGCCCCGCCGCTCACCGCGGCGCTCGCCGGCCGCGCCCCTCGTGTCCAGATCAGGCTGCTCGCGGAGCCATCGGCCGACCTCGCCGACCTCGCCCGCGGCCACACCGACCTGGAGATCGGCGCCACCGGGCCGTCACGTCCCGAGATCGCCGCCGAGATCATCGGCACCGACCACATGGTGGCCGTCTTCCGCGCGGGCCACCCGCTCGCCGACGGCGAGCTCACCGCGGAACGGCTCGCCGCCGCCGGCCACGTGACGGTATCCAGGCGAGGGCGCCTGCACGGTCCGGTCGACGACGCGCTCGCCGAACGGGGCCTGACCCGCCGGGTGGTCGCCTCCCTGCCCACCAGTTCAGCCGCGCTCGACCTGGCCGCCCGCACCGATCTGGTGACCACCGTGGCCGAGCAGGTCTGCCGCCCCGTCTGGACCAGGCTCGGCCTGCTCGCCAGGCCCTTCCCGTTCGCCGTCCCCCCGGTACCCGTAATCCTGACCTGGCACCACCGCAACGACACCGACCCCGCCCACGCCTGGCTCCGCGCCCAGGTCCGCGACGCGCTGCGCACCATCCTCGACACCAGCCAGCCAGGCCAGTGACCGCCGGCGCGAAGGCCCGGTGCGGGGGGACTTGCGCACGGCCGCACGACAGCTTATCGTTAATCGATATTATCGAGAAACGATAACAGGGGGCCTGTCATGCAACCAGACCTAGACGCCGCGCCGGACCAGGGCACGGACCGGAAGCTCACCCAGCCGCTCGGCGGGGCGGTCAAGTTCATCCTGATCGTGGCGGCGGTGCTGGTGGGAATCGTGCTCATATTCGCCGTCTTCGGCACGATCCAGCTGGGCGGGCTCGGGTCCGGGCCCGCGTGCACCGGCGTGCGGCTGGACGGGATCACGGTGGCCGGCCCGGCGGTGGCGCACCTGCGGCCGGGGGCGACCTCCAGCGCCAGCCAGATAACGCTGTGCGCCAGCCATCCGACCGTCGGCCAGCGGGCGCTTGTGTCCCTGACCTGGGTACCGGCCGTCGCCCTGTACCTGGCCGTCGTCCTGCTGCTGGCGCAGTTGCTGCGCGCTGTCCGCACGGCCGGGCCGTTCGCCGTTACCGTCGCCCGGCGGCTGCGCTTCCTCGGCTGGTTCATCCTGGCCGGGTCCGTGATCGTGGCGGCCGGCCAGAGCGCGGCGCAGAGCGCCTTCGCCTCGACCGTGGCCGCCGGGGACGTCCCGGCGGTCGGCCACGCGGTCAGCGCCGGGATCGCCGTCCTCCTGGTGCCCCTGCTCATCGCCTGCGGGTTGCTGACGCTGGCGCGGGTGATCCGCGCCGGGGCGCAGATGAGCGACGACCTCGCGGGCACGGTGTGATGGCGGCGGCCGAACCAGGACCCGACCACGCCATCGACATCCACCTCGACGAGCTGCTAGCCGCCCGCGGCATGACGCTCACCCAGCTGTCCGAGCAGGTAGGGGTCACGATCGTGAACCTGTCGATCCTGAAGAACGGGCATGCCAGGGCGATCAGGTTCAGCACCCTGACCAGGCTCTGCGAGGCGCTCGACTGCCAGCCCGGCGACCTGCTGAGCTGGCGCAAACAGGACTAGCCACGGCGAGGAGCGGCGATGGGCAGGTGGCGAAGTGCCTGGGCGGCGGCGGGCGCCGTGCTGGTGCTGGCTGCCGCGGGATGCGGCGGCGGGCAAGCGGCCATGCTGCACGTGCGGCTGGATGCGGGCCCGGCCGCTGCCGCGCTTGTTGACCCGGTCCACGTCAGCGTCAGCGGCCTGCCGCCAGGCGGGCTGGTCACGGTGCAGGCGAGGGCGCTGGACGCGCAGCGGCAGCCGTGGGTGTCGGCGGCGGTGTTCCGGGCCAGCACCGCGGGGACGCTGAACCTGGCCACCGCGGTACCGGTGTCCGGCAGCTACCGCACCGCCGATGCCGCCGGCCTGCTGTGGTCGCTGCACCCAGCGCCCGGCACCAATCAGGCCAGCAGCTTCAACCCATCGGCGGCGGGTTTCACCGTCCGGCTTGAGGTGCTGACCGGCGGGCGCGTCCGGGCCACGGCGATCCTGCGGCGCCTGCAGCCGGTCACGGTCAGCGTCCAGACAGTGAGCCGGGACGGCTTCGCCGGCCTGCTGTACACCTCGGCCGCGGTCAGGCCGGGTGCGCCAGCGGTAATCGTGCTTGGCGGCGGCGGGGGCGGCTATGAGGTCCTGCCCGCCCTGGGGCTGGCGCTGGCCGGATACCCGGCCCTGGCGCTGGCCTACTTCGGCGAGCCGGGGCTGCCGCAGTGCCTGTGCTCGATCCCGCTGGAGTACTTCGCCCGCGCCGTCGGCTGGCTCCGCGCCCAGCCGGCCGACCGCGGCCGGCCTGTGGTCCTGTACGGCGCGTCCCGCGGTGCCGAGGCGGTCCTGCTGCTCGCCTCCTACCTGCCGCACCTGGCCAACGGCGTCGTGGTCAGCTCGCCCACCGCGGTCATCAACGGCGCGGTCAGCGCGGCGGGCGGCGCGGCCTGGACGCTCGGCGGCCAGCCGGTAGCGCCCGTGGGGAACATCCCGGTCACCCGCATCCGGGTCCCGCTGCTGATGGGCGACGGCGGCCAGGACATTGTGTGGGACGCCGCGGCGGCGGCCAGCACCATCATGGGCGAGCTACACGGATCCGCCGACCACGCGCCGGCCACCAACCTGTACTACCCCGGCGCCGGGCACTACTACTTCGGCCTCCCCCCGTACTTCCCGTTCTTCACCGACACCGCGGTGGCAGGACTGGGCGGCAGCGCGCAAGCCGATGCCCTGGCCACGGAGCAGTTCTGGACCCGCATGATCGCCTTCCTCGGCCACCTCGCGGTCCGACAGGCCACGCCGTCCTGATCCAGCTAACGGGTGGCGATGAACGCGGCGATGCCGCGGTCGCCCTGGCTGGCGATGAACGCCGTGGGCACCGTCACCAGGATCTCCTCGGCGTGTACCAGGCATACCCACGCCATGTCTCCCAGCGAATCGGCGAGCTTCACGTCGGCTCTGCGCGGGCACGACCCGCCGTTGGAGCCCGGCACCTGACAGGCACGGGAGGTCCCGCCGCGCGCGGCCACCACCGCCGCGGCCTCCTTCAGCAGGGAGAACTGGAGCAAGCCCTCGTCGCCGGCGGCCGACGCCTGGGACGCGGATCGTTCCCGCTGGCCAAGCAGCACGGTGTTGCCGTCGGGGTCGAGCACCTTGACCTCGCCGCCGAGCGCGTGCGGTGGATGGCCGGTGCGGGTCAGCTGGACCCCGGCGGCTTGGAGCACGGCGACGACGGCGTCCAGGTCGGCATAGAAGAAGTAGAACAGCAGCGGCAGCCGCGGGATCTCCAGCGGCGGCGTGGTCGAGGCCAGCAAGACGAACAGGCCGCCCAGCTGCATGTACGTCCAGGCGGAGGTCTCGGCCCGCCCGGCCGAGACCTCAGCGAACCCGAGCAGCTCGTAGAAGGCACGCGAGGCATCGATGTCCTTGACATAGGTCGCGGCGACCATCGACGGCGCATCGGGCGGCATTAGGACAAGGTACGCCGTGCGCGGCCGTCATAGCGACCACAGTCGACGGTAGGGGTACCAGGCTTACGGGAGAGCCGAGTCCGACCTGACTGCTGCCCGGGGCCCAGAACGATTGACATGTCCGGTGATCCGGTCTTGGTCTCAGCGACGTACCAGTGCTGACAGCCGCGCTACTCAGGAAGGGGATTACCAGTGAGCGCTGACGCCAACATCAAAACCATCGCGGAGATCTACGAGGCCTTCGGGAGCGGGGATGTCGCCGCGATCCTCGACGCGGTCACCGACGATGTGGACTGGGCCGCCGAGGCGGCCTCGTCGGCCGCGCCGTGGTACGGCGTGCGCCACGGCAAGGACGGGGTCGCGGCGTTCTTCACGGCGTTCGGCTCGACCATGGAGGTCGAGGAGTTCACCCCGGTCTCGTTGGCAGCCAACGAAACCGACGTGCTCACCGTGGTGCGGTTCCGGGCCAGGTCGCGCAGTACCGGCAAAGCCGCGGAGATGGACCTGCACCACTACTTCAAGTTCCGTGACGGCAAGGTCGCCTACTACCGGGGCACCGAGGACACCGCCCAGACCGAGACAGTGCTGCGGGCCTGACCCATGCCTGGCGAGATCCGGGCCCGGGTGCCCGAGGGCAGCATCACCGGGTGGCTGGCCGGGGACGGCCCGCCCGTGCTGGTCTTGCACGGCGGGCCCGGCCTGTCGGACTACACCGCGCCGCTGGCAGCCGAGCTCGAGAATGCCTTCGGGGTGATCCGGTACCAGCAGCGCGGCCTCGCGCCGTCGGTCACGTCCGGGCCGTTCAGCATCGGCCGGCACGTGGCGGACGCGATCGCCGTGCTGGACGCGGCCGGGGCCGACCGCGTCTACGTGATCGGTCATTCCTGGGGCGGTCACCTGGCCATGCACCTGGCGGTCCGGCACCCAGGCCGGGTGGCCGGCCTGGTGATCGTCGACCCGCTGGGAGCGGTCCCGGACGGTGGCGCAAGCGACATGGAGCAGAACCTGACCGAGCGGATCCGGCCGGAACTGGCTGCGCGGGCGCGGGAACTCGACGAGCGCGCCATGGCCGGCCAGGGCACCCCCGAGGACGCCCTGGAGAGCATGGCCATCGTGTGGCCGGGGTACTTCTCCTCACCTCAGGCAGCTCCCCCGATGCCGCCGCTGAGCCTGTCGGTGGAGTGCTACGCCGGGACCCTCGCCTCGATCCAAGCGCACTTCGACCAGCACACCCTGGAGCGGTCGCTGCCAGCGCTGACGGTGCCGGCCCTGTTCGTCCTGGGCGGGGCCAGCCCGATCCCCGCCAGGCACGGCGTGGCCTCGGCCGGCCTCATCCCCGGTGCCCAGTACCAGATCGAGC
>Ga0209169_10000943_pt1 | contig 17962 bp, 22 predicted proteins | sample HubBroMetageWRM4_FD_188346 | JGI IMG/M metagenome (GOLD analysis project Ga0209169, IMG submission 188346) | Warmed soil microbial communities from the Hubbard Brook experimental Forest, New Hampshire - Hubbard Brook CCASE Soil Metagenome WRM 4... | ecosystem: Environmental > Terrestrial > Soil... | reverse complement strand
CCCCGTTTTCGTTTGTCACCCCGCCGAATTTTCCGTAGAATCATTTGACGCACCGGTGCCGAGGTAGCTCACCGGTAGAGCGCGGCCCTGAAAAGGCCGGCGTAGCCAGTCCGATTCTGGCCCTCGGCACCATCTAGCTTTCCACAACCAGAATTCCCAACGTCGGCGCCAGACCGCTCAAAGACCGTCGCCCCGTTCCGCTAAGAACACTTCGTTTCGCGCTCATACCGCGTCCGCAGTAAACGATGCCGCCGTGGCCACGAAACGCTACTACTCCGAGCCGCTCCGACGATTGGGCGGTCGCCGCTAGGGCATGGCTCTCCTTCGTGCCCCGCCAGCAAATGCAGCAGCAATGCATCGGTCTTCTGGCGTGCGTCGCGGCTCAGCTCCGCATCCTCGTAAAACGACACGTCCTTATCCCGCCGGATCTTTTTTGCCGCCAGGATTACTGCCACTGCCTCAATCCTCAATCTCTCGTATTCCGTGCACACCATCTTCGCCCCCATGGCGCGCGATTTTACAACCGTTGGCAGTAGCTGCAACAGTACTTCGGTACTATTCGCGTCTTGGCCGCGTCCAAGCCTCCACTTTCATTCGTGCTTGCCGCCAAAGCGTTTCCGGCATTGTCCGCACACATGTAGAATGCCTGCGCTCGATAAGCACCACCGTCGCGCAACCAGGGAGCATCATGAACAATCGCCTCCTTACAGCACTCATTCTCTGCCTTTGTTGCGCGAACATAACCCACGCGCAAGACACAGCACGCCCGCACATCACCGCCATAAATGCCGGCCACCTGCTCGACGTCGACGCCGGCAAAGAATTAAGCAATCAAATCATCTTGATCAGCGACAACCGCATCACCGCCGTAGGCAAAGCCCTGGAAATCCCCGCCGGCGCCACCGTAATCGACCTCTCCAACATGACCGTCGTCCCCGGCCTGATCGACTGCCACACCCACTTAGCCGACGGCGCCCGCGACCCCAGCGGCGACCCACTCACCTACCTGAGACGCACCGCAGCAGAAGTAACCCTGGAATCCGTCCCCAACGCGCGCCTCACCCTCGAATCCGGCTTCACCACAGTCCGCGACGTAGGTGTTTACCGCGCCCTCACTGACATAGCTCTGCGCGACGCCATCGCTCGCGGCGACATCCCCGGCCCCCGCATGTACGTAGCCGGCGCCTACGTCACCATCACCGGCGGCGCAGGCGCGCTCACCGGCGCAGCTCCAGACATTCAGTTGCCCTGGGATTTGCGCTACGGCCAAGCCGACGGTCCCTGGCAAGTTCGCGCCGTAATTCGCAAGCTCGCGAACAACGGCGTGGACCACATCAAAATCCTCTCCTCCGGCGCCGTCCTCGAACACGGCAGTAATCCCAACGCCCAGGAATTCACCATGGAAGAGCTACGCGCCGCCGTCGAAGAAGCCAACTCCTTCGGTCTGCGCGTTGAAGCTCACGCCCACGCCACACAAGGCATCAAGAACGCTATCCTCGCAGGCGTCGCCTCCGTCGAGCACGCCAGCATGATTGACGACGAAGGCATCGCGCTCGCCAAGCAGCATGGTGCGTATCTGGACATGGATATTTACGACGAAGAATGCATCGAAGAAGACGCCCGCCACGGAGCAATACCAGCCGATTTCGTGCAACACGACGCCGCCCTAGGCCAAATCCAGCGCGACAATTTCCGCAAAGCGGTTGCCGCAGGCGCGAAAATGTCCTTCGGCACCGATGCCGGCGTCTGCCCCTACGGCGTTGCCGCGCGCCAATTCGCCTTCATGGTGCAATACGGCATGACGCCGCTGCAAGCAATTCAGGCCGCGACAAAAAGCGCAGCCGATCTCCTGGGCCACAGCGACGTTCTCGGCTCGATCAAACCAGGAAAATACGCCGACATAATCGCCGTGCAAGCCGACCCACTGCAAGACGTCCGCGCCCTGGAGAACGTCAGTTTCGTAATGAAAGACGGGAAAGTGTACAAACAGAAGTAAGTAGAAACGCGGGCCCGCACGAAACGCGAACTGATCTATTTGGGGAACATCGTCGGAAGCGGATCGGGCGCTGCAGCGTCTTCATCCGAAAGCTCCGGGAAAGCAATTCTCCTGCAGATGTAACCGGACAGCAAAATCTGGATCGTGAGAAAGTTCGCGATGGACAGCGGGCGACCGTGCGTCAAGAAGAGCACGCTGCCGGGCAGCAGGAAAACGAGCCCCACATACCGGCACGCTCTAAAAGACCAGCCCCGCTTGTGAATCACGTACGCGGAGCATTCCGCCCAAAGGAACACAAGCAAACCAAAAGTGCAGACAAATGCGCTCAGTAAACCAGCGCGATTCATAGTCCCGGTTGTCTCTGAAATGACCGACAGCAGCCAGAACGTGGCTGCAAAAGAAACGCAGAGTCCCGCCGCGACTCCGATCACTCGACCTGTGGACGGCGCTTTCATACATTGCTCCGAAGGCACAAGCATAACTCCGGGTTGGAGCTAACGCAATCGTGACGATATCACTGCATTAACCAACATCGATTGGTGCGTGGGCGGCGGTGGGTTTGCCGGGTGTGTTTCCGATTGCTTTGACAGTCAGCTAAAGCGCCTCGTCATCCCGAGCGTAGCGAAGGAACTCTCCCGCTTTCTCAGTGTCCTCCGTTTTTTGTCCAAATTCTCTGTGTTAAATCTTTTGCCTTTCTCTCCTCCCTCTGCTTGAGCGTTCGTCGTCGCGGGAAGATCGTAGACGCCGGATCACCCTGCCGCCACCCTATGGCAAAGCCGCCAGCACCTTGCTAATCCGCTCGCCAAACGCGGTGCCAAACGTAGCCTGCTTCTTCAAATCGCCGAGGTACGGATCCACGAACGGCCCAGTCTTATCCAAAATGAGACGGTCACCCCAACCAATCAATCCAAACAGCCGTATCAACTCTTTCGTAGCCGAGCCAATCGGCACAATGTAATTCGGCTGCAAAGAATATTGCACGCGCTTCAAAGCCGTAGGCGCGAGGCGCCGCAAAGCCGCATGCAGCTCGCCTTCCGATTCGAACGGACACTCCACGCCATAGCTCAGAAAAAATCCCTTGCGCCGAAAATCCGTTAGCGCCGCTTCCTCTTGTGCCGATGAATGCGCTGGCGCCCCCGTAGCCTTCACCAGCTCGTCGAAATACATGCGCGCACCCAGCGACCGCACCGAGCGGTCCGCCGCGGACTTGTAAAAGAAATCCTCCATGCGCGCCGCTGGCGCCGAATCCAGAAATAGAACCTTAATCTGCGTGGGCCGATAGCGTCCCGCTAGCTCGATACGCTCGGCGCGGCTCTGTATGTGCGCTTCGTCCGTGCGCGTGCCGCAGCCTTCACAAACGGGCATCCCATTTCCTCCGATTCAACGTGGACTAGGTGGGAAAGGATGGCACGGAGATCGAAAACGAGCAATACCGTAACAACTCGACCAGTCTTCGTTGTAACGGTCGTTACGTCGCAATCAATTGACGGTGCTGCACGACGATGGTGCCTAAGGTGTAGCGTGCCGGTCTTGCGTGACAGCGTTGCGCGACAGCGTCGCGTGAAGGTGTTGCCTGACGGCGTAGCGCGGTCAATTGGCCGTGCGCAGGCGCGCCTGCGGCGGCAAATTCAAAATAGTCGATTCCGGCAGCCCATGCGCGCGCACGTCACGATGCCGCGCCAGAAAATGTTTCTGCGCCCGCCGTCCCCATCCGCGCACAAAATAATAATTCAACGTGCCGCCAATCCCCGAACTCAGCAGTGGAATCAGCCGGCCTGACCATTTTTCCGCAACTTCCGCGCCCACCCGTACCGCGATGCGATCAATGATTCGCGGCACAATTTTTTCCATCGCCTGCTTCTCTACGAATTCGCGCCCTAAATCCAAACCAGCAGCACTGGCCGCCGCCACCCAAAGTTCCGTGACTTCTTCCTCGGTCTTATATTCGAAGCCGTAAATCAGGCTCAGCTTCTGCAACATGCGAATGGTGATAGCCGAAAGAATCCCCGCGTCCGGCAAAATCGTCAGCATCCCGCCCAGGCCAAGTCCCGCCCCTTCGAACGCCGCCGCACGCATCGCAGATTTCACCACACGCGCCGCGTGCTGGTTCACCACTTTTTCTTCGACGTGGAACATATCCGACCAGGTATGAATCGGCAAGTGGTGCGCCCTGCGGAATTGCTGCAAATATTTCTGCGGGTCCACCTGCACGCCGTTGTAAGCGCGCCGAAATCCCGCCCGAATGGACGCCTGAAAAACATTGGAAACCAAATTGGATTTCGCTCGTCGAGGCATAGGGTTTAGATGCGCCGAAGCCGCCAGCCGATTACCGGTCTGTCAAGCCACGCGCTGCGAGCAGGATAGCAGGATTCCCCGCTCCGGTGAGGGTTGTTCCTAACCCCGCAACAACTTCGACCCACTAACAAACGCGCTCCGACGTTCGTAAAATCTAAGCAACCGCTCCGCCTCCTTGCTGATCCCAATCCGCACGCTAACTCCGATGCGCCCCACTGGCCGCACAGCCGCGCCCAGCCACAACACGCTATCGCCCATCAAATCCACTCCATCCAGCCGCCGATCCACCCCAAACGCTTCCGCCAAACGTCCCGGCCCCCGCGCCAGATCCAGCACACGATCGGTGCCGCGATTGCGCTCCATTTGCGCGATGCCCTCCAGCGGCTCAATCGCACGCAGCAAAACCCCCTCGCCAATTCCCTGCCGCTGCGCCGAAAGATTCAACATGAAATGATTCCCGTAACAAAAATAAACATAAGCATGCCCGCGCTCCAGAAACAGCGGCCGATTCCGCTCCGTCATCCCGCGAAACGTATGCGACGCCGCATCGCCAGTAACGTAAGCCTCGGTCTCGACGATCCTTCCCACCAACCGCCCACGCGGCAAATCGTGCACCAGCGTTTTGCCAATCAAAAATCGCGCCAGTTTCACGGTCTGCACCGGCAGCTCGTCGCGCACCAACCGCCGAATCTTCAATCGCTCGCTCCCCATCGTTACACCAATTTCTATCACACGAAAATTTGCGGACCTAGTGCCGCGACGCACAAATCCCCCCGCGCCGCCCTGCACGAAAACACACGCCTCCCACACGCCTCCCCGCGATTGACTTGCCGCCCCCGCCAGCCTAAGATTCCCGCGTTCAGGCCGCATCGCTCGCGGCCCCACCACTCCTGGGAGGAGCACCGTGGAAGATTGGCAGTATGCGCAGGCAGACCGCACCGAAGAATTAGCGCAACATCATCATTTCTCGATGACCAAGCATCAAGACGGCAAGGACATCCCCTTCGGCATCACCGTGAAGGAATACGCCGTCGCGCCCAAAGGCCAGCATCTGCGCTTCTTCGCTCAAGCCGATCGCCCCGTCAATCAAGGCGCCGCCGGTTTCGTCCCCTCCGGCTGGGGCGATTCCGTCCTGAAAGCGCTGGCCGATTGCATGCGCCTAATCCGCCAATTTCCTTGTGAAGAGTAATTCGCGCCGCCCGCCGGCCAGGAGCTAGCTCACATGGTTCTGAAGAAAAAACAAATCAAGCCCGGCATCTGGGTTCTGGAATTGAGCGGCCGCGTGCAAATGGGCCCCGACTGCAAACGCATCGATCAGGAAGTCGAAGACCACATCAAGAACCAGGAAAATCACATCATCCTGGACATGGCCGCAGTCGACCACATTGACAGCGCCGTGATCGGCCAAATCGTGAAGTCCTTCTCGCGCCTAGCGAAAACCGGCGGCACCCTCCGCCTCGCCGCCTGCAGCCCCATGGTCCAAGGCGTCCTCACCATGACCCAAGTCCATCGCGTAATTTCCATGTATCCCACCGCGCTAGAAGCCTCCGAAGGTCTTCCGCCAGCCGCAAAATAACCAGACAGCGCTCGCGCCCGCCGCCCATCTTTTCAGCGAATTTTCCGCACTCACCTCCGCAACCGCGCAACACTCCCAAGCTCAAGAATTGCCAGTGGAACTACGCCCTTCCCACCGCCGAATAACCCGCTGCAAACACAGGCTTTAGCGGTCAGCCGAGCGCCCTCCCCCGACACCCGCTAACCGTCAGTAAGCACCCAGTAGTACCGCCGGCCTATTGGCCAATTTTCGCCCGCCACCTACATTCATTGCAGCAACGTAACGCGCCAATCGCATCTCGGAGGTTGTTCATGGCCACGGCAGTTCATGCTCCGCACACCGCAGCCCACGCTCCAACCAGGAAATCGGCTGCGCGCGAAACGCGGCGCCGCGAGCGCCTGAAGATGTCCCTGCCGGTGGAAGTCCGCCCCTTCGACGCGCGCTTCATGGACATCGCCGACGTAGGCGAAGTCACCGACTTTACCCGCGACGGTCTCTATTTCGCCACCTGCATGCCCCACTATTTCGTAGGCATGCGCTTGCTAGTCACATTTCCATTCGGCAAAAAGATTTCAGCCCACAAAAAGTTTCTAGGCACCATCGTTCGCATGGAAGAGCGTCAAGACGCCGCCATGGGCATCGCCGTCCGTTTCCTGTTGTAACTATCACACCTGCAGCAGGAAGTCGGGGGCTGCCAAAAGGAAGAAATAATGCACAACTCGCAGAATCGCAAACTCTCGCACGAAGTCGGCAAATCCGTCGACGTTCTCGAAACCGAACGCCGCGGCACCGCTCGCCACATGTTCACCGCCGCCGCCGAAGTCGTCGAACTAAAATCCGGCGCCCGCTTCTCCACGCGCACCACCGACCTCGGCCCCGGCGGCTGCTTCGTCGATACCGTCTGTCCCTTCCCCACAGGCTCGAAAGTCCGCGTCACGCTGCAAAAAGCCAAGACCACCTTCCAGACCGGCGGCACCGTCGTCTACTCGCAGATGGGCCTCGGGATGGGAATTTCCTTCGAAGATCAAGACGAAGCCCGTCGGACCGCCCTCGCCGAATGGCTCGCAGAAATCACTGGCGACGTCCAGATGATCCCCGAGCTAGTCCGCATGGCCATGCCTCCAGGCAGCCATCGCGGCCCCGAATGGACCGCCCTGGTTCGCATGATCCACCTGATGATCGGCAAAGGCCTCCTCACCGAGGCCGAAGGCACCTCCGTCCTCCACGACCCGGTACTTTAACTCGCACCAAAGCGCAATCCTTGGGAACGCCAAGCCGCAAAGCGGATTGGCGTTTTCCATTTCCACCGCTAAACAGACTTCCCGCCCCACCCCAAAAATCCCGTAAAACTTCGCCATAAAACCCGCAAAATCACCGTTCCCCGCTCACCCGCAACATTCTTACAAAATCGCCAAAAGCATGTCGCAATTTCCTATACCGAGAATAATTTGCATTGTCCTTCCCATATCGAACATCGTTACAGCTCCATAAACCCTATGTTTTCAATCAATGACCCCCTGATTCCCTTGGCTGCCGTCGTGCATCTAACTCTGGGGGTATATTATGGGAGAGCGCCGAAAAGCAAGACGCTACGAGGTTTACCTGCCCGTACAGGTCTGTATGTCCAAGCACCGCCCACTGGAATTCCACACCGGGCAGTTGCGAGACGTCTCCCGTACCGGCATTTTCTTCCATTCTGATGTTGCTATCGATTCCGGCACCGGCTTGGAACTTACATTCTCACTTCCCGCAGAGCGCGAGCGTGGCACGTCCGTCCTGGTCCGTGCCAGCGCCCGGACCCTGCGCAGCACGCAGATCCCCGGTGAAGTCACCCCGGTCTTCGGCGTAGCAGTGGCAATCGACCGGATCGACTTCGTCCGCCCGGTAGTTTCCAGCGCAGCATAAGTCGGCCAAATCAAGGGAGCGCCCCTCGGTGCTCCCAGCAGTTCCCTCCCGCAGCCCTCTTTCGTAAGCCCGTCTGCCGTCCTAAACAATCGAATTGTCATCCCGCAGGCGCCTTTTGCCGGAGGGATCTGCTTTTAACCGGTGCCCGCGCTCGACCCGGAAGGGCGGGGCTTCAGCCCCGCCGCAGATCCGCGTAAAAGACGGGCTTTAGCCCCTGAAGCCGCGGGTCTCGATCGCCGCCGTGCGTTCTTGAAATAGGTTGTAGTGTTTCTAACTGCCGCATCACCCCTCCCATGTTTCCCACTGGATTCCCCACCCCACCCGACTACAATCAAACCGCCGGCCTTCATCCCGCGCCCCAATGCCAACCAAACCCAATCCGCACGACGTCCCCGAGCTCGAGTCCAAAATCCTCCGCGCTCTCTGCAGCAACCCGTCCCCTCCCACAGACAATACAGCCGCGCGTGCCACCATCCTAGCGAAGCTGCGCCCGCACCGCTGGCAAGATCCCGAACATCAAGTAGTCTTCGAAGCCCTCACCGCGTTGCCAGGCCGCCAACCCTCAGCCCTCCAAGAACAACTCCCAGCCCAAGCCACCCGCATGGGCTTCCCCGACGTAAACTGGCAAAAGTATTTCGCCGCACCCGCCGCCGACTCCGTGCTCGAAACTCTAGCAGCAGAATTACTCGCCATATCGCGCAAACCAAACCTCTGAAGCGTTCGCAGCCGATTGAGCAGTGCAACCCGCCAAAGACGACGCGATTCCGCGCATCTCGTCCAACGTTAGCGACGCGCCTCCATCGGACACGAGCGAGGCTTTCAAACGCGTCAAAAGTTCGTCGTGTGGTCTTGAGGCCGGATCATTCAGTATTTTCTTTGGAGTCTCCCACTTGCCTGCAAGCGCATGTGTCAGGCGGTCGCCAACCGAGACGTTCTGAACGCTGGTCACGACGGCCCCCTCCTCCATGTGCTCAGGACTGGCTGCAAGCTGTACTTGGCCGATTTTCAACATGCCATCAAGGTTGTAATCAACGAACGTTAAAACAGAAAGATAATTGTTCGCCGGGAGAGGCTTATTTGCTGCTGCGCGCAAGTCCGAGATCGCTGTTATGTGTCGACTCACGAGCATTGCTAGCGCTGATAATTTAAATTCCAAGGGCTGGCGCGGGTTCCGCTTTAGCTGCTCAGACAGGTCGTTCACAATGGCACTGACGCTAGGGGAAAACTCCGGGAACAACCCCGGCACGGACACGAAACCGGCAATCGCGCGAATAGTCTTGTCGTCCAGTTGGAGAAGTTTCTGGCCAGAGGTACCTCAGGATGGGGCACGGGAACTGGGTCGGATTCGTCGGAAAGCATACTCTCTGTGAGGATCACAGCGCCGTTCTTGTTTGCAAGGACCACGTTCAGCGTGCCACCAAACACGGCGGTATTATTCAGCTCCTGCGCATTTGCCGGCAGGCTGGCTGATGCGCTGAGTACGATCACGAGAGCCGAGACTAGGATCGGCCTTGAGATCTTCATCTGCATGACCTCGATATTCGACGTAACCTAGAACCAGCTTATGAATTAGACAAAGGCTTTTGGCGAAGTGTGCGCAGCGCGCGGCAAACTATTCGAAACTCGCGCGCTGCGGGGCGCGCGGGGCTCGTTAACGCGGGTGCAAGGGCCGCCCGGGAAGGCGGCCCTTAGCCTGGCTGACTGTTGCAAACAGGTTTGCGTTACTTAGCGATAATCACGCCGAACAGTCCAGCGAAATTATTGTCGGGGCCAGCGGCGAAGAAGAGCTGATCGGTGCCGCCGTTGGAGCCCGTACCGTCACCAAACTGAATGGCCCAGAGCTGGTCTATGTGGATCACGTCGCCATTGACGTCCCTCAAGGTGCCAACGACTTGGCCGGTGACGGCATTGAAGGCATTGATGGTGCCGCTGTTGGTATTGTTCGAAACGAGTAAGGTGTTGCTGAATTCTCCGAAATTCTTGGGAGCGACGGCGAAACCCCAAGGTTGATTCAACGGCGAGCCGTGAGCGAGCTGCTTCAGGAGGTTGCCATCTTCGTCGAAGATGTCAATAAAACCACCTGCAGCGCCCGAGGACGCGGCGAACGAGACATAAACCAGACCGCCGAAGTCCTGAATGCCGAAGGCCGAGAAGCCGGCCGGGAGAGTGGTATCGGTAACGGATTTTACGAGTTTGAAGGTGGCGTTGTAGATGTCAATTTTGTTGTTGGCGTTGTCCGCGGCAAGGAGAACATTTCCGGAGGTCTTGGAGGAGATGGCCAGACCGGTGTAGGACGCGCCCGGCGTGGTGACGGCAATCATGGCGGCGTTGGGATTTACGGAAGGCGCCCAACCACTGATAGTGCCGTCCAGAGTGGCGAACAGGAAGACAGCCGGAGCTCCCTTAATCTTGAAGTCTGACGATCCGTTGAACACTGTGCCGGTGGGCGAACCGGGACCATCCTCGCCTTTCGTAGGAATGAATACGTCAAGGGCCACTTTGGTTCCATGGTTATCGTAGAGTGTTGACCAGCCAGAGCCTGCGTCGGCTACCCACCAAGGACTGCCCGGGCCGTGAGAGAGGCCCCAGGCGTTCACCAGGAGCGGATCCGTCGTTTTCGCGGTTTTTTCCTGATTGGAGACCAAGTTGATGACTTGATATTGCGCGCCAACAAGGCCGGGAACGACCAGCTGTGCGACGGCGAGGCACGTAGAGAGAGCGATGGTGCGGATTTGCATGCGAGATTCTCCTTTGTAGCGGGCCAGTAGGCGATGCTCGACATCGGCTGGGAGGAAATGCTGACCTGCCCGGCGCGAATACTGGCATTCGGTGAGGGGAGGATTGCAACAAGTAAGTCACGTTTTTGTAAACTTTTTGTGAAGAGACGGTGCGAACAGAGTGTGTGCACTTGCAGAATCGGAGGAGCAGCGACCTCCGGTCGTCAACTTTGTGATGGCTTCCGCGGGTCGTGCGGGAGGAATAGATGGGGCCGGCTCCGGGGGAAACGAAGCAAATTGCCCCTTTTCATTGGGCGCGGCGAAGGGCGCGGAAGGCGTGGAAATGAGGCAGAAAGGCTAGGTCGAATGCCAGTGAAGGTTAACGACGCCGAGCAGTTTTCAAATTCAGCGCCGGAAAGAGTCCAATCACCAAGAGCACGATCACGAATATTTATTATGGTCAGATTTACGCTCCTAAATATTGGAGGCGCAAACGTTCTTCGTGGTGCTTGTCACCGAACGAGCGTATTTTCAATCAAATAGCCCGCGCTTTGTCATGGTTGATGGCGCGGAGAAGTGGCAGAAGATTGCAAAGTTTACGAATCCATTCCCGGATTGCAACTGTCAGAAGTGACAGGTCGTGCAATGGAAGTCGGCTACAAACATTTAACAATTCGGGTGTTGCCTGAAATATGTGCTTGCGGGACTATGCGGCTGCGGAGAGGCTGGCGCCAGGCGGGAGAACTTAATACAATTTTAAGGGCTGGGTCCCGCTCGCGCCCCCTCTCCCGTTCGCAACTCCCTCCGACGCACGCATTGGGTTCTTGAGCCCCGACGCCCGGCGCGCATCCGCCGATTTTCACTCCACGATGATCCGGTCTGCCCATTCTACAAGCGAGACAAATATCGTCGGATTTCCAAATTTTGCTCCCCATTGATTCAAGTCTGTTTCCGTGACCCCACGCGCCCGGGAGCAGGCACCGCAAGCAAAGATCGGAATGTGTTTTGCCACGACCTTGTCGAGTATTTCGCTCAGCGGCGGCCAGCCGACTGGCGCAATCGCGTTCACCATGGACTTTCGCATCAGAGAAGTCGCCTCCGCGAGCAGGAAAATTTGTACCTCGTGACCCGCTTCCGCGAGCACCAGCCCGTGCGCGAACGGAAAAGCCGCCCTTGTTGGGTCATCCGCACCCCACGCGCCCTTCATCATAATTTTGAGAGATTTTTTTGACTCTTCAGCCTTCACACCCAATGCCAGAAAAGGCAAACCCACCAACTGAGCCAGGAACGTGCGTCGCGCCATATTGTTTATCTCCATGAATTGGGATTCCCGTCGGGGACGATTGCCGCAAGTCTACACCTGTTCTCATTGCGGATCGGGCGACAATCGTCGGCTGTGCGGCTGGCACACCCCGCCACACCACCCAAACGAAAGTCTCTAAATTACCGGGTGCCGGCCCCTTCGGTTTTCGAAGGGGCCGGGTTTAGACCCAGCGCCTCTAAAGCCGCCCCATCGAACTCTTAGAGCAGGGCCGCCTCGCCCAGAGGGCATGCCATCGGCGTACTCGAAGGGACCTTTCGCGGCGCCTTTCCCGCCTGTTTTCGAGTTGCTCGCACCCCCTTGCTTGCACTGAGCGAAGCGAATGTGCCCAGAGAGTCTGCCAGTGGCAGGCTGGAACGGACCTGGCCCGATCCGGCCCCGCGAGGCCCCACGACTCAGTTCACACTTGAATTACCGTAACTACTGTGCTATCATCAGTCGTGCGCTAATTTCATCACGACAAGGGGAATACATGCTCAACGCTGCTCGCGCTTCAGTACCCCACGCGACAGCCCCACCCTCCCCAAATCAATCGCTAGTTTTTGTCGTCTCTTACAAGATTGCTCGGCGATTCCTTACCCTCGAAAAACGGATCGCCGCGTTCTAACCGCAACAGACCGTTTTGAGAAAATTGCCTCTCGTGGCACATGCAATCTTGTGCACTTCGGTTGCCGGTTGGAGTCGCGCCACATGGTTCGACGCAAGTCAAATTCCCACGGGAAAGATTATCTGTGCTACCCGCACACTTGGATTTACTTCGCGGGCGCCGCAAATCCAAAAGCATGCGACTGAAACTCAAACGAAGCAGGCAGGTGCTCGGCGAAATAATCCCAATCATGCCCGCCGGGGTAAAGGTGAAACTCGTGAGGAATGCCGCGCGCCGTCAGCAACTGGTCAAACTGCGCGTTGCCCTTATAGAAGCCAAACTCATCGTCGTTGCCGCAATCAAAATAAATCTGCAATCCCGCAGGCTTCGGCCCGTCCTTCACAATCGTAAACGGGCTTTCGCGCTGCCAGAACGCCGCATTCACCGGCGAACCGAACGCCTTGCCCAACACCTCCGCGACGGCCACAGCCTGGTCGGGCGATATCTTGATGTTCGGTAGCGTTTCGATCAGCGCCGGACCGTGCGCGCTCACCGCCACGAACAGATCCGGATACTTCAACGCGAACCGCAGCGCGCCATACCCTCCCATGGAAACGCCCGTGATGCCGCGCGACTTCCGCTCCGCCCGCACGCGGTAGTGGCTCTCAATGTACGGCAGAAATTCGCGCACGAAGAAATCCTCATAGCGCACTTTGCCGTCGCGCGAATTAATGAAGAAGCTGCGCCCAGCGTCCGGCGCGACAATCAGAAATTCCCCGATCCGTTTCGAATCGCGCAAATCCTGAATCATGTTCATGCCGCCGGAATTCAGCAGCAGTTGCTCGTTCCCTCCCAGCCCATGCAGAAAATAGAGCGCGGGATAATCGCTCGCCTTGTTGGCGTCGTAGTCGGATGGAAGAATCACGCAATACGGAACAGGATGCCCCAGGATCTGGCTCGGCGCCGAGCGGCACTCTGCCCTTCCCGGCGCGGCATCAGCCGGCGCAGCGCAAATCGCTGCGCAAACCATCATCATCGCAGCGGCTGCGGCGAAACCCAGCGCCCGCAGGCGCGCACTATTCATACCGCAGCGCCTCGACGGGATTCAAACGCGCCGCTCGCGACGCCGGATACATTCCCGCCGCCAAACTCACGAAAAATGAAACCCCAATCGCCAGCGCCACCATCCACCAGTGGATTGACGATATGTCAATCGCCGGCAGCTCCTGCCGCTTCAAGTACGCATTGGTCCCAATCGTCAGCGCCCGCCCAATCAGCCATCCCATCGCCACTCCCAGCACTCCTCCCAGCAATCCCATCGCCCCGGCCTCGACAAAAAACAACCGCCGCACATCGCGATCCGCCGCCCCCAACGCCTTCAAAACTCCAATCTCGCGCCGCCGCTCCAGAATCGCCATCACCAAAGTATTCACTATGCCCAGCGACGCCACCGTCAGCGCCAAACTTCCAAAAATCAGCAGCAAAGAATCAAACACCGTGAAAAACAACATCATGTTCTTCGTAGCATCCAAAATCGAAAACGTCCCGAATCCCATTCCCTTGATCGTATCCTCAACGCCCTGAACAGCTTTCGGCGAATTAACCCGCACAGTCAAAGTTTCATAAGTCGGCTTTCCACTATTTCCGCGCAGCATTTCCCGCATATCAGTAGGCTGCGCAATCCGCAGATTCTGCGCAATCTGCAAAGGGATCAGCAATCGCCCCCGCCCAAATCCCCCGAACCCAGTAGCCGGCTCCGTTTCCACCACCCCAATAATCCGCAACCTCAATTCCCGCGGAACCAGCGAGAATCCACCGGATGCTGGAGCGTCATCCGCATCGGAATGATTCGCATAAGGTTTGGCCACCGCGCGCTCGAACGGAGCATCTTCCGCCGGCAGCGCTTGCTTCTCCGCATAACGCAGCACCAAATCCTTGCCGATCAGCGAATCGGTTTGCTTCGAAAGATCCCGCGCAAATTCAATCTGCAGAATCGCTTCCTTCGCCTCCGGCCCGGAGAAGAACGAGCCCTTCATCTCGTCGAAAGCCCCGTCGCGCCGCGCCGACGCCGGAATCCCCGCCACAGTCGTCATGTACGGTTTGTCCTCGAACTGCACCTCCGTTGGAAAGCGCACCTCCGGGTACACCTCGACCACATTCTTGACCTCAGCCAATTGCTTCCGCGCTTCCTCATCCAGCTTTCGCGCCGGCTGCGTGCTCGAGCGTTCCGCCAGCGGACGCGGAGGCCCGCCAAACGCCCGCATATTCGCCTGGGTAGTCACGAAAACCGCATCGAACAATCCAGAACGCGATAACCGCGTGCTAGCCAGTTCCTGCAAACCGACGCCCAGCGAAAGCATCGCCACCAGCGAAGCCACCCCTACCGCAATGCCCAGCGTCGTCAACGAATTGCGGAGCACCGCCTCCCGCAGATTGCGCGCCGCCAGCTCCGTCAGGTCACGCAATTTCATCGCTGGCCCCCTCGGTCACGAGTTTCCCATCGCGCATTGTGATAATCCGGTGCGCATAACGCGCCGCGCGCACTTTATCGTGCGTAACCATCACAATGGTCATCTGCAAATTGCGATTTATTTCTTGTAACAGACGCATGATCGCATCGCCAGTAACGCTATCCAGGTTTCCCGTAGGCTCGTCCGCGAGCAAAATCGTCGGCCGGTTCACCAGCGCCCGCGCCAAAGCCGCCCGCTGCTGTTCCCCACCGGAAAGCTCACTAGGACGATGCGAGAGCCGCGCCGCCAAACTCACGCGCTCCACAGCCTCTCGCACGCGCGCCGGCCGCTCCGCGCGCTCCACCTCCGCCAGCCGCAAAGGCAGCTCCACATTCTCCTCCAGCGTCATCCGCGGCAATAGATTGAACGCCTGAAACACCATCCCCACCGTATGGCTACGATGATGCGCCAGTTGCTGCGAACTCATATCCGCGAGATTTTGTTCGTGCGCGTAAATTGCGCCAGAGGTGGGCCGGTCAAGCCCCGCAAGCAGATTCAGCAGCGTGGATTTGCCCGACCCCGAGCTGCCCAGCAGCGCCACAAATTCCCCGGTGCGCACCGCAATTGAAACGTCGTCCACCGCATGCACCAGCGCCTCGCCCATCGCGTACTGGCGTGAGACGCGCTCGGTGCGCACAGCAAATCCATTGGAAGTGCCAGTCATTTCACCCACACTATTATTACGCACGCTCGCTGCCATTCGTTACACACGAAGAAAAGCTGCCGGCCAGGCTGAAGACCATTCGATGCACGGGATTACAGGTTCAGATCAGAATATTTAGATGCGGCCGCATCCCGGGCGTGTTGGTAAAGTTTCCGCGGAGTCTTGCCATGAGGATTCGCCCAACACCCCGGAATGGCCGTGGCGCATTTCGGGCACTTCCCTTCGCGCAACTGGTTCTGCTGCACGTCGTGCCACGAACGCTTCACCAGCAAAGTCCGACACGAGGGACAAGAAGTATGCGCCCCATCGCTGTGAATATTTCCTTCGTACACGTAACGCAGTCCCATCTCCAGGGCGATACGCCGTGCCGAGTGCAAGGTTTCCGGAGGCGTGCGCGGCTTATCCTGCAATTTGAAATCGGGATGAAACGCCGTGAAATGCAACGGTACGTTCGGTCCCAAATTGTCCAAAATCCAGCCGCACAACTCGCGCGTTTCCTCGTGAGCATCATTCAATGTGGGAATCATCAGGTTCGTGATCTCAAACCACACATTCGTTTCATTTTTCAGCCAGAGCAACGCATCCAACACCGGTTGCAAATGCGTCAGCGTAATCTTGCCGTAGAATTTCTCGGTGAATGCCTTCAGATCAATGTTCGCCGCGTCAATGTGGTCGTAGATATCGTGGAACGCGTCGTAGGTGATGTATCCGTTCGAGACCATCACCGTATTCAGCCCTGCTTCTTTCGCGGCACGGCAGATATCAATCACATACTCGCCCCAAATCGTCGGCTCGTTGTAGGTGAACGCTATCGAATCGCAGTGATTGCGAATCGCCAGCAGCACTACATCTTCCGGCGGCACGTAGGACGAGCCCACCTGGTCCGCGCGGGATTTCGAGATGTCCCAATTCTGGCAGAAGAAGCAGCCCATGTTGCAACCGGCCGTCCCCATGGAAAACACGCGCGTGCCGGGAAGAAAATGGTTTAGCGGTTTCTTCTCGATGGGATCAATCTGCATCGCCGCTGGATGCGCGTAGCCTAGGCTGTAAAGTTTTCCGCCCTCGTTCGCGCGAATGTAGCAGAACCCCGCCTGGCCCTCGCCGATGTGGCAATGCCGCGGACAAAGATAGCAATGTACTTTGCCGCCGGCCTCCGCCTCCCACCAGCGCGCTTCGTGCAATTCCGCGGATTTTTGCAATATTTTCAGGTCCTGCATGGCGCGTGCTCGACAAGCTCATTATACGCCCGAACCGCAACGCTCGAATTCATGGCCGTCGTTCTCGACACCGCAGCGTGCGACCACAGTTGCCAGTTCCCGACGCCGCGTTATATCGTGGCTGCATGTTATTTCGTGCAGTTCTTCTCCCGAAGCGAGCCGCCCGCTGACGATGAAACTGATTCGGCCATTGGCGTATTCTTTCGCCGCAGCCTGCCTGCTGCTCGCTCCGATCGTGCGCGCGCAATCTTCTGAAGGCGGCGCCGGAAGAATGCACGAGTACAAGGACGACGTCACTCTCTCCACCGGACAAATCCGCGCCGGCGATGTCTGCGTGAATTTCATCCCGGTCTTGCAATCGCTAGGCTTCTTCAATGGGCTGGAAAGAATCGACACGCCGCAAGGCTCCGAATTCCGCAGAAATTCGTACCCGGTGGATTTCTTTCCGGATTACCTGACGATCGAAATCAATATCCGCATCGAGGTATGCGACGCTAACATCTACACCCCGGCCAAAACTCCGGACATCATCAGGGGGATGCAATTTCGCGTGCAATGGAAGCGCGGCCTATATCTGCGCCCTGTCGCCAATGTGACTATCGAGCGCAAGCCGCTGCAGATGGAAGAAGGCGACAATCGGATGCTCTACGTAATCAAACTGCGCGACCACAGTGTGCCGTTAAGCGACCACTTGATCCTTTCCGTAATCTCCGCCAGCGGTAAAATAATGTCGCGCATGTCTGCACGGTTATAAGCGTTTCGCCAACCCTACGACCGCTGCTCGCGCCGCCGGTCGGCCACCCACTCCAAGAACCGCTCCATCCGCGCGCGCTCGCGCCACATCAAGCTAAAGAATTTTCCAGCATCGAGCTCGGCTGCGTCCTGGCCAAAGAAAGTCTCTAGCCGCCATTGCAGGTACGGCGAGGCCCACGGACGCAGCCGGTACCCGCGGGCAATAATCCAGTAATACCGAAGAGCGTTCAACATGGCATCGCGGGTGCTAGAATTGCGGCGTGAATAGTCAGGCTCCTCAAAGCGCGGAAGACCATTACTACGCGGGCATAGACTTTTTTGGTGAAGGAAAACTCCCGGAAGCGATCGCGGAATACACGCGCGCCCTGGAACTCGATCCTAAATTTAGCGACGCGCTGCATGGCCTGGCGCAAGCCTATCACGCCCAGCAGGATTTTGACCGC
>Ga0209169_10000942_pt1 | contig 17968 bp, 15 predicted proteins | sample HubBroMetageWRM4_FD_188346 | JGI IMG/M metagenome (GOLD analysis project Ga0209169, IMG submission 188346) | Warmed soil microbial communities from the Hubbard Brook experimental Forest, New Hampshire - Hubbard Brook CCASE Soil Metagenome WRM 4... | ecosystem: Environmental > Terrestrial > Soil... | reverse complement strand
ATGGCATCCATCGCATTCAACACCAGATTTGAAAGCGCCCGGTGCAAGAGATCAGGATCAGCCGCAATCCGTGGCAGGTCCCCGGCAAGTTCCAGTCTACATTCAATCGGAGCGTGCTCCGGCGCGTGTAACTGCGCCTGAAACAGCCGGGCAACGTTCTCTACGATCTCGTTCACCTGGACGCTCTCAAACTTCGGTTGCGGCATTCTGGAAAAATCGCTGAACCGCGACACAATAGTTTTCAGATTCGCGATCTCAGCCAGCAGCGTGGTCGCGCTCTCTTGAAATATTTCTTCGAACTGTGCGGGGCTCTGCTGCCGCGCTCGCAGTAGATTCTCCACCGTCAGTTGAAGCGGGAAAAGCGGATTCTTCAGTTCGTGGGCCAAGCGCCTTGCCAGTTCTCGCCACGCGGCTACCCGTTCGGACTGCACCAGATGCTCCCGCTGCTGCAAAAGCTCGCTGGTCATGCGATTGAAAGACTCGGCCAATTCTCCCAGTTCGTCCGCGGAAGTGACTCCGACGCTGGCATGCCAATCCCCGCCCGCAACTTGACGCGCTGCCTGGGCAAGCCGCTCCACCGGGCGCGTAACTCGCGTCGCCAACCAGCCGCTCAGCAGAATCGCAATCACCATTCCCACGCCACCGCCCAGCAATGCAGCAGTGCGGATTTGCCGGAGAATTTCGACATACGGCCGCCGCGAAGCCGCCACCAGCAGCACCCCCAGCAGCTTATGGTCCAGGCCAGTTAGTGGAATTGCATCCACGGTTTCATCTTCATTTGCTTTCGCTGACCAATGAACGAGCGCCGTCAACTCTCGCATTTGCTGTTCAACTTGCAGGATGAGCGGAATGATCGGGTCCGCGGTTTGCAACGGGCCAGAATCGCTGATGATAAGTTTGGGTGAGAATCCGTTCCCCAGATTTTGATAGAGCATAGCTCGCATGCCCGGCGGAGCTTCGAGGCCCGCCAGGAATTTTCGGTCGAGCCGTCGGCCTCCGATGACAAACAGGGATTTGTCCCCGACATTCACCGCTCGGATTGCGAACACTCCCAGGGCCGCGCCATCCGGCAACTCTTCGCGCTTGAGGAATGCATCCCTGGGAACCGCTTGGATGGCTGGGAGATCCTTGTAGCCAAAATTAGCTGGTCGCTGGGCGGAAGACAGAATCGTGCCCTGGCCATCAACGAATTCCACGAAGTCGAGCTGTTGATTCTCAGCCACGGTCTTGGCGTCATTGAGAAACGCGCCGTAGTCCAGAGGTCCGTGGCTCAAAGCCAAAGCGATGCGGGTGGCAGTGTCTCCGGCGGCGATGGTCTCGACTCGATGTACGACCTCTTGCCCTTGGCTGTCAAAATCGCGGCGGAACTGATCGACCAAAGCTGTCGAGCGTTCTTCATTGTTCTTCTCAAACGACCGCCTTACAAGAGCGGAAATAATCCACGCCACCGCCGCCACTGACAGAAACGCGGTCAACGCCAGCGTCAGCAAAAGTTTCCGCCGCAGATTCATGGCCGCTCCGCTGCCAGCCAGACCTCCGGCAGCCGCCAGGCTCCGTCGCGTGCTTCGCTCCAATTCCTCACGGTCTTAGACACCGCCCAGGCCGTACGCAGATGCAGCAGCGGAATCACGCGCTGCGACTTCAAAACTCCGTTCTCGGCGGAGTACAGGTCTTCCACTGAGTCGCCATTGATCTTCATCTGCGGAAGCCCGAGCCCGGCCATCAGTTCGCCGAGGGCAACCTGGGCATCGAGCGAAGCCAACCGCACCCGCACCAGGCGTACGTCAGTGGGGCCGGTGGCAAGCTGCAGCCGCAGTCCGGCGTCGCGCGCATTCAGCACAATCCGTTCTGCCAGCACTCGTTCAATAGGATCAGCGGAATCAAATCCGAGGTTCCAGACCGTGGTCTCTGGCACTTCGGCGCGTTCTTGCTGCGCACGCACCAGGTCCACGTCGACCGGAAATAGAAATTCGTAGCCTGTCATCCAGTTCGGCAGCACACCACCGGCAGGCTCGCCGCCATTTTGCAATACCACGGAATTGAACAATCGGCGATCAACGCTCAGCGAAAGCGCTTCACGCTGTTTTGAATCCACCGCCGATTGAGACTCGCGACCGAAAACCAGGGCCAGCAGTTCGACGGGATCCGAAGTTTCAATCCGGCGCCCCTCGGTCACTGCCCGGCGTGCTTGCTCGGGAGCGACCTCGACGACCTGGGCCTTCCCCAGATCAAACGAGACCATTTGCTCGCGAAGATTCTTGCCCAGTTCAACCTCGATCGAATCCAGAAACGGCCGTCCGCCAAAGTAACCATCGCGGGCCGCGACTACGAGCTTCTTCCCAGGATCCCACTCCACGGCCACAAATGGCCCGGTGCCTAGGATTTTGTCACCGTCGCGCATCACAATGCTGTTGCGACTCAAGGCCAATTCAGCGGGAAGGTTCGGATCGGGTGAATCGCGCTCAACGACCACCGCGTCACCGGACGAAAACACTTTCCAAGTAGGATTCGCCGCCCGTAGAGAGGCCGCAGCCACCTCGGAAGTCAACGGCGTTCCATCTGAAAACGTTACTCCTTGCCGTAGAGAGAATTGCCAGCGCTGGCTGCCGGATTCCGCTTGCCAGGCCGTGGCCAGGGCTGGCTTGGGCCGCCCTTGATCATTCAGGGTCACCAGGGTGTCGAACATCAAACTCAGAACATCGCGCGAGCCTGACCACTCCGCCTGGCTGGGATCCAGAGACGTCGGAGCTACTCGCAGAGATACGTGCAGCGTCCCGCCATAGTGCGGACGCGTAGCCGCGCCGGCAACTACGGCGATCAGCAGACTAGCGGTTGCAAGTAATCGAAAGCCTCGATGCTTCATATCGGCCTGTTTCTGAATTCTGCGCGACGGCAATTGCGCTGGCGCTTTCCGGGTCCGTCCAAAGCGCCGTAATGCTGCCGGGAAATTCCACGACCGTGCTTGCCACGACCGGTTCGCGATCCGCGATCTCAAAAGCCTGCACTGTGTCTCCTGTGCCGTCATTCCGCGATGTCACCAGCACCTGCCAGCCCAGTCCACAACCGCTTCGCACACCGGCGATGTCGCTCCCCCATCCCCACTTGGTCATCACCTGGTCGGTCATGCCGTCCAGCAAATGAACGGACCCGTCGGTCGCGCCGAATATCCATAGCGTGTACTTGTCTCTGGGCAAGACCGCCCCTGAATAGAACGGAACAGTCGCGGTCTGTTTCTGGACGCCGGGCGAAAGCACGCCCGTGAAAAAGTTTCTGCTGGGCGCGAAGAACGCGCTCAATCCAACCGGTGCACTTGCGAGCGGCCAGGGATCGTCACTCTCGTGGCACTGGAGCGCCAGCGGCGCAATCGCCGTACTCTGGCACAGCACTCCCGGCAAATAAGCGTCGAATAGATGGTCTTTTCTCGCGACCAATCTGCCTCTCAGATCACGTGGCCACGGGCGCGCATGAGCAATCGCCAGCCCCTGCTGCAATTGCCAGTTGCCGTTCTGCGCCGCGTAGAGCACCACGTTCTCTGGCTCAAGAACAATCATGATTTGCGGACTGCCGGTCGGCAACGCCACGTCCAGAATACGGTTGTCGTTAGTCCAGAGCAGCGCTTTATGAATGGTCAGCGGCGCGGTGGCACGCTCCCCCACGGCAGCCGCGGTGCGCGGTGCGCTCACCATCACCACGGAGGGTTGGTTATTGCCGACATGAATTTCCGCGACCCAAACGTAGTTTCGCCGATTTTCTGACAACGAAACCTGCACGGTAGCCGCCGCCTGATCGGCAGCCGCAGAATGTATTCCGAGCGCCGCCAGCTCCGTCCACAACCCACGGCGAATTTCGTCGCTTTCGGTCGAACTCAATGACGACCGGTTGCTGACCTCCAGAGCAACCGCGCCCGGCCCCATAGCGGCCGCGATCTTTCGCGCCAGTTGGACCTCTGCAGCGCGCCAGTCGGTGGCGAAAACCGCCGTGGGGTGGACCATCAACAGCAAAGAGCACAGAGCCCGAAGAAAATGTGCGCGCAGCAGGGGCATTTCCTGAATGCGCGCATTATAAACCGGCTTGGGATGACGGCCAGGCATGGTCCGGTACTCCTTAGAGTCGTGCCAGCCGCTTTACTTCGGCTGCTCTTCCGGCTGTTCAGCATCAGCCACATGATTGCTCACGCTCATGCTGCGCAGCACATCATTGGCAAAGAAGAATTTTCCATCCGCCGGGACCATCATAATCTGCAGTTTGTCAGACAGCCGCTCCGCCACGATCTTATTGATCAGCAGCGGATTCTGTTTCAGGATCGCCCCCTCCTTCTGCATACGTTCCGCATCCGCCACCGCCGTCACCCGAATGCGGTCCGCTTCCGCCTCCGCCAATAGCTTCCGCCGTTCCATTTCTGCCTTGCTGTCGATCACCTTCGCCTCAGCCTGGGCCTCGGCGTTCTTCACAGTTGTTTCCTTACGTGCCTCGGCTTCCAGCTTCGATTGCTCGATCTGTTTCTGCTTCAGCGGGAGCGTGTACTGCATGGCATCGGACTCCGCCTTCGCTTGCAGCACGCGCACCTGTGCCTCTCCCTCCGCCTGTTTCACCTGCTGTGCCTTGGTGGCTTCCGCTTCCAGTTCCGCGATCCGCACGTGCTTTTCTTGCAGCTCGGTCTCCACTCCCATGCGGTCGTTTTCCTGTTCCTTGAGCAACAGGCTCTCCAGTCCTTGAGAATATTCCTGCGGCAGCTGAATATTCCGCAGCATTACCTCCTTCACCACGATTCCGTCCGCCGCAAGTTTCTGCGTGATCACGTCCGCCGCGCGCTTGCGAACTTCCTCGCGCTTGGCGGCGAAAACGTCCCGAACCGTGTAGTTGGGCACCAGTTCCCGCCACACGCTGGCCACCACCGCCGGCACAATTTCCTTCTCCACCGGTTGCGGCAAGTTGGCCTGAATGTAGTCCAGATGTTTGGGATCCAGCCGGTACCGCACGGTGATGGCGAGGCCGAGTGTGAGCCCCTCCTTAGCTTGCACGTTGAGCGGCTCGGGTTTCTTGCCCGCAGCCGCGGCTTCCACCGACCCAGTAGTGAAGAGCTGGTCGCGGGTGTCAAACAGCGCCACGCTCTCCGCCAGCGGCGTGATAAAATGCGCTCCCGGATATAGCGTACCCGCCAACGTACCGCTGGTTTGGCTCACTCGCACTCCGGCCATCCCGCTTGGCACCACGATAATGCCGAGTGCTAACAGGATCGGCCCCCACGCCAGCAGTGCCAGCCCCACCGCGCCCCGCCAACGGACGTGCGGCATCGGCGGCAGAGGCTCAGTTCCACCACTTGCTCTCTGCCGGCAGCGGACGGCGAGGTAGATGTCATAGGTGAGTATTCCTGCGGCCAACGCAATCATCGCGATGCCGCCCCAGGTCAGCAAATATTTCAGAAACAACATGTCGTCTCCTTCGGCTTAGCGCGGTTCGCGATACTCGACCGGGACCGCCTGCCGGGCGAACAGCGCCATCAGCACCTTGCCAAAGATGAATTCCTCCACCAGGATCGCGAACGCCAGCGAAAACGCCATCCCGCCGATTACGCTGATTGCCGTCATGAGGAATTGCATCGGAGTGCTCCTTCGCGCTACCCACTCACTCATTGGCACGCAGAAGGCCAGGGTCCAAACACTTGGCAGGTAGGAGTCGATCTTGGGAAGTGGTTTTCGGGTAGCGCATGGCTTCAGCCATACGCACAAAGGTCTATAAAGACTGGGCTTTAGTCGATGGATTCAACTGCGGAAGAGATTGCGAATGATCTAAGTAGATCAGTTCTGGTCGACGGTTTTGTAGCTAGACCGGTGAGAAAAAGGCCGTGTGTTTCCATACACACTGTGGCAAGTCGGCAACAACCGAAGAGCGAGACACGGGTCACAAGCATTGCATCCCGCCATTAACGTCAAGGCGGCAGAGAAGTCCGTCTCGTTGGCCCGCGGCTACGGCCAGCGCTTCGCTGTATCTTCCCATCCCACGGCGCGCGTCGCCGGCTGCGGATTTGTATTCGCCGCGGGTTGCGTCATGCGGATGGGCTGCTGAGCCGTGATAACCGGCTTGTTATTCGTGGCCTCGGCCAGCATCTCTTTGTCTTCAGAAAGCAGCGGCGCCGCCACTCTCAAAGCCTCTACTTCTTTTTCCAGCCTCGCCAGTTCGAGTTCCTTCTGCCGAAGAACCTCATAAACATTTTTCATGCGTAAGCACCTTTGCCAACCTGTGCTGAAGATATTGGCCGCACTTTAACAGGTATGGCGGGTTTGTCAAGACCTGGCGGGATACTTCCCCCATCGGGAAACTGCCAAGCTCCCTCCCCCCTGGCCGAGCCCACCCTTTCGCTTTCCCACTTAACCTTTCCTGAGTCTTGGCGTCTAACTGTACCGATAGGCTGAGTACGGGGTTGAAGCCCGCTCCGTCCCAGAAACGGGCATGAATTGTGCGGTTTCGCCAACGAAATTGCCCATGGAACGATCCGGTGCCGGCCTTCGTATCCCAATCCGGGGTAGTCTGTGCCGGTAGCGAGGCTGCGAAGCGACCCGTAGGTCTGGAGGAAGTTATGCAGGACAATAGCATTGGCAACATCGGAAACAATGGCGTGAGCCTTCTGAGTAGCGACACTCACGTCCATGAAGTGGTCAAGACTGCGCATGAGGAATTGCGGCAGCTTATGAAGCAGCGCGCCGACATCATGAAACGTATCGGCACTCTGAAGCAGACCATCGCCGGCCTGGCGAACTTGTTTGGAGACGAAATTCTAGGCGAAGACTTGCTCGAACTGGTGGATCGCAAGACCACTGGGCGTCAGCCCGGATTCACCAAAGCCTGCCGCATGGTGCTGATGGAGGCAGGGAGCGCTCTCAGCGTGCGGGAAGTATGCCAGCGAATTCAGGATCGCGCGCCTGCCGTGCTGCTGCGCCACAAAGATCCGCTGGCCTCGGTGACCACCGTCCTCAACCGCTTGGTGGACTATGGCGAGGCGCAAAGCGAGGTTCGGGAAAACGGACGGCGTGCCTGGCTGTGGGTATCGGAACCGCCACGCGGCAGTTTGACTCAGGGCTCCGTGCCAGAGCCAGCCATCTCTCATCTGTGAGTTCTTGAGCCCGAAAGCGGCATCAGAGGTTTTGCAGCAGTTCCTCGTAATTCCTTTGTCCCATCTCGAGAAACAGAAAACTGGCGGCGGTTTTCAGCCGGTCATAACTCTCCAGGCCAAGAATCCCGCCCACCTCCCGCACCTCATAGAGGCTGGGAGCCGGAAGCACCAGCCAGGAATCCAGCCGGATCAAGAGCCACAACCTCAGCTTGAGCATGGTCAGTAGGCAGTACAGGCGCACTTCCACCGCGATTTGCTGAATGTCGCGCGCCAGCATCGCCGCCTGCTCGTCGCCGCTCTCGGCCTCGCGATTGGCCCAGTCAATCAGCACGGCGGCGTTATGCGCCATCCGGTGAACAAATGCCACATAAAGATGAATACGCTTGCGTTGCAATTTCCGGAAGGCTTTGCGGCTCAGGTCGCAACGCAAATGAGTTTCCACATTCGCATCCAGCAGCGTCTCGGCTTTCTCTAAATCGACGGGGAGCAGAAAATCCACCACATCCTCGGCGGTGCGGTCGGGGAAATGAAACCAAATCCAGGCTGCGATCATTACACAGCTCAGCAAGCCTGCGCTGATTACCAGGTTCCACAGAATGGTTACCATCATGGTCGCCGTACCCTCCGTACAATCTCTTTATAGCGGCCCAGTTCTTGCACCGACAGCGGAGGCTGTTCAGCGCGGGGAGCTTCCGCTTTTAGCGGAACGCTGAAGTACCAAAGCCAAATCAAGACTGCAATACTGTACGCGATGATTGAGATAAATCCCCACAAAAATTTGAATTCTGTTCCGAATTCGTAAAATTTCGTGGTCGTCAGCAGGGCCACGCTGGCAAATAGCCCGTAACCTGCACAAATACCAAAGGCTTGCTGCCTCCAGCGCAACCCCAGCAGCAGGACTAAAGCCACCAGCAGCGCGAACATCGCCACTTGCAGCAGCCGTACCCCCAGTTCAGCCCCTACGATCCAGGCAATCGCTCCCCGTTCCAGCCCGCTGGGCGCAGCCAGACTCCGCCAGATCGTCAGACCCAGGCACGCCATCACGGTGAGGGGAAACAAGGGTGGAAACCACCACAGCCGGCTGAAACTCCGGAAGACATTGCGGAAGACTTCATACATCACCGCGATTCCCAGCAGCGGGTAGATCGCCTCGGTTGTCCAGTAAACCCCGGTGTAGATGGGATGATGGTTGCGGACCAGGAAGCGGCTGCTGCCCGCCAGCACCGCAAAAAGCGTGTAGGCAAAAAACCACGGAAAGGTCCGAAAACTTTGCCGTCGGACCAGCACATACAACAATATCCCCTGAAGCGGGAGTTCACCCCACCACAAGATGAAGTTCAGCAAACTCATGGCTTGTGAGCAGCTTAACTCAGCCGCTCACAAGCCACCAAAATTTTGTTTCTAGGGTAACCAGCCATCCACTACAGCAAGTGAATCAGTGACAAGAACATCGTCCAGCCAATTGGCCCGGACACATGCACCGGCGGCGGTCCTGGTCCCTCAGTCGAGGCGGGGCGGTCGGGCGGTGGTCCCGGTCCTTCGCCTAGGGCTGGAATGGCGCACGTGGCTAGCGTGAGTGCCGCCGCCAGCGTGATTGCCTGTAGCGTACGTTTCATGGTGCTCTCCTTTTGTGAGGTTCCCCAGAGTCCTACCGAAACCTTGGAAAGTCCTCATTGGCACAGAAGGATAGCGCGCCGGAGGCCCTTACGGCGTCGAAATCATGAATTTGTTTTGAAGTGGACGCCGCTGGTCTCCCGAGAGCTTCTTGATCGGCCCGTCCCGGTCGATGATCACTGGGTGAGATCCAGTTCCACGTAGTCGAATAAACATCTTATAGTTCAGTGGTTTACGGAATACACGCCACCCATCTCGCGGCCCTACTCAGGGGGCAGAAGCATGCCTTTTTCCAAGTGCCGGGTTACGTGTGCATAAGACGCCGCATGCGGATCGTGAGTCACCATGACAATCGTCTTGTGGAAATCTTCGTTCAATCTCTTCAAAATCTCCAGAATCTCCGTCGCCGAGTGACTGTCGAGATCGCCCGTCGGTTCGTCCGCCAGCAGCAAAGTCGGGTCACTGACAATCGCGCGCGCAATCGCAACTCTCTGTTCCTGCCCGCCAGAGAGCTGCTTGGGAAGGTGGTTCACTCGCTCCTCCAGGCCGACCAGCTTCAGTGCCGTCATCACATGTTCGCGGCGTTGCTGCGAATTCAACTTTGTGAGCAGAAGCGGCAGCTCGACATTCTCAAACGCGGTGAGCACCGGAATCAGATTGAACGTCTGGAACACATAGCCAATATGCTCATTGCGCCAGCGCGCCGCCTGGCCATCATTGAAGCGAAACACGTTCTCACCCAACACCAATAATTCACCGGAGGTGGGCCGGTCAATGGCTGCAATCATGTTCAACAACGTTGTCTTGCCTGAGCCTGAGGGGCCCATGAGTGCCATGAATTCCCCTCCGGCGATCTCGATCGAAACATCGTCAAGCGCCCGCACCTCAAATGCGTCGCGTTTGAAAATCTTGCTGACATTGCGCACCTGCACCACTCGAGTCTGCGTCGCTGTATTCGTCATTGTCGCTGTGCTCATGACTGTCCCTTGATCTTGATTTTGTCGCCGTCTTTCAAATTCGCAGGAGCCGTGGTGATGACGCTTTCGCCGCCTACCAGACCTTGCACCACAAACCCGCCGCTACGCTGAGAGATCACCTGAACTTCGCGCTGCAATGCCTTCCCATTGAACGCCAGCAGGACCATCTTTTTGCCGTCATGGTCGCGGATCGCCACCGCCGGCACCAGCACGCCCGTTGACTGCGTTCCTACCGCCTTCTTGGTGTCATCGGCCAGAAACTTCACAGTCGCATTCATCTCCGGCCGCAAATACTGGTCCGGATTCAGAATCTGCACCTTCACCTGCACCGTGGCCTTCTGACGATTCGCCTCGGGAGAAATCTCGTGGATCTCGCCGTCGTACTTGCGGTCAGGATAAGCATCCACCGAAAGCACTGCCTTCTGTTTCGCAGACAACCTCGCAAAATCGTCCTGCGCGATGTCGAGTTCCACCTGCAAGTCATTGAGATCGGCGAGCGCAACCACCTGACCCTGCGGGCCGCCTTCAGCGCCGCTGGCGAATTGTGCCGTTACCAATTCACCCTTTTCCGCCGTGCGCTCCAGAATCGTTCCCGTCACCGGTGCGCGGATCACTGTCGCATCCAGCCACGACTTGGCATACGCTGCCTGTCCCTCCGCCTGCAGTAATGCCCCCTTGGCCCGCGTGATTTCTTCCCGGCGCGGCCCAATTTTCATCAATTCAAAACTTTTCTGCAAAGAATTCACACGCTGCTGGTCGGCATCATATTTGCCAGTAGAATCGTCAAACGCCTGTCTCGACAACACTCCCTGTGACCATAATTCGCGATTGCGATCCAGCGTGAGCTTGTCATTCACCAGCGTGGCGCGGGCCTCATTCAAGTTATGTTCTGCTTGCGCAATCTCCTCCGGCCGCGAACCGTTTTGCAACTCTTCCAGATACGCCCGCGCATTATCGGCGGCGCCCTTGGCCTGCTCATACTGGGCACGGAACTCGTCATCTTCCAGGCGCACCAGAACCTGGCCCTCTTTCACGTGATCGCCCTTTTCCACCCCGATCCAGGCCACGCGCCCGGTAACCTTGGAATTCACGTTGATCTTGTGGTGGGCCACGATATAGCCCGTCGCCGTGAGCACGGAACCGCCGGCGTCACCGCTATCTTCTGCCGCTGCGCGCACCACCTCCACCTCCGGCGGGTCCGCAGACAAAAGCCGGTACGCCAGCGTCCCCAGGCTCAACACCGCCACCACCGCAATTCCGATAATGATGTAACGCCGAGCCCATCCCGCCGGTTCGCCCGTAGGCGGCGCCGACCGGTCGATCCTCAGGCCCTGCAAATCCGCGTGTTTTGTATCCAGCGGCATAAAACAGTTTTGGCGCTTACCTTCGTGGTTGACGCTCTTGACTTTCTCGACCTTCGATCTACTCTGTGGTCCTCAGTGTCCTCTGTGGTGATCGTTTTTTCTAAGCCGAGGCAACACTAATCCCGCAACGCCACCAGAATCTCCCGCCGCGCCGCATGCCACGCCGGCGCAATCCCGCCCACCAATCCCATCAGAACGGCAAATACAACCGCCGAAGTCACCACCTCCGGTGTCATCCGCAAACTGAACACCGCTTCGCTGAACGTCACCGGATTGTTGGTTCCCGTCGTCATGCCGTTAAACGGCAGCATCAAAACAATCCCCACCACTGCGCCCAGAATCGACAACAACACCGACTCAAAAACAAACGACGTCAGAATACTAGGCCGTGAAAAACCAATCACCCGCAACGTCGCAATCTCCCGTGAACGGTAAGCCACCGCCGCATACATCGTGTTCATCGCCGCAAAGCACGAACCGATCGCCATGATGATCGCCACCAGCGTCCCTACAAACTTGATGGGACTGCCGGTGCTCGTCTGCTTGGCCCAATAGTCAGTCTCTAACATCCCGGCCAGCTTGAGCCGCTGATCATCGCCAACCCGGTTCTTCAGCGCATCGGCCGATACCGGATCCGTCGCCCGAATCAGCACCGAGTTAAACGTCGGACGGTCAAAGTCCGACGACAACTGGTTCACGTCGCCCCAGATTTCCGAGTCGTGCGCGCTGCCGCTGCTGTCAAAGATGCCGACCACATTCCACGGGCCTTTGCCGATCCACATACTGTCCCCAACGTTGGCTTGGGCAAACCGTTTGTGAATCGACTTGCTCACCACGATCTCGTGCTGGCCGGGCGTGAACCAGCGTCCTGCCACTAGTTTCACCTCTGGACGCATCGCAATTCCCGTGGCCGTCAGGAAGCGCACCGTAACATTCGTCTCTCCGGTGCCGTCATTTCTCGGCAGCACAACTACCAGCAAATCCTCGCCCGAAACCAGGGGTTGCCCCTGTGCATCCCGCGCTACTCCCGGAAGCTCCTTCATCACTGGCAACATATCCCGGTCGACCCCGCCAGCCGCCAGTTCCGCCGTCGCTCCCTTGCGCAGCACCAGCACGTTCAGCGGATCGCCGCTGCCCTTGAAGGCCGCGTTCAGCCCCGCCAGCAGCGCCATGATAAAAATCGCCGTCGTGACCGTCAGCGCAATCCCCAACGCCGTCATGATCGTCGCTGACTTGCGCAGCGTCAAATTCCGAATATTGTACTGGATGGGAATCGCCATAATTCTCTCTGCCTAACCCCGCTTAACCAATGTGCCGCAGGCCGTCCACAATGTTCCCGCGCGAAGCGTTGTAAGCCGGCACAAACGAACTGACCATGCCCACTGTAGCTCCAACCAGTACCGCCACCACAATCGTCGCCACATTCGGCTTCACCCCGGCAAAAAACAGCCCGATCCCGGGAGCATGCGCGATCAGGAAAACAATCCCTGAAGCGCCCACCGCACCCAGCAGCCCGCCCACCGCCGCCAACGTCACCGCTTCGCTCATGAACAATCCCAGCACTTTACCGCGCGTAAAGCCCAGCGTCTTGAGCAAGGCGACTTCGCGGGTGCGCTCGCGGATCGACATCGCCATGGTGTTCGCCGAAACCAGCAGCGTGGCAAACACCACCGCCGCACAAATGCTCAGGATGAACGCCTTCACATTGCCAAGCATGGCAATCCAGTCGAGATTAAACGCCTTTTCACTCTCCGATTTCGTGGGCCGGTCCGTATTGCGGAACGCCGCGTCAATCTCCTTGGCCACCTGCGGCACCGCCTGCGGCGAATCCGCCAGCACTCCGAAAAACCCCACTAGCCCCTTGATCCGCGCATAGCCCTCGTCCATGTATGTATTGTTGAAGTACAGGGTCTGCGTATTCAGCGGCGCGGTATAGATTCCCCGCAACGTCAAGTCAAGATTCAGCGGGAAAATCGTCCCTTTAATCGGAATGCGGTCGCCAATCTTCCATCCATATTTCTTGGCCAGCTCCGAGTCCGCCACACACCCGGCGCGGTCCTTCTGCCAGGCCTCCAGTTGGTCCGGAGGAATATGAAAGTCGGTCATGACCCGAAACAGTTCCTGCGGATCAGTCCCAAACTGCGCGAAGAAGTTCTCCGGCTTGTCGTCCTTATATTGCCCGCCAAACCAGGTTTCGTTCACCACCTGCTTCACTCCCGCAGTCGACCGGATCTTCTCGCGATAGGAAATCGGAAGGAACTGCGCGAGTGAGACCTTGTGCCGCACAATCAGCCGCTGCGCCGACTCCGCGCTGCCATCGGACAGATAAAACGCCCGCCAAATGGTCATCATCACCGTCAGCAGCAGCAGGGAAAAGCTGATGCTCAGCAGCGTCAGAATGCTGCGGCGCTTGTTGCGAAAGGCATTCTTTCGGACGAAACTTGCCAACGTCATATTGAACTCCAGAACCTCTAGAAAGAGAAACTCTAACGCGCCACGATGTGACTTGCGGTTTCCTCCAGCATAGCTGATGCCCCAAACCTCGACAACACTTCGCGAGCGGTCGCGGGGCTGTCCCCATCCTTCGGCGTTCTCTGCGAACTAGGGGGATTCCACAACCATCGCCCGCTTGCCTGGCTTCCTGATTGGAATCATCGCTCCCGCGCATCCCTCCCGCCAGTGGAGATCGTCACCGCACCGCAGTGACAAATGTCATCCGGCACCTCTCCTATCTATGACGAGGGCAAGGGAGAAAGGTTACGGCTGCGCGTTAACCAAAGGGCAATCCGGGTTCGGCTCATCGGAGCCAGCAATACCTCAAAATGAGGGTCGGGACTATATCACAAGAATTAAGACTGGCAACAAAGGAGACGGCATCTTTTCTGGAAAACGAAAATCCCGAGTCGCCCGCAGACCCCGTAACTCGCCGCCAAGCGAACCCAGTGACGAAAACCAATAGAATCACGGCTATCGCCGCTGTTCCTACCCCGCCGCCGGACTGCATGGCTGAGAAGCAGTTCCCGCTTCTGCCGCCACGGGCAGAAGAAATAAATTAACAACGGATAGTAAACCCCCACCCTGGAACCGGATTAGCCAATCTAGGCCGTGGGATAAGTCCCATGTTGTCAAGCCTATGGCGGCACAATGGTATGCCCTTCTTCGCTCTAGGAGATTTCGTTCCGAATTCGTAACAAAATCCCCCTCGCCGCTAGCCCGCCGGGGAAATCGTTGTACAAGGGTGCTCCCCCAAGATGGGGCCTTTCACTCGAGTCACCCCCTCGTGCGAGAGTGAAGGGCCCCGTAAATTTCCCTCCCCGCTCCGTCCATCTCATCCGTAACCTTTTCTGTGTCCAACCGTTTATAAGGTTAGGACAACGATGGTCGCGAGAGCACCGGCTTCGGCGCCGTCCCCGGAGCAGACCGATGAGCGTCTGCTGGTCGAGGCTGCCCAGAAGGATCCAGCCCGATTCGCCGATCTCTACGAGATTCATTTCGAACGGGTCTATGCCTTCATCGCGCGGCGGGTCGCTGACCGCGACACTGCCGAAGACCTGACCTCCGACGTTTTTCATAAGGCGCTGGCCAACTTGAAGCGCTTTGAATGGCGAGGCGTGCCCTTCGGGGCCTGGCTGTTGCGGATCGCCGTAAATGCGATTGTCGATCACTCGAAACGGCACGGTCCCGAGATCGCCGTCGACCATCCGCCCGAACTCAGTACCCGGCCCGGCCTTCAACAGGTGGAAGATCGTGCGCGCTTGTTCCGGCTCGTCCACCGACTGCCGGAAGGCCAGCGAAGTGTGGTGGTGATGCGGTTTGCTGAACAGAAGACCATCCGCGAGATTGCTCAGAGCCTCGGGCGCAGCGAAGGCGCGGTCAAGCAACTCCAATTCCGTGGTCTCGAGAATTTGCGTGACTGGTTTGAAGGCGTGAAGAGCGCCAAGTCGAAAAAAGTCGTGATGCCGAGGAGAGAAACCAGGAAGTCCGGTGGCAGAAATGGCTAAGCGCAGCCTATTGGAAGAACTCGACCAGGCCGTAACCGGGATCCTCGTGCATCCCGATGCTCCGCTCCCGGCCGATGCACGTCTGGCTCCTCTGGTCCGCATCGCCGCCCAGTTGGCCAGCCTGCCCCGTCCCGAGTTTCGCGCCCGTTTGAAATCTGATCTTGAAAGGAAAACGCCTATGACAACGTTGAGAGAAGCCATCATACCCGAAGAGTCGAAAAAGCCCGCCGTCAACCCCATCCCCAAAGGCTACCGCACGGTGACGCCGTACATCGTGGCCCAGGACGCCGATGGGCTGATCGAGTTCCTGAAAAACACTTTCGGGGCCGAAGAGAAGTTCCGAGCGGTAGGCGGGGCGGGCGGGCGCCATGCCGAACTCCGCATCGAAGATAGTGCCCTGATGGTCGGTGGCGGCGCCGCCGGACTTTCCTGGAAGGGAGATTCCATTCCGAGCGCATTCCATATCTATGTGCGCGATTGTGACGCGGTTTATCGGCGGGCGTTGCAACACGGGGCTACATCGATTCATGAACCCGTCGATCAGCCTTACGGTGAACGCTCGGCAAGTGTAAAGGATGCTGCCGGCAACCACTGGTACATTGCCACCTACAACGGTCCGAACTACAAATGGGAAGGCGCGCCGACGCTTCAACCTTACATGCATCCCTTGCGGGCGGAGCCGGTGATGGCCTTCCTGAAGCGCGCATTCGCAGCGCAGGAACTGGGACGGCATGCCTCACCCGATGGAGTGATTCACCACCTGATGCTGAAAATCGGCGATTCCTTCATGGAAATGGGTGAGGCCCAAGGCCCCTATCAGCCCATGCCCGCAATGTACTACCTCTATGTGTCCGATTGCGACGCCGTCTATGAACGCGCGATTGAGGCGGGCGCCACTTCGATTTCCGCGCCCGCCGATCAGCCCTACGGCGACCGCAACGCCGGCGTGAAAGACGCCTTCGGCAATCAGTGGTACATCGCCACCCACGTCAAAGACGTGGCTCCGAGCCAGAATGGGTAGCGCCGGCGTCTGCGTCGGCTGTCGGTGAGGGCGTCTCGCCCTCGCCAGCGGGAGGCCAGGTTTTTCAGTCGCCATCAGAGCCTTGCGCCAACTCGCAAGGACTACGGAATTTCCACTGTGCCACTCTTCGCCGACATCAGCCGGTCCTCGGCGTCGCGCACCACCAGCCGTACCAGATAGCTTCCCGGCTTTACCTCGAAACTCGTCCGCATCGTAATTCCCGATCCTAATTTGTTCTCCAGAGTGTCATCTTTCAACCGCATCTCGAGGATCTTTTTGCTTCCCTGAATAAAATCCCCGTTCCGGTTGAATACGACGGAGACCACAGTCAGATCGTCACGGTTGCGCCCATCTGCTTTGCGGAAATGCAGGCCCTTTACGTCCACGTGGGCCAGAACTGTAAGCTTGGCACTGTCGTCGCCCGACTTGAAAAACTGCGTGTGCAGTTCGATCGGAATATCGTGCAATTCGTCCTGAGAGAAAACCGCTTCCTCGATTTCCTGTTTCTCTTGCTCGGCGGGATCGGCAACGTGCTTGGGCGCGTAGTATCCCCGGCGCGCTTGCACGGCGAATTTCTGCGGATCTTTGAGCGTGACTTTCAGCTTGTGATAACGGCCATCCAGCTTGAGATTCTGCGGTGAGAAGCCGAGCACATAGGAATATTCCGGGGCCGCTGCAACCCGGCGAAAGCCTTCGTCCAGATCATTGTTATTGTGGAAATACGTTCCGCCGGTTCCGTCGGCAAACTCCCCCAACACCATTTGATTGGAGGTTTCACTTTGGCTCTCAAATAGGAACATCTGTTGCATGAAAGCCGGGTTGGACGAACCCGGACGGCTGATGTCGCCGGCGGGGTCAATGGTGTACAGGCCACGCGCGTCCAGCGTACTAATGCTGACATTGGCGCGCACCCCGCGTTCGATGACTTCGGTGACTTGGTCTTCTAACTGCGGAGTTAGGAACCCGGGAGAGATGAAGACGATGGTGCGCTGTCCGGGAGTTGCCGAAATTCGTCTTACCGCATTCTTCAAGGCTCCCAGCACTAGACGGCTTTCAGCGTCCCCGACGTCCAGAGCGCGCCGCGCGGCAGATTCGGCCAGCGCCTGAGCGGCCGTCTGACTTCCCACCAGTTCGCAGCTCGCCAGATCTTGTGCCACCAGATTGAGCGCATCCTCATCCCGCATGTTTACGATCTGGTTCGCGATGTAGTGCGTCATATAAGGACACTCCGCGGCCCCGGTTTCCAGAAGGGATCGCGGCTGCAGCCGCATCAAAGCCTCACGCAGCTTGGCACGGTCGTCCGTAAAGTCGAGATTGTTTTGCCCGGAAGTGGTGAAAATCGCGGCGCGGTCGGTGGGCCGCAAGGTTGCCAGATGGTGCTCGGCGGCGATCCGTGCCGGTATCAAATACTTGTTTTGCAAGTGCACATCATCAAACAAGTACAGTACAAAGCGATCGGGGACCGACTGAGGAACAGCCGCCGCGACTTCACCTCCTTGCGTCGGCGCTTGCGGTGCCACAGGCGGCCCGCCTGCCTGCTCCACGGCAAATTGCTTGATCACCTGGGGCTTGCCGTCGTCGAAAAGCTGGAAGTCTTCTTTGTGCAAGCTGCCGATAGCTTGACCGTGAGCATCCCGGACCACGGTGCGCACCAGAACCAGCCTGACGTTCACCTTGAACGCAGCCGGTGCATCATGAGAATCCATTTCGGGGGAAGCTTTATCTGCGGCCGCCGCCGAGTCCGGCGTAGATGGCGAAGCCTGCGGAGGCGCGGGTGACTGCTGGGCCGCCGCAGCGGGACTGCTCCCCGATTGGCCCAATGCTGCGCAAAGACATACCAGGCACGCCGCAGCCCTCATGCCCGTACTGAATCCAACGCC
>Ga0209169_10000941_pt1 | contig 17977 bp, 17 predicted proteins | sample HubBroMetageWRM4_FD_188346 | JGI IMG/M metagenome (GOLD analysis project Ga0209169, IMG submission 188346) | Warmed soil microbial communities from the Hubbard Brook experimental Forest, New Hampshire - Hubbard Brook CCASE Soil Metagenome WRM 4... | ecosystem: Environmental > Terrestrial > Soil... | reverse complement strand
GCGGCAACAGGGTGCCGGCGCTATTTGCGGGCGGCGTCGGGGAGTTTGCCGGAGGCTTCGACGACTTGCTCGGCGAGGTAGTTGCGGACGCGGGCATCGTCTCGGGCGATGGCGAGGTATGCGGAGCGCAGCAATTGTTCCTTGCGGTTGCGCAAGGTGTCGCGGATCGTTTGTTGCACTTGGGGGTCGGCGATGTTGCGCTGGCCGGGGGATTCGCGCGTGACTAATTTCAAGATGCGGTAGCCGTCTTTCAAGCTGAGCGGCGGGCTGACCTGGCCGGGCTTCATGCCCATGACCATTTTTTTCAGCGACGGATCGGACTGATTCAGGGCGGACTCGGGAACGTAGCCGAGATCGCCGCCGGTTGCGGCGGAATTCATGTCTTCGGAGTAGTCCATCGCGAGCTGCGCGAAATCTGCGCCGCTGTTGAGGCGATCCATTAACATTTTCACTTTGCGCTGCGCTTCGACGTCGTTGGTGGCGTCGTCGTTTTTGCGATTGCGAATCTGAGGCTCTTTACGCGGCGTCACGACGATTTGCGCGATGCGATATTGCGGCTCGGCGACGTTGAACTGCGCTTTATTCGCGTTGTAGAAATCGGCGACGTCCTGATCGGTGATGCTAATTTTTGCGACAACTTCACGATTGAGAAGTTTCGTGATCGAGAGCTGCCGGCGCAGATCGGATTTCAGATCGGTGACCGAAACGTTGCGATCTTTGAGCTGGCGCTGAAATTCTTCTTCGGTGTACGGGCTCTTTAGCTCGGTGAATTTATCTTCGACTTCACCGTCGCTTGCTTCGAGATTCAGTTTTTTCGCGCGCTCGAGAAGGATTTCATTGTTGATGAGCTCGTCAAGGACGTTGAGCTTGAGCGAGAGCGCTTCTTCCTGCGAAGGCTCCTGGCCTTCGGGATTCACGCGCGTACGATAATACTTGTCCACGTCGTCGCGCTTGATTTCCTGGCCGTTGACGACGGCCCACACGTCGGGGCCGTGCTCGACGTCGTGTTTGCAGCCGGCCGGGGCGAGCAGCAGCGCGCCGGCGAGCGGCAACAAAATGCCGACGCGGCGAATGGCCGGCGAGCGCATTTTGAAGAGGGAAGAAGCCAAGGCTAGAAGCTCAAGCGGCTTTCTTGACTTTGCCTGCGCGGATGCAGGCAGTGCAAACCTGGAGATGCTTACGCGCGCCATTTACGGCTGCGCGGACTTTTCGCAGGTTGGGATTCCAGCGACGCCGACGCGTATTGTTCGCGTGGCTGATCACGTTACCGAACGAGGGGCCTTTACCGCACAACTCACACTTCGCCATCTTTGCTGACCTACTTTGCTAAGAAATTGTGGTGGTACCGAACGTCTAAGTGTAACAGAGTCAGCAAGAACAGTGTAGAGGCAGGCAGTTTTGGCGGCCGAATTTTTTGCCCGATGCGCTGAGGTTCTTCGAAATACTCCCCCTACCCCCCTATGTTTTTTAGAGAGTGCGCAAGCGATTCATTTGATTGGGGATAAAACCTTCCAAAAACGGGAGTGTGGGAGTGATTGATTCTGTTGGAGTTGCGGCGGTGCTTGATTCGAAATTTGTCGATGGATTTGAGGATTGCGCCAAAGATAACTCACGGCCACGGACAGGTCGAGGTGACGCTTACGGCTGAGATCCTTCGCTTCGCTCAGGATGACGACTGGGTTGCGGCTGAGATGAAAACTAATTCAGGATCGAGTGTGGGCGGAGTTTTCTACAAGCAGATTATACCACACGGATTTTTCGAGAGCCGAGATGACGGCGACGGTTATTCGAATCCCTGACACCGAAAAGCGGCGCTGAAGCGCCGCACTCGATACTCGCCTCATTTGACGCCGGTCAGGGTCGCCGGATTGCAGGGCGGTTCAGGCGGTGCCGGCCAGGAAAAGTAGTGCGATGGTGGATAAGTAGCGCATTGGAATATTGGGCAAGAATCGCATCGTACGATGCGGGGGGAGTGTGGCGGGTGGCTCGGGGTTGGGCCTATACTCGCGGTCGGGTTGGAGGTGATGGCGATGAGGGCGAGTTGTGAGGTTGGGTTTGGTGGCGCGGGTGAGACCGTAAAAGCGGCGCGGGAGCGCCGCACTCCATATGGGGTTCGAGGGACGCGGAGATTTTGCTCGGCGGATTTGTTGGTGCGCGCGGGGATGGTGGCGGGAGCGGTGATTTTTTGCGCTTCGGTGGCGACGGCGGCGCCGCAGGGTGCGGCGCAGGAGACGAAGGATGCTTGCGCGCCGGTGCAGGCTGCGTATCAGAAGACGACGAGCATCCCAGACAACAGCAGCAAGGCGACGAATACGGGCGGGCTGAATGTCGCAGAGGCGTACGAGAAGATTACATCCGAGCCCGGACATAGAGAGACCTGCAAGTATTTGCGCGACGAAACACTGGCGGGGGAGGACGCGAATGTTTATAGCGACGTGTTTGCGTCGAAATCGGGAAGGGCGACCGGAACGGTTTGGATTTCGAAGAAAAATGGATGGGTGTTGAAGCGTGAAGTGGACGTGGAGATAGCAGGCGTGGGGAAGGGGCACCAGTCGATCGTGTTTGAGTACCCGGGGAAGTGAGAGGGAGAAGAAGTCGATAGTCGACAGTTGAAAGTCGAAAGCTAGAAGCTAAGAGCTGAAAAAACAGACCTCGAAAATTTTCTTGATCGAGCGGACTTAGGGCGCAGCGTGCTGCGCCCGTACATGATCAAAAAGCTGGAAGCTAGAAGCTTAAGAGCTAGAAAAAACAGACCTCGACAACTTTCTTGATCGAGCGAAACTTGGGGCGCAGCGGTCTGTGCCCGTACATGATCGAAAGCTGAAAGCTAGTGGCTAAGAGCTAGACATGATCGAAAAATGAAAGCTAGAAGGTCGACGGAGCTCTGCCGCACGCAGCTGGAAGCGAAAAACTAAGAGCTAAGGAGTGGGAGGCTGGACATTCGTGTTCGCGAGCGTTGGGGTGTGGCCAGAGTCGGATCATCAGTCGATCAGCGTGGGGGGAGGTCCATCAGGCGGACGTCGGAGCGTTCCTGGAGGCGTTCGAAGACGACTTGTTTGCCGTCGGAGGAGATGTCGAAGTCGCGGACGTCGAAATCGTCGGGCAAGTTGGTAAGTTGCTGTTCCGCTCCTGTTTCCACGTCTACAAGCCAAAGATTCTTGTGCTTGATCTCGCCTCGAAGAAGCACGAGTTTTTTCGCCCCTGGCAGGAAGACGACGTGGCGCGCTCCGCGCGTCAACGTCAGTGTGGGCAGAGGATGGGCGGTGGGCACGGTGGTGAGAGCCTTGACTGAGAATGAAGCGCCGATGTCGGGTCCGGAGTAGAACAGGAAATGGCCATCGGGCGACCACGCGGGATCGATAGAATGCTCCTGCACGAGGAGCGAGGGTGGCGTGCCGTCGAGCGGGACGCGGAAAAGTTGTGGCGTGCCCTGAACGTCGGCGGCGGCTGTAAGCGATTTACCGTCGGGCTCCCACGCGGGACCGCCTTGCAACTTGAGCGAATCGCAGACGACCCGGGCGTTGGTGCCGTCACTGCGCATTACATATAGGTAAGTTTGCCCCTGATGCTGAGTGGAGAACGCGATCGATTGACCGTCCGAGGAGATCGCCGGCGCACCCAACAGGATTTCCCCCGCCTGGGTGTTCCACAACAAGCCTTCCACACCGTTGGAATACTTCAAGAGGCTCTGTCTCGTGCCGGCTGCAGAAACGGAGAGAAGGTAATTGGGGCCAAGCCGCGGAGAAAAGCCAGCGCTGCTCACCCCGACGTGAACAGGAACCGAGACTTCGCGGGGTGAGGCCGGAATCTGAAGGAGCCAAAGAGATCTTTTGGGGCTGGCAATCGTAAACAGCAGGCGGCGACCACCGGCGTCGGCGGCTAACGATGTATATCGATCGAGGCCGGAGTCCAGACGGTGCGGGATGCGGCGTTCGACATCCATGCTGTAAAGGCGTGGACCAGCGCCGTCCGAATCGTTGGCGAGATACAGCAAAGTTCGACGATCGAGGAAAACCGGATAGGCCACCTGGCCACTTTGCGAAGAGATGCGTTCGGGGGTGCGGCCAGACGGCTTAATGCGCCAGATGTCCAATCTGTCTGGCAAACCGCCGCCGACGAAGTAAAGGAAGGAGGAGTCAGGCGCCCAGACGGGAAAGTGGGAATGGATACCGGCAGGTGCGGTGAAAATGGGCGCCGCGCCGGGCTGCGGACTTCCATCGGACACGAACATCGGGTCGCCGGAGGCGGGAGTGTGGTACGCGAGGCGCGAGCCATCGTGGGACCAATCGAACTCGGCGACTCCTTCGAGGTACGGCTTTGGAGGTCCACCTAGAACGGGCGCGGCCCAGATACTGATGTCGTTGGTGTTGGAGCCACCCGGCTTGCGAACCCAAAACGTTACAAGAGAGTCGTCGGGTGAGAACCCGAGAGTTCGAATGGATGGATTAACGAGTTCGGGGAAGCTGCCCTGCGTCAGGTTGTGGAAAGCTCCGGAACCGACCTGCGTGATCCAAACGTCGGTCTTGCCATCGCGGTCAGAGAGAAGGGCGATGAAATGGCCGTCATGCGACACCGCGGCGGAGAGCGCTTCGCCTTCGAATTCGGCGACGGTTTGAAGTTTGGCGCCGGCGATGGGGCTTTTCCAGAAACGCTCGGTTTTGTAGAGCCAGAAGATCACGCCGATGGCGAGCGCCAAGGCGGCTATAGCGAGAGTCAGCGGAAGCTTGAGGCTGGATTGTTTTAGAGCGGGGGAGGCGCTGGGATTTAGGGGCGGTATGTTGACCGCGAAGGTGGCTGGGTCGCTTCCGCTTTCCAGTTTTGCACTTTCGGGCTTTTCAGCGTCTTGTTTCAGGTCGGCGCCGTTGTCCGGGGTTGCGCGAAAGCTCCGGCTCCGCGCCCAATCGTCGAGTTCGGCTCGAAAGGCGTAGACCGAACCCATCCGATCATGCAGGTGCCGGTGGACAGGCATGGCCTCGCGCCGTTCCCACCGCTGGACGGTGGTGACGTCGCGTTGGAGGTATGCCGCGATTTCCTTCCAGGAATTGAGGCGGTCGCCGGTGGTGCGTTCCGAGTCGGTGGAGTGGGCGATTGGTTCACGCATCGTTTCCCCCGAACGATCCGAGCTCCCCTCGAGGCAAGTGGCCCGATTGTAATCCCGCAGGAGCGTACCTCAAAGGACGGCATTTCACGGCATGAGGCCCGTGCCGTGCTTTGCCCTTTGACGAAGATTCTGTCGGTGCTGGATTGTGTCTGAAGTTTTGCGGGCCGGAAATCAGAGAGTTGGTCGTGGCCTTGATGACTCCCTCGCGAAGCAGCGATACCCGAGCCTCCCGAGGATGTATTCGGCGACCAAGGCAGGGACCTAAATCTGGAGGTGTTCTGTGAGCTGTAGACGCTTTCGATCGATTGCGTGGATGTTTGCAGTTGTAACGCTGGCGGTGAGTAGCGGAGCGCTGGCGTGGAATTCAACGCCCGAGCACTTTAAGGGGACTATCAGCGACTATACGCTGTTGAATACGGCGGTAAACCCGTCTGGTCCGTACGAGATGCGTGGGCATTGGTCGCTGGAGATGAAGAAAGACGGAAAAGCGGACTTCGACACGTATATGACGATGGAGCTGTCGGATTACTACCTTTGGTCGGCGAATATTGTCCCGACCGATCCGAAGGTTCGAGGCGCACACACTCATCACATTGTGATGAACGACGCCAAGGTGATACACGGAGATACGACTTGCCCGGGGGATGCGCCTGCGACGACACCGAGGTTTTCGGTGAATGGGCCGGCGGAGTTTATTACAGGCAATGGAAGTCCGGGGCCGTTTGAGAAGAATGGGCCGACGACGTTGCAGGTTTGCGTAACCGGCGGGACGGATGTCGCCTACTCGAATATGACGATCGTGATGACGGGGCCGGCGACGGGACACTTTGGCACGCAACCGATTCACGGCGTGGTTCGGTTTGTGGGGAAGGAAGATCACTAGAAGTCGCGAAAGACTGAGACGTCTATTGCAAGGATAGGTCGTGGCCCCGAACGGCGCTGTTTGTCGTTCGGGGTTACGTTTGTTTGGATAGATGGCGAACATGCCGTGTGAAGGTGGCGATTCCCGCCGTATCATTTATTGCTGTGATTCGATTGGGAGTTGGAGGGCGATATGGCGCGGGTATTTGTAACTGGGTCGGCAGATGGGTTGGGGTTGATGGCGGGGCGGCTGTTGATTGAGCAGGGGCACGACGTTGTATTGCATGCGCGGAATGAAGCGAGGGCGGAAGTGGCTCGAAAGGGGGCGCCGGGGGCGAAGAGCGTGATCGTTGGGGATTTGTCGACTCTGGCGGGTATGAGGAGTGTGGCGGAGAAGGCGAATGCGTCGGGACGATTTGATGCGGTGATCCATAATGCGGCGCTGGGTGACAAGGAGGCGCGGCGAGTGGAGACGGCGGACGGGTTTGCGCAGGTGTTTGCGGTGAATTCGCTGGCGCCATTCGTGTTGACGGCGTTGATGGAGAGGCCGAAGCGGCTGGTGTATATGAGTTCACAATTGCACTCGAGCGGGGATGCGAGTTTGCGCGACGTCGTGTGGCGCGAGAAGAAGTGGAACGGGTTTCAGGCTTATTGCGATTCGAAGTTGCATGATGTGTTGATTGCGTTTGCGGTGGCGCGCAGGTGGCCGGAAGTTTATTCGAATGCGGTGCATCCGGGTTGGGTGGCGACGAAGATGGGCGGGCCGTCGGCGACGGATGATTTGGCGGAGGGGCATACGACGCAGGTGTGGTTGGCGGTAGGGGAGGATGCACGGGTTACGGGCGATTATTTTTTCCATATGAAAAAGAGCAAGGTTTTGGCGGCGGCGCGGGATGAGGAGACGCAGGATAGGTTTGTGGACATTTGCGAGGAGCTGGCGGGAGTGAAGATGCCAGCCTAGGGAGACGGCGTGGGCGCTCTGCTTCGTTGTTTATAGGCATATCTTTCTGCGGTGCGGAAGCGTAGTGTCGAGTGCGTGCCTCTCCTTACGCTGTTTCGTAGTTCCCCTGCAAGACGTCCGAAACCCAGGAATGTTCAATCGTTTGTGCTGTGGATGTGCAGTCCGTGGATGAGATACAAGTTGAAAAGGCTCAAGGGCTTTGACGGGCGGGAGACTTATACGGCGCAACTCAAGCGGGTACGGGAGATTGAAGTGCTTGAGGCTTGCTTGCTGCATTCCTGAAGAAGTCGACAGTTGACAGTTGAAAGTCTAAAGCGGGATTTCTGGGCTCAGGGTTGGGTGTGTTTGTGTGTGGCGTGGGTTCAGGCTGAGATCCTTCGCTTCGCCCAGGATGACAGTATTTGAGTTGCATGGCGGTTGGAATGAATTGAGGCGCGATTACGTGTGGATCCTTCGCTTCGCCCAGGATGACATCGCGTTGTTATAGGGTGAGCGTGGCACAAATTGTTGTGCAACGCTGGTGATGGCGTTACGCGGAGGCGGCGCTGGGGCGGAAGGCGAGAATGGCGTCGGCTTCGGTGTCATAGACGTTGAAGACGGTGAGGAGCCTGGTGAGCTGCAGGACGTCGTGGAACTTTTCGCCGAGATTCGACAGATGCACTTCGGCGCCTTGACCGCGCGCGCTGACGTGCAACGCTACGAGCATGCCCAAGCCGGAACTGTCGATGTAGTTGACGCTCGACATATTCAGGACGATTTTCTTTCGGTCTTCGACGAGGAGGGATTTGACCCGCTCGCGAAGAGCGGCGCTCTCTGGGCCGAGAACGATCCGGCCATTGAAGGAGACGACGGCAACTCCATCTACTTCTTTGCTGGTGATGTTATTGGTCATAAATCCTCACAAACTTACTCTTCGAATATTTTCTGCAAGAAGTCAGCGGGCCTTTTGGTACAGGGCTTCTTTCATCGCGGTAATTAACCACGAGATGGTAGCGAACGGCAAGAACACAGCGGGGTCCTGGGGCAACCCTTCGGAGGCGGCGCCCTGGTTGCCGGCGATTTTGTCGATGATGTCGCCCTTGTGAACCCACAAGCCTGCGGCTTCGGAACCTAGAATGACGGCCGAAAAGGCAGATGGAGTGCCGGCGAGCTTGATTTGGACTGACTGGCCGATCAAGTGCGAGGTGTTCATCGGGTTGGCGCCCAAATTCGAGGAAGCGAGTCGGGACAAGGCAGTGCAAAGACGTTGCTAGTACTTAACTACTTTAGGTTAATTAAGTTGCCAAGTCAAGAAGCGTCTGGGATAATCGAGTTAAGTGAACTTAGTTAAGTCGCTGGGATTGAGCGGGAGCGTTTTGTGGAAGTCGGGGTACTGATCAAGCAGAAACTGACGGAATTGAAGCTGGAGCAGCGCGATTTGGCAGTCGCGGCCGAGGTGACGGAGTCTTACATCTCTCAGCTGCTGAGTCGCAAGAAATTACCCCCCGCACCGAGCCGAACTGACATTTACGAGAAGATTGGACGATTTCTTAAGTTGCGCCCAGGGAAGCTGGCGGAGCTCGCGGAGCACCAGCGCAACGAAGGAGTGAAGAAAACGCTGGCGGCTGAACCTGTGCCGCTGTTCAAGGATGTTCGCGAGCTGATTCTTCAAAAGTGTGTGTCCGGCAAGGAAAAACAAGTACGAGCGATATTTGAGACGCACCCGTTCGGCGACATGGAGCGGCTGGTCACGCAGAAGCTGCTGGACATGGTGAAGAGGGGCGCAAAAGACGAACTGGATAACGAGGCTTGGTTGCGCTCGGTGGCGCATTTGGCGGGACGGAGTTACGAAGGATTGCGAGTCAGCATTTTGGAATTTCTGGACACGGATGTGTTCAGCGTTTCGAAGGAGCACTGCTCGTCGTTTCTGGAACCGCTGATCGAAAGTTGGGATATCGACCTGGCGACCTTTGGGCTGGAGATTGTGCTGAACCGGCGGCTGATATCGGGGCACGCGAAGAGGGTGGAGTTCGTTGAGAAAGAAGTCGAGCGGAAGGACGAAGAGCCTGGGCTGAAGAAATTTTTAAAATTTGAAGGCGTGCGTGCGGATATTACCGAAGACGAGATTGAGTTTTTGAGGAAGCTGAGATTCAAGGACAGGCAGCCGACGGCGCTTTATTACTATCGAGAATTGCAGAACCTCAGGGACCCGCTTCATTTTCGGGCAGTGGGGAATCGGAAGGGCGCACGAAAGACGTTGGGCCAGTCGCAGCCGTTTGGGTCGGTAGCTCCGATGCAGCGATTCGGCGACGCGCGCGGAATCGAAAAGCAGATTCAGATGGAACGCAGAAAAGGGGCGATCCGGCGATGGGATGTCGATCGAGGGAGCCGGAATTAAGGGCGACAAGAATTTTCAGTTTTTTCAAAGGAGCTCGATGAAAGCCAAGGTTGTTAATGTTCAATATGTGGGTTTCGAAGTGAGTGCACGGGCGCGCCTGTACAAATTTGTGGTGAATCAAGAGAGCGGGGCGCGAGAGTTTAAGCTTTCGATTTTCAACGAGGCGTTCAGCTCGAGGCTCATCTCGTTTCAGGATGCGCCGGATTTCTGCTCGGCGAAAATTCATCGCGAGCTTGCGGCGTTTGAGAACAATCCGCCAGAGTCGCAGTACAAGATCAGCGAAATGGAACTCGAGGAATATCAGCGAGCGCATGCGCCGCGACAGACAAGCCGATTTCACCGGCACTCGGTGGCGAAGAATCCGGCGCCGGCGCACGTCGAGCGATAGGGAAAGTCGAAAGGCAAACGAAAGCGCATATGACGAAAACAGGTCTTTCCGATTTTCAATTGGTTGCTCGCGAGAGCGGGTTCGTTGAAGTTGGGGATGCGGAAGAGGGAAATGTGCTGTGGTTCCGAAACGCGACGGCGGATGCGGGCTCGGCGGTACACAAGCGATTGTGCGTGGACGGGCTGACGAATAGCGCGACGGTATTTTGGGAGACGGCGCCGTCGGCGAAGCTGAACTCGATGACGTTTCGAACGGCGTCGGCGTTGCGGGCGTGGCTGGAGTTGAAGGTGGGAGCGCCGGTTTAGTTCGCATCGTACCGCTCGGAATAATAGGATTCCTAAAGTTGGTTGGGGCTTCAGGGGCTGAAGCCCTTTTTCTTTTTTTGGTGGAGTTATGTCGCGGCTGAAGCCGCGACCCCCAATTCTCGCAATTCTCGCGTTGTTCAAAAGGGCGTTGACTGATTTGTGTCGCGTGGTTGTGGAGGGTTTGGGGCGGGCGATACTGAGGGTAACGATCCAGACGAAAGGCCGTGATTTTAGCGAGTTTGTCTGTGCGTTTTTGCAGCGATTGCACATGCTTGCCCTTGGAGGAGCTTTGAATACGCGAATTTTGAATATAGGCGTTGTGATTGCGGCGGCGGTGATGGCGCTGCCGTTGTGGATTTTTGCGGGCGGAAGTCAGCGGCCGAAGATTGGGTTTGCGATTGAGGCGATGAAGGGTGAGCGGTGGCAGACCGACCTGGAGGCGTTCCAAGAGCGGGCGAAATCGATGGGTGCGGATGTGGTGTCGGCGGATGCGGGCGGGGATGACGACAAACAGTTTGCGCAAGTGAAGGACATGATCAAGGGTGGCATCGATGTGCTAGTGCTGCTGCCGCACGACAGCGCGAAGGCATCGCGCATCGTGGACGCGGCGAAGGCTGCAAAGGTGAAGGTGATCAGCTATGACCGACTGGCGCTGAACAGTGACGTCGATCTGTATGTGAGCTTTGATCGGAATGAGATCGGGACGATGCAGGCGCAGTATTTGGTGGAGCGGGCGCCGAAGGGAAATTACGTTTTGATTGGCGGATCGCCGGGGGATGAGGGTGCGAGGGTGATTCACAATTCGCAGATGAAGGTGCTTCAGCCTTACGTGGATCGCGGGGACGTAAAGATCGTGGCGGACGGATATATTCAGGATTGGCTCGCGTCGGATGCGTATCTATTTATGTTGAAGGCGCTGGAGACGGCGAACGGAAATGTGGCGGGAGTGCTGGCAGCGAACGATGCGTTGGCGGGAGGCGCGATTCAGGCGCTGCGGGAACATGGGTTGGCGGGGAAGACGCTGGTGTCGGGGCAAGACGCCGATCTGGCGTCGGTGATTTGCATTGCGCAAGGCGTGCAGAGCATGACGGTGTACAAGCCGGTGACGCAGGAGGCGGAACGGACGGCGGTAGAGGCGGTGCGGCTGGCGAAGGGCGAGAAGATCGAGACGACGCGGACGATCAATAATAAGAAGATCGATGTACCGACGATTTTGCTACAGCCGGTGGTGGTGGCGCGGGGGAATATTAAAGAGACGGTGGTGAAGGATGGGTTTCAGACGTTGGTGAGTATTAATCGGGATTTGCCGGAGGGGGAGAAGATTCACTAGCGATCGAGGGGCGCCGGGGCTGAAGAAAGCAGATTCCAAGCTTCGCTTGGAATGACACGTTTGTTGTGTTGGGGCTTCGTGGCAGAAGCCCCTTTTTCTTTTTGGGCAGAATGATGTCGTTGCTGAAGTCGTGACTCATAAAGCGGGCACGGCGTGCCGTGCCCCTACGGAGTTATGTCGCGGCTGAAGCCGCGACCCACGATGAGTTATTCGGAGCGGAGCGCGCGGGCGGCGTCTACGCGGGCGGCACGGATTGCGGGGATGGCAGAGGCAATCAGGGCCGCAGCCAGGATTACGGCTGCAGAGACGACGAGCGGTGTGGCGCCGGGGATTTGCAACTCTTGTGTGTATTTGGCGATTACGCGGACGAGAGCGAAACCGGCGGCGGTGCCGACGGTCACGCCGATGAGGGCGATTACAAAGCCTTCGCTTAAGACGCCGGAAAGTATGTTGCGCGGGCTGGCGCCGAGAGCGAGGCGGATGCCGAATTCGTGGAGGCGGCCGCTGACCGAGAAGGCGAGAACGCCGGCGACGCCAACGATGGAAATGAGCAGAGCGAGCGAGGCGAAACCGCCGAAGACGATGGCGTTGAGGCGATCGGGCGCCATGACTTCGGCGCGGACGTCGTCGAGTGTGCTGGCGCGTTCGACGGGTTGATTGTCGGACATGTTGTGGATTTCGCGGGTGAGAACTGGCATGAGCGCGTAAGGATCACCTTGGGCGCGCACGAAGAGGCGGCCGCTGAAACCATCCTGGTCGCTGGGCTGATAAATCGTCATCGTTGGTTCGGGTATGAGGCCGGTGTCGTCGAACTCTGGAACGACGCCGACGATGCGGCGCGGCTCTGGGCTCATGTGGCTGAATTGGAGGAGGGGATCGGTCCAGTGGAGTTTGTGATTGAGCGGATCCTGGCCGGGGAAGAGTTGTTTGGCGAGTGCTTCGCTGATGATGACGACGCGTTCGGAGCCGGTGCGATCGTTGTCGTTGAAGTCGCGACCCTCGAGGAAGGGAATACCCATCGTGGAGAAAAAGTCGGGAGAGATGGTACGGAAACGGGCGCGCGGATCTTCTTTGCCGTCTTCTTTGGGCGCGCCGTCGATGGCGAATTGCATGTGAAGATCGAGGGCGAGGGAATCACGCCAGGGAACGATCATTGCGGCGGAAACTTTTTCGACGCCGGGGAGAGAAGCGACGCGGCGGCGAACGTCGCGGTAGAAGGTGGTGATTTGTTCGGGTGAGCGACCGTCGGTCATGACGGGGAGATTGATGGCGAGGACGCGAGCGGTTGCATACGGAGGCTGAGCGGTCTCGAGAACGAAAAGCGTGCGGAGGAGAGCGCCGGCTCCGGCGAGCAGCAGGAAGCATGCGGCGATTTGCGTGACGGCGAAGATGCGAAGGCGGCGACGACTGCCGAGAGTGACGCGCGTGCCGCTGCTGGAAACGGCGAAGGCGTGGGATTTGTCAGTGTTGGGCAGGCGCGGGATGAACGCGAGAAAGATGGTGGCGATGAAAGCGAGGGCGACGCCGATCCAGAGCATGCTGGAGTCGAGAGTGAGATCAGCGGCGCGGACGGAGAATCGCGAGGCGTAGCGGCTGAGAACTCCGACCATGGGAGCGGCGATGACGACACCGGCGAGAAGTCCGGCGCCGCAGAGGACTATGGCTTCGGCGAGAAGCGAGCGGCGGAGAGCGGCGTTGGTTGCGCCGAGAGCGGAGCGGAGAGCGAGTTCAGGTTCGCGGCGGACGGTGCGCGCGAGAAAGAGATTCGCTACGTTGGAGCAGGCGATGAGGAAGAGCAGGCCGGATGCGGCGAGAAGAACCCAGAGCACGGTGTTCGCGCGCGAATTGATTTGGTCGTGCATGCGCGTCACGGTGAAGTGTAAGCCGCTGTCTTTGTAGTCCTCTGGATGAGCGGTGCGCATCGCCTGGTAGTTAGCGGTGAGTTCGGCCCGAGCGGCTTCGAGAGTGGAGTCGGGCTTGAGGCGCGCGAAGACGTCGGTCATGCGATGAAGGCGGCCCGTGACCATCGTTGCGGAGAGGTGATGCGGGCTGGTGACGATGTTGGCGATGAGTTCGGTTTCGACGGGATATGGGACGGACGGTTGAAGGACGCCGATGATGGTTGCTGAGCGCGCGCCCTCGAAGCTGCCAAGGCGAATGACTTTGCCGATGACGGATGGATCGGAGTGGAGGGTGTTCGTCCAGAATTTATAGGTGAGGACGGCTACGCCTTGCGCTTTGGGGCCATCGTCGGCGGGACCAATGAGGCGGCCGAGGACCGGCTTGAGACCGATGACGTCGAAGTAGGTGCCGTCGACGACTCCGGCGGTGAGAGTCCGTGCTTCGCCGAGGCCAGTGACGGTGAAGTCGAGCGCGGAAAGAGTGCCGATGGCTTGAATGGTTTTGAGATTGGCGCTCAGGTCTTCGATTTCAGGAACGGAGAAGGTGACGTCGGAGGAATCGGCGGCAATCTGGCCGACGAAGAGGAGGCGGGCTTCGTCGCGATTGACGAGAGGACGGAGCAGAACGCCGCGGACGACACTGAAGATCGCGGCGTTGGCGCCGATGCCGAGTGCGAGTGTGACAACGGCGACGACGGTGAAGCCAGGATTCTTGTACAGCATGCGGAGCGCGAAGCGAATGTCGTGGAGGAGATGCTCGAACCAAGGGAAGGTGCGTTCGTCGCGATAGTCCTCTTTCATGGATTCGACGCCTCCAAATTTGAGCATGGCTTGGCGGCGGGCTTCGATGGGGTCGAGGCCGGCGCGAATGTTGTCTGCGGTTTGCAGGGCGACGTGATCGGCGATTTCTTCGCGGAGACGAGATTCGCGGTCGGTATGCGCGTCGATGGTGCGGGAGCCGGAATTGAAGAGGCGATGAAAGAAGCGGCGGATGTTGCGCGCGAGACTCATGGGAGATCCTCGGATTTAATTTCGAAGAACCGGGAGATGATGGCGGCGGTTTGTTGCCAGTCCTGGGTTTCGGATTGGAGGGCTTTGCGGCCGGTCTTGGTGAGGCTGTAGAAGCGGGCGCGGCGATTGTTGTCAGAGGCGCCCCATTCGGATTCGATGGCGCCTTCTTGTTCGAGCTTCAGAAGGACAGGATAGAGGGTGCCCTGGTTGACGGCGAGCAGGTCGCCGCTGATTTGCTCGATGCGGCGGGCCAGGCCGTAGCCGTGGAGAGGGCCGAGAACGTCAAGAGTTTTTAGGACCATCAGGGCAAGGGTGCCTTGGAGGACGTCAGTTTTTTTGTTTGTAGGAGACATCTTGGTTTCCAACAGGAGAATGCCACAGGTCCTTTTGGAAAACAACAGGAAGTTTTTGCCGGCTGTCGAGAGTCTTTTACTTCTTGCCGCCGAGAACCTGACCGTGGGCTAAGGCGGCTACGAGCGAAACTCCGCCCACGATATTGCCGAGGAGCGTTGGGATAAAGAAGCCCGTTACGTAGCGAAGGAAAGTGATTTTTCCAAGCGCAACCAGGACGAACACATTCGTCGAACCGGCGATGATGTGGCTCAGACTGCAGATGCTGATGACATAGGTGATGATAAGGATGACGACGACCCGAGAGGAAGAAGCATCGGGAAGCATCCAGACCATAAGCGCAATGAGCCACCCGGCAAAGACTGCGCGCAAGACGATCGTCCAAAATCCCTGGCCAATGTGAGTGGAGGCAATGTCGATCATGGCGCGCTGAACAGCAGGCTCGAGGAAGTGAGTGCGGGCGATCAACAAAGCGAAGAGAAATGTGCCGGCGATATTGGCGGACAGGACGATGGACCAGAGACGCAAAACTTTCACGACCATCTCAAGATTTTTGTGCAAGAGGAGGGGAAGGATGACGGTGAGGGTGTTCTCTGTGAAAAGCTGCTGGCGGCCGAGGATGACGATCAGAAAGCCGAGGGAATAACCGGCGCGGGCGATGAGCGGGCGCCAAGGCGCGTCGGGAAGATACGAGGTGAGGGCAGCTTCGGCGAGCAGCGAGAAACCCATGGAGAGTCCGGCGGCCAAGGCGGACCAAGCCAGAGCGACGGCGTGACGCTCGAGCTCTTCCTCGCCTTCGAGACGGACAGCTTCATAGACGACTTTGGCCCCGATGGCGACGCGTTCCTGAACTTTTTGAGCTTCGGCGACCGAGGAGATGGGGCTTTCTGGATCGTTGACGATTGCTTTCGCTTCTTCGGCGGTTGTCGGCATGCGTGGGTTCTTGACGAGACCTTAGCGTTGATTCGCGTGAGGATATGTCGGGTGATTGATGTAGGACGAGGTCGGTGATGTGGGAGAGGCGATTTGTCACATCGCGTGGATACTGAACGAAAACGCGATTTATTTGGGTGGGATTAGGGTGCTGTGGCTGGCGACGCAGCGCCAGACGTTGCCGTAGCGGATCCACGTGTCGGTGTAGCGAGAGCGAATGACGTACTTCTTTCCTTTGTTGGTGCCGGATTCGCGATAGATGCCGTTGACTACGGCGGCGTTGGCGTAGATGTGGACGGTCATGCCTTCGTCGAAGAGGTGGTCGGCTTTTTGGTCGGGTGCGGCGACCCATTTCAGGTATTCGGATTTATTCATGATGGAGCCGTCGTAGTCGGTGTAGACGAGGGTGTCGTCGACGAGGTTGGAGACTTCGTTGACTTGTTGAGCGGCTTCGGCTTGATTCCAGGCGCGTTCGAGTTGGCGGATCTGGATTTCGTCGGAGGTGGCGGGTTTTTCTTGGGCGAAGGGGGAAGACGAGCAAAGAAGAAGTGTGAGCGTCAGGAAGAGGAGACGGTTCATTTGAGAGGCGACCTTTGTTGGAGTTTTGGAGGATGTTAGCAAGGAGTGAGGCAAGGGCGGCGGGTGATACGGGGGATGTTCACTATGAGTCAGTGGTGAGAGGAGTGGCTACGCGATCCGTATTGCTGTTGTGACGAAAGCAGATTCCAAGCTTCGCTTGGAATGACAGCTCTTTTTAAGTTTGTGGCGAGTTCTTTCGTTGGGGTTGGCAGGTGGGGCACCAGAAGGTGGTGCGTGCGCTGGGGGCTTGTTTGCGGCGTTCGATGCGGGTGCCGCATTTGCGGCAGGGTTCGTTGTGGCGTTTGTAGACCCAGAGATTTTCTTCGCGGTCGGCGCGGCCGGTGGTGCGGCGGAGGCCGGAGTGGGTGACGATCTGGTCGCCGGAATTGTCAGTGACGTTGGCCTGGAGATATTTGCGGGCGGTCCCGACGAGGCAGGTGAGTTCGGTGATGCTGAGGGTGGCGACTTTGCGGAAGGGATTCACATTGCACGCAAAACAAAGTTCAGATTTGAAGACGTTGCCGATGCCGGCGAGGATCGATTGGGTGAGGAGGGCTTCGGCAATTTCTGTGTCTGGATGGGCGCGGAGGCGGCGGAGGATTTCGGCGTCGTTGTAGTCGGGGGCGAGGATGTCGGGGCCGAGTTGATTGAAGCCTTGGCGGCGGCGCAAGGAGTCGGCAGTGTGAAATTCGGCGATGGGGACATTGAAGGCGACGGCGTCGATATTTTGCGTGCGGATGATGATGCGCATGTGGAAGCGGTGGCGCTTCCATTTTTCGTTGGGGCGGTAGATGTGCCAACTGCCGGACATCAACATATGAGTGAGTAGTATCAGGCCGCCGGAGAAATGAATGAGCATCCATTTGCCGTTGGCTTCGACTTTTTCGACGGTGCGGCCGGTGACAGGCGTGTCGATTTCGACGCGTTCGAGCTTGGGCAGGACGGATTCGAAGGCGGTGACGGTTTGGTTGGCGAGCGCGCGGTGGAGCGTGCGTGCGGCGCGGAAGATTGTGTCGCCTTCAGGCATGGGAAGGAAGTTGACAGTTGACAGTCGAAAGTTGAAAGGAGGAAAGAAAAAGAAGGAAAAGGATAACGCAGAGACGCGGAGAGCGCAGAGGTTCGCGGAGAGATTTATTTCGGATGTTCATGCGGACTCGGAGAGGTCGTCGTCGGCTGCGTCGTTGTCGGCGGCGCTATCCGCGGCGGATTCTTCGGGGCCGGATTCGTCTTGTGACGGGAGCATGGCGGTGATGCGGCGCATTTGGTAGCCGAAGGCGCTGGGGGTGAAGCCGGATTCTTCGAGGAAGCGGGCTAGGAAATGTTCGCGGGCGGGCTCGTTGTTGATGTCGCTGATGAGGAGGCCGGAGCGGCGGCCTTGGCGGCGGATGGCGAGCTCGGCGAGTTTTTTGGAGAGTTCGCGGGCGAATTGGGTGCGTTCGGGTTCGTTTTCGGGGAGGAAGACCTGGATTGCGGGATTGCGGCGGCGGAGGAAGGCGGCGAGGACGCCGTTGATCAGGATGATGCCGGCGCCTTTGGTGCGGGACATGGTGTGCGGACGGACGGATTCGTCTTGGGATTTTGCGGATGCGGATTTTGATGACGATTTCGTTTGCGTATCGCCAGGATTGTTTCCACTTTCTTCGGACGGCTGAGTGGAATCGTTCGCGAATCCATTTTCACCGCGGGGCCACGGGAGCAATGTGCCGTAGGGATTCGCAGGATCGCTCGCGGCGAGAAAAATAGTTTCGGGCTTGGGCGGTTCCATGCGCAGGCTGCGCAGCATGTCCACGGCGGACGTAGCGGCGAATTGGGCGGCGCCCATTCCGGCGACGAACATGCCGCGGCGGATGATGCCGCTTTCTTCCAACGTTTTCAGAGC